>JAEEGL014990072.1_pt1 | contig 64640 bp, 62 predicted proteins | sample 9134231 | NCBI WGS metagenome assembly JAEEGL01 (sample SAMN16246548, study PRJNA631951) | gut metagenome | biome: gut microbiome; feature: rumen; material: fiber-attached | host: Bos | place: Iran: Karaj | collected 2018-10
CCCACATCCGGCTTCCTTGAGATTCCACCTCACGATGGACACCCTTGCCTTCGGCTACATCCTTCCCACTACCGGGCGGATTCGGGACTTACACCCGCTAGAAACGTGCGCCGCCGGGCGCACAACAATAAAAACCGCGCCTGAAGAATTATCCCAATCCTGCAGGCGCGGTTCTTTCTTTTAACGGATTTCCGGTCATTCCGGACGGCCTTCCTTAGGGAAGTACCCCTCGAGCTGTTCTTACAGACACACGTAATTCTTATAATCGTTGAAAATCAGGTACTTAGCCGGCTCATCCTCCTCAATCTCCGGGATGCGGCTCTCCGCGGAGTGGAACCGGTTATCCACCATATCGTCATTAGTCGTGGACACCTCAAAGAGCATCACCGGACCTGTGCCGGGAACGCCGATCCACTGGTGATACTGTCCGGGGAGCAGCGTTACACTCATGCCTGGCTTAAGCACGATCTTTCCGCCGGCAGGAACAGTGACTTTCTTTCCGTCCACCGTAAGGTGGACGTCCGTATCCGCGAAATCCTCGTTCTCATCGGAGTTATACACAGTAATCTCCAGATCCCCGCCGCCGCGGTTAATAATATCCTCCATCTTGCTCCAGTGGAAATGGAACGGCAGCGTCTGGCCGTCGCCTACAAGGAGCAGTTTTTCGGCATAGGGCTTGGGATATTTCTCCTTGTTGTTGAAGTTGCCGTTGCGGAAAGTGAAGATCGTGAGGCCCGTACTGGCGAAATTGCCCCCAAAATCGCTGACATCCCAGCCGAGCATGTTATCCACAATCTCGCGCTCATCCTCTCCCAGCTTCTTCCAGTCCTCCGGGCTCCATTTGGCAAAACCCGGGAAGGCAAGTCCCCTGGACTCAACGAAATCAATTGCGTCGCTGATTACCTTGTTAAGCTCTGATCTTTTCATTCTGTACCTCCTTGCTGTCGTATTTACCTCAGCTCAAGAATCGTGTAGATTCCTGCATTCTTAACGGTAAGCACGCCGTCCTCAAGAGATGCCTCAAGCTCAGGGTTCTCCGGGAAGCAGTGGCAGTTCACCTCCGACGCCCCGAACTTCAGCCCAAGTTTTAACTCCGGCAGCGGATCAATCCTGTGTGTCGCCTCATTGCAGCTGTAGTTCACGAGATGGATCGCGTATCCTTCCTCCGTCTTTCTTAAATCAAATCCGTACAGCGGGGATTCGGGCGCGTCAATATAATCCTTTCTGTCCGCAAGGAGATCCACAAGCTCCCCCGCATTCTCCGCGGTGTAATGCGAAAACTCCTCCAGCGCCCTGATCCTTCTCTCCAGTGTAATGACCTCACCGCCATTCTTCGCGTACCCGGCAATGAGCTCTCCGGCCGTCTCATCCATAAGAAAGGCGTCCGGCACCACGACTGTCTTATAACCGGCCAGCTTATCCATGGTGAGCGGCTCGTCCCTGCTCTCGAAGAGAACGTTGTAGAGCACATGCCGGTCGGAAAGCGCCTGAGTGAGGTTGTGGAAGTGCTCAAAATCGCCCTGGTTAGCGAAGGACGCCTGCTGTCCAAGCTCCTTCACATTTGTCAGGTCCATGCGCTCGATCTTGTTGTATGTCGAGGTCCCGCCCACTGCAGGCTCGGAGACGCCGTTTTCATAGGCCGAGGCGGAGTCATAGATGACCGCGATGTCCGCGATGTGCTCCTTCCCGAAGAGCGCTTCCTTCTCATCCAGCCATGGGCCAAGTTTCCTCAACACCCTTAAATCCGGCCAGAATGCGTCCTTCACCTGGTTCTGAAGCCATGACCCATAAGGAAACGCCACATGGAAGCCGTGAGCCAGGGGCTCCATCAGGAAAAGAATGAACCGGTCGCTTATTCCGTCCTTCATGTCGTTGTTGATCTCACGGACGTAGGCGTTGGGATCCTCCACGAAGCAGCAGTCCTTGCCGTTCAGCCACCCGTGGGCGAACCGGTACCATCCGTCCTGCCTTGGACGGATGTCGGTCTTCTCCCCGGCGAGGATATCAAGGTACTTCTTCACGGAATCTCCAAGAGGATAGCACTGAAAGAGATTTGCCGTCACAGGGAAATCCTCTCCCCTGGTCCTTCCTGCATACTCCTTCGCATGGGTGGAAATTTCCTTCACCACGTGCTCGACCGACTCCATCTGCATGTCGAAATACTCGCGGAAAAGCGGAATATCCCATCGGTCGTTGCCGTTGAAGGCAAGAATCTTCTCGTCCGTGTATCCCTTCCCAAGAAGATATGCCCTGTAGTCAAAACTTTCTATGTCCCCGGCATCCTCCGGAAGCGGGATATTCTTCCTCTTCAGCCTCTCCCGGAACTTGGCCACACACTCCCTGCAGAAGCACCCTGCGTTGCAGAAAACGTGCTTCTGGGTATCGTATTCGTCGATGTGCAGCCCTCCGGCGCCGGCGTCGATCATCATCTCCACGTCGCGCTTCAGATACGCGATATAGGAATCCTTGTTGCTGCACGGAGAATAGCACTTGTGGTCATGGCCCGGGGCCATGAGCCAGCTGGAGAGAATGTTCCTGCCCTCCAGGGACGTCGCCTTGAACTCCTCCAGAAAATCGCCCACCTTCTCGCCGAAATAGTTGGTCAGGCCGTCCGGAAAGTATTTCTCGATCGGGCTGAAGATCCTGGGGTACTTGTTTGTGGAGAGCTCGCTCATTCCGACATACTTATGATTGCCGGATGCGCCGCGAAGGATATTGAGGGAGAGGAGCTTCGACTCATCCTCGTTGAACTCGGCGCCGAACTCCCAGAGCTGAGCCTTCCACAGCACGGAGAACACCTTGACCCCGCGTTTTCTCATCTCCTCACAGAACTCGCTGTCGTTCATGAATCCGTAGAGCCTGAGCCTCGGCGGAATATCCTCGTTCGCCTCCCTGTCCATGTACGGAAGGCCGATGGCACCGCTGCCCAGGCTGGACCAGACCAGCATGTTCCCATGCATGTCGGTGATGTCCTCAACCATCTGCATGTTTTTCATCGGCAGACTGGGATGATAATTCCACATATCGCGATACCAGCCCATGAAATAGATTCCTTTAAGCATGCTGTCCTCCATCTGTGATGTACTAATCTGTTCTCTGCCTGAATATTTCTCCGCCTGTCCGTCCGTTATTCCGGTGCGGATTTGGACAGGATGAGTTTTGCAAGTTTTGCGTCGACATTAAGGTTTATGCCTGACGGGTTTACGATTGCTCTCGGAACTTTGTCGTTAAGAAGCGAAGCGATCGCCGCGAAGGGGAGCCGGAATCTCCGCATGTCCTTGTCCAGAAGCTGCCTGGAAATCATGAGGAATTTCTCGAACTCCAGCTCGTCGGAGCATACCGGAAGAGCATTGATCTCCTCGCCCGTGTTTCTGTCCCTGAACTTCATAACGAGAGGGGCCGGGAGCTGCTTCCCGTCCTGCTCAACCAGGCGTCCGGCAAGATAGAAATCCGCACGGGCAAGGTTGACGATCATCTCCTCGTGCAGTGCGGGAAGAGTTTTGCTGAACTTCGGATCCTTCTCCCTGCGAAGCTCCTGAAGAAAATAGATCGCTGAAATCTGAAGGGAAGGATTCATGAGCGGCTGCTTCTCTGCGGGAAGCTTGCTGAAATCGGGAATAATGAAGGCCTCCTCCAGTTCAAGCTCCGTCTCCTCTTCACCGTCATTCCAGACCACGGCGTCTACGCCGATATTATGAAGCGTCGCACAGAAAGTGCGGATGCCCGCTCCCTCAACCGGCTTCTCTTCCAGGCTTCCAAGAGATTCCGACATCTCTTCGCACCACTTCTTCGCGTCTTCCTCCTTCGCGAAGAGTCTGACCTCGTCGTGATAGCTCTCCCGGTTGTTGATCACATAAGGAATTCCCGGGATACTCCCGGAGAAAACCGCGAAAAACGTTTTCTGCTGTTTAAAAGCCTTAATAATTTCTTCCCTGCTCCACACTTTTCGTCCTGCTCCTTATCTTGTATTTCTTACTCCGGTGCTTCCCAATCATCCGATCTCAATGAGGGATACCGCATGGGCCGGCATACGGAAGCAAAGCCTGAGCGCTCCGCCATCCGTGCCAATCTCTGACGCTTCCTCCAGTTCCTCCAGGCCGTCCCTCGCCTTGATCGACGCGTACTCCTCCCCCTCCGGGAAAAGCGGCTCGCCCAGGGACTTCCACACCGTACAGGCGTTGGAATGATTCCGGTCAATGCGGAAGTGGCGAACCCGGACGGTACCGTCCGGAAGCCCGTTTACCGTGACACTTAACTCGTTCTCCTCCTGCATGTCCCTGTCGTTGTTGTGGCTGTAGGCCAGGATCCGGATAATCCCGTCTTCCCCGCAGGCGGCAAAACCGGAGATATCCGTATCCTCCCCCTCTCCGGTATAGTTGCCCGTATCGAAGGTACCGTCTACATCCGATTCCCGGATGCTTTCCTCCAGATCCTTCGCTCCGTCGCAGGAGAATTCCAGGCTGCGGTCTCCGAGCCGTGAGTACATCCTGAAGAGATTAAATACCGGTTTGTCGATGCCCTGGGTCGAGAAGGTTCTTGTTCCCTCAAAACAGCGCTCTCCGGGGAACATGAATGCCCAGGACAGCGGCCTGATCGGCGTCTCGTACTTCTTAGAAAGCCTGCCGATCTTCTCAAAGGCGGAGGCGACATAAGAAGCATAATACTCCGTGTTCCGGAAGACCATGTTCGGATTGTCGTGGATGCCTCCCGCAGCCCAGCCGTCGGGATCCGCCTCGGAAAGAACCACCTCCAGATCACCGTAACCGAACTCCTCAATGATCTTCATCCCCTGGTCTACCTGGTAGACCAGCCTCTCGACCGAGGGTACCGCCTTCTTCGCGTGAAGCTCGAAGGGGAATCCTCCTCCTTTGGTGTGGAAAGTGATAAAATCGAGCCTTGTTCCGGTGCTGCTGTCACAGTAATTGGTTCCTCTTCTGCAGTGTTCCAGGAAGAAGCGGAAGAAGGCCTCCGAATTCGTCCCGGGGAAGATCCCCGTCACTGCGGGCCCGGCAAGCCTTGCATCGGGCAGCACGCTGTGGAAGGCATTTTCCGTATAGTCGAAGAGTCTGCAGTACTCGGCGGCCGTTCCGCTCCAGTAGAAGATATCCGGCTCGTTCCACAGCTCGAAATACCAGCTGTTTACCTCATTTTCGCCGTACCTCTCCTTAAGATGCGCGCACACCTCGTGGATGAACGCGTGCCACTTCGCGTAATCCTTCGGCGGACAGCTCCAGCCCAGATCCTTGTAGTGCCCGTAGTCGTCCCAGATTCCCCTGGAAGGCCTGAGATACCCTCTGTCCACCAGATCCATCGGCATGAAGCCCATCTCAACGAAGGGCTTGTTGCCGGTTTCGAGTATCGTGTCCATAATCCTGTCGACGTACTCGAAATCATATACCGGGTTTCCGTCTTCGTCCTCGGTGTAGACATTTGTGGAGCCGAACTTGAAGCTCCCGAGGCAGTTGCCCGTGCAGAAAAGGAAATGGGTCCGGACGAAATAAGGTGCATCGGAGAGCTTCCCGAACTTGGAAAGCAGCTCTCTGCCCTCCGGAGTATAGGTGTAGTTGCACTCATCGTAACCGATGTAGCGCCAGTCGTGGAGAAGTTTTCCGGTCTCTTTCTCCGCATTTACCCGGATCGATATCTGTCTCATCTGAAGCCTCCCTGTGCTGTCTTATGTTCCGGAAATCACGGAAGATAGAACACCTCCGCCGTTCCCGGGATGTGGTTTGTCATCTGTCCCTTCACCAGGGAATAATCCTCCGCAGGTACATATACCCGGAGAGATTTGGTAATTCCCTTAAGTTCAATATACTTTCCGGTGAACGTAATACTCTTTGTTTCCCTGAAGTAGAAATAGACTGCATAGCGGCCGGTCCCCGACTTCACATACTCATCGGTGAGCTCATAGACATTGAAATAGCCATCCGCCGACCTGTAGCAGAGCCAGATGATGAACGATGAGATTCCCATGAATACTGCATCACATTCGGCAATGATGCCCAGGGTCGGCCAGTCCTTTTCCGGAATGGAAAGAACCATCCCGAAAATCATAATGAAAGCGGCTATGATAAGGCAGGCTGTCATGGCATAAACGCCCGCGCGCTTTTCATACTCCGCTTCCACCTCGCATCTCCAGCGGTATATTCCGTTTTCCTGTCTGGCTGCCCGATCCGGATATGAAACCATATACCCCTCTGAGGCATAACTGCGGATGCAGTTTCGCCTGCTATCTCTTGTCCTTATCGATGAACTCCAGGGCAACCGTCGCAAGAATCACATATATTCCGCTGTAGAGCACCAGAAATCCCCAGCACTTCAGTACATTTCCCCTGGAATACTCATATTCCGGCTTCTGGTTGTTCGCTCCCGACCGCTGAAGTATCTCGTCTCTCAAGTCGTTCTGCTCAAGGAAAAGCATGACCTCATAGACAGGCCTCTCGCCTTCTATTTCCATATCCTTCATCTGCATCACGCTGTTCCACAGAGAAACCATGGGCAGGCTGTTGTAATTGCCCTGGGAGCAGATTGCCGTAAGCCCCCATTTCGCCACCGTGAAATTCGTAAGCTTCACCGCCGGACCGCTTAAGGAAAAGAACCCGCCGGAGAAAATAAGCTGCACGATAAGGAGGAACGGCATTACCGTCATGGCGGCCGTAGTGGAATGGACCACCGCGGACACAAGAAGCGCGAGCATATCGGCGCAGTAGGTTATAAGAAACAGGGAAATTCCCATATCCAGAAGAGGAAAGGGGGTGATGAGGCCTTCCTTCGGGAAAGCCGCCCCGATCCCTTTGAAAACCGCGAGGGTGATGACGACCTGAAGTACGCAGATCGCCGCCTGATGGATCATATGCGCCGCAATGTACGCTGAGACGTGCATTCCGGAGCGGTGCTCCCTCTTGATGATCGCGCGCTCGCGGCAAATCACCTGGATGGAATTGAAGAATCCGTTCCAGATGCAGATGCATGCAAGCGCGAAGGATCCCATCAGGGTTCCCTCCATGGATTTAAAGATATTGGCGCCTACGACATAGGCGACGAGACCGGCGATAACCGCCGCCATCGGCAGTACCTTCCAGTCATTCTGATAGATGAAAATACGGAAAAACTTTCCCAGATAAATAATAATCTGGGAAAAGCGTCCGGTATGTGTTCTTCTTAATCTTCTCATTCAGCCCGCTTTTCCGATCTGCCAGTCGACGTATTTCTCCACGAACTCGTCGGCGCGGCCTTCACCGCCCTCGTCCTTCTGGTTAATGGAAAGGAGGATATCCTCCATGGAATCCTTTCCGAAGAACCCGTACGCCTCCTTTACCGGTCCGTACCAGGCCAGCCTTCCCGTACGTCCGGCATCCTTCGCCAGGACGATAACGTCGTCAAAGAGATCAATAACGCGGTCCGGTGTATGGGTGATGACGATGACAATCCTGCCGCCGTCTGCGATCTCGCGAAGCTTCTCGAAAAGGTTTCTTGCGACGACGCCGTCCAGACCGGAGTCCGGCTCATCCAGGAAGAACAGCGCAGGCTCGGAGATGAACTCCATTGCGATGGACAGGCGCTTTCGCTGTCCGCCGGAGAGCTTCTCCACAAGTGAATTTTCCACAGAGGTCAGCCCGAAGGTCTCCAGCATCCGCTGGATCTTCTCCTTCTTCATCTCCTTCGGCATTTCCGCGGGAAGCCTAAGCTCCGCTGCATCATTCAGTGTGGAAAGAACCGTATCATTGCCACGGATCAGATCCAGCTGAGGGACAAAGCCCACCTCATACTTCAGCTTTTCGTACTCCTGATAGAGATCCTGTCCGTTCAGTTCTATACTCGCATCCGCTTTCTCATAACCGGTAACTGCATTCACAAATGTTGTCTTTCCTGCTCCGGATCCGCCAAGCAGCAGCACCATATGCCCCGGAGGAATATTCATGTGAATATCCTTTAAAAGCGTCTTCTGCTTCAGGAAGTCACGGACCGTGCGCTCGCGGATGTTGACCGTAAGGCCCTCGCTCAGAACCTCGGCGTCATGGTCAGCCGTGCGTGTGGTGTAATCCATGATCTCCTCTGCCTGGTACATGGGCTGGAACCGGGGCGACAGGCCCCACAGAAGCAATGTCGGGCCTTCAAAGAAAGCAAACAGCCAGACCCATTTCCTGGACTTCCCGTAGATCTGTACGAGACCCCTGAATATCCTCACCCGGGAGATCAGTCTCGCGATCAGGACAACGAATAAGCACAGTGAATACATAAGTAAAACGAAGCCGTTCTCTATAATACCTCCGCCGTTTTCCACCTCTTGCACTATCTTCTGCATGCTTTCGCGAACAACAGACAGAGTCATCAACTCATAAATAACCGCCAGGACCGCATACACCCGGCCCTCGGCCTCCCGGTCACCGCAGACGCCGAGCTCATATTCTCTCGCGATGGGAATCAGCGCCCAGTAGCGCTTTGCCCCGCTCTTCCCGAAAACGAACCAGCTTCCGATCGCTGCCAGAATCAAATTGATAGTACTAGACAAAACTGACCCCCCTTACCGCGCAGTGAAAAACTTCCGCTTCCCCGACCCCCGGTTCTCCTCTCCGGCTGCCGCGCAGCAGGTTTCACCGCAGCAATGCTGCAATACCGATTTTATCACACTTTGCGCTCATAAATCCGGACAGGCAGCGATCCACAAGTTCCTCCACCGAGGCCACGATAAACTCCGCGCATTCCTTCGCCTCGCGCTCCGCGTGAACAAAACTCACCGCATGTCCGGCCGCCGTCAGCATCGGCAGGTCGTTCGCCGCATCCCCGCAGGCCCAGACACGGTCTCTCCGGATTCCCAGCTCTTTCGCAAGAAGAAGCAGCGCCTCACCCTTGGAGACGTCTGAAGTGACATCCACATTGAGTCCGTTGACGAATGCGCGCAGTCCCCTGCCGCGGAATTCCTCCATGTACGCCGCGAAACGCCCGACCTCCTCTGCGCTCTCCGTATGGAAGGCAAAACTGGTGACCGGCTCCGGGATCTCCGCGACAGATGCGGAGATTCTTCGTGTCCCGGCGTGACTCATCCAGCCTTCCGCCGGCCTTATGCAGTACACCGCCGAATCGCAGCCAAAGGTAAACGGCTCCCCGCTGTCAAAGCCGTTGACCGCTTCGTCGATCAGCTCGGCGGGAATCGTCCTGTGCATCAGCGTTCTGCCGTCCCTGGCCGTGATCCGTGCGCCGCTGTCGGAGATTACATAGTCCCAGGGAATGCTCTCCGGCACGGCGCCGAGTAAACTGATATACGGCCTTCCCGAATTGAGCACCAGAATATTGCCCACCCCGGTGAACCTCACGAGGGCGTCAACATCCGTGCTTCTGGGGCCGTAGTAATCGCCCTGCCGGAAAAACAGCGTGCCGTCGAGATCCGAGGAGAGCAGAATCCGCTCCCTGCCTCCTGCCGGTCCGCTCTCTGTTGCTTCTTTTCTGACTTCGGAGCGACATGCAGGCTCCTCACCGTTCCAAACCATTGCGTCCTTTCCCATAAGCCGTTTCATGCGATCTTCAGAAACGCGGGTTCCCACGGTCAAAGTATAGTATAAAAAGACATCGGTGTCCCCCTGGAAACACCGATGTCCTCATATTGCTTCCGAAGCTGTGTCCTGCCGGACAGCAGACCTGCCTTACCGGAATTCCTCCGCGTAGTAGGCAACGATCAGCCTGTTGCCGGGACGTACGGATTCCTCTGCCCGGTAATAGCCGATGTTGTTGATACTGCAGAGTTCTCTTGTATATGCGTCCAGGCTTTCATAGTACCGGCCGTCGTAATACTTCTCCGCGATATCGCTGAAGTGCTCGCCGTACTGCACAACTATGCTGTTGTAATACTTGTATGCGGTATGCTCCGATGCCGCCTCAGTCCTTAAACCGTTCGCCGCAAAGGCGCCTCCCGCGAAGAATGCCGCCGCGAGGACAGCAAGCACACACACACGTCTGCGCAGCTGCAGTTTCCTTAACTCCTTCTGCCTGTACACCCTCATCACCGCACTGCAGTAATGCCGGCTCCTGTTTCCGATCTCTTCCCGGACCGCACGCTTTTCATCCGTCATGCTCTTCATATCACTCACCGCTTTCCCCTGAAGGAATACGAACATTTGTTCTTGTTTTGATATGAATTATATCGAACGTATTTTCGGAAGTCAACAAACCGGGAGGCGGAATTCGAACATATTTTCGGAATATATGTTTGCTTTTTTGGCCACGCACAGATATAATTTGTATTATACTAGAAGGACTTTTAGGCACCGGTGCCTGGAAGCGGCGGAGGAGCACCGGAAGCACGGGCAGTTATCCGCAGGAAACAGAGGGATTGTATTATGGCTAACGGAAGAATTACCGACAAGCAGCAGCAGATATTGAATTTTATGAAGGATGAGATTCTGCGCACAGGCTACCCGCCCACAGTGAGGGAGATCTGTGACGCTGTCGGGCTCAAATCCACCTCCTCCGTCCATTCCCATCTGGAGACGCTTGAGAAAAACGGCTATATCCGCCGGGATCCCACCAAGCCCCGCGCCATTGAGATCTGTGATGACAGCTTCCAGATGGTCCGCACCGAGATGGTCTCCATCCCCGTCGTCGGAAACGTGGCAGCGGGCGAACCGATACTCGCGGAGCAGAACATAGACAGCTATTACCCTATTCCCGCGGAGAATGTTCCCGCCGGTGAATCCTTTGCCCTGAGGGTGCGGGGCGACTCCATGATCAACGTCGGCATCTTCGACGGCGACCTGGTATTTGTTCACTCGGTGAACCGCGCCGAGAACGGGGAGATCGTTGTCGCCCTGGTTGATGATTCCGCCACCGTAAAGCGCTTTTACCGCGAGAAGGACCACATCCGCCTCCAGCCGGAAAACGATTCGATGGATCCCATCATTGTGGACAACTGTACGATTCTGGGCAAGGTATTCGGCGTTTTCCGCCTGATGAAATAACAAGCTGCAGGCTTTACGTGCCAGGCGGCCGCAGGAAATAATTAATTACGCAAATTTAAAGAGGAACGTCGCGCTCATGGCTCCGTTCCTCTTTTCATTTCTCTGTTTATCCCACTTTACTCCGGGCACCGGTCCGGAGCACTCATAAGAAACGCAGGTCTTTATTCCTTCCCCGCCGCCAGATCTTTCAGCGCCTGGACCCCGATCTGCCTTCCGTCGTTCCAGATCCTCTGAAGGTCATACAGAAGCCTGTTGTCGCGGTCGAAAACATGCACGATCACATCGCCGAAATCAAGCAGCACCCATGCCGCACCGTCATAACCCTCGATCTGCTTGACCGGGTGTCCGGCCTTTCCAAGCTTCTCCTCTACGGCGTCGGAGAGCGCCTGGATCTGGGAGCGGTTGCTTCCTCCGGCGATGATAAAGTAGTCGGCGAGCACGCTCACCTCGCTGATATCGATAATCTGGATATCCTCCGCCTTGCGGTCTTCCAGGGCCTCAATGGCCAGAACCGCCATCTCGGCGGAATTTTTCAGTTCGGATCTCTCTGCCATAGTCATTATCCTCCGATAATCCCCTGATCCCTCCGGATAAGAGGTGTTTGTTTATCTGTATTATATCATAACCGCCGGGCGGCCACTTCCGTCGGCAGTGAATCCGCACACCTTTCCGGCGCGCTGTATAGAATCTGACTCTCCTTTTCCTTCAGGTAGAAATCCAGCGTTCTTCTCGTCATCGGATCTACCGGATCCCCCTTCACTGTCAGGTACGAGAGTGTATCCTCCAGTATCATCCGCACGCAGGAGTCAAGATCATTGAAGGCCTCCCTCCGGATTTCCGGCAGTCTCGGCGCAGTATCCCTTCCTGACTCGATATAGTCCGCGATGAAAACTATCTTCTCCAGAAGAGTCATTCCGGGCCTTCCGGTGGTGTGATACCGGATTGCGGAGAGAATCTCCTCATCCTTCACCCCGTAGCGGGTCCTTGCCAGTATGCATCCTGCCTTGGAATGCAGCAGCGCACCGTTGTCGATTTCCACCTCGGAGAGCTTCATCCCCTCCCTGCGGCAAAGCTCTGTCATTCTCTTCTCATCCATATACTTCGCACAGTCGTGGAGGAAGCCGGCAAGTTCGGCGCGGCGGACGTCCCCGCCGTGCCTCATTGCGAGGGCTGACGCGGTAAACGCCACTCCCATCGTATGGAGGTAGCGCTTGTACTTCAGTTCCTTCTCGATCGCTCTTGCGATCTCAATGCGGTCCGGAAGATTATCCGGCGATAATGTAAATTTCAACAGAACTCCTTACTGCAGTCCGTACAGCCCGTTTTCCCGGATGTACTTCTCCACTGCCTCCGGAACAAGCCCGGTGAGCAGGCCGCCTCTTCTAAGCTTCTCCCTGATTTCCGTGGAGGAAATTTCCTCGGGCGGCATGGAAAGAACGCGGATATCCGCCCCGTACTTCGCTTCAAGATCCGCAATGGCAGCCCTGAGAGCTTCCGCAGCGCCGCATTTTGCGGAAAGAGGTCTTTCGGAAGAGTTTTGCCGCAATTCTCCGTATACCGGCTCGCAACGAGGTGTCCTCACCGCCGCGAGAACAGTCATGCATCGGAATATTCTCTCCGGTTCGTGCCAGAGATGCATTTCGAGAACGGAATCCTCCCCGACGATGAGAAAGCGCTCCGCGCCGGGATACTGCGCGGCCAGCGCCTCCGCGGTGTCTGCCGTATAAGTCGGCCCGCCGCGCAGAATCTCCAAATCCGAGACCGCAAGCCCCGGGTGCCCTTCCACAGCAAGCCCGGCCATTTGAAGGCGTGCGGATGCCGGCGTCACCTCGTCTCTTCTGCCGTCCTTGAAATACGACCGTCCGGTGGGCATAAGGATGACCTTGTCCAGTCCGAATTCCTCCATTGCGGCCTCCGCCAGCTTCAGATGGCCGAAGTGGACAGGATCGAAGGTCCCTCCGAGAACGCCGATACGGAGCTTTCCGCCATCATTTCGGGAGTACAATTTTCGCATTCTCCTTAAAAGGTTTGTAGAGAACGAACTTCCGCCCGATCACCCGGACCAGTGTGGCTTTCGTGCGCTCCGCCAGCATTCTCGCGCTGACCTCCGGCTCGTCGGGAGCGGTTTTAAGCACAGTTCCCTTAATCAGCTCATGGGTGTTGAACACCTCCTCCGCGGACTCCACCGTCTCCGGAGCAACCCCGTACTTTCCGATCTGGATCACCGGGTCAAGGGTATTGGCGAGGCCGTTGAGATATGCCCTCTGTTTGCTGGTTAATGTCATATAAATACCTCCGCCGCGCAGATTATTCGTCTTCAGCGTCTTCTTCCGTGTATTTCGCGATGAACTCATCCTCGGAGAGTCCGTCGTCATTGTTTTCCTCGTCATAAAACTCGAAGGTGTGCCCGGCGACCTTCACGGTATCACCCTCGACCGCGCCTTTCTCCTTCAGCTCGCGGATAATGCCCTGGTCCAGCAGGAACCGCTGGAAGAAGAGGAATCCCTTCTCCGTCTCCAGATTAGTAAAGCCGAGCATACGGTCAATCTTTGATCCTTCGACGATGTATGCCTCCTCTTTGGCGTCGTACTCCACGCTGAAATCACCCTCATCCAGAAGCATGGCCTTCTCGGGATCGTATTCCTGGGCGAAGACCTGGGTGCCCTTCGGCATCTCCGAGAGAGTTTTATCAATATAATACAGCAAAGGGCGGATTCCCTCTCCGGTGGCTGCACTGATGGGGAACACCGGTATTCCGAGGGGTTCGCATGCCGCTTTGATGCGCGAGAGCGGATTTTCCTCTTCGGGGATATCCTCCGGGATGAGATCGGTTTTGTTCGCTGCAATCACCTGCTTCTTGCTGCTGACGTCTATGCTGTACGCAAGCAGCTCCCTGTTGATAGCCTCGATGTCCTCCAGGGGATCCCTTCCCTCGGAGCCGGCGGCATCTACCACATGCACCAGCATTCTCGTGCGCTCGATATGGGCGAGGAACTCATGGCCGAGTCCCAGGCCGTCCGCTGCTCCCTCGATGAGTCCGGGGATGTCCGCCATCACGAAGCCTGCGGCATCGGGAAGATCCACGACGCCGAGCATGGGCGTGAGCGTGGTGAAATGATAATTGGCAATCTTGGGCTTCGCGTTGCTGACCATGGAAAGCAGCGTCGATTTTCCGACATTGGGAAAACCGACGAGCCCGACGTCGGCGATGATCTTAAGCTCCAGAATGAGGTCGATGGTCCGGGAAGGCTGGCCGGGCTGCGCGTACTTCGGTGCCTGCATTGTCGCAGTTGCATAGTGCTGGTTCCCGTTTCCGCCGTGGCCGCCCTTTAAAAGTACGTATTTCTTTAACCCTCCGGACATATCCGCGATCACCCTGCCGCTCTGCGCGTCCTTGATCACGGTGCCCTCGGGAACCTTGAGGACGAGATCCTCGCCCCGCTTTCCCGCCTGGCGCTTCTTTCTTCCGTCCTCGCCGTTCTGAGCGGAGACCTTGCGCAGATGCCGGTAATCCGCGAGGGTATTTGCTCCGTCATCCACGACAAAGACCACGTCGCCGCCGTTTCCGCCGTCGCCGCCGTCCGGGCCGCCCGCGGGGACAAACTTCTCCCTGCGGAAGGAGACGTGCCCGTCACCTCCCTTGCCGCTTGAAACCGTAATTCTAGCCTTATCCGTAAACATAAACTGTCGTCCTTATCCGTACCGGATCACCGGAACGTCTCCCCGGCACCGCGGAAAACACTTTCCGCGTAAAAAAGAAGGGCTTCAGTCCGACTGAAGCCCCTCAGAGAATCATACCTGTTGATTACTTCTCCTCGACCGGATAGACAGAAGCCTTTGTGTTGGTCTTTCCGGAGCGCTCAAAGCGGAGAATGCCGTCTGCCGTAGCAAACAGGGTATCATCACCGCCGCGGCCGACATTGACACCGGGATGAATCTTGGTCCCGCGCTGTCTGTAGAGGATGTTGCCGGCCTTGACGAACTGGCCGTCCGCTCTCTTGGCGCCGAGGCGCTTCGCATTGGAATCACGGCCGTTCTTGGTGGAGCCGAGTCCCTTCTTATGGGCAAAGAACTGAAGGTCTAAATTTAACATAATGATTGCCTCCTTAATCTCGAATCTCGTATTTCAGGTAGCGTCCGCCATACTGGCGCTTAATCCATTCCAGCCCGTGAAGCATGCAGTCGATGAGAAACTGTCCATCCCCCGTCGCTCTCTTCCGGAAAACCACGCTGATATCGCCGCCGTTTTCTTCATCAAAGCGGACATCCACATCATCTTCCGTCAGGTCCGTGAGACAGTTCACCGTGTTGATCACGATTGCTGAAACACCTGCGCAGATGATGTCCTCACCTGCCTCGGCGTAACCCGCGTGTCCCCTGACCCGAAAGGCTGTGTACGCGCCTTCCGCGTTCCGGTCTACCTGAACGCGTATCATCCGTTCTCTCCTCAGCCGTTGATCTTCTCGATCTTGACCGCGGTGTAGGCCTGGCGATGGCCGTTCTTCTTGTGATAGCCCTTCTTGGACTTGTAGTGATAAACGGTAACCTTCTTCGCGCGGTCCTGCTTCACGACCGTACCGGTGACCGTCGCACCCTTGACTTCGTCCGCAACCTTCATGGTGTCGCCGCCGATCGCGACTACATCCTCAAAAGTCACAGAGCTTCCGACCTCGGCATCAAGCTTCTCGACGCGGACCAGATCGCCCTCGAAAACCTTGTACTGCTTTCCGCCTGTTGCGATAATTGCATACATATAGGTACCCTCCTTAAAGTGTTGTCGCGCCGCTGATTACGGTGACGGATAATTCTTGCTCCTCCGTTCTTTGCGGGAACTGCGGCACCTGGACAGTTTAAGCGACCTTTCCCACCTCACCATGCGGCATACTATGTATTAATACCATACAGTGGATTTACTTGTCAAGAAAAAGATAATCCTTCAGCGGACGCCCCTCCCTCTTCCTGGTGATCTCTGCAAGGCCAAGGGGAGTGAAATCGATGAAGTCCGTCTGCACCGGGTCTTTTCCGGCCAGAAGATTCATCCTCCGGCCCAGCTCCTCCTCCCCGGCGCGGTCCATATTGATGAAATCAACGACGATGATGCCCGAGAGATTCCTTAACCGGATCTGCATGAAGATCTCCTCAGCAGCCTCAAGGTTGACCTCAAGAGCGTGGACATCCTTATGCCCTCCGGTGTGCTTTCCCGAATTGACGTCTATAACTGTCATCGCCTCGGTGCAGTCGATGACGAGAAATGCGCCGGACTTCAGCCAGACCTTCCGCTCCAGTGCCGTCCTCAGCTGGCTGCCGAAACCCATCACCTTAAGATAAGTGCTTCCGCCCGGATCGGAGTATTCCCTTACCGGCACCGCGGGTAAGGAAACGCTCTCCCGGTCAAAACCCGAGCCAGCATCCAGGATGATCTCCTCCGGCCGGAATGATTCCGCCATCGCGCTCAGCGCGTCCGGAGCCCGGTATAGCAGGCTGTAGTCGGTTCTCATCTCTGCCCTCGTGAAAAGGCTTTCCGCAAGTGCGGAAAGTTCCTTCATCTCCTTAAGCAGGGCTGTCCTTCCTTCCTCCGTCCCGGAAAGCCCTGAAGCTTCCGTCCGGACGATGAATCCGCAGCGAAAACCCGAAGATTCCGGTGTCTTAAGGACAGACTGCATCCACTCCTTAAGTTTTGTCCGCTCCTCATCCTTAATCTTCTTCGAGATGCGGAGCGCTCCCTCCCCGGCACCGGTGAGAGCAACAAGGAAACGCCCGCCGAGAGTAATATTCATGGTCACCCTGGCCGGCTTCCCGTCGTGAGGAAGAGTTTTTATCTGGACAGGCACCACCCGTTCGGGGGCCGGAAGAATCCCGTCCGGGGTGTCCTCCGCCGCAAGATAGGCATTCTCCGCGGCCTTCCCCGATGGGACAAGCCGCACGAAGGCGGCGCCGATTCCCGGCACGCGGTCCGCAACCCTGCCAAGAATGACGTCGCCGACATTGAAAATCCACTCCCTTACGGGCTTCATCTCTGCGATACGGCCGCGGTCGTCAACCGCGGCGGCAAAATCCGTGCCGTTGACGGAGGAGAGGATAATTTTCACTTCTTCTGCTCCCGCCGGTCGAGCTCGTCGCTGATCTCCTGCCAGGTGATCTCCTTCTCAGCCATAACCACCATCAGATGATAAAGATAATCCGCCATTTCGTAGACGATCTCCCGCTTATCCTCATTCTTCGCGGCGATGACGATCTCCGTACTCTCCTCACCGAGTTTCTTAAGCATCTTGTCGAGCCCCTTCTCGAAGAGGTAGTTGGTATAGGAGCCCTCCTTCGGATGCGCCCTGCGGTCCTGGATCACGCCGTACACCTTCTCCAGGGTATTCTTGATTTTGGGCGCACTTTCGCCAAAACTGATGTCTTTCCTGAAGAAGCAGGAATGCGCTCCGGTGTGGCAGGCCGGCCCGATCTGTTCCACCCTGGCGAGGATGGTATCCGTGTCGCAGTCCGCGGTCAGTGATTTTACATACTGGAAGTGGCCGCTGGTCTCCCCCTTTACCCAGAGGGCGTGGCGGCTTCTCGAGTAATAGGTCATCTTCCCGGTGCGTATCGTGGTCTCGTAGGCCTCGCGGTTCATATAGGCCACCATGAGCACCTCGTCCGTGGAATCCTCCTGGACGACCACGGGAACCAGACCCATGAGATCCTTCTTGAACTCCTCCCAGGGAATCACGGCCTCCGGCCGCATCATGACGATGCCGTTCTCCTCACAGAGCTCCTTCAGCTGCTTTAAGGCGTCGGCGTTGTCATTGACTGCACCGCCGGCGATACCTACGACTTTTGGAGAGCGGAAGAAATCGAGAAGCTTGTCGAGGGAGATATCCGGCATCATGATCACTGTCGGAAGGTCGATCAGGTCAAGAGCCTCCTTGATCATCGCCTCGTCGATGAGAATCAGCCGGCTCACCGAGCTCCGGATCAGCTCCTCGTTCTCCGTAATCGCGTCAGTTGCCCTGTAGCATGCGGCGATGCGCTCGGCGCCGAACTTGTCGGCGACCTCGCGGGTCAGCTCGATGTTCTCCTTCTTGGAGTAATTGAGCGCGGCCATGTCGCACCCGGCGTAGAGAAGCTTCTTTACGTCCTCCATGCGCTTAATCCTGCCCGCGCCGGTCACCGGGATCCGGACTGCCTCACAGACCGAGCGGATGGCATCCAGGGCTTCCTGGTGCTTCTCCTCCGTAACCGAGAGATCGAACAGGATGATCCCGTCCGCGCCTTTCTCCTCGAAACGGCGCGCCAGCGTCACCGGGGGCACGGGGAAGCCCTCCGGCGTGGTCACCGGAGAGTGGTCCTTCAGGCTCTTCACCGCCCTCTGGCCGTCGAGATAGATGGATGTCAGGAACAGTTTTGCCTCACCTGCAGTCTTCATAACACGCCCTTCGTACTAAGTACGTCCTCTATGCGGGGATCAGTGGAAACCGCAATATCCAGTGCTTTGGCAAAAGCCTTGAACATCGCCTCGATCATGTGGTGGGAGTTGCTTCCGGAGAGCATTTTAAAATGCAGGTTCATTCCGGCGGCGTAGGATACCGAGTAGAAGAACTCCCTTACCAGCTGGTTGTCGAAGTCTCCGGTCATCGGAGAAGGAAACTCCGCATCCATCACAAAATAAGGCCTCCCGCAAAGATCAGCCGCACAGAGCACAAGGGCCTCGTCCATCGGCAGGATAAAACTTCCGTAGCGCCGGATTCCTTTCTTGTCGCCGACGGCTTCCTTAATGCACTCGCCGAGCACGATCCCCGTGTCCTCGACAGTGTGGTGGCCGTCCACGTTAAGATCCCCCTTCACCTCAAGCTCCAGGTCAAAGAGCCCATGCCTCGCAAAGGCGTCCATCATGTGGTCAAAGAAGCCGATTCCCGTGTCAATCCGGGCGCTTCCCCTTCCGTCCAGATTAAGCTTCATCCGGATGTCCGTCTCCTTTGTCGTACGTCTCAGTGCTGCTTCACGCATTGCCGTCCTCCTCAAAACGCACCCTGATCGAATTCGCGTGGGCTCCGAGTCCCTCGTTCTCGGCGAAGAGCTCGATATCCCTGTGCACCTTCTCCAGCGCGGATCTGGAATAGGAAATTATGCTGCTTTTCTTCACGAACTGATCCACGCCCAGAGGGGAGAAGAACCTCGCCGTTCCGTTGGTGGGCAGGATGTGGTTCGGTCCTGCGAAGTAGTCCCCGAGAGGCTCGGAGGAATACTCCCCCAGGAAAATCGCGCCGGCGTTCCGGATGTGCGTCATCACCTCGAAGGGATCTTTTGTCACGATCTCCATGTGCTCGGAGGCGATGGCGTTCGCCGCGTCGATGAGCTCCTCCATGTTCTTTCCTACGAAGAGATAGCCGTAATTGTCCAGGGACTCCCGGATGATCTCCGCGCGCGGGAGCTCCTTTAAGAAGCTCTCGATCTCCCCGGATACCGCTTCCGCCAGCGCCCTGGAATCCGTGAGCAGGATTGCGCTTGCCATAGGGTCATGCTCCGCCTGGGAGAGCAGGTCCGCCGCGACATAGCGGGGATTAGCCGTCTCATCCGCGATCACAAGTATCTCGCTGGGACCGGCGACGGAATCGATGCCCACATACCCGAAGCAGGCCTTCTTGGCCAGGGCTACGTAGATGTTGCCGGGGCCGGTGATCTTATCCACTCTCGGGACACTCTTGGTGCCGAAAGCCATCGCCGCGACCGCCTGCGCCCCGCCGATCTTGTAGATCTCGTCCGCCCCCGCGATATCCGCGGCAACAAGCGTGCCCGCCGGTGCCTTTCCTTTGCTGTCCGGAGGAGTGCACACTACAATTCTTCCTACACCGGCGACCTTCGCCGGAATCACGTTCATGAGGACGCTGGAGGGATAAACTGCGCGCCCGCCCGGCACATAGCATCCGGAGACGGAGATCGGCGTCACCTTCTGGCCGAGGATAGTCCCGTCTTCGCCGGTGGAGATCCAGCTCTGGGTAACCTGTTTCTCGTGATAGGTGCGGATATTCTCTGCTGCCCTCCTCATCACCGCGATGAATTCCGGATCCAGCAGGGAATAGGCCTCGTCCATCTCCTCACGGCTTACGCGCACGCTGCCGGCATCAAGATCGCAGCGGTCGAAGCGCTTCTCATACTCGAAGACAGCCTCGTCGCCCCTTGTGCGGACATTCTCGATGATCCCGGCAACCGCTTCCTCATACTCGCCGTAGTCTACAGGGCTGCGCCTTAAAAGCGCTTCCAGAAGCCCGGCCCTTGTCTCCTCATTCAACTCTACAATCCGCATCGGCTTAACCCCCTCCGTTTCAGTGCAGCGCTTCCCTGAGCGCCCGAATAATCTCCCTTATCCTCTCCTGCTCCATCTGCATGCTGACCTGGTTCACGATCATCCTGGCCGAGAGCGGCGCGACCTCTTCGAGGACAGTAAGCCCGTTCTCCCTGAGAGTCGACCCTGTCTCCACAATATCCACGATGACATCGGAGAGGCCGACTATCGGACCCAGCTCCACGGAGCCGTTAAGCTTGATGATGTCCACGGTCTGCATCTTAATGCTGTAGAAGTATTCTCTTGCGATCCTTGGATACTTGGTCGCAACACGGATATACTCATGGTGCCTCAGGAGCTCCGCCGCCTCCGCCGGGCCGCAGACGCACATCCTGCACCTGCCGAATCCCAGGTCCAGCACCTCGTAGACGCGCCGGTTTTCCTCCATGATGATGTCCGCGCCGGCGACGCCGAAGTCCGCCGCACCATACTCCACATAAGTCGGCACGTCCGGCCCCTTGGCAAGGAAGAAGCGGAGTTTTTTCTCCTCATTTGCGAAGATCAGCCTGCGCGTGTCCGGATCCTTCATCTCCTCCATGGGGCAGCCGATCTTCTCAAAGAGCTCAAGGGTCTTCGTCGCAAGCCTTCCCTTGGTCAGCGCGACTGTGAGATAGCCGTCCTTCATCTCTTCCTCCCGTCTGATCCCGGTTCCGCGGACTTATCCGTTCCGGGAGCCTTCTCCGCTCCGGAAGGCCCAAGAAGCACGGCCGCAGTTCCCTTTTGTCTGAGCTGTCTCGCCCTGGATACTGCCTCGGCGTAACTCTCCTCCGTATAACTGATCTCGACGGGCGCAGGGGGCAGCGGGACCGCTATGCCCTGGGAGCGCAGCGCCTCGGCGAGGTACTCCGTCTGGATCATGAAACCTACCGCCGGCATGTCCTGCCCGAAGTGGCTGATCAGGCGGTCATAGCGTCCGCCTGCGGCGACCGCCTCTCCTACCCCGTAGGTGTAGCCGCGGAAGATGATCCCCGTGTAATAGTCGTATTTACTAAGCATGGAGAGGTCAAAACTGACGAAGCGCTCAAGACCGTAACCCTTAAGTGCGGAATAGAAGGCCTTAAGCCCGTCGATCGCCGCCTCCGAGCGCTCGTTCCCCGCCCCGGCGAGAGCCTCGTCCAGCGTATCCGCCGAACCGGCCGCAAGGGTCACGTTCAGTATCTTCTCCCTCATCGCGTCAGAAATATTCAGCCCGAGGAGGAGCTTTTCCGCAGCATAATAGTTTTTGCCCGATATATCGTCCCTGAGGGCGTTCTCTGCCTCCGGACCGATCCCCGCCTCGGCGCAGATCCCGCGGAAGTATCCGGCATTTCCGACGCTGACCTGGAAACGGTCCAGGCCCGTGTCCAGAAGGGACTCAATCAGAAGTGCAACTACCTCGGCGTCCGCCTCCGCCGAAGGTTCGCCGATCAGCTCCACACCCATCTGGACCGACTCGTTAAGTTTTCCCTGCAGGGAGGAAGCATTGACGAAGGTGCTTCCCTGGTAGGCGAAGCGCATCGGCGCACCGCCCGGCTCCCCGTATTTCGCCGCGCATCTCGCGACGGACGGCGTGAAATCCGGGCGCAGGACAAGGGTGTTTCCCTCCTTGTCGAAGAACTTGTAGAGCTCCCTGGAGGGCGTCGTACCGATCTCCCGGGAGAAAACGTCAAAGAATTCAAAGGTCGGCGTCTGGATCTCGGAGTATCCGTAGAGCCTCATTCTCTCACGGATCCGGCCGATGATGGTGTTCCTCCGGCCGAGTTCTGCCCCGTAGATGTCCCGGACGCCCTCGGGGGTATGCAGTAGCTTCATTTTCCTGTCACTCATTGCCGTGCTCTTCCTCCCGTTCCGACAGATCCTTGTTGATCATCTCCAGATAAGGCACCAGCACTCCCTGCTTCTTCGGGAGCACCCAGGTCAGATCGAGCTCCTCCAGCCGGAAGCTCTTCCTTCCGCCCGCCCGGGCCCTCTCCCAGAAGGGAAGGAAATGCCTGAAGGCCAGATAATAATAGAAATCCTTCGCGGTGAAGGAGATCAGGAAGAAGGCAATCCCCTGCTGGCGCTCGAATTCCTGCATGAAGCGCACCTGGTGCTCATGGATGTTCTGCAGGGAAAAGGTCGACGCCGCGCACTCCTTCGCATCGAAGCAGACCGGTATTCCCTGGACCGCACCTATATAGTCCACCGTGCTCTTCTGGTCGAAATATGCCAGCGTGATGTGGCGGCTCTCCTTGTCGATATTGATGGGCGTAATGGGAGTAGGAATCTTCTGCACCAGGGCGAGATGCTGCTCCTGGTACTTCTCATTGGTCCGGTTGATCAGTTCCTCCAGCGTGGAACCGCGCAGTCCGCGGGAACTCCATGTAGCCATTGTGTCAAAACTCTCCTTGCTCCGCCTCCATCACTTTGCGGAAAACCTCCGGAAGCTGCGCATTAAACTCCCTTCCGGAGAGGCGTGCGAATTCCCCCTCCGTCTCAGGGAACACAAGCCTTGCAGCACAAAGAAGCTGGTGCCGTATCCCGAAGCGGTCCTTCAGCCTGCGGTTCTCTTTAAGGTCGCCGTATTTCGGATCCCCGAGAATCGGGTGCCCCGCGGAAGCCATATGTACTCTCAGCTGATGAGTGCGCCCTGTCACAAGCTCAGCTTCGATGAGCGTGTACCTTTTCCCGGTACGGACCGGGCGGTATACCGTGCGCGATGCCTTCCCGGCATCCTCCCCGTCCGTGAAGGCGACGGTGTTGGTCCTGCTGTCCTTGATGAGCCCGCCTGTGATCTCGCCCGGCTTATCCACCACCCCGAGAACCACCATCCGGTAGTATTTCCGGATCTGCCTGCCCCGGATCATCTCCGAGAGGAACTGCGCCCCGCGGAGCGTCAGGGCACAGAGCACAATGCCGGAGGTGTTCCGGTCGAGACGGTTCACCGCCGACGGCCTGTAATAAAGAACAGAATCATGAGAGGCCTTACCCGTGTGCAGAAGATAGCGGACAAGCTCGTCGTTTAATGACCGGTCCTCCACAGAGGCCTTCTGGGTAAGCAGCCCCGCCGGCTTGTCGGCGATAAGGATATCGCTGTCCTCATAGATAATCCCGAATGCCGCCGGGCGGGAAGCCCTCTCCGCAGATGCGCGGAAAGCGGCTGAATTGCCGGAACCCCCGGCGCTTTCATTCCCCGAAACCGCACCAGCGGAACCCTCTTTTCCGGTGCGCATGGAGGAGACGGTCTCCTCCGAAAGAAACAGGCGTATTTCATCCCCGGCCGAGATCAGCTCAGAGCCGTCGGCCCTTTTCCCGTTCAGCGTGATGTTCTTCCTGCGGAGCATCCGGTGCAGGAAGGAAAACGGAGCGCCGGGGAACCGCCGCCTTAAGTATTTGTCCAGCCGCTGGCCGCTCTCCCGGCCAGTGATCCGCAGCATTTCCATCGCGTCGCCTTTATATCGAGAGGGATTTCATAAGTTCCGCCACAGCCTCCGCCGGTTTCTCTCCGGAAGAAAGCCTGTTCATGGAATCCAGCCTCTCTGTGTACTTCTCAGGATCCGTAAAAAGCTTCACATTATATCCGCGGAAACCGTTGTTCTCGAGCATGGTGCGGATATGCTTCTCCGCAGCCCTTACATCCGTGCCTTCAGCCTCGCAGAGGCCGCACACGCTGCCCGCGGCGGCCGTTATGTGGCTGACCTGGTAATTCTCCTGATAGCTGGTCATATAGAGGTCGTATAAACCGCAGAGGGAACCGATATGCTCCCTTATCTGTTCTGCCGCGCTGTCCGAGCATCCCCTCGCCCGCCAGAACATCACCGCGCTCACCGTCCACTTTGCTATGGGGAGGCAGATCAGCGCGGCGAAAATCGAGAAAATGTTCCTGTTCGTTCCGAAATGCTGCTTCGCCGCAAAGAACATGACAAGATCCGCCGCAAGAAGGGCGAGTGCCGCTGCGGTCACGATCATGCGCTGCCTGCGGATATATCCCTGTTTTCCCTTGAATCTGTTAAACATTGATCAGCCCCGTCAGACCGGTGAAATCATCCATGATAACATCCGCCATGGATCTGATGACTTCCTCCTCGCCCCTGCTGTGCGCGTCGCGGATCGCGAGCACCGTCATTCCCGCGGCCTTCCCCGCCCGCACCCCGTCGGCGAGATCCTCCACCACAAGGCATTTCTCCGGGCTTATCCCAAGACGCCCTGCGGCAGAGAGGTAGACCTCAGGGTCGGGCTTTCCGTTGACGATATCCTCTCCGGTCAGAATCACATCAAAAAGATCCGCAATGCCGTTTGCCTTAAGCACCGTATCCGTCAGCAGAACCGAGTTGCTGGTGCAAAGTCCGAGCGCGATGCCGTTCCTCACCGCAAAGTCCAGGAACTCCCCGCCTCCGGGCTTGATCCTTACCTCCTCCAGATACTTGCGGTACGCCATCCCGTTCCAGTCCCGGATCATCACATCCACAGGATCGTCAATGCCGAACCTCTCCCTGAAATACAGCGCGGTCTCGGTGATGCTCTTGCCCCCGAGACAGGACTGGAGATCCTCCGGCATCGCAATGCCGAAACGGCCGAGATACTCGATGTCGATCTCCCGCCACATCCACATGGAATCCACAAGGGAGCCGTCGAGATCAAAAAGCACCGCCCCGAAGCAGCCTTTTCTCAGTTGTTCCGCAAGCTCATAAGCCGTCAAAACTGTTCCTCCGGCTCAGAAACAATCCGCCCTGTACAGCAGCTTTCGAGCTGTCGCACAGGGCGGAATTCGTTAAAACTCAACTCGTCAAGATCAGTGGCTGACTGTGTCCAGATTCAGCTCTCCTGTTCCAATCATCCCGGTATGCTGGGAGACCGGTCCGGCACCTTCCTCGGGAATTCCCGACTCGGTCGCCTGGATGTCATCCGTCATGCCGAGGCTGTCCGTCATCTGGGCAGGTTCCTCCGGCGGGAAGAGTTCCCTCCGGTTGCTCTGGATAGTACTGACGAAATTCTGCAGGTTGTTCGCGTACTCGGAGAAAAACATGTTCGCGTTGTCCTGGGCCTGGATGGTCGCCGCCTCGATCTCCGCGAGCATGCGGTCCATGTACTGCACAGCCATCTGCCGGTAGTTCTGGGCATCCGCGACAGCGTTGTTCTCGATGTCCTGGGCCTGCTGGGATGCGGTGCGCAGGATCTCGTTTGCATGCGCATAAGCCTGCTGCATGATCTCCTGCTCGTTGATCATCTGGTTGGTCTGGGCCGTGGTCTCATCCACCAGGGCCTGTGCCTTCTTCTTCGCGTCGCCGAGGATACGCTCCCTCTCGGTGACCACCCTGCGGTACAGAGCAACTTCCTCGGGCATGCTGCTCTTTAAATCCTCCAGCATTCCGATGATCACTTCCTTGTCGACCGCAACCTTTGTCGAAGAGAAGGTGATATACTTGCACTCCTCAATATACTGCTCGATTTCCGAGATCTGCTGCTCAATTTTATTAGCTGCCATAGCTGCCCCTTATTTGCTTTCCGGTCACAGATCTGCGGTTTCCCGCTCCCCCTGGGGGACTCTTCAGTCCTGAGTCCGGTACTTATCCTTGAACTTTTCGTGCATCATTGCCTCAATCACCGGGGGGACGCACATGGAGACATCTCCGCCGAACGACGCGATCTCCCGCACGCTCGAGGAACTGAGATAGGCATATTCCAGGCTTGTCGTGAGGAATATACTGTCCAGCTGTCCCTGGGAAAGGAGCCGGTTGGTCTGCGCGATCTGAAGCTCGTACTCAAAGTCCGTCACCGCGCGCAGTCCGCGGATTGCGACATGAATTCCCTTTTCCTTGGCATAATCCACCAGGAGCCCGCTGAACGAATCCACCTCGACATTAGGGATCTCCCTGGTGACATCTTTTAACATATTAACACGTTCATCTACGGAAAACAACGGCGTCTTGGCCTTGTTGTCAAGCACGCTGACGATCAGGACGTCGAACATTTCCGCCGCGCGGCGTATGATATCGATGTGCCCGTAAGTAACCGGATCAAAGCTTCCCGGATAGATTGCGGCCTTCATTTCATTCCTCCCTGAAAGAGCTTTGATCCGCTCTTCGGATAAATACATGTTTCTGTGTCTTGTAGCGTTTCTCCCTTGTGACTGTGAGTCCCAGCTCCTCCGTGTACCCGAAATCCGTCTCCAGAGCAGCCTCCACGATGATCATCGTATCGTCCGTCACCCAGGGCATCCTGGAGAGCTCCTCCAGAGTCCTCCTCTGGACCGGCGAAGCGTAAGGCGGATCGAGGAAAACGATATCCACCTTCTTCTCGTGAATCGCCCGCAGGGCACAGAGCACGTCCTGCTTAAGCACCACGGAGCGGTCCTCGAACTTCGTCTTGTGGATATTCTCCTGAATACATTTTACCGCGGCCTGGTTGTTCTCCGCGAAGTACGCCCGCACCGCGCCGCGGCTTAATGCCTCGATTCCTATCCCGCCGCTTCCGGCACAAAGATCGGCGAACACGCAGCCCGGGACATCCATCTGGATGATGTTGAAGAGCGTCTCCTTGATCCTGTCCTGTGTCGGGCGGCAGTCCAGTCCCTCGGGGGCAACCAGCGGAAGCCGCCTCGCTGTTCCTGCGATTACTCTCATCTCTGCTTCGTTCCTTTACCGTCTCTGTTGGCAAGTTTCAGATGTCCGAGGGACAAGGGCCTGTCCCTCCAGGTTATGGTCGGGCTGTCCAGCGCCGTCGTATAATACACCGCCTCCAGCTCGTCGCCGGCATCCAGCTTCATTCCGCGGACGCCGACCGCGCCCTTCTTCTTCTCCGAAATCTGCTCCACAGGGAACTTTAAGAACATTCCTTTCTTCGACTGCAGGATAACATTGACCTGGTCCGTGAGAACCGCGACACTCAGCACGGTGTCGCCCTCACCAAGCGCAGTGGCGGCGACAGTTCGCCTGGAGACGTCAAACTCGCCTCCGTCCACCACCTTCATCATCGCATTCCTTGTGACAAAGAGCAGCCTGTAGAGATTAAGCTCCGACTGGCTCGCCGCGAACACAATGCTTTCCTTCGAGGAAACGAAATTGGAGACATTGTCCACAGGGACGCCCTTGTCCCTGAGTTTCCCGCTCGGGAGGTCGCTCACCCTTATGGTGTGCAGCAGGCCCTCCTCCGTGAAAAGACAGACCCTTCCCGTGTTCTTGACGCGAAGGACAAAGCGCTGCTCCGCGTATATCGCCTCCTGGTTGCGCTCGAACGTCCCGGTATCCACCACCCTGGCATAGCCGAAGCGGTCCATAAGGAAGATAACCTCCTCCTCGGCCACCTCCCTGGGCTTCACCACGACCTCCTCCGCCTGCACGATTTCCGTGCGGCGGGGCACCGCGTATTTCTTCCTGATATCCTTAAGCTCCTTTACGATCACGCGCGTCATGGACTCGCGCTGCTCCAGGATATCCTCGTAGTAATAGATGTTGGCGACCGTCTCCTCATGCTCCTTGATCAGTGCCTGGAGTTCCAGTCCGCTCAGCTTGTACAGGCGCATGTCCAGAATCGCGTCCGCCTGAGCCTCAGTGAAGAGCAGCTGCGCCGCCATCACGGCAGATTCTCTGGAGCGGAAGCGGATTCCCTCCGTATTTCCGTTGACCAGGCAGTCCTTGGACATCGCCCGGTCCTTCGACCCCCGGATAATCTCGATCACCAGGTCGATCACGTTGCAGGCCTTGATAAGGCCCTCCTGTATCTCCCTGCGCTTCTGTTCCCGGGAGAGCAGGTTCGTGAACTTGCGCCTGGCCAGCTCATACTGGAAATCGGCGGAACAGGCAATGGCGGACTTCAAGTCCAGCGTCTCCGGCCTTCCGTCCCGGATGGCCAGCATGTTCACGCCGAAGGTATCCTCCAGCCGGGTCTTCTTGTAAAGCAGGTTCCGGAAATTCTCGGCGTCCGCGTCCTTCTTAAGCTCAATGACGATGCGGATGCCCTCTTTTGAGGACTGGTTGGTGATATCTACGATATCATTGGTAAGTTTTGACTCGGAGAGCGCCGCAACATCCGAGAGGAACTTGCCAATGCCCGCGCCGATCATCGTGTAGGGGATTTCGGTGATGACCACGTTCTTATGGCCTCCCTTTCCCTTCTCGATCTCCACGCGCCCGCGTATGCGGATCTTTCCGGTTCCCGTGGCGTAGACTGCGGGAAGCTCGTCCGCGTTGACGACTATGCCTCCGGTGGGGAAATCCGGTCCCTTGACATACCGCATAAGATCCCTGACGGAGATCTCCGGGTCATCCAGATAGGCAATCTCGGCGTCGATGATCTCCCCAAGGTTATGGGGAGGCGTCGCCGTCGCCATGCCGACGGCGATGCCCTCGGAGCCGTTAATGAGGAAGTTCGGCACCTTGACCGGCAGCACCGACGGCTCCTTCTCCGTCTCGTCGAAATTCGGGACGAAGTCCACCACGTCCTTGTCGAGGTCGGCAAGAAAAGCGTCCTCTGTGAACGGGGCGAGCCTTGCCTCAGTGTAGCGCATCGCGGCGGCGCCGTCGCCCTCTATATTGCCGAAGTTGCCGTGCCCGTCCACCAGCGGAAGGCTCTTCTTGAAGTCCTGGGCCATCACCACGAGGCAGTCGTAGATCGAGCTGTCGCCGTGGGGATGATATTTACCCATGGTGTCTCCGACGATCCTGGCGCTCTTGCGGTACGGACGGTCCGACCGGATGCCCAGTTCGCTCATGTCGTAAAGAGTGCGGCGCTGCACGGGCTTAAGCCCGTCTCTCGCGTCCGGAAGGGCCCTGGAGACGATGACGCTCATCGCATAGTCGATGTAGGACTTCTGCATGAGGTCGGAATATTCTGTTCGGATGATACGTTCTAATTCAGGCATTTCTTCTCTTTATCCGCTTTGACCGTTTCCGTCTGCATTTCACTGAACGCGGAAAGCCTTCCTGCATCAGGAATCAATCTCCGCATCCGTTGCGTGCGCATGGATAAACTCCTTGCGGGGCGGGACGTCGGAACCCATGAGCAGCTCCGTCATCGCGGAGGCCTGCCTTGCATCGTCTATCGTCACCTGCTTCATCACGCGCCGCTCCGGATCAAGCGTCGTCTCCCAGAGCTGCTCCGCATCCATCTCGCCGAGACCCTTGTAGCGCTGGAGCGTAAAGCCTCCCTTGTGCGTCCTGCGGTACTTCTCGAGCGCGTAATCGTCGTAGAGGTACTGCTCCTTGTCCTTCCCCCTCTGGGGCATGACCTTGTAGAGCGGGGGCATTGCGACATACACATGGCCCTCGTAGATCAGGTCCGGCATGAAGCGGTAGAAAAGAGTGAGCAGCAGCGTCGAGATATGGGCACCGTCCACATCCGCGTCCGCCATGATCACAATTTTGTCGTAGCGGAGCTTGCTGATGTCGAAATCGTTGCCGTACCCCTCGGAGAAACCGCAGCCGAAGGCGTTGATCATGGTCTTGATCTCGGCGTTCGCAAGGATTTTGTCGATGCTTGCCTTCTCGACGTTAAGGATCTTGCCGCGGATCGGCAGAATTGCCTGATACATGCGGTCGCGGGCGGTCTTCGCCGAACCGCCTGCGGAGTCACCCTCCACGATGAAGATCTCGCACTTTGAGGCGTCCTTTGACTCGCAGTTGGCAAGCTTTCCGTTGGAATCGAACGAAAACTTCTGCTTCGTCAGGAGATTCGTCTTCGCCTTCTCCTCGCTCTTCCGGATCTTCGCCGCCTTTTCCGCACAGCCGATGACGGCCTTTAAGGACTCCAGGTTGCGGTCAAAATAGTGGACGATCTCCTCCCCCGTCACCTTGGCTACCACCCTTGCGGCGTCCTGGTTGTCGAGTTTTGTCTTCGTCTGTCCCTCAAACCTCGGATCCGGGTGCTTTATAGAGATGACCGCCGTCATTCCGTTGCGCACGTCGGTTCCGGTAAAGTTGGCGTCCTTGTCCTTGAGAATGCCGAGCTGCCTTGCGTAATTGTTGATTACCTGGGTAAATACGGCCTTGAAGCCGGTGAGGTGGGACCCTCCCTCGGCGTTGTAGATGTCGTTGCAGAAGCCAAGCACTTCCTCGCGGAATTCGTTAATGTACTGGAACGCGACCTCAACCTGGATGTTTTCGCTCTCTCCGGAGAAGTAGATCACTTCCGAGACCGGCTCATTGGTGCCGTTGAGCTCCCGGACGAAGCCGACGATGCCCTCCGGCTCGTGGAAAACGATCTCTTCCGCGCTCTCCGGCCTCCTGTCGGCGTACATGATCGTGAGCTTCGGATTAAGATACGCCGTCTCGTGGAGATGGCTCTTTAAATCGTCCTCCTTGAAACGGGTCTTCTCAAAAATCTCCGGATCCGGGGTAAAATTGATCACCGTTCCTGTCTTCTTCGTGTTTCCGACCACAGGAAGAAGCCCGTTTACGAGTTCCTGAACCGGCTCTCCCCTGCTGAACCGGTCCTCATGGATCTTTCCGCCGCTGTGCACCCTTACCGTCATCTGTGACGACAGGGCATTGACGACGGAAGAGCCGACGCCATGAAGTCCGCCGCTGGTTTTGTACGCGTTATTGTCAAATTTGCCGCCGGCATGAAGCGTAGTCAGGACTACTCTCTCGGCGCTGACTCCCTTTTCGTGCATTCCCACCGGAATGCCCCGCCCGTTGTCCTCCACGGTGCAGGAGCCGTCCGCCTCCAGCGTGACATGAATTGTGTCGCAGACCCCGGCGAGATGCTCATCCACGGCGTTGTCCACGATTTCGTAGATCAGATGGTTAAGACCCCGGGAAGATGTGGAGCCGATGTACATTCCCGGCCGCATGCGAACCGCCTCGAGTCCCTCAAGTACCCGGATGCTCGAGGCGTTGTAACTGTTCTCTGTAGCTTTTGCCAAAACTAATTCCTCTCGCTGAGGCAAGACCGCTGATGCGGCTTTGCCGGATGCGGTGCCCGGTGCGTCAGCACCGCCGTCGTACCGGGTTACCTGCAGAGCTCGTCGTAATCCAGTTTCTTCGAGCAGGCGATCGCAAGAGCGCCGGGGCCGATATGGCAGCAGACGCTTAAGGAGAGCTGGTCGGGGATAACCGGTATTCCGGGGAAAGCTGCTTCGACCTCCTTCACCCAGACTGCCTGCTCCTCCGGAACGTTGGCGTGCACGGCATAGAGCCACACGTTGTCCGCGGAGAGACCGCCGTAGAGCTTCTCGATATCGTTCTTCATCGCGGTGATCATCGTGTTCTTGCCCTGGGCGACAGTGCGGGCCTTGGAGAACGCGTCAAGCCGCTCGCCCTTGATCTGAAGGACGGGCTTGATGCGCAGAAGGCTGCCGATCGCCGCGGCTGCGGGCGTGATCCTGCCTCCCCTCTTAAGGTACTTGAGGGTGTCCAGCATAATGTAGATACTGCTGTCAAACTTGACCTTCTCCAGAATCTCGCGGATGCGCGCCGCGCTCATTCCTCTCTTCGCGAGCTCGATGGCATCCAGCACGGATGCCTTCATCGTCACGGAAATGCGCTGGTTGTCCACCACCTGCACCTTTCCGTCGTAATCGTCGGAGAGCATCATCGCACTCTGGCAGGATCCGGAAAGCCCCGAGCTCATCGGGATGTAAACCACCTCGTCATAAGTTTTGAGCGCCTCGTCCCAGACCCTGAGCACATCCGTCGGCGCGGGCTGGCTGGTCACGATCTGTTCTTCGCCCTCGAGCTTTGCGAAAAATTCCTCTCTGGACAGATTAATTCCTTCATAATATGTAGCAGTGTCCGTGCCGATCATGAACGGCATAGGCACCAGATAAATCCCTAGTTCCCGGGCTTCCTCACCGGTTATCATTGCGTTGCTGTCGGTTATAATTGCCGTCCTGGCCATAATACTCCGTTCTCCGCTAATCCCATATATCGTTGCTGTACGCTTCCGGAACACTAAATGCTGTGCCCGGGCAGAGTAAAACAAAGATATTATGCGATCAAATAGTCCTGAAGTCAATGAGTTTTGCCCTGCGTGCCGACAGCACCTCACGAAGGCGCGAGTGTCCGGGCTTAGTGAGCTCCGGATCGTTTTCTTCAAGGAAGCGCACATACTCCGATGCGCTTCTCAGAACTCCGGCATCCCCGTATATATCCGCAAGAACAAATCCGAGTTCCCCGCTCTGCCGTATTCCTCCGAGTTCGCCCGGCCCTCTGAGTTTAAGATCCTGCTCGGCGATGTAGAATCCGTCGTTGGACTTCTCCAATATGGCAAGGCGCTCCGGCTTTCCGCTCACGTTCTCCCCGGTCATGAAGATGCAGTAGGACTGACCGCCTCCCCGGCCGACGCGTCCCCTGAGCTGGTGCAGCTGGGCAAGTCCGAAGCGCTCCGCATTCTCCACCATCATCACGGTGGCATTCGGCACATTGATTCCCACCTCGATCACGGTGGTGGAGACCAGCACATCGATTCTTCCGGCGGCGAAATCCGCCATCACCCGCTCTTTCTCTGCCGGCTTCATCCTGCCGGTGAGTGAATCGACGCGGATCGCCGCGGGAAGGCCCGCCCGGAGTTTCTCCGTGTAATCGGTAACATTCTCCAGGCTTCCGTCTTCCTCCTGCCCCTCCTCGATCGCTGGGCAGATGATGAACGCCTGTCTTCCCTCCCCCACCTGCCTTGCGATAAACCGCCATGCTTTCTCCCGGTAATCCGAACCGACCACGGTATTGCGTATCGGTTTGCGGTCTCCGGGGAGCTCGGTAATGAGGGATACGTCCAGGTCGCCGTAGAGGATAATCGCCAGCGTCCTTGGAATGGGCGTAGCACTCATGACGAGGATGGGCACCTCATGTCCTTTCCCGGCCAGCGCCTCTCTCTGCCTTACGCCGAAGCGGTGCTGCTCGTCCGTCACGACGAGTCCGAGCCTGCGGTAGTTCACCCCCTCCTGAATAAGGGCGTGAGTCCCGATAATTACATTTGCGGTACCGGACTCAATCTCCTTCAGGGCGGTCCGCCTCGCCTCTCCCTTCACCGAACCGGTGAGCAGCACAGGCCTGACGGGCAGACGGTATTTCTTCGCAAGTCCCGAAAGGCTCTGCATATGCTGTGCCGCGAGGACTTCCGTCGGCGCCATCAGGGCACCCTGGCGCCCGTTCGCCGCGGTCATAAGCAGGGCAAGGAACGCAATAATCGTCTTGCCGCTTCCGACATCTCCCTGCAGAAGGCGGTTCATGACGTGCTCTCCGGAGAGATCCTTCTCGATTTCCTTCCACGCCCGCGCCTGAGCCCCGGTCAGCCGGTAAGGCAGCGCCTCTATAAGCCTCCCGGTGTCCGCGACCTCGATCATCGGATCCGGGTTCAGCGCCTTTCTGTTTCTCTCCTTCTCCCCTGCCAGCTGGAGAAGAAAGAGCAAAAACTCGTCAAACACCAGCCGCTTCCTCGCCCTTTGGGCATCTTCGTCCGAGGAGGGAAAATGAATCTTCCGGTAAGCCTCCTCCTCTCCGGCGAGGTTAAGCCTCTCCAGGTCGTCTTCGGGAATAAACTCCTCCACAGGCAGTTTTTCCGCCGAATGGATGCGCTCCATCGCGCGAAGTATCTGGCTGTTCTTAAGCCCTGCCGTCAGAGAGTAGCGGGGCTGCATCGTCCCTTCAAGGCTCTCGTAATCCGAGGGGGTGAATAACCGGGGCTGCTCCATGAAGCGGTTCCCGTTCCCGCTCTGCTTAAGAAGGCCCCTCACGACATGGATAGTACCCGCCTGTACGGTCTTCTTCAAAAACGGCATGTTGAAAAAGGTGAGCCGCACCTGGCCGCTCTCGTCCGCCGCCCGGAAATAGGTGACCGACCTGCCTCTTGCGTGGAATGTCGTCCCGCTTCCCACGATAACCAGCTTCAGTGTGCAAACACTGCCCGGGACCGCCTCCGCAGCCAAAACCGGACGGTCATAAAATGTGTATCCTCTGGGATAAAAGGACAGCATGTCCCCTGCTGTCCACAGGTTTTTTCTTGCAAATAACTCCGCGGTCTTCGCTCCTACCCCCTTAACCTCGGACAGGGGGGAATCCCACTTAAGCTCGGTTTTATTTGCTTTAGTCCGTCCGGATGCCGCCATAATTCCTCCGTCCGCGCCGGATGCTGCGATTGTCCCGCATCGAGCGGGAAGAAAACGGCGGGTGTTCCGCACCCGCCGTTAACGCTTATTCTTCTGCTGATAAAATGTAGTAGTAAATTGGCTGTCCTCCGGGCTGCAGCTCGAGATCGCAGCCGGGGAATTTCTCCTTTGCCCGTCCGGCAAGCGCCTCCGCCTCCTCCGCGGACACATCCTGGCCATAGTAGATGCTGATCAGGGCGGTGTTCTCATCCACCATTTTCTCCAGAGTCTCCAGCGTGATTCCGTCGCGGTCCGGACCAACTGCAAGTATTCCGTCGTCGCCGATTCCCATCATGTCGCCCTGGTGGATGGACGCGTCCTCGATAACTGTATCGCGAACCGCATAGGTTACCTCGGCGCTCTTCACCTTCTTCAGTTCTTCCGTCATGTTGGCGCGGTTGACTTCGGTGTCCAGCTCAGGCATATAGCTGATGACGGTGGTGATTCCCTGAGGAATCGTCTTCGTGGGGATAACAATGATCTTCTTGTCCTTTGTCATCCCGGCTGCCTGATTGGCGGCAAGAATAATGTTCTTGTTGTTCGGCAGGATGAATATAGTGTCCGCATCCACCTTCTCTATTGCCTCGAGGACATCCTCCGTGCTGGGATTCATCGTCTGCCCGCCCTCGATGATGTAGTCTACTCCAAGTCCGCGGAAGATCTCGGCAATGCCGTCGCCGACAGAGACAGCAATAAACCCGACATCCTTGTGGACACTCTCCGGCGCGGGTTCGGGAACAGGCGCAGCTGCAGGTGCTTCCTGCCCTCCGGTCATGGTAAAGAGCGTCTCCTTGTGCTCAAGGCGCATGTTGTCAATCTTCATGCTGGAGAGCTGCCCGTACATCAGGCCGCGCTGGATCGCAAGCCCGGGGTCGTTCGTGTGGACGTGCACCTTCACTACGTCATCGTCAGCAACACAGACTATGGAATCTCCTATGGAGGAGAGGAAGTCCTTGAAATCCTTCTCCATCTTGGCATTGAAGCTTCCGACGCGGTCCAGCATGACGATGAACTCTGTACAGTAACCGAACTTGATCTCCGCGTTCGCGCGTACCTCCGGATTCACCAGGGCTTTCCTTCCGTCTCCGGTGACTTCCGACTCCTCCTCAAACACGGCTGTTTTGCCCTGGTATCCCTCGTAGGCTCCCTTAAGCACCTGGACCAGTCCCTGGCCCCCGGAGTCCACGACACCGGCCTGTTTCAGCACGGGAAGCAGATCGGGAGTTTTGGCAAGCACGGTCTCCGCCTCCGCGATAATCTCCGGGAAAAGGACATCGAACTCGATATCCCCGGTCTCCACCAGCTCCCTGGTCTTGACCGCCACTCCCTTCGCCACGGTGAGTATCGTGCCCTCCTTGGGCTTCATGACAGCCTTGTATGCCGTATCCACTGCGCGGTCAAACGCGTCCGCGATGGTTCCGGCATCAACCTCGTCGTTCTCCCTTACTTCTTTGCAGAATCCGCGAAGCAGCTGGGAGAGAATAACACCGGAATTTCCTCTCGCCCCGCGGAGCGAGCCGGAGGATATTCCCTTGCAGAGCTTCATCATGTCGTAGTCGTCGCCCAGGCCGTTCACTTCCCTGACCGCCGACATAATCGTCATGGTCATGTTCGTTCCCGTATCTCCGTCAGGCACGGGGAACACATTCAGCTCGTTTATCCATTCCTTGTTGGATCGTAAGTTTGCTGCGCCGGCAAGAAACATCTGGGCCAGCATCTTGGCATCTATTGATGTACTCAATTTGTCTCATCCTCCCAGACGGCGTCAGTCGATTACCTTGACTCCTTCGACAAAAATATTAATCTTTTCGATTTCCAGCCCGGTAAACTCCTCAACGCGGTAGCGGACGCTGCTGATGAGATTGTCTGCGACGGTGGGGATATTGACGCCATAGGAGACAATCACATGAAAATCGATGACCAGCTTGTTTCCGGGGGTGAGAGAGACAGTAATCCCTCTGGTCATCGTGTCCTTCTTCAGAAGATTGACAAACCCGCTCTTCATCACGCCGGCCATACCGACGATTCCGAAGCACTCCGTGGCCACGGATCCTGCATATTGGGCGATAACCTCGTTATCGATGGAAATACTCCCCATATGCGTGTTCATCGAAGATGATTTCATAGTGCCCTCCATTCCGAAGCGACCCTACCCTTTCCTGCGCTGCCGCGCTTCTATACAGCACAAATAATGCGGCCGGATGCTCCTTATTCCTCCGCATTTCCTTTCCGATTATAACTGCTGAGAAGGGAAATGGGAATACACGAAGTCCCCAAACTGTGGGGACCGCCTGTCCGGCCTGCGGAAAATAACACCGGGAAGTAATTTTTCCCTTGCAATGCCGAATCCCTTTTGCTATTATACTAATGTTGTGTTTGAATTCAACTCGGATTCATCCCCTGCATCACGGGGGAGTTCCAAATATAAAAGTGACAGGAGGTGTGAAAATGGCTAAGTGTGATATCTGTGGAAAGGGCGCTCATTTCGGCAACAATGTCAGCCATTCACATAGAAGATCCAACCGCATCTGGAACTCTAATGTTCAGACCGTTCGTGTTAAGGTTGAGGGCGGACGCAAGAAGATGCACGTCTGCACGAGCTGCCTTCGTTCCGGCAAGGTTGAGCGCTGATCACTTTATCAGGGCAGATTGTTTAAAGGGCCAGGGATTGTTTCCCTGGTCTTTTTTGCGCGTTTGCAGTGAGCCATGCGCTCCCGGTATGTCATTCGTCCATTCGGAAACAAGCTTCCGAATGGACGAATGACATACCGGGAGCATACGGCGAATGCCGCGACAGCGAGCAGCTAAAGCTGCGAGCTGTCGGCATGGCTCAAGGTAAAGCATGCAATTTTCGCCGATCTCCAGCGAAGAACTCCCCGGGAAGGCTGTGCCGCCCTCCCGGGGAATTCTTCTTAGTCCTGCCGGATCAGATTTCGCCGTCCTCTACATGGATCTTCATGCGCATCACCGCGCTGCCCATGGATTTTCCGAGGCTGTCCAGACGGAGGCTCATGGTCGCTCCGCCGCCAAGCGCGTGCTTCATCACGAAGTTGAAGCCGCCGAGGCTGGGAACGTCGTAGCGCGTAATCTCGCCCTTGACCATGTCGCCGAAGTAAGCCTTAAGCTTCTCGGGTGTTACCTCACGCTCGATTATCTTGTAATACTCAGGCTTTCTCGCATAGACACAGACATTGCTGGTGTCGCCCTTGTCTCCGCTTCTGCCGTGTGCAATATCATTCAGATAGATTTCTGCCATCTCACTGCACCTCCAGAATCTTGCTCTCCACCTGTACCACGTCACGCGGCACAGTCGTAGGCCACAGTGCCATCACTTCCTGTACATGGGATCTTCCGCCGAAGAAGGATGCTCCGGGAGGGCCGTTTAACTGCAGCGGGCTGATCTCGGGAATGATCTTCGCGCACTCGCTCTTGTCCTCGGAGAACACGGCGATGCGGAGCACGCACTCATTAAGGTTCTTCAGCGCTTCCTCGCTCATATCCGCAACACCAAGGTGCAGGCTGTTGAGGCCGATGTAGCTGATATGAATATCGTCAGCCTTCATTCCGCGCCTCTGCATCTTCTTCATGATGACTTCCGCGCAGTACTGAGCCTTCTCATAAGCATCCGGCCATGCGAAGGACAGCATGCTGACAGTCTTCCAGCCCTTGTGGTAACCCACGCAGAGCTTTAAGGTGTCAGGCCTGACCTTGCCCTTGATGCCGCCGACGCGCACTCTGTTGTCGCCGACCTGGGTGATGGTCGCCTGGCTGATATCGACGTTGACATCAGGTGTCCAGTAATTCGCGGGATCATGAACCTCATAAAGGAACTGTTCCTTGACACTCTGTTCGCAGATGATACCGCCGCAGTCGGGAGCCTTGGTGATCTCCATGGTGTCGTCGGTCAGCTCTGCGATCGGGAATCCGAGCTCATCCATTCTCGGGACATTGCGCCAGTCGTACATATAGTTGCCGCCTGCGCCCTGGCCGCCGCACTCCAGCATATGGCCTGCCATGATGCCTCTCGCAAGGTTGTCCCAGTCATCCGCTGCCCAGCCAAACTCATACTTAAGAGGCGCGAGGAAAAGCGCGGAGTCCGCCGCACGTCCGGTGATCACAACATCGGCGCCCTGATCGAGGCAGCCCTCGATGCCCTCGTGCCCGATGTATACGTTGCAGTTGTAGATCTTGTCTACGATGTCATTGAAGTTGCCGTCGTAGTCGAAGTTCGGGAAGGTCCAGCCGTCCTTTAAGAGCTGCGGGATCTTGTCCTTGATGTTGTCGCCGAGAACATAGCCGATCTTGTAGCCCTTCATGTTCTCGCTCTCCGCCCAGTTCTTAATGCCGTCCACACAGCCGGTGATATTCATTCCGCCGGCATTGGTGCAGATACGGATATTCTTCTCCCAGGCTTCCTTTCCGGCCTCCTTGAGGATGCGCGTCTGGAAATCAGGCGCAAATCCTTTGGTCGGATCCTTGAGCTGCTGCTTCGCCATAATCGAAAGAGTCAGCTCTGCCAGGTAATCGCAGCCCATATACTGGATATCCGCAGTACGGATCATATGGATCGCTGCATCCGGCGAATCGCCCCAGAAACCCTGGCCTCCGCCGATCGCTACCTTTTTGCTCATAGTACTCTCCTTGTTTGCCGCACGGCTTTAGCCGGAGCATATGCCGTGCGTACCTGGTGCTGTTGCAGATACTTCAATCAGATCGTCCCGCTCGCCTTAAGAGCCTCGAACTCCTCGTCGGAAAGACCGGCGAAGCCCTTCAGGATCTCCTCGTTGTGCTGGCCGAGGGTAGGTGCGGGATAGTTTACACGAGGCATCATATCCATCAGCTTGATCGGGTTGCCGTTGACAACCATGGGTCCGATGACCGGATGGTCGACCTCGACGAACATCTCTCTCGCATTGCGGATGTGATCATCCTCGACGATCTGCTTGACATTGTTGATGGGACCTGCGGGAATGCCCTTGCCAAGCACGATATCGACGACTTCCGCGACGGTGTGCTGCATGGTCCACTCTTCGATGTATTTCTTCTGGATCTTGTTGTTCTGAACACGAAGCGGAACGGTGAGGAATCTCTCGTCCGTGATCATCCACTCCATGTTTACGACCTCGCGGCAGAACTTCTCATAGAGCTTCTGGTTGCCGCAGGCGATGATGACCTTGCCGTCCTTTGCCTGATAGGAATCGTAAGGTGCGATGGAGGCATAGGCATTGCCCATTCTCACGGGCAGCTTGCCGGACTCGAAGTAACGGATGTAGGCGTTCTCCAGGCTTGCAACGACGGAGTCAACCAGGGAGACGTCAACGCGCTGGCCCTTGCCGGTCCTTTCCCTGGCGTAAAGCGCCATCGTGACGCCCATGACCAGGTTCATGCCGCCGAGGATATCACCCATTGCGTTGCCGGAACGGGTCTCCTCGCCGCCCTCGGGACCGGTGACGCTCATCAGACCGCCCATTGCCTGGGAGATAATGTCATAGCCGGGTCTCTGGGAGTAGGGGCCGTAGGTTCCGAAACCGGAAACCGATCCGTAGATCAGCCTGGGGTTGATCTCCTTCAGCACGTCATAGCCGAGACCGAGCTTGTCCATGACACCGGGACGATAGTTCTCGATAACCACATCGGCCTTTTTGACGAGCTTCTTGAAAACTTCCTTGCCCTCGTCGGTCTTCAGATTGAGCGTGATGCCCTTCTTGTTGTGATTGAGGTTTGCGTAGTACACGCTCTCGCCGTTGCGGTAAGGGCCGTATCCTCTCGCGTCATCGCCCCTGCCGGGGACCTCGATCTTGATGACGAACGCGCCGAAATCACCGAGGATGGATCCGCTGTAAGGGCCGGCGACCACACGGGTCAGGTCCAGAACAGTTACTCCTTCGAGTGCCTGGGGCTGCATTGCTCTCTCGTTGTTCATAGTTCATTACCTTTCTGTTGCTTAAAACATTCCTGAAACAGCGATTAACTTATGCCAGCAGGCCGCAGAAGAGGCAGCCGACAATGACCATGACCACGGAAATCAGCCATGCGTAAGGCAGGGTGTGCTTCTGATGGTCGCCCAGATCCTGTCCCGCGAGACCAAGCAGAAGGAAGGTCGCGCCAGTCAGAGGGGACAGCGGGAAGCCGAGGGTCATCTGGCCCATGATGGACGCCTTCGCAACCGCGACGGCGGAACCGCCCATCGCAGCAACCGCGTTGGCGATAACAGGCATAACGCCATAGTAGAAGGAATCCGGATCAAAGAGCAGGGACAGCGGAACGCTGAAGATACCGACCACAGGGGCCATGATCTTGCCGACGGAATTCGGGATAACCGCGACCAGAGCGTTGGTCATGGCGGCCAGCATGCCTGAGCCCTTCATGATGCCGGTGAAGGCGCCGGCGGCGAACACGATGGAGACCATCAGGAACGCAGCCTTCGCGTGGCTGTTGATGATGTCATGCTGCTGCTTGACGTTGGGATAGTTGACCATCAGAAGGATGCAGAAGCCAACCATGAAGGTCGCCGCGGGAGAAAGCAGGCCCTTGATCAGGATGAACAGCAGGACAATGATAAGGCAGATGTTGAAGTACCATCTCCAGCCGGAGCGGACAAGGTCGCTCGCCGTCTGGGCGGACTCGTTGACTTCCTCAACCTCGGTGGGATCTGCGGCGATGCCGGCAGCGATTCTCTTCGCTTCTCTCTTGCCAAGCCATGCGGAGCAGAGCAGAGCCATGATCAGACCGGCGATCCAGGCAGGCATGATGCCGACCCAGAGATCAGCGGCGGAAACTTCGTAGCCAAGGCCGGAAATTGCGGATGCCGCACGGATGGTGGGACCGCCCCAGGGCATGACGTTCATGATACCGGCAGCCAGAGCGACGATGGTCGCCTCGACCCAGTAGTTCATCTTGAGCTTCTTGTACAGAGGCATTACTGCGGGAATCGCAATAAGGAAGGTCGTTGCACCGGAGCCGTCCAGGTGGCAGATGCAGCCGATGATGAAGGTGCCGATTGCAACCTTGACCGGGTCATTGCCGGTGAACTTGAGAATCTTCGCGATGATAGGATCAAACACGCCCGCGTCGGAGCAGGTCGAGAAGAACAGAATCGCAAAGATGAACATGACGCCCGTCGCAGCGATGCTGGTGAGACCGGAGCCGGTCCAGCCGGAGACGGACTTGAAAGTCTGGGTAAGCCGCTCACCGAAGGTGACCACCGGTGCAACGAACTCCACGCCGGCTTCCTCAGCCTTGGCTGCCGCAGCGTCAATAATGACCTGCGGAGCATTGATGAATGCAGTGATGAATCCTGTGATGACAGGAATGATGATCAGGGCAATGAGCGTAGAGCTCTTCTTGCTCATGATCAGTGCGAGGACCAGTATAATGGTCAGAAAGCCCAGAAATGCTAACATATTCCCCTCCTGATATCGTTTCTGCGGCATGATTAACGGCACATAAAGACCCTGTGTGCCTGCAACTACAATAAAATTATCAGTGAAGGTGAATTATAACTCAAATTACATTTATTAATCGTTTGATAAGAAGTACTAATTAAGCAAAAATGCCGGGGCGTACACACAAAACGCACGCTCCGGCGGAAAAAGATACTGTCAGATTTCCAGATCCTCAAAACCGGTCGCCCCGGAGAAGGATTCCGTCCTTACCTTGAGCATCCTCGTCATCAGTGCCGACGAGAGGTGCTCTCTTCCTGCGGTCCGGATGAGATTGCTCACCCTCTCCGCGGTAAGGCTTCCTGTCTCCTCCAGAACAGAGAACAGCTCCGAGTATGCCTCGTCGTCCTTCGCCGTGGGCATGAACTGCGGAGCCTGGGCAAAATAGTCCGTCAGCACTCCGATATACCACTCCCTGTCGTTCCCCGAAAGCCCTTCGTCATATTTTAGTCTTGCCACGGCCATCCTCGCGGCGAAGTCCAGCCGGAATGTATCCCTTGCGAGAACGTCAAACCAGCCGATATCCTTTGTAAAGAAATCCCTGGGCAGATGGGACAGCCTGCCGAATTTCCTGTCCGCCGTAAGAATTTTGTCCCTTGCGGCGGGAAGCCCGATGCGGCTCTTAACACTTCCATCTTCACGGATATGATCCATCCACTGCAGCGCCGCCGCATGATCAAACGCATTTTCAGCGACAAGGATGTCCTTTGTCCCTTCCCTTAAAGACAGCCTTGTCAGCCCGCTGCTGTTGAAGGTCTGCGGCCCAAGCAGGATAACCGTTTCGGGCAGGACGATCTCCTTTAAGGCATGGCAGGCATAAAACGCGCCTACATCCGGCATTCCCCGGAGCATCTCCGGGGTTATCTCCGCAGAATTAACTCCGTCAGCAGTTTTGCAGAGCCCGATGACCCGGAGCGCCGCAGGGAGTGTAATTCTCTCGAGAGATACGCACTCTCCGAAGCATCCCTCCCGGATCCGGAGAACCTTCTCCGGAATCGTTATGCTTTTCAGGCGGCTGCAGTGCCAGAAAGCGTACGCTCCGATGGTGCTTACGCTCTCCGGAAGAAAAATCTCCTCCGGTCCGCCTTCGTCCTTCTCCTCCCGGAGCAGTTTTGCGGCGTTCATGAGGGCGAACATGTTGAAGCTGTACGGGGGGCGGAAATTCCTTTCATACTCCTGCCCGGTCATGTGAAAAGGTGCGAACGCGAGAGATTCCACTTCCGTGACGGGAATCCCGTTCACCGACGCCGGAATCTCCGCTCTCTCCGCAGCGGTTCTAGGCCAGCGGAAAAGCGAGAGAGTTCCGTCAGCCTTTTCCAGAAATTCCGCCTTGTCCCCTCCTTCCACCGGATAAAAAATCATGGCAGTCCTGCTCCTTCCGCCCGGAACGGTCCGGGCACACCGGGATATCAGAAATCAATCCGGATCTCACTGAGGAGATCGTCCCTGCGCTTCGACAGCAGCAGGTCGCGGCTCTCCTCAAAATAGTCCATGCTGAGGAACTGGCCGATAAATGCCGTAGCCCTGCTGGAAGCGGTGAGATCGTTAACCGCAAGGGACAGCTCCAGTCCCCTGCCGAAGGAATCCTTAAGGAAATGAAGCATGTTGCCGATCTCATTCTGGGCAGCGGCGACCTCTGCCTTCAGCTCCGAAGTCCTTGCCCTGACCTCGTCCCTGCGCGAGTTCCACTCCACTTCCGGGCAGGCTTCCTCTCCTGCCTCCGCGGCGGCCTTCTCCCGCTTCAGCTGTGCCACCTCCTCCGCGAGGCGGTCGTGTTCCTTCACACAGGCATCCATGTGCTCCCTGACCTCGTCCAGGAGAAGCCCGGCAAGGGTGATGCGCTCGTCCGTCCGCGCGCTCCTCGCTTCCGCGGTCATTGCCTCGTCCGCGCCGCCCTTAAGTATCCTGTCCACCTGCCATGCCTTCTTGTACTTCTGATAGAGCTGATAGTACAGCGCAAAATCCCTCGCGCAGTCGGGATCCTGAAGATACTGGCTTACAAGGGCGTCCGTGACCGGGATCCCGAGAGCCTCATGGTACTTGATCATCTCGGAGAGATCCTCCCACGCACGCGGAGTCACCACGTTCATTCCGTTCACCTGGGTTGTCACCTTATAGAAATCATCCGGGCGGATATCCAGGTAGCTGATCACGCTCCTGACAAGGCCGTTTTCCAGGGAGTAATCCCTGAAGGCCTTAAAATCGGGCTCGATGTTCATCACCTTGAGACGGTCCCTCGTCGCGGCATCCAGTTCCCTTGCGCTCTTGTTGAACCTCGGGGGGTTGCCCGCGGTGACGATAACCCATCCGGGCGGGACCTGGTGGCCTCCGAAGACCTTGTACTGCAGAAACAGCAGCATTGCCGGGGAGAGGGTCTCGCTGACGCAGTTGATCTCATCAAGGAAGAGTATTCCCTCGCGGTTTCCCGTATTGCGCATGCAGTCGTAGACACTCGCGAGAATCTCGCTCATGGTGTATTCGCTGACCTGGTAGTGCACCCCGTCGAACTCCCTTTCCACGATCACCGGAAGACCGAGGGCACTCTGTCTTGTGTGATGGGTCATGGAGTAGCTGACAAGGCCGATTCCCATCTCGTCCGCGATCTGCTGCATGATCGCGGTCTTGCCGAGACCGGGAGGGCCCATGACGAAAACCGGGCGCTGGTGGACGACCGGGATCAGGTATTCCCCTTCCTCATTCTTCTGCAGGTAGATCCTGACCGCGTTCTTGATCTGTTCCTTTGCCGTTGCGATATTCATTGTGCGTCTGCTCCTCCCAGTAGGCGGATCGAATCCGTCGACAGCACCGCGCGGATTGCCCATGAGGGCACGCGGGGGCTTATATGGTCATCTCTGTTGAATATAAAGGCGGTCTTGTAATCCGGAGCCGTCTCCGGATACTCGCCTACACCGTCGGTGAAATAAAGAAGGCCGTCCGGTTTCGGAAGCTTTCCCTCCGCCCGGAGTTTTTCGACATAGCTGAAGACCGGCCTAAAATCGGTACCGCCGAATCCCCTCAGCTTCAGGCCGCGGATGACCTCTTCCAGCTGATCCATGTCGCTTATCCTGACCGTGCTCTGGATCTCCGCGTCGCACTGGATCATGAGGATGTCCACCATCCTGGTGAAGGAAGCGGTCGATCTCAGGACGTCACAGGTGCGCTGAAGGAAGCTCTGGACAATATCGCCCTGCACGCTTCCCGAGGTGTCAATCGCGATGATGAAAGTGCGGATCCTGTGCTCCTCGGCATACTCCAGAGGCTCGATCAGCGGGATGTTGCCGTAGATTTCCAGGCCGTACTTATAATAGGCAATGTCAAAACTGTCGTCAGAGATATGAAGTATCTCCTGCTCCGCACCGAAATTGCGGAGGAATTCCGCGTAATCAATCTCCTGCCAGATTATGGGCTTCAGCTGGTCGACGAAACGTCCGGCCTGCCTTCCGAAGCGGTTTCTGAAGGAGGTGAGCTCCATCTGGGCCTTTCTTGCCAGCTTCTGCCAGTCCTGGCGGATCACGTCGGTCTCCCTGTCCGCGATCTTCCGGATGAGTTCGTCATCCGCGGCGTCCGCCCCGGCGGCAGTTTCCTCGTCGCTGTCCTTTCCTTCGTCGGGTTCGAGGGTCATAAGCCCCCCGCGGCCCCTGCCTCTTCCGCTCCTGTCCCTGGTGGTCCAGAAGCTGTGGTCGCAGGAGGTAAAGAGCCCGCTCCAGCGCAGAAGCTCCCCGCGCGCGGAGAGATCATTGACGTGGCTGTTGTAGATCTCCTCCGCCGTCATGTGCGGAGCCCGGTTCTGTATGCGGAAGAAGATATCCATCTCGTGGGCCCCGGCCGGCCGGAAGGCATCCCCCATGCCCCCGTCCTCCGAGAGCTCGGCGATCACCTTCTCCACAGCGCAGTCGCAGGCCGCGTCCCACAGGTCGGGATCCGCGATCTGCTTCCTGAAGGGATGCCCGAAAAGGCAGTGCAGCAGGATGTGCATCAGAAGATGGGGCGGCCTGTCCGGCTCCTTCGTAAAAAGGCGGATCAGCTGCTCCTCGTTGTAGAAGAGGCTCCGGCCGTCCGTCGCCGGGCGTTCCATTGCCTGCTTTACTTCGACATATTCAAATCTCTCCGTCGCGGTGGCGAGGAAGTGAAATGACTGAAGGATTTCCTCCGCCGCAAGAGCCCATATTCTTCTCCCGTACCCGGTCTGGTTTCCAAGAGTTTCCAAATTAATACCTCGAATGCGGTTTTGCCGAATGCGGCAGCTGGTGTCCTGAAGCCTCCGGCACACATTAACGGAAAACGCCGGGAAGGCTAATAAAGTGCTCAAAATACACTCAGCTCATTGTATTATCATACCCATCTTACTATAATGCAAATTAGTGGTTTTATCTGCAGAATTAATACAACTTATGTACGCGTCTGTCCGCCTCCGGTCTCATCGCTTCCCGGACGCGCGGAACCCGCATCGTCAAGGTAATATCCATGGTATCCAATCTCGAGTACTACCGCAGTTTCTTCTGGGTTGCCACACTTCACAGCTTCACCCAGGCAGCCGATCTCCTCTATGTAAGCCAGTCCGCGGTCAGCCAGTCCGTCCGCAAACTGGAAAACGAACTGGGCTGTGAGCTTTTCGAGCGCTCCGGCCGGAGCTTCCGCCTTACACCCGAGGGCGAAAACCTGTTTCGCTACGTCCGGCGGGCCGTGGAGGAACTGGAATCGGGCGAAACCCTGGTCTCGAGGCGCTCCTCCCTTGCCTCCGGCGAACTGCAGATCGGAGCGACGGAAACCTCTATCCGCTATTTCCTCGGCCCGAAGCTCAGGGAATTCCATGACGCGAATCCTTCCGTCAGCATCTCCTTCAGGGGCGCGACGACCGCGGAGCTCTGCCGGCTTCTCCAGGAAGGTTCCCTGGAGATCGCCTTCCTCTTTACCCCGGTGCCGAGCCAGTTCGATTTTCACCTGAAAAAACTCACCGAGATCCGCGACATCCCTGTCGTGAGCTCAAGTTTTCCCATAGACAGGAACAAGGTGTATACGCCCCTGCAGCTCACGGATTACCCGCTGATCTCCGTCACTCAGGACAACTCTGTCCGAAGCATTTTCGATGACTGGTTCCACAAGGACGGCGCGATGTTCCTGCCGGACTACACGGTCAAGAGCATGAACCTGGTGCTCTCCCTCGTGGAGAACGGCCTGGGTATCGGCATGGTTCCCGAGCCATACGCGCTTCCGGGCATCGAAAACGGGAGCCTCGTACGTCTCACGACGACAAGCCTCCCGGCAAAGCGCATACTCTATGCGGCCTCGCTCCCCGCGGTTCCGATCAGCGTGGCGGCCAAGGCCTTCCTCGCCATGTTCCGTTAGGACAGCGGTAAAATAATGTCCCGTCACCGGCCTCCGTCTTTTCCGGATCCGAAAGCAAGCTCCACCGCATCGTCGTCGCTCATGACGTCCCTTTCGGATTTCGGAGCGGCGAAGCGGTCGATGACATCGGGGATGAGGTCCACCAGCTTGGTGACCGCATCCTGGTTCTTAATATTCACCACCTTAACTGTTCCGCCCCGGATAATCAGCACCGCGCTCGGGGATGCCTTCGCGGCGAAGCCCCCCGCGCCGTTGTCCTTCCTCTCCGCGTTATTGGACCCTGCGGCGCAGCCGATCGTGATGTCGCAGAGAGGGATGACCGTTGTGTCCCCGACAACGACCGGATCGCCGATCACCGTCTTGGATGCGAACGCGGCGCCCGCGCCGTCCATGAAGGATCTCACCACATCGCCGATTGCATTATGATTCTCCGCCATTTAGAACCTCCCTCTTAAGTCTCTCCCACACAAACCGCACGTCTTTGTCCAGATATAAGGCAAGTAAACCGAAGAGCACCGTCGCGATCATGAAGGCTCCGCGCCCCTCCCCGGTAATATCCAGCGTGATCTCTTCACTATCGAAATCAGGCAGGACCAGAAGGCGTTCCCCCGTCCAGGGATAAAGCACGGACTGCGCCATCATGAGCGTCCCGGTAGCCGCCGGATCGCCAAGCCCGGCATTTCCCGCAATACGGTATTTCTCCGGCAGAACGGCCTTAAGAAACCTAATCGCCGTCCGCCTTCCTTTTCTCCACGCCCTTGCGCCGCTTCGGCTCTCCAGGATATCCCGGGCGGCGGCGCCTCTTTCGCTGATCTTCCTAATAGTATCACATCCCTGCTTTACCCTTTCCGCGAGGGATTTTTTCGGCTTTCCTTCGGAAGTTCCTTCCTCTTCCGGTTCTTTTTCCTTTCTTCCCGTCCGGAATACGGTGAAGCAGAGCACCTTCACGGTAAACTCCGGACGCTCCGGATAATCACAGGCAGCCCGCACTAGTCCGAAGAACAGGCCGGCCCTCGCCCTGAGGAATCCCTCCGCAGATCCGCCGCTGCCGGCGAGCCTGCCATCCAGACGGTAGCGCACCGGCCAGAACAGGACAATCAGGACAGCGGCAAGAACAACGGCCAGGAGGATGATGAGAACCTTAAACACCACCGCCATTTATATCCTCCTCCGGGAAGAGATAGCGGACAATATCCGTATCTCCCGTCCCGGATACCGTCTCCTGCATGATCTTTGACAGCAGTTCAATACCGTCCTTCCAGCCGGACGCTATTCCGACAACGTAAATCTCCCGGTCCTCGTACCAGGGCTGGCTGAACCAGCCGGAGCTCACAAGCTCAATGCTTCTCCCGTCCGGAGAGCGCACGATGCAGTATAGGAGAGGCGAAGTTTTGCCCTCCGAGAGCATCTTTACGGCCTTCCCTGCACTCCGCACCTTTCTTCCCTTATATAGTTTCCGGTGAAAACGGATCTTCACTGCCCGGCAGCCTCCAGCCCGTACCGTGCGAAATACGCGTCAAACGCTCTTCTTGCCATGGGGACCGCGTAATCACCGCCGCTGCCGGCGCCCTCTATGATCACGGTCACCGCGACCCTCGGGTTCTCCGCCGGAGCAAAGCCGGTAAACCATGCGTGGGACTGGCTCGCGTCGCGGTCGTTGTACTCCGCGGAGCCGGTTTTCCCCGCCGCGGTGTAGCCATAGCCGGAGAGCTTGGTTGCCGTCCCCTGCGTAACCACTGCCGTCATAAGCTCCGTCAGCGCTCCGGCGGTCTCCGGATCCATCAGCCGCCGGTACTGCACGGAAGGGTTTGTCCTGACCATGCTTCCGTCCGCCGAACGGGTTTCGAGGATGAGCCTCGGACGCATAAGGACTCCCCCGTTCGCGACCGCCTGGGTGATCAGGTTCAGGTGCAGGGGCGAAATTGACGTATCCCCCTGGCCGATTGCGCGCTGCATCATGCCCGCGCTGCCCGCGTCATCACCGATATGGGCGTGGCTTACGGAGGACGGAAGGTCATAGGGAAGCTCTTCATCGAACATCATCGTCCGCAGTGTTTCGTTGAAGAGATCCCTGTCCAGGCTCATCCCGATGTTGGCAAAGGAGGAATTGCAGGAGCGGGCGAAGGAGGTCGTGAAGTTCACGCCGCCGTGCGCCTCATAGTGGTAGCAGTGTATCGTCTCCCCTCCGCTCGTAAAGGTGCCCCCGCAGTTAAACCGGTAGTCAAAACAGCTGTCCGGATGCTCCTTTATGTATTCCGCGGCATCCATGATCTTGAAGGTTGAGCCGGGGGGATAAAGCCCCTGGGTGGCGCGGTTTAAAAGTGTTCCGACGCTGTACTCCTCCGCGAGGTAGCTCTCCCAGTCGGCGTCTATCGTATTCGGGTCAAAATCCGGCATGGAAACCATCGCGAGGATGTCCCCGGTCCTGGGATCGCTGATCACTATCGCCCCGCGGTATATCCCCATTGCCTCCGCGGCGGCCTTCTGCAGCTCCGTGTCCAGTGTTGTGACCACCGTATTTCCCGGGTATTTCTCCCCCGCGTCGTCGAGAGCCGCCTTAGTGGAGAGTGCGATATCCGAGTGGACGAGGGCATAGTTCTCCGACGACTCGATACCGCTTCTTCCCTTCGTGGAAAAACCGACGATGTGCGAGAACAGCTTCCCGAAGGGATAGTTCCGCCTTTCCCCTTCCCCGTTTTCTCCCGGCACGGTCTCCGCAAGGATCTGCCCGTCCCTGGCCAGTATGCTCCCCCGGATATTCTCCTGAAGAAGAAGCTGCTCCCTTCCGTTGTAGTCGTTCTCGAAGAGCTCCTGTTCATAGGCTGAGGCGTACACGACCGTGTAGATGCTCATGGACGCAAAGAGCGCAAGGAAGAAAAACTGGACAAAATAGATCTGTTTTCTCGCCCGGAGCTTCCTCGTCGTCCCTCTGCGAGCCTCCTCCCCCTGCCCGCTTCCCGCTATCGCGATGGACTGCACCGCGGTGAACATTATAATCGTGGCGAGTACGGAGCTTCCGCCGTAGCTGACTAAGGGCAGAGTCACCCCCGTCAGCGGGATGAACCGGACTTCTCCCCCCACCGTGAGGAAGATCTGGAAGGCGTAGGTAATTGCGAACCCGAAGGCCGTATACCGTGAAAACCGGTCCGCGAAGGAGAGGGAAAGCCAGAGTATGCTCAGGAAACATGCCATACAGACGGCGAGCATTCCGACGGCAAAGATAAGCCCCATCTCCTCCGCTATTGCGGCGAAGATAAAGTCCGATTCCACAAAGGGGATCCTTCCCGGGGTACCGCGGGTCAGCCCAAGCCCGAGGGGGCCTCCGGCGGAGATGGCAAAAAGCGACTGCGTGATCTGGTACCCCATGGAATCAATACTGCTCCAGGGATCGCGGAATGCGGCAACCCTGACCTGCACATGGGTGAAAAGCCGGTATCCGGCGTATGCCGCAGCGGCGCCGAGAACCGCTCCATAGGCGAGATAGCGCCAGCGCCTCGAGGCAAGGAAGGTCAGGAAAACATAGACGACAAAGAAGATCAGCGCGCTCCCCAGATCCCTGGAGAGCACCAGCACCAGCACATGCAGCGCGGCAATACTGCCTGTGACAAAAAGGTCGAGGTAGTACCGCCCTTTATTCCTCGCGCGCACATCCAGCGAAGCATATGCCGACGCGAGGTAAAGCACGAAAAGGATCTTCACGAATTCGGAGGGCTGCAGCGAGACGTCCATGATGCTCCAGGAAAGTTTTGCCCCCTGGGTGAACTGCCCGAGCGCAAGTACCGCAGTAATGGCACCCAGTCCTGTAAACGCATAGACATACGTCGCCTTCCTTACATAGCGCAGCCTTGTAAACAGCGCGGGAAGCGCGAGGGATAACAGAACCCCTGCCCCGGCGATCATGGTCTGGCGGATCGCCCTGGAAAAGGAGAGCCTGCAGATGATCACCGACCCGACTGCAAGAAGAAGCAGCATGTGCTGATATAGTGTGTGGTTTGCTTCCGGATAGAGCGTCCGCTCCAGCACGACGGCGAGAATAAAGATCAGCAGCTGAACCGCATAGAAAAGAAGGTACCTGTTCTGGCCGGTCATCACAAAGAGCGTGATGAAGCCAGTTCCGTGTACAACGAAAAGAAGCGCAGCAAGAACCGCGTCGACAGCCGACACCCTGCGCGGGTTCTCCCGCTTAAGCTGCACAAAGGCGAGAACCGCATAGCACGCCATGGCAGCGGCAAGTATAATTCTGGAAAAAGTTAGTACATATATGCGCATATCCGAATATCCGGCTGCCTGACAGCCCCCGCCGCGTCCCTGCCATGTTTCAGGGCGGGCGGATTCCTACTCTGCCCCCCTGCGGCTCCTTCCCCTGGTGTATGTGCCCGGAGCGTTTACGCCCCGGACCTCCGCTTCCTTAAGAACGTCTTCGTCCCGGCGCTCCTTGCCGAAGAGACGCGCGAATAAGGCGGTGATGTCCTCCGCCTCTTCCGGGAGCTCGGTGGTGAATCTTAACAGCTTCACGTCCGCATCCGGACCGGAATAACACCCTGACTGCGGATAAAGCGAGAGGGGAAGCGCGTTGTAAATAACGTTCAGGCAGTGCGTGCAGTCAACAAGGCAGGGGAGAACCGCCCCTGTCCTGTCCTTCAGTGCGGCAAAGGAAAAACCTTTCCTTCCCCCGGTACAGCGCCCGGAAGTCCTAAGCACGCAGTTCGCGCTCACCATCAGCGGCGTCCTTCCGTACACCGTGAGCATCGTGAGGAAGTCCTCCGTCCCGGACTCCCCGAACACGGCTTCCCATTCCCTGAGGGAGAGCTCTGCGGGATAGGCCGCACCGCAGAGAAACCGCCCAAGGAGCTCTGCGGTCTCCCGGTTCCAGCAGTAGACGCTCTCCTCCGCGAAGGCGGGGATTCCTTTTTCGAAGCAGAAATAAAGCTGCTCGAGGGTGCGGACGAACGCTCCGTCATATTCTCCCCGGCCTGTCCTCTCTGCCGCCTCCTCCATGAAGTCCCTTCCGCTCTCGCGGGCTGCCGGCGGAAATGCGGCAAGTACCGGGATTCTCCTCCCGGCGGGATCCGTTATCCCCGCTTCCTGCCCGGCCGCTTCGCCTTCCGGACCCGCTGCGCTTCTTCCGAGGGCAAAACTTCCGCTGTCGTCGACGAGAACCGACGCCCCTGCGCGCGCCGCCGCCTCCGCCTGTCCCCTGGTCAATACCATAGCCCAGATTCCTCCGGGCAGCCCCGGATTTACAGCCTTTCGACGGGCAGGGGAGCTTCCTTTATCCGCCGGTCCGCATTGTCCCTCCTGAGGCACTTCACCTCCGGAGCCGATGGCGGCAAGGAGTTCTCTTCTCCTTCGCCGGAGTGCTTCCCCGTTCTCCCTCTTAAGCTTCTCCCCGGCCTTCTCCGCGAAGGCTGCAAGGGCTTTTCTCCGGAGGTCATTCAGCGCGGATACGGGGAGGAAAACCGGTTCCGGCATGATCACCTCCGCACTGCAGACAGCATATCCGGAAGTCTCTCCGCGGGTGATCTGACGGATCACGTCGTCCTTCCCCAGGGGCCTTTTCACTGCGCTCTGAACCACGGCGCCCTCCGCGGTTGTCTCCGTCTCCCCAAGGCGCACATGCATCCTGGCCGGCTCGCCGGGAATAAGAGTGACCTCTGCGGTAAGATCCCTGGGGGCAGGAGCATGGATAAACTTATCCGCGATCCGTCTTCTCTGCTCCTCATCGGCGCCGCGGTAGCCCGGGAGGCCAAGGGTGATCATCTCCCGCCCGTTTCTCCGGTGATAATAGCCGTCGGAGCGCTCGTTCCTTATGTAGAGACCCTCCAGCACCTCCAGCTCGTCCGGTTCCGGATGCCACTCCCCCTCCCTGTTCTCCTTCCGCAGCTGAAGATATCTGTCGATAGCGCCGCGGTAGACCGAAGTCACCCCTCCGACATACTCCGCCTGCTTCATCCTCCCCTCGATCTTGAAGGAGTCGATTCCGGCGCTGATCAGCTCCGGAAGCAGGGAAAGCGCACACTGGTCCCTCATGGAGAGGGGATACTCCGGTGCTCCGGGCAGTGCTCTGCCGAAAGGAGCCTGGGCAGATGTATCCCCGGAGAGTACCGCATAGGGCAGCCGGCAGGGCTGGGCACATCTTCCCCGGTTGCCGCTCCTGCCCCCGAGCATACTGGAAAACAGGCATTTTCCCGAGTAGGAATAGCACATTGCTCCGTGGATGAATGTCTCGACCTCGATGGGCAGTTTTTGCTTAAGACGGATGATCTCACCGAGGGAGAGCTCCCTCGCGGGGACGACCCGCGTCACCCCAAGCGACGCGAGAAGACGTGCGGATTCCTCCATTGTGACGGAAAGCTGCGTGCTTGCGTGAATTGCGATATCCGGAAATGTGCTGCGGATAAGGGAGATCACGCCGAGATCCTGTACGATCACCGCGTCAAGTCCCTCCGCGGCAAGCGGCTCAAGAAAGCGGAGAAGCTCCGCCGTCTCGCTCTGCCTTGTCAGCGTATTCACCGTGAGATGGATCCTCACTCCGCGGGCGTGGGCTGCACGTACGCAGTCAATGAGATCTCCGTCTCCGAAATTATCCGCGTAGGCTCTCGCGCCGAAGCGGGTACCTGCCATATATACCGCGTCCGCTCCAGCATTGACCGCGGCGTAAAAGGCTTCGGCGCTCCCTGCCGGAGCAAGAAGCTCGGGATTCAGTTTTGTCACAGGTAAGGAACCGGGAACCGGAAGATGATCTGTCAAAGCTTGCAGGACCTTATCGATCAGTTGCACCTGCCGCGGCGGGCCCTCCGGCAAATACGGGAAGGCATGCGGCTATGCGAAATAAGGGCTGCCGCAAGCGGCAGCCCGGTCAGTAAGCGGCTTAACGATTAATTGCCCGTTCTCCGGGAGGTCTCGAAATCGACCACCTTGCGGCGGAGCTCCTCGGCCTCCTCCTCGAGTTTCTTCATGGCCTTGTCGTTGTTGGCCATCTTCATCTGTGTGGTGACCAGCTCATGCTTGATGTCGTAGAGATCCTTCTCCTTGCTGCGGATCTCCTCGCTGAGCACCTCAATCTGCTTCTTCGCGCGGAAATAGTCGTCTGCCAGGTTAATGTCCATCAGGATCTTCTGCAGATCCGTGGACAGATGGCTGTAGCCCGGCTCCGCGCGGAACTCCTCGAGCTTGCCGTTAAGATAGGACGCGATTTTCTGTATGTACTCCTCGCTCTCGTAGCCGGAGAGCGTGTATACCTTTCCACCGATGATGACCTGGGCATCCGTTTTCGATGCTGCCATTGCCGTTACCTCCCGCCAATGTATTTTCTATCCCATTATAGCATAACCGCCGGAATATCTTCACCGGTCCCTGTGCGGACAGGTCCGGATCCCTGTCCCGGAACACTCCGGCCTCCCGGCAGCCTCAGCCGGACTCCGGAAAGTCCAGTCCCAGGTGCAGGTACGCGTCCTTCGTCGCGACTCGGCCGGTCTTTGTCCGGTTCATGAACCCGTTCTGCAGAAGATACGGCTCCACCACGTCCTCCAGCGTTCCGGGATCCTCGCCTATTGCCGCGGCCAGGGTCTCCACACCGACAGGCCCCCCGCCGAACTTCGTGATGATCGTACTCAAATACCTGCGGTCTACATGATCGAGGCCCATGCGGTCCACATCCATCATATCGAGGGCTTCCTTCGCGACCGCCTCCGTCACGGTGCCGTCAAAGCGGACCTCGGCGTAATCGCGGACCCGCTTAAGCACGCGGTTCGCAAGTCTGGGCGTGCCCCTGCTCCGCCTCGCCATCTCCACGGCTGCCTCATCCTCCACCTCGACACCCAGGCGGGCCGCCGAGTTGAGTATGATCTTCTTCAGCTGGTTCACGTCGTAGTACTCCAGCCTGTGGATGATTCCAAACCTGTCCCTTAAGGGATTGGACAGCATGCCCGGCCTCGTGGTCGCCCCGATGAGCGTGAATTTCGGGAGGTCCAGGCGGATGGACTTTGCCGACGATCCCTTGCCGATCATGATGTCAATGCAGAAATCTTCCATCGCAGGATAGAGAACCTCCTCCACCTGCTTGTTCAGCCTGTGGATCTCATCGACGAAGAGGACATCGCCTTCCTGCAGCCCGTTCAGTATGGCTGCCATTTCTCCCGGCTTCTCGATTGCCGGTCCGCTGGTGACGCGCATGTTCACGCCCATTTCCTGGGCAATGATCCCGGAGAGCGTCGTCTTGCCCAGCCCGGGAGGTCCGTACAGAAGCACATGATCCATCGGCTCGCCGCGGCCTCTTGCCGCCTCGATGGAAATGGATATGCTCTCCTTGATTTTATCCTGACCGATATAATCCCGTAAAAGCTTCGGCCGGAGGGAGCCTTCAATGGAGCTGTCCTCCTCCGTGAAGCTGGTCTCGATCATCCGCTTTTCCATTTACAGAAGCTCCTTCAGCGCAGCCTTGATCAGTTCCTCCGTCCCGGTGACCCCGTTCTTCGCAGCGTTTCGTACGGCGTGCACCGCGTCCGTCCTGGGGTATCCCAGGGCGGCGAGCGCCTCGGCGGCATCCGAAACCTCTCCCGTGTCCTGTCCCGCAGCTCCGGGCAGCACATCTCCGCCGGATGCGCCATCCCGGAACCCTTCACCCAGATAATCCCCGCCGGAAAGCTTGTCCTTAAGGTCAAGAATCAGGCGCTCCGCGGTTTTCTTCCCTATCCCCGGGGCTCTGCTGATTGCCTTGACATCGCCGGAGATGATCGCGAACCGCAGGTCATCCGCGCTCATTGCGGAGAGAAGGGCCTGGCCGCCCTTCGGCCCGATGCCGCTCACCGTAATCACTCTCCTGAACAGCGCCAGCTCATCCCTCGAGAGGAAGCCGTAAAGAGCGATCTGATCCTCGCGGACACTGGTATAGGTGTAAAGCTTGACGTTCCTTCCGACTCCGGGCAGCCTGAACGCCGTCGCGGGGGAGATCTGAACATTATAGCCCACCCCTCCGACATCAATCACTGCGCCGCTCTCTGTAATCTCATCGATTATTCCGTTCAGGAATGCGTACATAATTATTCCTCGGGCATTTTCCCCGGGCCCGCCCCGGCATTACCGCTGTTTCTCACCCGGGAAGCTTCCTCCCGGTATTCCTCCGCGCTGACCGCGTCGTTCATCCGTTCCGCAACTGCCGCGCAGTTGTCCAGAAGAAGCGCGTAGCTTTTGCCCTTTCCGTCCTGGGCAAGCACCTCATCCTTCGCTCTCTCGTAGGAGGCAAGTGCGTTGGGGTAATCTCCCTCCATGACGAGCGCTTCGCCGATCCCTGCAAGCGCGCTGATATAGAGAGGATCCGTCTTCAGGCCGTTATTCTCGAAAATCCCGGCCGCCTCGCGGAATGCCGCTTCCGCTTCCTTCGCCCGCTTCGTCATCAGCCAGGCAATTCCCCGGTTGGACCAGATCGCACCGAAAAGCGCCGGTGCAGCGTCTTCCGCCGCCCCGGCCGTGCGCACGCTCCTCTCGTAGAAATTCTCAGCGTCATCCGGCTTTCCTGCATCCCTGTAGCCGTTCGCGTGGTTCATGAGCACCGCGGCGAAATAGGCACTGTTCTCCATCCCGAGCTCCTCCAGGAGAAGGAGCAGGTCGTTCGAGGCTGCCTCCGCCTTGTCGAACTGCCCGGTAAGCTGGTAAAACCGGACCATCTCCTGCGCGATCGCGGCGTAATCGCCGTAGGCTTTTCTCCCGTCGGCGTCCGTAAGCGAGCGCACCAGAAACCTCTCGAGCGCGCCGGTGTCCCCCAGGGCGGCTGCCGCCTCGAGCTCCTGGTAGAAAGACTGCATGTCCATAGGGCAAAACTTCTCCTGCGGCGCAGACAGAAGCCTGCGCCGCTTTATCCTATTCCTGATTGATGTAGTTCACCAGCCCGCCGCAGTCGATGATCTTCTGCATGAAGGGCGGGAATGCCTGCCCGCTGAACTTCTCGCCTGTGGTCACATCGGTGATGATTCCGGTGTCGAAATCCACCTCAACCTCATCTCCGGCACTGATCTTCTCCGACGCCTCCGCGCACTCCACGATGGCAAGTCCGATATTAATGGAGTTGCGGTAAAAAATCCTGGCGAAGGTAGGGGCAATCACACAGGAGACACCCGCAGCCTTGAGAGCGATCGGCGCATGCTCCCTGGAGGAGCCGCAGCCGAAGTTTTTGCCCGCAACGACGATATCACCGGTGTTTACCTTATGGATAAACTCCTTGTCAATATCCTCCATGCAGTGCTTCGCCAGGTCCGCGGGATCCGTCATGTTCAGGTAGCGTGCGGGAATGATCACATCGGTATCCACATTCTCGCCGTATTTGAAAACTCGTCCTCTGGCCTTATCCATTCTCCACCTCCGTAGGATCCGCGATGCGTCCGGCGATCGCGCTTGCCGCCGCGGTGGCGGGACTTGCGAGATACACCTCCGAGTCGATTGCGCCCATGCGCCCGACAAAGTTGCGGTTCGTCGTCGACACACAGCGCTCCTTCGATGCGAGAACACCCATGTAGCCTCCGAGGCAGGGACCGCAGGTCGGAGTGCTTACCACCGCTCCGGCCTCGACGAAGATCTTCAGAAGCCCTTCTTCCATCGCCTGGAGGTAGATCTCCTGGGTGGCGGGGATCACAATGCAGCGCACACCGTCAGCGATCTTTCTTCCGCGGATAATTTCCGCAGCTGCCCTTAAGTCGCTGATCCTGCCGTTGGTGCAGGAACCGATCACGACCTGGTCAATCGGGATATCCCCGATTTCGTCAAAGGTTCTGGCATTCTCGGGCAGATGAGGGAAGGACACGGTGGGAGTGATCCCGGAGAGGTCGATGTCGTACACCGCTTCGTACTCCGCATCCGGATCCGCGGAATACTCGGTTCCGGGGCGCTTTCCGTGCACCGCAAGGTACTCCCTTGACGCATCGTCCACAGGGAAGATGCCGTTCTTTCCGCCCGCCTCGATCGCCATGTTGCAGATGGTGAAGCGGTCATCCATGGAGAGGGACTTCACGCCTTCCCCGGTAAATTCCATAGACTGGTACAGCGCACCGTCGACGCCGATCATTCCGATGATATGAAGGATGACGTCCTTCCCGCTCACTCTGGGACGGAGCGCGCCTCTCAGATTAAAGCGGATCGCCTGCGGCACCTTGAACCACGCCTTGCCGGTCGCCATTCCCGCGGCCATGTCCGTGGAGCCGACGCCGGTGGAGAACGCGCCGAGGGCGCCGTAGGTGCAGGTATGGGAATCCGCGCCGATAATCACGTCGCCGGGGGCAACAAGCCCCTGCTCGGGCAGAAGGGCGTGCTCGATGCCCATTCTTCCTACCTCGAAATAGTTCGTGATCTCGTTCTTAAGAGCAAATTCCCGCAGGCACGCACAGTTTTCCGCGGATTTGATGTCCTTGTTGGGGACGAAGTGATCCGGAACCAGTGCGATTTTATCCCTGTCGAATACGCCTTTTCTGGTAAAGCGCTCCATCTCCTTAATGGCAACAGGGCTGGTGATGTCATTGCCGAGCACGAGATCGAGACTGGCCTCAATCAGCTGGCCGGCGTGCACCTCGGGGAGGCCGGAGGCCTTCGCGAGGATTTTCTGTGTCATTGTCATGCCCATAAGCAGTACCTCAGCAGTGCATATTCAGGAAGCGTCGCTTCGCGCCGTGAACTCAAACCGAGCTCTTCTTGAATGCTTCGCATTCAAGAAGCGTCGCTTCGCGCCGAATATTGCGATATAAGCAGGGCACTGACAGAATGCAAGCACTCTGTCAGTGCCCTGCTATATCGCAATGCTCGGTTTGTTATCCGTTTAGTTGTTGATCAGCATGTCCTCTTCCTTGTTCCAGCTGTAAAGCTTGCGGATCTCGGCGCCGACCTTCTCGGCGGGATGCTCGGCAGCGCGCTTGCGCATCATCTGGAAGTGGACCTGGCCGCCGGCGTCGCTCATGTCGAGCAGGAACTCCTTGGCGAAGGAACCGTCCTGGATATTGTGGAGGATCTGCTTCATGGCCTTCCTGGTCTCGTCGGTGATGATCTTCGGGCCGGTGACATAGTCGCCGTACTCCGCGGTGTTGGAGATGGAATAGCGCATGCCCGCGAAACCGGACTGATAGATGAGGTCGACGATCAGCTTCATCTCATGGATGCACTCGAAATACGCATTCCTGGGATCGTAGCCCGCCTCGACCAGAGTCTCGAAGCCGGCCTGCATCAGAGCACATACGCCGCCGCAGAGGACAGCCTGCTCACCGAAGAGGTCGGTCTCGGTCTCGGTGCGGAAGGTGGTCTCCAGGATACCGGCTCTTGCTCCGCCGATTCCGGCGCCGTACGCCAGCGCGCGGTCAAGTGCCTTGCCGGTGGCGTCCTGATAAACGGCGACGAGGCAGGGAGTTCCCTTGCCGGCCTGGTACTCGCTGCGGACGGTATGTCCGGGAGCCTTGGGGGCGATCATGGTCACATCAACGTCTGCCGGAGGCTTGATGAGGCCGTAGTGAATGTTGAAACCGTGAGCGAACATCAGCATATCGCCGGCCTTCAGGTTGGGCTCGATGTCCTGCTTATACATCTTTGCCTGCTTCTCGTCGTTGATCAGGATCATGATCACGTCCGCGATCTTGGCTGCCTCTGCCGCTGTGTAGACGGTAAGTCCCTGTGCCTCGGCCTTCGCCCAGGACTTTGAGCCCTTGTAGAGACCGATGCAGACATCCATGCCGGACTCCTTAAGGTTCAGCGCATGAGCGTGTCCCTGGCTTCCGTAGCCGATGATCGCAATCTTCTTGCCCTCGAGCATAGCCAGATTACAATCCGCCTCATAGTAAATTCTTGCTTCCTGTGACATGCTAATCCTCCTCATTTCTTCTATTTCGTGAAGAATCACTAACGATGTTCTGTATGATAGTTCGGGCCTTGCCCGGATTACCCTAAATCAGGCTGCGTTCCGGAATTCCCGGCGCAGTTAACGCATTCAAAGCTCTTCTGGCCGCTGCGGCCTCAGGCCTTGAGATGCTGTTCGATCCAGCCCTTCTCCTGGGGCTTTTCCCCCTCGAGGAAGACCAGGTGATCGATCCCTCTGGAGAGTCCTGCGATTCCCGTTCTCGCGAGCTCCAGAATCCGGTAGCCGTCCAGGAGCTTCAGAAATGCCTCGATCTTTCCGGAGTTGCCGGTGATCTCGATCATCAGGCTCTCCGGGGCAACATCGATGATTTTGCCGCGGAAGATGTCCGTGATCGCGACAATCTGCTGCCTCTCCTCCTTGTCCGCCTCAACCTTGATCATCGCAAGCTCGCGGTAGACGGAACCCTCAGGCTTCAGCTCCATAATATTGCGCACATCGATCAGCTTCGCGACCTGCTTCTCGATCTGCTCCAGGATAATATCATCGCCGCTGGTCACGATGGTGATCCTCGTGAACCGGGGATCTGCCGTCACGCCGGCAGTGATGCTCTCGATATTGTAGCCGCGCCGGGAGAACAGCCCCGCGATGCGCGACAGAACACCGGATGTGTTATCGACAAGAATCTGAAAAACCTTACGCTTAACCTGAGTGTCCTCAGCCATTTCCATACTTCGTTTCTCCTTCCGGACGTCCGCATTCAGGCAGGAAACGCGCCCGTATGCCTCCGCTCCTTCCTGTAAGGCCTGATCGCAAGTGGAATAATTATACCATAGCAATTACTAATTATGCAGAAAGATGCGCTAATTTGCGCACTTCTGCATTGCGATCGTCCCGGTGCGGGTAATCTCCACTATGCTTACGGTGCGCATTGTCTCCAGGAATATCCTTACCCGCTCCGGGGTATCGCACATCTGTATGGTCATCATGGACTTGGACAGATCCACGATCTGGGCGCCCATTATTTCGCAGTTCTCCATGATGTCCTTGCGGTTGTTGCGGTTATACTTGACCTTGATGAGCATGAGCTCGCGGCTGACCGCCTCGCTCTCGTCAAAAGTTTTGACCTTGATGACGTCGATCTTTTTGTTCAGCTGCTTCTCGATCTGCTCCAGAGTGCGCATGTCGCCGCTGCTGACAATGATCATGTTGGAGACGTCGCGGTCGTCGGTCTCTCCTACTGCCAGGGAGTCGATATTAAAGCACCTGCGCCAGAAAAGGCCAGCAACCTTGCAGAGTACGCCTGCCCTGTTCTCCACTAATACGGAGTAAATTCTTTTCATGTGCTTCCTCCCGCTTTACGCTGTCTCGTCCGGACTGATCACGCACTCCATGAGGACGGACCCGTCGCTGTCAAGGAAGCGCTTTATTGCCGCCTCCATCTCGTCCTCCCTCTCCAGCCGGACAAAACTCATGCCGTAGGCTTCGGCGATCTTGGAGAGATCCGGGCTTCCGTCGAGGGAAATCACGGAGAACCGGTCACGATAGGTGAAATGCTGGTACTGCCGCACAAGCCCCAGCACGTTGTTCTTCAGCACCGCGATTTTCACCGGCACACCGTACTGTCTCGCCGTCGCGAGTTCCATAAAGGTCATCTGGAAGCCGCCGTCGCCGCAGACCGCCACGGTCTGCTTTCCGGGAGCGGCAAGTTTTGCCCCGATGGCCGCTCCGATGGAGTAACCCATGGTCCCCATGCCGCCGGAAGTGAGGAACCTTCCGTCTTTTATCATCGCGCCCCGGCAGCTCCAGAGCTGGTTCTGGCCGACATCGGCGACATAGATGCCGTCCTCCTCCATCGCCTCGGAGAGCCTGCGGACGAAGCCCAGCGGCCGTACTTCCCCGTCCGCGCTCTTCATTCCCTCCGCCTCAAGCTTCTCCTCGTCCTTACGGCTGAGCTTCCTAAGCTCCAGAGCCCACTCGGAGAAATCCGCCGTGATCTCCTCCGCGGAGAGTTCCTCGAAGATGCTCTGTATATCGCCGACCAGAGGGATGTTCGGACCGGCGTTCTTGCCGATCTCCGCAGGGTCGACATCGATATGGACCAGCGTCTTGTTCTCCGTGATGAGATTGGGACGGTTGATGGAGCGGTCCGCGACGCGGGCTCCGACCACGATCACCAGGTCGGCAAGGTTCATCGCTTGGTTGCTGGCATCCTGCCCGTTATTTCCCACCATCCCGATGAACAGCGGATCATCTGTCGGCATCACCGACAGCCCCATCATCGTGCAGACCACCGGGATGCCGTGCTCACGGGCAAAACTTCTGATCAGCTGCACGGCGCCGCTTAAGTGCACGCCTCCGCCCACACAGAGCACGGGCCTTTTCGCCTTCTGAAGCTCCTTTACCACCTTGCGGACCTGGGCGGTGTTGCCCTTTACCGTCGGCTTGTAGGTACGCATGTTGAGTGTCTCCGGGTAGCTGAACCGGCTTACCGTGTCATTCTGGATATCAATGGGAAAGTCAATCAGTACCGGGCCTTTCCGGCCGGTGGATGCGATATGAAATGCTTCCTTGAAAATGCGCGGGATATCCTGCGCCTTCCGCACGATGTAGCTGTATTTGACGAAGGATTCGACCGCTCCTGAGATATCGGCCTCCTGGAATACGTCGGACCCCATAAGCCGGCTGTCAACCTGGCCTGTGATGCAGACAAGCGGGATGCTGTCCGCGAAGGCCGTCGCAATTCCCGTGATGAGGTTTTCCGCGCCGGGGCCGCTGGTTACGGCAACCACACCGGTTTTTCCCGAAATGCGAGCATAGCCGCTGGCGATATGTGCGGCGTTCTGCTCCTGACGGACCAGCACGGTCCTGATCTCTGAATCAAGTATGCTGTCAAAGAAAGGACAGATTGCCACGCCCGGATAGCCGAAGACGTACTCCACCTGTTCCTTCTCGAGGCACTTTACTGCCGCGTCCGCTGCGTTCATATGCCGGTCCCTCTCTGTGTCCAAAAATATGTGCGACATCGTTAATTTGCTATGTTATCATATTAGGCGTAACCCTGCAATTCTTCCTGTTACCTGTGTTTAACTTAAGATGAGAAATAAACTGATCCTCCTTCTGTCCCTCGTCCTCCTTCTCTCCCTTTCCGTCTCCTGCGGAAGCAGCGAAGACAGCGAAATTGCGGCCTACAGGGAAGCGATGAGCACTTTTTTCGACAGTCTCTCCGACCAGATGAGCGACCTGGACGTCATCGAGGCCTCCTCTCCCTCCGCAAGGGAGGAGCTGCTCGCCGCGATTGACGGAATGAAACAGCTCTGCGACGATGCCGTAAGCATCCCTGTCCCGGAGCAGTTCGTGAACGCCGGCGAGATGACAAAGGAAACGGCAAAGTACATGGATCTCGCCGCGGAGCAGTATCACCTGGCCCTTGATGACCCCTCCTCCTTCGACGAGGCGGCCTTCGACTACGCCGGGCAATACTACAATATCGTCGGGATCCGTCTCCGGTATCTGGTCTCCTTCCTGCACGGAGAGACGCCCGAGGGTCTGGACATCCACTATGAGGAGGCTTCGGACGAGGCGGTGGCCATCCCGGAGGAGGCTTCAGACGAGGCTGCGGACGCCCCGGAAGAAGACGGAGCCGCGGAGGAATAGCATAGTAAAGCAGACAGGATACAGCGCACGGAAATAAAACGGCCGGATAAGCTTCCCGCTTATCCGGCCGTTATTGTTATGCACTATGCGGGCGGAAGCCTCCTTACATGGTCACCTTGCGGAAGTTCTTCTTTCCTCTCTTGACGAGGAGTCCCGCCGAAAGGTCGTCCTTCGTGTAGGAAGCATGGATGTCCGTGACCTTCTCGCCGTTCACGGTTACACCTCCCTGCTCCACCGCGCGCCTTGCGTCCGAGCGGGAAGAATTGAGTTCCGCCCTGACCAGGAGTCCGACGATATCGATGGTGCCGTCCTCGCCGAAATCCGCATCCGTAAGCTTGGTAAGAGGAAGATCCGCGGCATTCATATCCGGGCCGGCGCCGGAGAACAGGGCCTCGGCGCCGCGCTTTGCCTTTGCGGCCTCCTCCTCTCCGTGCACAAGGCTGGTGAGCTCGTAGGCAAGAATGTTCTTCGCCTCGTTAAGCCGGCTCCCCTCCCAGGAATCCATCTCGTCGATCTGCTCCAGGGGCAGGAAAGTCAGCATCCGGAGGCACTTCAGCACGTCCGCGTCGTCGACGTTTCTCCAGTACTGGTAGAACTCGTAGGGCGAGGTCTTGTCGGGATCCAGCCACACCGCACCGGAAGAAGTTTTGCCCATCTTCTTGCCCTCGGAATTAAGAAGCAGGGTGATGGTCATGGCATAGGCGTCCTTGCCGAGCTTCTTGCGGATCAGCTCCGTGCCGGCCAGCATGTTGGACCACTGGTCGTCGCCGCCGAACTGCATGTTGCAGCCGTAGTTCTTGTAAAGCTGAAGGAAATCGTATGCCTGGAGGAGCATGTAGTTAAACTCCAGGAAGGTCAGTCCTTTCTCCATCCTCTGCTCGTAGCAGCGGGCGCGCAGCATCTCGTTGACGGAGAAGCAGGGGCCGATGTCGCGGATGAACTCCATGTAGTTCAGGTCCCTCAGCCAGTCGGCATTGTTCACCATCACGGCCTTGCCCTCACCGAACTCGATGAAACGGCTCATCTGCTGCTTGAAGCACTCGCAGTTGTGGTC
>JAEEGL011976953.1_pt1 | contig 64604 bp, 48 predicted proteins | sample 9134231 | NCBI WGS metagenome assembly JAEEGL01 (sample SAMN16246548, study PRJNA631951) | gut metagenome | biome: gut microbiome; feature: rumen; material: fiber-attached | host: Bos | place: Iran: Karaj | collected 2018-10
CAATGAAGGATTCCCTCTGACGATTGTAGTCGATAAGAACGGCGTCGTCCGTCATGCCGTCCACGGCACCAACGACATGAAGCGTGAGGAACTATTAGCAAAGATTGAGGAAGCGGAGGCGGAGTGATTATAATTGTAGAATTCATGGGAAATCCATCAACGGAATAGGAAAACAAATCAATAAAGGAGGGTAGAATTCTATCCTCCTTTATTGTTTCTAAAAATGTAATACCTGAACTCCTCAGCCCATCACTTCACCACAAAGTCAAGACTTTGCAGGTCGCTGTCCAATGACGAACTGCCATAGAGTATCTGGTAGCGTCCGGAGCGGGTGGACAACTCATCGATGGAGGGGTCGTAATACTCAAACGACTCACCGTCGAGCGTAATCACGGCTTTGGCAGTCTCTCCCGGAGCCAGTTGCAGTTTCTGGAATCCTTTCAGCGACTTGATAGGAGCATCAGGATAGTCGAGGGCTTTCACGTAAACCTGTACCACCTCAGAGCCGGCGCGCTGACCGGTGTTGGTGACAGGCACGGTGACAGTCACACTGCCGTCTTTCTTCATCGACTTCTTAGACAACTTGCCTTTGCCACAGGCGAAGGTGGTGTAGGAGAGGCCATAACCGAAGGCATACTGTGGTGTGCCACGGAAGTAGCGGTAGGTGCGGTTGTCCATGCTGTAGTCGAGGAAGTCGGGCAGGTCGTCGTTGGAACGATAGAAGGTGACAGGAAGTTTGCCGCTGGGGTTGTAGTCACCGAAGAGCACGTCGGCCAGTGCCTTGGAGCCACCCTGACCAGCATACCACGCCTGAAGCAGGGCGTCATACTGTCCCTCGACGCTGCCAAAGGCGATGGCGGAGCCAGAGCAGTTGACCATCACCACAGGCTTGCCGGTGGTGTGCATGGCGCGCAGTAAGCGTTGCTGCACCTTGGGCAATTCGATGTCGGCTTTGTCGCCACCCTCACCTTCCATCTGTGCAGAGATACCGCCAATCACGATGATGGCGTCGGCCTGACTCATCTCAGCGGCAAGGTCGGTGAAGTCGGCCAAGTTGCGCTCACAGATGTCGCCACGCAGCATGGCGAAGTTGCCGTTGCCTTTTTTGTATTCTATCACCACGTCGTAGGTCTCACCCTCTTTCACGTTGAATGACTTGTATTCCACATTGCGGCGGAAGAAACCTCCACGGCGGCCGCCGGGTTTGGCTTCCTCCACGACTTCGCCGTTGACTTTCAGCAGATAGCCATTGTCGGTCATGAGGGTGTATTTCATCTCGCCGGTGAAAGTGGACTTATACTGTCCGGAGATACGTACCGACAGACTGTCTTTGTTGATGCCCTCGGCAAAGCCCCATGCACCAAACGTGGAGAAGTTGAGCTCGTTGTAATAACCGGTGTTGTCGGGGGCGCCTTTTAATTCTTTGTTGTTGAAAAACTCCACATACACGCCTTTGCCGTCGTTGAAATCTTGCAGATGATGCACAGTGGTGTATTCATCGGACAACTCGCAGGCTTTCTTGTACAGGATTTTAGCTCCTGGCACAGCGGCCTTGATGCCGTCGAGCAGGGTGTGGGTGTGGGCCTGGGTGGGTGTGCCGCCATAGTTGCCGTTGAGCATACTGGCGTCATCGGCGTTGGGGCCTACCACAGCGATGGTCTTGATCGATTTGGAGAGAGGCAGCACACCATTGTTGTGCAGCAGCACCATCGACTCCCTGGCGGCTTGGGTGGCCAGGGAGTCATTGCTCTCGCTGCTGATGACGTCGGGACCTAAGTTGGCCCAGGGCAGCATCTCGGCAGGGTCGAACATACCCAGTTCGAAACGGCCCATCAGGGTTTTGCGCAGGTGGTCGTCGAGGGTGGACTCTTTGATCAGGCCTTTGTCAAGGGCTTCGGTGAGCACCATGAACACTTTGCCGCACTCCAGGTCAGTGCCGTTGAGCACGGCGTCGACGGAGGCCGACAGGGGGTCGGGGTGGGTCTCGTGTTGTCCTCTTGTGTAGAAATTGTTGATGGCGTCGCAGTCGGTCAGCACGATGGCGTCATAGCCCCATTTGTGGCGCAGGATATCGACCAACAGACGGTCGCTGGTGCAGCAGGGCTTGCCCTCATAGCGGTTGTAGGCGCACATCACCTCGCGCACATTGCCTTTCTTCACCAGTGCCTTGAATGCGGGCAGGTAGGTCTCCCACAGGTCGCGCATGGAGACGGAGGCATTGTAGGTGTGGCGCAAGGGCTCTGGACCGCTGTGTACGGCGTAGTGCTTGGCGCAGGCATGGGTCTTGAAGTATTTGTCATTGTTGCCCTGCATGCCGAGCACGGTCTGCACGCCGAGCACGGCATTCAGGTAGGGGTCTTCGCCACAGGTCTCTTGGCCGCGTCCCCAGCGAGGGTCACGGAAGATGTTGACATTGGGGCACCAGAAGGTGAGTTCGGGGTTGCCAGGATAGTAGGTCACACCCATCGGCACATTGAAGATATTGTGGTCGGAGCGGTTCCAGTTAGCGCGGGCCTCGTCGGAAACCGTGGAGAACACGTCATATACTTGCTGAGGATTGAAGGCGGCAGCCATACCTATCGGCTGGGGGTAGACGGTGTAGCCTCCCTGGCGCACACCATGGCAGGCCTCGCTCCACCAGTTGTAGGAGGGGATGCCCAGACGGTCAACGGAGATGGACTTATTCATCATCAGACCCACTTTCTCTTCTGGCGTGAGCAGGGAGATGAGGTTCTCCACACGCTCGGTGTTCGACAGACTGGGGTTGCGGAAAGGATAGGCGTGATCGGGGCCAAACGGGGCAGACGCGTCATTCACCATGGCTTTGATGGAGAGTGCGCCAAGGGTTTTGCCGTTACCATCGAGCAACTCAATGCTGCGGTAAGTCTTGCCACGCTGGGCGATGGGTGAGAATACCACCATCACTTCGGCTGTGCCGCCGGGCTGGATGGAGGTGGTGGGGTAGAAGGCCTTGATGCACTCACAACTGGGGATGTCTTTGCCTATGCTGACAGCCGACTTCGTCTGGTTTCGAAGCGTGAAAGTGTGGCATAGCGCACCGTCGGCAGCCTGGATGGTGCCGAAGTCCCATTCATAGGTGTCAAACTTGACGTTGTTTTTCTGTTGTGCCTGCATGGTAGCTGACAGCAGGACGCAGAGCAGGAATGTGATGGTTCTGTTCATGTCTTATGGTTTGTTTAGTAATTCATGCCTTCGTTTTGAGGTTAATCGACAACAAATATACTCAATTTCCAAATTATTGACAAGTGACAGGAGTTGAATTATAACGATGTGCCGCTCTTTTGTAACAAACAAAAAAATCCGTGTAACTTTTTGTCACACGGATTCCTTATTTGAGACACGATCTTCTACATTCAGTCTTTTTCATTATTCACAATATTCTTAAACGCCGACCCGAAAATGACATACTGGGTGTTGCCGGCGATGGTGCCCTCGTTCTGGCCCCAAAGGAATGGCCAGTCGTCGTAATTCTCAAAGTGGTCGGGCTGGCGGAAGAGGAGTCCGGGAGCCACGTTGCCGGGGATGAACGAGAAGTCGGCGCGGTTGTTGCCATAGAACACTTGCTTGGGTCTGGCGGCACCCACTGCAGCCACAAAGGAATAGTTGTGGTAGGGATGACAGCCATAAAGCCAGTTGGAGACGCGGTACACTTCCTGCTTGGGCACGATGTCGGGGTAGTAGAGGTGGGCAAAGCACACGGTGGTGCCAAAGTTGAGCACGGCGTTACCGCCAGCCCAGTTGCCTAAACCGATGGGCACCCCATAGGGATTCAGTTCGTCGAAGTGCTTCACGTAGGCCTCATATTGTTCCACATACGGGCGGAGGCGCTTGCGATAAGCCTCGTCCATATAGGGGATGGCGTCGAGGGCGGTCTGTATGTTGTTGGCGACATTGCGGTCAAGGGCCTCCCAGATTTGCTGGGTGAAGTGATCGAGATATTTCTTCTCATGAGTGGCACCGTAGAGTTGCAGGTTGGTGGCCATACTGCCCAACTGCTGACGGTTGCGGCGGTTGGTGTTGGCACGCTGGCGGCGGTTGTTGCTGTTGTTGTCATTGCTTCCGTTGAGCCAGTTGGAGTCGTCTTGGGCGTCATTCACCTGGTTGGACCGCTGACTCATAAGGTCAGTGGCTTCTTGCATCAGCCGCTTCGACTGGGTGAGGGCGCGACGGGCCAGGTCGTCGTTGTATCCCTCCAAAGCACGGCTGGCGGCGGCAAACATGGTGGCGGCGCGGAAGTCGAGGGAGGGATTGCGAGTGGTGAAGGCCCACATGTCGTCGGGGGTGCCGCTCGACTTGCCGTCGGCCGACACCTCGTAGGGTTTCAGACTCGGGTCATAGTGCAGGCCGTCGGTGATGCTGGCGGCGTCGCCTAAGTGGTGGTAGTTGTCGAGCACAGAGTTGGACAGGGTGGAGGCCATGTGCCCGATTTGTTCTGCCTGGGCCACAAGGTTGAGTGTGCCGTGCTCGATAAATTGCAGCATGTCAGCCACACCGTCGGGACGGTGCAAGTCTACATAGCGTTGTTTCTGGCTGACGAAGGTCTCGTCGCGCTGGGGTTTGAAGATTTCCCAGGTGCGGATGAAGTTTTGTACCACATTGATGTTCGACCCTGTCTCGATGTCGAAGTCGCCGGCATCGAAGAAACCGCCGATGTTCAAGCCGGGTATCAGTTCGAGGGGCTTGTATTTCGTGTCGGTGGTCTGACCCTGGGAGTGCAGGTCGAAATGGTCGCTGGGAGGTGCCTGCAGGTAGCCTTCCTTGAAGGGCTCGCCGTGCCAGGTGCGGTATCCTTCGTTCACATACATGTGGTTCATGTGGATGGGTATCCAGACATCGGTTGTCGCATCTGTGATTTTGTCATACACATGTTCGTCGATGAGGAAATTGTTGGTCTTGGTGTTGCCGTATTGGATATAGTATACACCAGGCTCTCTCACTGTGGAGAAGTCAAACTTCACATAGTTATATTTATAATAAGGTCCCCAGGTGGTGACAGCGCCTTGGTAAGCCGCGCGTATGCTGCCGTCGTCATGGATGCAGTAAAGGGAGGCGCTCTGCTGGGGTGTGTCTTGCTTGTCAAGCTCTATCACAGCCACTTTGGGCTGGTCGGGGGTGTAGCCTACTTGTGAGAAACCGATGTTGGGCTCGCGTATCCAACCCGGGACGGCATGAGGCTCAATGGTCCAGGTCACCACTTTCCCGGTCTTGCCCTTGGGCAGCACGCTGCGCAGCACATACCAGCCGTTTTGGGCAAGGATGCGCCCGTCGTAGAGCTGTAGCTCGGCATCAGTGCTGCTCACCTTGATCATACGCTCAGGTGCGTCGGGGGCAATGAGCAACTGATGTCCTGTCTCGATAGGTTGTGGGTCGATGAAACGTCCCGTGCCACGGTCGTCGTAGGTCTTGAAGCCTTTAAACTGCCGGGGCTTCTCACTGTTGGGGCGGGTGATGGTGGCACTGGTGGCATAACGCGGGAAACGGTTCAGCCGACCGTCCATCTGGAAGGCCTTCAGCCAGTACTGGGAGGGCAGGAACTCGATGTTGAGACCGGCCTCGCCGGCGATGGCGTCGGGCACAGGCTGGTCTAGGTAGACCGCGATCTCCACGCTTTTGCCTTTCCCTGTCACCACGACACGACTGTCGAAGTTGTAGTCATCATACCTGAGACCCACCTCGATGCTGTTGCTCGCCTTGTCCACACGGCGACTGGTTGTCTTGGGCACCAGGTCCCATTGCTCCGGGGTGTTGTTCAGGCGGATGGCTCCGCCTTGCACGGTGCGCACTCCATGGTGGATAATCTCAATGCCTGAGTTCTTCTCGTCATTGAAGCCACCATTGAAATTGTTGCTGAAAACCAGCACGTTGACTCCCTGACACTCGAAATAGTCGAGGTCGTTGAGCTGGAGATTTTGAGCCGATACTGCGGCCGACAGTATGAAGACTGTCGTAAATAGTGATAATGTTCTCATATATTAGGCTTAATTATTGTTCTTTATTCTTGCTGGTGGTAGTTGCCATCAAAGGAGATATGGCTGCGGCGGCGGGGCGTGACGCTGATAGAGGCCCTGCCGTTTTCAAACAGACTGATGATGTATCGGTAGGTGTCTTCTTCGCTTTCCACGTCCATATAGATGATGTGCTCTCCCTTGCGTGTGACGGTGGCTTCATAGCGATGGATCACGCCTTTGAAATTGAGTCCTGACCCACCGCCGTAGGGCACACTGTAGGCTCTACCGAAAAAGGGCAGATAGGAGATGATGGAGTCGCCGGACACGGTCACGGAGTAGAGGCTCGTCAGATGGATGATGCGCCCCCACCCGTCGGGTGTGGCGTTATGCACATCTATCTGATAATGTCGGTCGTTGAGTGCGTTAATGATTTCCTGGGCTAGCAATGCCTGTTTGGCGGCTTTCTCCTGACGCGTCATTCGATTGGATGCGCAGGCTGTGAACAACAGTGCTATCGAGAGGCTCAATAGCACCATGACGGTGGTGAGGGGTGAGTGAGTGATTTTCATATCTGATGTATCTGATGGTTATCGTTCGACGACTTCCTTTAACAAGGCGTTGAAGATGGCTTGATAATCCTTGGCAGCCAGCTTGTCGTAGAAACCGTCGTCAGTATCCTCTGAGTTGCTCTTTGTCTCGATGCATTTGCCATTCTCATCATAGTAATAGCGCCATTCGTATTCATTGCCTTCTTCTCTGCCTCGGGTGTAAGAGAAGATGAGGCTCTCGCCTTGAGGGTCAAAGAGATATTCGGAGTAGCCGTCAAACGACATGGAAGAGGAATGCGTGCTGATGAAGTAGCAGGCTGTGTCGAAATACATGTTGATCTCTCTTGTATTCGGTGGCATGTCATCACCTTGGTCGTGGATGATGATTTGTAAGTCGTTGGACATCGTTCTTTTGTCGTTTTTGGCTATCTTGTCCTTGGCTTGGGCATATAAAGAACGGATCTGCTTCACACGCTGTGCCTTTGGTGTGGTGGGCTTTCCCTTCGTGCCGGGCTCAACAGGAGTGAAGTAGCCGTTGTAGGTGAGCATATTGAAGATTTTGAGGTAATACTCCGCATTCTCTTTCTCGCTGTCGTCGGTGGTCCAACTGTTGTCGGTGCTGTGCTTCACCTCGATGCATTTTCCTTTGGTGTCGTAGTAGTAACGCGACTCCACCACAAAACCTCCATCGGTTTCTCCCCTCATATAGCAGAACATCACTTGTTGGCTTTGGGGGTTGAGAAGGATCTCACGGTAATTGACATGGCCGTGGCAAGTCCAGTACTCCACGATAAAATAGGGGCGTTTGGTCGTCACACCGTCGGTGGAAGTCTCGTCGAAGAAGTAGTCTATCGACTCTTCGGTGTAGAGCGGTACGTCTTCATCCTCCAGATAGTTGATTGTGATGCTCATGTCTTTGGGCGACTTGCCACCCTTGCCGTTTTGGTCTATCTTCTTCTTGGCCTGAGTATAGGCTGCACGGATTTCCTTGATACGTGCGTCTTTCCCGTCCTGTGCCGCTACTGTCGTCACGACGAACAGGGCCATCAATAAGATCGTCAATTTGTTCATCAACGTTTTCATTTCTTATCCTCCCATTTGTGATGCTACAAAAATAATCATTTTTATTGAAACAAAAGCAAAAAGCACAATAATAAAGAACATTGAAATGCTAATACCCATCAAGTTGGGTACCGGCGAAATTCGAATGATCGCTTGCTGTTTCGTCGGGATAGGGTGGCCATTCGATATATAGCTGTATCGGTCCATGGTGCATCTCTTCTTCCACCGGATTAGTCACGGTGATTCCCAGTAGGCGCACAGGCCTCTCTTGGAAGTCCACTTCTTCGAGCAGTTGCCTGACCAAGTCCATGATACTTTCCTTGTGCTCTATGACGATGTTCTCCGTGATGCTGTGTGTGGTTTGGTGAAAATCACTGAACTTCACCTTCAGCACCAGGGTGCGTCCCTTGAAGCTATTGCGTGCAAGCCGCGCCTCCAGTTCATCGGCAAGGATGTCCAGCTCGGCGAGCATGTCTTCCTGCCTCGTAAGGTCACTGGCGTAGGTTCTCTCGCATCCCACCGACTTCCTGACCCATTCCGTGACTACCGGACGGTTGTCAATGCCACGGGCGAAGTTGTAGAACACCCTTCCCATCTTCCCGAATTGGGCAGTGAGCTGTTGCAGCGTGAGTTTGCGAAGTTGTTTGCCGGTGAACACCCCCATGTTGTGCATGTGCTGTGCCGTCTTTTCGCCCACACCCCAAAATTGCTCCACTTTCAGGTCGTCGATGAATTCTAAAGCCCGTTCTGGATGGACGGTGCAGAGTCCGTCGGGCTTTCTGAAGTCACTGGCCACCTTTGCCAGAAATTTGCAGTAGCTTACCCCGGCGGATGCTGTAAGGCCGGTGGTCTGTCTGATTTTCTGCTTGATCTCTTTTGCGATGTCCACCGCCATGTCTATCCCGCGCTTGTTTTCTGTCACGTCAAGGTATGCTTCATCGAGGCTGAGAGGCTCGATGATGTCGGTATATTCGTGAAAGATGTCATGCATCTGTCGCGACACCTCTTTGTAGCGGTTGAAATGGGGTTCGACCACTATCAACTGAGGGCATAGGCGGTGTGCCACCGCGATGGGTTGTGCAGAGTGTATCCCGTATTGCCGTGCCACATAATTGGCAGTGGAGACGACACCCCTTGGCCCGTCGTGGCCCACCACGACGGGTTTCCCCTTCAGCGAAGGATTGTCAAGCTCCTCCACCGACACAAAAAACGCGTCCATGTCCAGATGTATGATCTTGCGGTGCTTCATTGGCCGATATCATTCATATGAAGGGGGCGCCGGCCTTGGTGTTGCGGTTCTTTTTCTCATTTTAGCACTGCTTTCACATTTGTCACCATGTCCTTGTGCTTCTCGTCAGGCTTGGTAAGTTCTGAGGTCAGGGTGATTTCGCCCGCTTTGTCCTTGGTGGTGAAGGTGCCGGAGTAGATGATGTCGCTTTCCCCGAAGAGGGTGGCTTCTACAAACACCTTGTAAGTACCCTTCGGAACAGCCTTCCCCTGCTGGTCGGTGAAGTCCCACGTGAAGGTCTGGAGGCAGTCAGCCTTTGGAGTGGCACCCGTGAAGGCGTCCAACTGCTGGTCAGACTGTTCCTCGGCCTTAGCGGCTTTCACCCATGTCGGCACACAGGCAGGGCGCTTGACGTAACCGCGCATGGGAGCCTCGCCTGGGCGGGTACGTCCTTTGGTAGTGTAGGAGGTGACGAAGAGTGTCTTCACCACATCTCCCTTCTCGTTCTCAATCCACACGGCATATTGGTTGGAGCCAGGACCAGCCTGGCGCTGATAGTTGAACGATACCTCAAGGCTTTTGGCTTTTGGTGCCAGACTTTCCAACTGTCGCTCGTTAGTAGCTTTTATGCTAAGAACAATGGCGGGAACCGCCAACAGCATGACTGCGAGAATGGCGTGAGATACTTCTTTTTTTTCATATTTCCTGTATTTTCGGGGTTAATAAAATAGTAGTGCAATTTTATGCAAATATAGATAAAAAATCGGATTTATATGTCAGTCCGCCATCATTTTTCTTTTTGATGAACCATATACCATCTTATCATACCCTGACAGCAGTAGCGATAAGATAGCGAAGGAAGCACCTACAAAACAGACTCCCGTCCATCCATTATGGCTCCATCCAATGCCAGAGAGCAGGGTGCCGAGACTTCCGCCGGTGAAAAGCGTGGTCATAAAAATGGTGTTCACACGATTGGTGGCTTCAGGCAACTCCTGCAAGCTGCCGCTTTGGTTGCTGATTTGCTGGCACTGCGCGCCAATATCGGCAAGGATGATGGCGGCGATGATACCCCCATACGTATCTCCGAAGATATATACAACAATCCATGCGGACAACTGACAGCTTGCACCGATGACAGACATACGCAAGATACCTACCCTGGGAACATACTTGCCCACACCACTGGCAGCCACGGCTCCTACCACACCACATAGTCCCAGCATCCCCACCATGTCGCTTCCTGCTTCGAAGGGTGGCTCCGCTAGGTGGAAAGCCAAGCATGACCAGACAGAGAGTACGCTGCCGAAGCCCAATGCTGGTCGTAAAGAATAAAGTCTAATGCGTGGGTGATGGATGAAAATGCGGCCGACGCTCCGCATCAGTTGTCGATAGGTGCCATGGAACAAAGGTCGCATCTGGGGCATCATCACAAGCGTGACTATAAGACCAAGGAGCATCAATACCGCCACGATGATGAACATGGCACGCCACCCCAGCCATTCGCCGACATACCCACTGATGACTCTGGCAGACAGAATGCCCGTCAAAAGCCCCGATGCCACATACCCCATGTTGCGTGACTTGTTCTCAGGCCGTGAATAAAGCGTGGCCATCGGGATGTACAGTTGTGGCATGATGGAACTAAGCCCCAACGTCAGCGAAGCGGCCCATATCAGCCACACATTTTGGGCATACGCTATCGACAAGGCCGACGCTGCGGCCACGCTCATCGCCAACATAGTGATGCGTCGTACTGACACCATGTCGGCCAATGGTACGATAAACAGCAGCCCCAAAGCATATCCCACTTGCGTGATGACCGTGATGAGGTTGGCTTCAGCTTGCGTGATGCCGATACCCTGACTGATCAACTCCAGCAATGCTTGGTTATAGTAGAGATTGGCCACGGTAAAACCAGCCAATACTGCCATCATCAGCAAGAGATGTCGGGGTATTCCTCCGTTGGGTTCCAACTGTTTCATAAGATGCCTTTAGATAAAGATCTTTTTGCGCGGCCATAGGATAATGTTTGATAGGTGCCATTACCTCAACATACCCTATTATTTGCTACGCAGTTGCAAATTTAATCATTTTGCTTCTCTTATGTCTTTTATCGGGAAAGATAATTGGCTTTTATTTGATTTTTTGTGCCTCTGTTTCATCTCATTATACTATGCCATATTCTTTGTTGCCAACACTTCTGCTTCAGATATTGGTGGTCGGTTATACACCAGGCCCCGCACAAGAAATTATTAAAATTCGCAAATTTGCTAATTATTTCAAAAAGAATCGATATCTTTGCCTCGTGAAATTATAAATTGACGATGAATATTGAGTTTGATAATACAGCTTAGAGGAGTTATACACCAAAGGAACGACTCAGGACCATCAATACAAGCGGTTGTCAAAGGATATCATCAAACGCTATGTGAAGGTGGTGAACTACTTGAGGAGCGCCCGACGGTTGGAAGACCTCTTTCTGATTAAATCACTCCATTACGAGAAGAAAAAAGGTGACCTCAATGGTGTGGATGCTGTTTGGATTAATGATCAGTATCGTCTGTTCTTCTATTCATCACCCGACGAGAGTGGAATCATTGTAAACGCATTGTTATTTGAAATATCCAAGCATTATGAATAAGAAAAATTTGACTCCATTTGTTGCAACCCATCCTGGCGAAATGATTAAGGATGAACTGAAAGAACGTGGTATGACGCAGAAGCAACTTGCCGCTGAAACCGGCATCAAACCTTCTGTTCTGAGCGAAACTATCAATGGTAAGCGTAGCGTGTCACTTAATGTGGCTGTGTCATTGGAGAAAGCCCTGGGCATACCTGCCGACATCTGGATGAATCTCCAGACGCAATACGATTTGGACACAGCTAATATTGCTGAGCGTGACAATCAGCGCGAGACGGTCAGTGTCACTATTCCAGTAAGAGATCGAATCTTACTTCAGGAACTTGTCCGCAAGTTCGGTTGGGCATGCGTATTTTAAAGTGGAGTCCACCTGATTTAACAGTAAATTAGCAAAATTGAGTTAAATTTAACTTAAAATTGAATGCTAGAAAAGAAAACAAAAAAGCTTGTAAGTATCGATACTTACAAGCTTTCTCTTTGGGTGCCCGGACGGACTCGAACCGTCGACATTCAGAACCACAATCTGACGCTCTAACCAACTGAACTACGGGCACCATCATGTCACTTCCTGTGTGAAAGTGGGTGCAAAGGTACGTTATTTATTTCAAATCGCCAAATATTTTGGCAGATTTTTACGTATGCCTCATGCAACTTTCAATCGCATCCTAGTTCTTTGGAGCATCTGCTGCGGGAGCTGCGTCGGCTGCAGGAGCCTTGGCTGCTGGTGCGGCTGCGCCCTGATCCTGACTCTTCTGAGTAGCGTTGAAGTTTTGCTGAGTAGTAGGCAGGGTGAGAGGATTCTCGGTGGTGGCCTCCACGGCGCTTTGCTCAGTCACGGCCTTGGGAGTGACGTATGCGCACAAGACGCTCAGCACAACCATGGCGATAGCGAGACCCCAGGTAGCTTTCTCTATGAAGTCGGTGGTTTTGCGCACACCCATGATCTGGTTGGAAGATGCGAAGTTGGAGGAAAGTCCGCCTCCTTTTGATTCTTGAATCAGCACGATACCTATCATCAGCACTGATGCGATAACGATGAGAATAACGAATAATAAGTACATTTTCTAATTATTTTTTTTATTATTTATAATCAATTTTTCCAAAAAACGGATTTGGTCTGCAAAGTAAATACTTTTTTTTGGATAATTCAAATTTAAACGCTTAATAATTTCCAAAGCCTTCGAATATCTGCCTTGTTTGATGTAAATTCGGGCTAAAGTCTCTGTAAAATAACCCTCATCGCTGTTTTTTTCGTTTTCTTCAGCGAGTTGGGGCACATACTCAGGTTGCTCCTGAAGTTGCATCTTACCGCCGTCGTTGATGAAGTCGTCGATGAGGTCATGGCCTTTGAGTGGTGGCGTGTTGGCCTCGGCTTGCTGCTCATTGTCAAGTTCCATGAGGTAAGCCACATAGTCGATGGTGGCGTCGGCAGGAGTGGGCTTTCGTTTCGACGGCTGGCCGTCATCATTGGGGATGGTGTTGAGAAAGTTGTCGATGAGCGAGATGGTGCGGTCGGCTTTCTTCTCACTGTCAGAGGGTGCCTGAGTTTTCTCTTTTTCTGGCTTCAGCTGATAATGGGCGGCTTCCACCAAGTCGAAGAGTTTTTTGCGGTCGGTGATGTAGATGGCGGCACGGCGCAACTCATCGTCAAACGAAGAGTCGTGCAGCAAGTACAGGTTGTGGAGCATGAGCAGACGTGCCGTCTGATAGTAAGGATAGAGTGCGATGAGGGTGCGGAGATCGTAAAGGGTCTCCTTGTTCATCGTCTCGGGGTGCTTGATAAGATAGGTCAGGTCCATAGGCGTATGTCACCAGTTGGCCACTGTGGCGTTGAATATTTGGTCGGTGATTTCTTTCACCATCTGTGTTACTAACTCTTCTTGTACCGATGTCAGCGACTGGGTGGACTCATAGGAGGTGGTGGCAGTGAACTGGCGCTCGAAATCATCCTTGTGTTCAGTGTTGTTGGTGAACCTCACGTTGACAGTCATGGAAAGCTCTGTCTGGGCAGAGTGTCCCTCGCTCGACACACTTTTGTTGCGTTGGTTGTACTGTGTGATCTCTCCCTCAATCTTCAGGTCGCCATTGCGTTTCACCTGAGACAGACGGGTGTGGTTGGCGAAGATGTCTTTCAGCTCATTGTTGAAGATGGTCTGCATCGGTCCCCAGACATAATTGGCTCGGATAGGGAAGTCGGAGATGGTGATGGTCTTGACCTTGGTGTAGTCGATGCTCGCACCGTTGAAACTATACGACACGCTGCACGAGAGGAGGATGGAAACCATCACGATGACCAGAGAGTATCCAAGTATGTTAGTTTTTCGCCAGTCCATATTGCTTCAGTTTTCGGTAGAGAGTGCGGTCTGAGATGCCCAGCTCAGAGGCGGTCTTCTTACGGTTGCCGCTGTTGCGCTCTAGGGCTTTGATGATGTTGCGGCGCTCCTGGTCGTTGAGGTTGAGGCTCTCCAGTTCATGGTCGTTCTCGGCTATCTCCACGGCATCGGCGTCTTCCACCAGGGTGGGTTGCTCGGTGTCATGATGCTCTTGATGGTTTTCGATGGCCATGGGATAGGTTGCACTGAGCGCTTGTGCCTGTGAGGAGAGCGAGTTGGCGTTGTCGATCTGCTTTCGCAGTCCGTTGAGCTCTCTCCGCAGTTCACCGACATTGGAGCGCAGGTCGAAGAGCACTTTATACAGGGCCTCACGCTCCTTCTCGTAGGAGTGGTTGCCAGGGGCGCTCTGCTGTAGAGGGACAGGCATGGTGGTGTCGCTGTCATCGGGGATGAAGAGGCTGAGGGTCTCCACGTCGATGACGCGCTTTTCGCTGAGCACCGACATCTGCTGGGTGATGTTTTTCAGTTGGCGCACATTGCCAGGCCATTTATATCGCAGCATTTTCTTTTGTGCGGCCTCGTCGAGTGTGATACGCGGCAGACGGTAGCGCTCTGCTATTTGCATGGCGAAAAGCCTGAAAAGGAGCAAGATATCATTGCCGCGGTCGCGCAGCGGTGGCATCTGGATGGGGATGGTGTTGAGGCGGTAGTAGAGGTCCTCACGGAATCGCCCCTCGCTGATGGCCTTGCGGATGTTGATGTTGGTGGCGGCCACTACGCGCACGTCGGTCTTCATCACTTTCTGCCCTCCCACGCGGATGTACTCGCCGCTCTCGAGCACACGGAGCAGGCGGGCTTGTGTGGCAAGGGGCAGCTCACCCACCTCATCGAGGAAGATGGTGCCTTTGTCGGCAATGCCGAAGTAACCCTTGCTCTCGCTGATGGCATCGGTGAATGCGCCTTTCTCATGTCCGAAAAGTTCGCTGTCGATAGTGCCCTCAGGGATGGAGCCACAGTTGATGGCGAAATAGTTCTGACCCTTGCGTGTGGATTGGTCGTGTATGAGGCGTGGGATGATCTCCTTGCCCACACCACTCTCACCCACGATGAGCACGGAGAGGTCGGTAGGAGCCACCTGTAGGGCGATGTCGAGCGCACGGTTGAGGGCGTCGCAATTGCCTACGATATTGTAGCGGTTTTTGATGCTTTGAAGGTCGGTTGTTTTCATTGGATGACAAAATTACATATAATCAATGAGAAAACTGCAATTTTGGCAGACTTTTTTGGTTTTTTTAGGGTTCTTTCCGCTCAAATTTGATGAGAAGTAGTCCGATGGCTGTCCAGATCAGCTCACGTATACGCACCAGTAGCGCGACAAGGATGGCGGCATCGGTGGTCATGCGCAGTCCTTTCACCGACATGAGAAAACCGCCCTCTCGGCCTCCCAACTGCAGGGGCATGAAGAAGAGCATGTTGGCGAAAAGGCTGGTGAATGCCAGTATGAGGATGCACTCGAGATAGTTGACACTGGGCATCAGCACACGCAGGATGAAGAAGATCTCAAGGGCGGAAAAGATGCGGCAGAGCAGTTCGGAGAGCACGGCAGCTCGGAAGGAGTGGGGGTTTTGGCCATGCAGGGCGGCAATCTGTCTGTCTACATTGTCAAGGCTTGTACGGTGCTTGTTGATAAATGAGGTGGCCCATTTCTTGGCACCGGGTAGGTGGCGCAGCAGGTTCATCGCCCTGACGGCAAGGCCTTTCTTGTAGCCCGACATAAAAAACCAGATGCCAGTGACACAGAAGGCAGCGGTGGCGGCGAGCAACATGCCCATGGGAATGGATACGGGCTGGGTGAGGATAAAGAGGGCGGCAGAGAGCAGCCAAAACCAGAAATGGCTGAAGATGTGGGTCATGGCGAAGAGGATGACGGAGGCAGAGGCGTGCTCTGCCCCTATCTTGGGCGACAGGGCCATGATGCGGTAGGGTTCGCCGCCCATCAGACCACCGGGCGTGGCATAGTTGAGGGCGAAGCCGGAGATGGTGATTTTGTAAAGCCACCAGAAGCCCACGTTGCATTTTTTGCGCAGCCCATTGTTGATGATGATAAACCAGGAGAGGGTGTTGAAGACATAAAGCGCCCCCCATAGCGCTACGACGGCCAGAAACCAATAACCGGCCTCACGCATACGGTGCCACACCTCGTGGAAATCGAGTTGTGACACCATAATAATCAGGATGAGGAGCCCGAATAGGAAAAAACCGTTCTGGTATTTTTTCTTCATTGCACTTCGTCGCGCTTCTTGGGGATGGCAAAGCGCACTTTCTCACTCTCGTCGCGCTTCTCATGATACAGTTTTTTCAGCGGGTTGGCCAGCGGCTCATCGTAGGAGGTGCGGTTGCGCAGGGTGTCGATGGCCAGATAGATGGCTTCACGCAACGGACTCTCGTCGGCCATGCCCTGACCGGCCTTCTGATAGTCGGGGGTGCCGCCCGGAGTGGTGTGTACCACTGGCAGCCCTGTAGTGAGCATCACCTCATGGGCTCCTGCCATCAGTCTGAATGGGGTCATCGCCTGATTGTAGTACATGGCCAGCGTACCGTCAAACTGGTTGTAATAGCCATTGTTGAAATACTCTTCCGAGGAGTAGGGCCCATAGACGCCTATTCCCTTTTCTTGCAGTTCCTCAATGACGGGCTGGAGGATGGTCTTCTCTTCCTCACCGCATTGTGGGTTGACTTGCAGGATGGCAAGACGTGGGGTAGGGAGACGGAAGTCGCGCTTCAGACTGTTGAAGAAAGTGACCGCCTTTTCTGCCACCAGTTCTTTACTGATCTGGCTCAGGGCGTTGGCCAGCGGCATCTTGTCGGTGACAGAGGCCACACGCAGTCCGTCATGCACATGCACGACGAGGGCTTTCAACTCGTTGCCCGACTGCTTTGCAATCATCGCTGGCTGTGTGAGTACCGGCTGTGTGTCGTCGGCTGCGCTGGCCTCAGCGACCGGTAGGGTCACCAAGACATCGTAAAGTCCCTCTCGTTGGTCGTTGATGGCACGCTGCAGAGCCATGCGGGCAGCCTTCTCCGACACTTTGGTGGGGGTGCCAAGATCCACTTTCACCTCTTCGTCAAAGCTGGTGAGCATGTTCACCTTGCCGTGCTGCGCGTCCTGGGCTTTGCTGATGATGGTGAAATTGGCCTGAATGCCGAGGCTCTTGCGGTGATAGGCAGCGATTTTGGGCGAGCCGTAGATGATAGGTGTGCAAAGCTCTAATATGGTGGGGTCGGCGAAGGTCTTGAAGATAGTCTCATAACCCGTGCCGTTGGTGTCGCCATGCGTGATGGCTACACGAATTTTATTTTCTTCCATGATTGATAGGTTTTCTGGATGATATATTGATGATATATGATTGTAGAAGTCTTGTTTTAACAGTTGTTGGCGGCATCACGTTCCTTGGCGGCAGTGGTGAGCAGACCGCAGGCGGCCTGGATGTCCTGACCGCGGCTGGCACGGATGGTGGTGAAGATGCCATGCGAGGTGAGGTGGTCGCGGAGCGCCTCCATGCGCTCGTCGCTGGCGCCTTTCAGGTCTACGCCGGGTATCTGATGAAACCGTATCAGGTTGACACGGCAGTCCAGCCCCCGTAGCAGCCGCACCATCTCACGGGCATGGAGCGGGGTGTCGTTCAGGCCACCAAAGACGATATACTCAAACGACAGTCTGCGCTGATGGGAGAAGTCGTACTGACGGAGAAGAGAGACAATCTCTGTTATGGGCATGGCGCGCTCGGCAGGCATGAGTGCGAGGCGCTGCTCATGGATAGGGGAGTGCAGGCTGATGGCCACGTGACACTCGCTTTCGTCGAGAAAGCGGCGCAGCTTGCTCTTGATACCCACACTGCTCACCGTGATGCGCCGTGGACTCCATGCGTAGGCATAGTCGGCTGTCAGGATCTCGGTGGCGCGCAGCACATTGTCGAGGTTGTCCATCGGTTCTCCCTGACCCATGAACACGATGTTGGTGAGGAGGTCGCGCTCAGGCAATGCGTAAATCTGGTTGAGGATGTCGGCAGCGGTCAACTGACCTTCAAAACCTTGTTTGCCCGTCTGGCAGAAGAGGCAGTTCATCTTGCAGCCCACCTGCGACGAGACACAGAGTGTGGCCCGCTCTCCGTCGGGTATCATCACTGTCTCCACCAGTTGGCCGCTTGCAGTGGGAAAGAGGTATTTGATGGTGCCGTCTTTGCTGCATTGGCTTTCCACGGGCGGCATGTTGCCGATCTCGTAATGTTCCGACAGACGGGTGCGGTTGGCTTTCGAGATGTTGGTCATCTCATCGATGCTGCTTACGTGATTGCGGTAGAGCCAACTGGCTATCTGCCCTCCTGTGAAGGAGGGCATACCCAGGTCTTTCGCCGCCTGTTTCAGTTCGGCGAGACTCATTCCGATCAATTTCTTTTTCTGATTATCCATGCCACTGTGTCACATTGCACTGCAAAGGTAGTCAAAAAATTGATTATGTGAGCGTAAAGCATCATATTTTCGCATTTTTTCGCCCCTACGCGTTTTTTTCGCCATCAAAAAATAATATTGTTTTCGTATGTAGTCATTGCCATTTTCGTTTTTTTTCAGTAAGTTTGCACATTCTTAAGAAAAGTCATCATTATGAGAGGAAAAATCGACTGTTTCCTGCCATGCGATCACTGGCAGACCGCACAACAAACGATTACACAACTATGCGCCGACAAGGCGATACGACATATCTATTTGCTTCAGAATCATCAGGCCGACGACGAAGAGCCGATACCACAGGGATGCACTGCCATGACGGTGGACCGGCTGCAGTCGGTGGAGACCATCAAGACCATCGCGGCACAAAGCACAGCCGAGTTTGTGATGCTTCTGACGAAAGCCACCCCCCTGACACTTGGGCTGTATGCTACAGAACGGCTCCTAAAAGTGGCCGCTGACGCTGGCGCCGCCTGGCTTTATGCCGACCACTACTCCGTGGAGAACGGACAGACGGTGCGGCATCCTGTCATCGACTATCAGACGGGCAGCATCCGTGATGACTTCGACTTCGGTTCGCTCCTGCTCATACGTGCCAGCCTGCTCAAGGACTATGCGAGCCAGACCGATTTGCCCACATATCAGTATGCTGGTCTATATGACCTCAGACTCTATATCAGCCGTCAAGGACCGTTGGTGCATCTCAACGAATACCTCTATACCGAACAAGAGCAAGACCTCAGAAAAAGCGGTGAGAAACAGTTTGACTATGTCAACCCCCGCAACCGCGAGGTGCAGATAGAGATGGAGAAGGCCGCCACCCACCATCTGGCGTGTGTTGGCGCCCTGGTGGACACCACAGCGTATCAGGCCCCCGACTTCGACGAGCAGGACTTCCCGGTCGAGGCTTCTGTGGTGATACCCGTCTACAACCGCGAGCGCACCATCTGCGATGCCGTCAACTCCGCATTAGGACAGAAGACGCAGTTTGACTTCAACGTCATCGTCGTGGACAATCATTCCACCGACGGCACCACACAGTTGTTGGAGGACTACCAAGACCCGCGACTGGTGCATATCGTGCCCGAACGTACGGACCTCGGTATCGGTGGCTGTTGGAATGTAGCCATCAACGACCCCCGCTGCGGACGGTTTGCCGTGCAGCTCGACAGCGACGACCTCTACTCTTCGCCCTCCACGCTCCAGCAGATTGTCGACGCCTTCCGTCAGCAACAGGCCGCTATGGTGATAGGCTCCTATCGCATGTGCGACTTCGACCTCAACACCTTGCCTCCCGGCATCATCGACCACAGAGAGTGGACGGACGACAATGGATGCAACAATGCGCTGCGTATCAATGGCCTTGGAGCCCCGCGCGCTTTCTTCACCCCATTGGTCAGGCAGATACAATTCCCCAATACCAGCTATGGCGAGGACTATGCCCTCGGCTTGGCCTTCAGCCGCAGCTATCGCATCGGACGCATCTACGATGAGCTTTATCTCTGCCGTCGGTGGGGTGGCAACAGCGACGCCGCACTGAGTGTGGAGCGTGTCAATGCCAACAACCTGTACAAAGACCAGTTGCGCACCTTGGAGTTGGCGGCACGCCAACGGCTGGCCAAAGAGCGCCAGAAAGACAAAGGCGACGGTTCGCTACGGCGGTTTGTGGAGCGCCAACTGGATATCTGGACGGATGCCCGCTCCCGTTATCGTGACCTCTATGCCGTGCAGACACATCGTTTGGAGCACTCGGGGCAGGAGATGGAACTGTGTGTACAATACAACCCTGCCCGTATCGTCTCCACTGGCGCCAAGGTAGACCAAAAGACCATTGCAGAGCGGCCGTGCTTCCTTTGTGCCAAAAACCGCCCTTCCGAACAGAATGTCAAGGTCTTCGACACCAAACTCGACATCCTGCTCAATCCTTACCCCATTCTGCCCACCCACTTTACTATTGTGGCCCGTAAGCATCAGCCCCAGCAGATACGTGACACTTATTATGAGATGCATCGGCTGCTGGAGCGCTACCCCGAACTGATGGTGTTTTACAACGGTCCCCGTTGTGGCGCCTCTGCTCCCGACCATCTGCATCTGCAGGCGGGCGACGGTTCGGTGCTGCCCCTGCTCAGAGACTGGACACGACTGTCGCGCAATCTGACACCCCTGGCGATGGCCAACGACCGCGAGGGTATCTATGAGGTGACAGACTATCCGTGCCATCTGTTGCTCATCAAGAGTCGGGGGCGTGACACAGACGAGCGGATGTTCCGCATCGTCTACGACGCTTTGCGCAGCGCTGTGACAGAGACTGAGAGTCAGCCCGGCGAGGAACCGATGATGAATGTCGTGAGTTGGCGTCAGGACGACAGCTTCCTCACCGCCGTGTTCCCACGCAGGTGTCACCGTCCGGCTTGCTATCACGCTGAGGGCGACCAACAGATGATGGTCAGTCCGGGAGCGCTCGACATGGCTGGACTGCTCATCACTCCCCGCCAGACCGATTTCGAAAGGATGACTGCCGCAAAGGCTGTTGAACTGTTGAGAGAGGTGACGGTGAGCGACACCGATATGGAGGCAATCTGTGATACTATCCGGCAGAGCATGACCACCAAGAAAGAGCAACGTACGCTGACGGAAGAGCCTACGGTGGCCGTGGGTATCGTCAGCGCGCGCCGCATCACTTTCTCTCTCAACAAACCCTATATCGCCAAGGGCGAGGCATTGGAAGGCGTTCAAGTGGTGGAGTATGTCGAGGGCAGCATCCATTGGAACGGGGAGCAGTATCGTGAACTGCGGTTCACGCCACAGTCTCGTGAGGCATCCTTCAGCATCGACGATGTCACCATTGGTGTCAATTTCCACTGGGAGCGCAAGCAGCGACAGACCTTCCAAGGCTCTCTGCTGTTTGTGGTGGAGGCCGACCAGATCTGTGCCATCAATGAGTTGCCGGTGGAGCAGTATCTGGTCAGTGTTATTTCCAGTGAGATGAAAGCCACCTCGTCGATGGAGTTCCTGAAAGCTCATGCTGTCATCTCCCGGAGTTGGCTGCTCGCCCAGATGGAGCACCGCCGTCAGCATACAGAGACGGGAGGGTTTTTCTCCTTTGTCAAGAAAGACGATGAGTTGATACGCTGGTATGACCGTGACGACCATACCATCTTTGATGTCTGCGCCGATGACCATTGCCAGCGCTATCAGGGCATCACCATGGCGCTAAACACTCATGTGGCCGATGCGGTGAGGCAGACGCGTGGCCAGGTGCTGACTTTTGATGAGGAAATCTGTGACGCCCGTTTCAGCAAGTGCTGTGGCGGTAGGACCGAAGAGTATCAGTATTGCTGGGAAAATGTGCGCAAGCCTTACTTGGTGTCAGTGGAGGATGCCCCGAAGCCTGGGGCCACCCCCTTCTGCGACACACACGACCAGCGCATTCTCCGCCAGGTGCTCAATGACTACGACTGTGAGACCACCGACTTTTATGAGTGGACGGTCTGTTACACCCAGGAAGAGCTCTCTCAGTTGATTGCTGAGAAACTGAAGATGGATTTCGGGCAGATCGTCTTATTGGAGCCAGTGGAGCGGGGCAGGAGTGGCCGCATCAGCCGTCTCAAGATTGTGGGCACCAAGCGGCAGTTCACCATTGGCAAAGAGTTGGAGATACGCCGTGCTCTGAGCAAGACGCATCTGCTGAGCAGTTGCTTTGAGGTGAAGACAGAAAAAATCGTCAAGGGCGTGCCGCAAAGGTTCACCCTCCATGGACGGGGCTGGGGACATGGTGTAGGTCTGTGTCAGATCGGAGCCGCCGTTATGGGTGAGCAAGGATATAGCTATGACCATATCCTGCTGCACTACTATAGAGGAGCACAAATCAATAAACTATATAAATAAAAGTGATGGAAAAGAAAAGGAATCCCTGGGCATGGGTGCCGACATTGTATTTTGCCGAGGGTCTGCCCAATGTGGTGGTGATGACATTAGCGGTGGTGATGTACATGGAAATGGGCATGACCGACACCGAGATAGCCCTGTATACCAGCTGGCTGGGACTGCCGTGGGTGATCAAGCCATTGTGGAGCCCGTTCGTCGATTTGTTTAAGACCAAACGTTGGTGGGTGCTCGCCATGCAACTCTTATTGGGCGCGGCGTTTGCCGGTGTGGCTTTCACGGTCAACACGGACTTCTGGTTTCAGGGCACCATGTTCTTCTTCTTCCTCATGGCTTTCTCCAGTGCCACCCACGACATAGCAGCCGACGGTTTCTATATGCTGGACCTCGACAGTCATGACCAGTCGTGGTTTGTCGGCATACGCAATACATTCTATCGCATCGCTGTCATCTTCGGACAGGGCGTGCTGGTGTGGCTGGCAGGACGGTTGCAGGAAGTCTTCCCCGACAGCAAGGCGTTTACATGGAGCCTCATCTTCTTTGGCCTCTCTGCCATATTCATCTCCATTTGGCTTTATCACCGTGTCATCATGCCAAGGCCTGCCGACCGTAAAAATGAGGGTATGACGGCTGGTGATGTGGCACGTGGCCTGTGGCAGATGCTGGCCTCTTTCTTCACCAAGGTGCCCGTCAAACAAGTGGTCTTCGTGCTGCTCTTCCTGTTGCTTTATCGCTTCCCAGAGGCCATGCTCACCAAGATGGCCAGCACATTTTTGTTGCGACCGATGGAGGAGGGTGGACTGGGCCTGACCAAAGAAGCCTTTGGTTTGGCTTATGGTACCGTGGGCCTCATCGGTCTGCTCTTAGGCGGCATCGTGGGTGGAGTGTTGGCCAGCCGCGACGGTCTGAAGCGCTGGCTCTGGCCATTTGTCTGTGCCATCACTTTGCCTGATATCGTCTATGTGTATCTTAGCTTCGCACAGACGGGCAATCTGTGGCTCGTCAGTACCTGTCTCTTCGTCGAGCAGTTTGGCTATGGCCTGGGATTCACCGCCCTCACACTCTATATGCTCTATTATAGCCAGGGTGAGTTTAAGACGTCTCATTACGCCATTTGCACCGGACTGTCCTATCTTGGACTGATGCTTCCTGGCATGGTGTCGGGATGGATCAAGGATGCGGTGGGCTACCAGACGTTCTTCATCATTGTCATGTTCCTTTGTGTCATCACCTTTGCCGTTGCGGCATTCATCAAGATTGACCCCGAGTTTGGGAAAAAGTCTGAACGTTGAGGGAGGTAGTCACATCCCCCACACCATGATCTGATGGCCGGCGTGCTCATACAGGCGGTGCCAGATGCGCTCCTCCCACGTCTTTGTCTGCGTGCGGTCAAAGATGATGAGATGACCCTCGTCGACCGAGCCGCATAAGTCCATGTACGCTGCTGTTTGGCGCAGACCATCGGCTATTGTTGTCTCCAGGCTCTTGCGCAGGATCTTCAACTCCATCACCACACGCTGTATCGGACCGCCGTAATGGTCGGTCAGCGGCTTGCGCAACAGCAGGTCGGTGCGCTTGCGGCCCAGACCATACTCACGGTCGATGTAACCACCGCCGTTGACCACACGCTGAAGGAAAGCCTGCAACAACAGCTGGGGACCCGCCTCGGCGTAGTCGAAACGTCCTATCCATGAGTCGGCGTTCTGGCGGAAGAACTGCTGGAAGTCGAGCAGCAGCTTCTCCACGTCGATGCCACCGTCGGCGCGCTCATACCACTGCGGCTCCTGGACAAGGGTTTCCTGCGTGCTCCACGTCAGCTCACGTGGGATAATCTCACGGTAGATGCCGTTGGCGATGCGCAGCGGTTTGCCACGCTCACGCTTCACAAGGCCCATGTCTATGACATACTGCATGTCGTCTGAGGGGATCATATTGTCATCCACGTCTGTCTCACCGGAGATGATCGGCTCTATCACACGGCGCACGCGCTCCTCACGGAGCTTGTCAATGAGGATGTCGATATGGGTGTCGCGACGGTAAATGATGTGTTCCTGCGCACGGTAGATCATCTCTGGGATGATGCGCACCGAGCGGTCGCGGTTCTCTTTCATGCTCCACGTCACCTCACGGCCTAAAGCGTTAACCAGCCAGGGCTGGCCCTCGGTGGCCTCCCATATCATGGGGAAGCAGGCCTCATCGAACTCCTGCCCCGTCTCATGGGTGTGCTGCATGTACAGTTCATGGATCTCCTCTTTGGAGAAATTACCCAGACGCAGTGACTCAGCCTTGATATTAAAGGCCGAGCCTCCGGTGATGATATCCTGGTTGGAGAGCACAATACGGTAGTCACGCACATCGCGCACGCCGCAGAGGATGACGCTCTGTGGAAAGGCCTTTGGACGGTCGTCATAACCGGCGCGCAACTGCCGGAGCACGCTCACCAGGCTGTCACCCACCAGTGAGTCGATTTCGTCTAATAAAAGCACCAAAGGCTTGGACAAAGACATGGAAAGACGGCGAAGTAGGGAGGTCAACATCTCATTGGCATCCAAGTTTTTCACTTTATCTCTGACAGACAAAGGTAACTCAGACTGTAGAACCAATCCAAGTTTCTCCGTGATAGTACCGCAGACCGTCCTTATCGCACTCTCTATATTGTTGCGTGCCGCCTGTCCCCCCTCCACATTGGCATAGACAGCGATATAGTCGCCTTGGGAGTTGAGCAAATCTCGTAGGGCAAGCAAGCATGAGGTCTTGCCCGTCTGACGCGGGGCATGGAGCACGAAATATTTGCCCTGGCCTATTAAAGCCAGTATGTCATCCAAGTCAAACCGCGTTAGCGGGTCGATGGTATATTCTTTCTCAGGACGATTTGGGCCCGCTGTATTGAAAAATCTCTCCATGGTAGATGTGTTTGTCTGCGAAATTAGTTTTTTTTCACGAGACTTCCAAACAATCAGGGGATTTTTTACCAAACAGGAGACCTATAGTGTACCGAGGATGTTTCACCTCATATACTTCTTCCCATCACGGGTGTAGATGCTGTAAAACAAAAACTCCTTCTCCATGTTTCACAATCAGTGTTAACATAAATTAAATTAAGGTTTTGGTGTGTACAAGGTGTCAGAATATTTTATATTTTTGCGCTATATATTCAAAACACCTAAATCTAAATTTATGGAAAAACAAAATTTACCCTCTGTCCAGGAGGTTTTTGCCTGGATGAGGAAACTCTATGATGAGAGTTATGCGGGTCTGACGCCACTGGAGAAAAAAGAGCAGCATATGTATGGCACGATGGTCACCACACCCAGTGACAAGAAATTCATCGTGCGTATGCTGGATGAGACGAGTCAGATACGTGACACGCAAAAACTGGCACGGCGAGTGAAAGATCTCATCGACCAGTATGGTATACCAAAATTCCTGGGTCAGACAGACCATGCCCTCTTTTGGATGTATCAAAAATTTGCATATCTGCCTTTGTTTAACTGGGTTGCTGTGCCCATCATCAAATGGCGACTGCGACGTGACACCAGTCGTGTTATCATCAATGCCGCCCGTCCCCATCTCACAAAGCATCTGGCCACTCGTTTTCATGAAGACATCGGGCAGAACGTGAACCTCTTAGGTGAGGTGGTGCTTGGAAATGGCGAGGCCGACAAAAGGTTTGAGTCGTATCTGGAGGCACTGAAAGAACCAGATATCAATTATATCTCTGTGAAGATTTCTGGCATTTATGCACAGACCCACGCCCTCAACTATCAGGAGAGTTTCCCGGAGCTCATCCGTCGCATGTCTTTGCTTTACCAGGCCGCCATCGACCATCCTTATACGACACCTGACGGGGTGACACGTCCCAAATTCATCAATCTTGACATGGAGGAGTATAAAGATGCTCATCTGACGATGAAACTGTTTAAGGATGTGCTCTCACTGCCTCAGTTCAAGAATTATGAGGCAGGCATCGTCGTGCAGGCCTATCTGCCAGACGCATGGGGATTTCAGACCGAACTGCTGGAGTTTGCCCGCAAACGAGTGGCAGAGGGTGGGGCACCCATCAAGATGCGCATCGTGAAAGGATGCAATCTCGACATGGAGAATATCGTGAGTGACCTGCGGGGATGGCCCAATCCTGTAAGACCCGACAAGACGGAGGTCGACGCCAACTACCTGCACATCATCGAGCGGGGACTGAAGCCCGAGAATGCCAAGGTGCTCCACATTGGTATGGCCTCGCACAACCTCTTCACCATCTCTTATGCCTACCTGCTTACAGAGAGGTATCACACTCCCAAAGACTGCTTCTGTTTTGAGATGCTGGAGGGAATGGCCAATCATGTGTGGCGCGCACAGAAAAAACTGGGCAATCATGTCATACTCTATACCCCGGTGGTGAAGAAAGAGCATTTCCTGAACGCCATCTCCTATCTGGTGCGAAGGATGGATGAGAACACGGCACCCGACAACTTCCTGACACATTCATTCTCTCTCAGGCCCGACACTAAAGAATGGAAAGAACTGGAGCAACAGTTTATCAAGGCTTACCAGATGAAAGACTCGCTCTCACATACCCCGACACGCACACAAGACCGCAACCAGCCCTATAAGGGACAAGAACCGGTAGACGAGATGATCAATGAGCCAGACACTGATTTCGACCGCTTCTGCAATCAGGAATGGGTGGAGCGCATCTTCGCCAAGTGGAAACCTGACGGCAAAATGACAGGACGAAAGGCAGAGTGGGGGGACTGGAAGCCCGGCGACTTGCTTCCCACACAGATAGGTGCCGAACTGGTATACAATGACGACCACATGCAATACTATGACCGGTCGCAAGAGGGAGAGGTGCTAGTTTGTGAGATGTCGCGCGCTGACAAAAAGCAGACCGAGCGGATCCTGGAGACGGCAGAGAAAGATCCTGCCCACTGGCGTGACACCAGTATTGAGGAGCGACACCGGCTCATGTACAAAGCCGCCAACATCCTCGGACAAATGCGTGGCGATCTCAATGGTGCGATGTGTGCCATCACAGGTAAGACCATTGAGGAGGCCGACGTAGAGGTGTCAGAGGCGATAGATTATTGCCGGTTCTATACCACAACCATGAAAAAACTGGCCCGGCTGGATGATATCGAGATGAAGGCAAAAGGCACTGTGCTGGTGCTCTCGCCATGGAACTTCCCCTGCGCCATCCCGTGCGGAGGTGTTGTGGCCGCATTGGCTTCGGGCAACACCTGTATCCTGAAACCCGCCACAGTGGCCGCTCCTGTGGCATGGCTCTTCGCCAAGGCCTTCTGGGAGGCCGGCGTGCCAAAGGAGGCACTGCAAGTGGTCATCACCCAGCGTGACGCTACTGACCTGCTCACCTCTTCTCCTGTGGTGAAACATATCATTCTGACGGGTGGCACGGAGACCACACAAGCCATCGCTCATGCCAATCCACGCAAACCGCTGTCGGCAGAGACGGGCGGCAAGAATGTGATGATTCTCTCTGCCAAGGGCGACCGCGACCATGCCATTATGAACGCATGCCGGTCTGCCTTCGGCAATGCGGGGCAGAAATGCTCGGCTTGTTCGCTCCTGCTGGTGGAGCGTCCTGTATACGAGAATCCTGAGTTCTTTGAGAAGCTTAAAGACTGCGCCTCATCACTCAAGGTGGGCAGTGTATGGAATCCCGGCAACATCGTGGGGCCGATGATCACCAATAACAATGAGAAGCTGCAGCAGGCTTTCCAACTGGAGCCAGGCGAGCGTTGGTTGATCGCACCAGAGTATGTGGACAAGAAGCATTTTATCCTTCGTCCCACCATCAAAGTGGATGTGCGGCCACAGTCGTTCACGTTCCGTACCGAACTCTTCGCACCACTACTCGCTGTGGCACCCTACGACACGCTTGAAGAGGCAGTGGCGCTTGTCAACGGACTGGACTACGGACTGACCAGTGGACTGCAGTCGCTAGACGAACAAGAACAACGGTACTGGAAAAATCATGTCGAAGCCGGCAACCTCTATATCAACCGTGGCATCACGGGTGCTGTCGTCAACCGACAGCCATTCGGAGGCATGAAACTCTCTGCTTTCGGACCAGGACTGAAGGCCGGTGGTCCCAATTATTGTACACAGTTTATGATCATCACCGACCGGCAGGGATGTGACACAGACTACCGGAAATCGTATGTCGAATGGTATGAGAAAGAGTTCCGCCACGCACGCAATATTCAGCCGCATATCCGTGGAGAGCAGAATGTGTTCCGCTATCTGCCTTTGCAGCGAGGTATGGTGCTAAGACTCTTTGGCGATGAGACCTTGAGGCAAGTGCAGATGGTGCAGTTGGCCGCTCAGACCGTAGGCACACCACTCACCATCTCTGCCGACGACACTCATCCGTTGTTAGGACATTTGACAGGCAATGTCAAACGAGAGAGCCTGCAAACCTTCTGTGACACGATGGCGCAGTATGAGCGCATCCGCACCATCTCTCGGCAGGTGCCCGATGAGGTGTTTGTGGCTGCCGCCCGGTGTGACCGCTATATTGCACAGTCTGAGCCAGTGAGTGATGGCCGCATCGAACTGGCACTCTATATCAAGGAGCAGTCCATCTCCAATGAGTATCACCGCTATGGCTCTCAGATAGAGGTGCCAGAAGTGGAGTGAAACTCCTTATTTGTTTGAATTAGTACCTTTTTTGATGGCTTTTCGTGGATTTTGTAGTAAATTTGCCGAAAGTTTGAAAAAAAGCAGAAAGAGAAGAATGAACGACCACTCTAAGACAGGCTCGCAGGTAGCACCATGGATATTTACTTTGACGATTGCCAAAGGATTGATTCCACTGGTGCTATCTGGCGTGTCGGTGGTGATGTTCAAACGTCTCGGGCTAAGCAATGCATGGGCTGCTCTGGACACCGCCGTATTGCTGCTGCCATTCATGCTGAGGTCATATTTCAAACCCCTGTTGAGGATAGTCAAGAATCTGAGATGGTGGGTGGTGTTGTTTGAACTTTTGTTTGCGGCCACCATGATGGGCGTGGCTGGTGGCGTCCAGTCGAAGTCATGGACGTGGCATTCCTGGTTGTGGCTGGTCCTCGCCGCTATCATCGGGGGAATGCACAGTATGGCGGCTGATGAGTATTTTGCCTCGATGCTGAGTGGAAGGAGGAAATGGTCTAAGTTGAAGGCGGGTTCGTTCGCATTTTGTCTTTCCGGTATGGTGGCAATGGGCATCGTGCTGATGGTGGCTGGAGACATGGAGGTGATGAGCCGCAATCTGGGCGAGGCATGGTCTAAGGCCTTTCAAATGGTGGCGGGGACGTTCGTCATACTGGCAGTAGCGCAGTACGCTTTGCTCGACCGTATGACCCAATATGAATCTTTGGAGAAAAGAAAAGAGGGGTATACCATGTTTTGGCAGTCTGAGGACAAGTGGATGATCATCCTCATCATGTTGATGTTTCCGATGCATGAGTGGATGGCTGTCAGAGGGGCCTCGCTGTTCATGGTGGATGTGGGCAGTATCGGAGGACTGTCGCTCGGCCCGCAGGAAGTGGCGCTTGTGCAAGGTACTGTGGGAGTCTTTGCCCTGATGATAGGCAGCCTTGTAGCGCTGAATGTGATGCAAGGCAGAGGTGGAAAACCGCTTTTCTGGCTGATGGCACTGGCCGTCACACTGCCTGATGTCCTTTATGTCTATCTGGCGTATACCATGACATCCCATTTGACGGTCATCAGTTTGTGTGTGTTTGTGGAACAGTTCTTGTTGGGTTTCGGGATGCCCGTATACCTATTATATATATATCGCTGGTGTCAGAGCGGGCATTTCAGGGCACGTCTGGATATCTGTACGGCTTTGATAGCTCTGTCGCTGGTGGTGTCGGGCATGATGACTGGCCTGTTGCAAGATTTGTTGGGCTACCGCCGCTTTTTCGCTATGGTGACAGTGCTCGCCGTCCTCACCTTGCTGTTGCCCTTGAAGTCCACTTCCGACAGGGAACCATAGGTCTTTCCTTCTTGGATGGTAGGGATTTCCCTCTCGGACGATAGGGATTTTTCCTTTTTTTTCCTTAAATTGAGGGCTATTTTTGCAAAAAAAGAAAAAAAATGAAAAAACGCCTGTTCTCTCTCATGATGTTTTTTGTGTCAGTATCCTTACTGATGGCACAAAATACCGACACCGGCGCGCAACTTGCGGCATTGCAATCCAATTTCGACCAGTTCGCCATGCAGAACCCACAGGAAAGGGTATATCTGCATTTTGATAACACCTCTTACTATAAAGGAGAGCACATCTGGTATAAGGCTTACGTGGTCAACGATGAGACCTTGAAAGCCTCGGATATGAGTCAGATACTCTATGTGGAACTGGTCAACGCACTGGGTTATCCTGTTGAGACACAGAAACTGATGTTGCGAAACGGGCAGACAAGTGGGTCTTTCCTGCTGAAAGACTCACTCAACGCCGGCTTCTATGAGGTGCGTGCCTATACAACGTGGATGCTTAATTTCGCACAGGGCAACGGTCATGGCTGGCAGCGTATGCAGTCTGTACAGGACAGAGACTATTTCGCAGAGCGTTTCTTGCATTACCTGAAGGGAAATGCCGGCATCTTCAGCCGGGTGTTTCCTGTCTACGACAAGGTGGAAAACCATCAGTATGACAAGAAGCAGATGCCGGCGATGGTCAGACTGAATAACGTCAAGGGGAAAAATGATGACGACCAACTTCTGATAGACTTTTATCCCGAGGGAGGCAATCTGGTGCGGGGGGTGCCCACACGTGTGGCATTCCAGACACATACCAAAGAAGGCAGGAATGTGAATGTGCAAGGCACTTTGGTGCGTGACGGAAAGGAAATCGGCACCTTCAAGACCGACCATGCCGGCCGTGGTGTGTTCAGCATGACGGCCAACGAGAGCGACGAGGCAGAGGAGGAATTGATGCGCGGTATGAAACTCAAGGTCGTCTACAACGGGAAAGACTACAAATTCAGTCTGCCTAAGTCGAACAGAAGAGGGTATGTGCTCAATGTGTTTCATGCCGGTGACAACTTCCGTGCCACCGTCGCACGAAATGCTGACACACCTGGTCAGTTGCTCGGCATCAACATCACCTCTAGGGGCAAGACACAATTTAGTGGCACCGTCGACTTGCGAAACGAAGAGCAGGGCAATGTGGTGGTAGACAAAGGCTCGCTGCGGACAGGTGTCAACATCTTCACTTTGTATAATGAAAAAGGCAAGGTGCTGGCACAACGGCAGGTGTTTGTCAACAACCATGACATGGATGGGATGCACTTGCAGATGGAGACACCCGATGCGGCCAACGGGGGTATGAAACCATACGAGAAGATGACCTTGCAGTGTCAGGTGGTAGACGCTGAGGGCCATCCGGTGAAAGGCAGAAACAAGTTCTCGATGGCTGTCACCGACGGACAATACCGTGACGGCACCTACGCCGACGGCAACATGCTCACCTATCTGCTGCTCTCAAGTGAGGTGAAGGGCTTCATCCCTCATCCAGAATACTATTTCGAGAAAGAAGACCATGAGCATCAGACCGCCCTCGACTTGTTGCTGATGGTACAAGGATGGACCCGCTATGATTTTGAACGTATGATGAGCAGTGAGAAATGGGAACCGCTCATGGTCATAGAACGTGGACTGAACTTCCGTGGTAGGGTGGTGGAAAACCACGGTGAGTATCCCAATGATTATATGTACTGGAAAAAGCTGAAAAAACCCATGTGGGTGTATACCGAATACACCACACCATACAACGGAAATGTGGATGCAGAGATCATCACCGACTCACTGGGCTTCTTCATGTTCAACCTGAACCCGTTTTTTGGAACAGGAAGAATGTCGCTCACCATCAATGAGAAGAGCGCCAAGGAGATCGGACATCGGAAGGCGGGCGTAGCAGGACACAATTTCTCACAATGGCATCGATCACGTCCATGGCATATCATCAGCAAGCACATCATACCATTCAATGCCTATTCTCCTGTGCCGCGTGATTATGACTATTATGAGACGAAAGTCTTTGACGACAAAATCCACTACGTGCAACAAAGTGATGTCCTGCCTGCGGCGGTGATCGATGTGCGAGACATGATGATGTATTTGTCCAATATCTTCGGCTCTATCAATGACTTCCATTTCTTCGGCACCGATCATGACGACGCATTTACGTTGATAGGAAAGAATGCACATCGTGGAGGATGGTGGCATCCTGGAGCAGAAAGAGACCAAAGCGTGCAGGACAATTTCGGCGACGACCGGTTTTTCGCTCAGATGGACAGCATACGACAGAAGAACGCCAATATCAAACCCTTCACTCTGACACCTGAAGAGGTAAAAAAGATGAAAAGTTTCGACAACCGTATCATGTCGCAGTCGGAGTACAACTTCGACCAGTCGTATATGTCGTTTGGCAGTTATGGCAAATTGCTGATGCTGTACGGGCTGGATGGTATGAACCTTACAACCATAGACAATGATTTTCTGGACAGCCCTAAATGGGTCTTCAAAAAAGGTTCCAAGAAACACCTGCCCTCAGGGATGAGATTCTTTCCGCCAGACGTCAACTTCAGTCAGTTGTATGTCTATTCAGACAACAACGACCGTTCGCTCATTCATCAGAAAGGGCGGTATCGGGAGGTGGCCACGCCTTATACCCGTGGCGCGACAAACAGCGACGCTCATCCGCTCACATCGAGATTTGACTTCAAGACAGACTCCCTCTATTCTGTAGGGGTCCCCGAGCCCGACTTCTATGGCTACCGCATCAATTTCCAAGGACTGAGTGAGCCCGACGCCTTCTATCGTGTGGACTACAGCCGCGAACCGCTGCCCGAGGAGGCCGACTGCCGCCGCACCATCTACTGGAATCCCAACGTCATCACCGACGAAGAAGGACGGGCACAAGTGACATTTTATAACAATAGTTTCACAAAATCTGTAGTTATCTCCGCAGAAGGACTGACAAAGGATGGTATAGTCATTCATAATCAATGAGATACGCGCGTCTCTTGAAATGCTTCATCATGATGCTGGGCATGGCGCTCCATAGCATAGCCGCGTTGGCACAGTGTCATATTGTCTCTCACGTTGTCGATATCAAGACGGGGGAGACATTGCCTTTTGCGTCGGTCTATGTCGACAGTGAGAAAAACACCATCACCAATGAAGAGGGAGATTTCTCGCTGGATGTGGACTCCACCGACGTGATACGTTTCTCGTATGTAGGCTATCAGACTCTCTATGTCGCCGCCGACAAGGTGGGCGAGACGGTGCAGCTGGCCAGAGACGGAAAGGTGCTCGACGAGGTGGTGGTGCTGGGCACTGAGTTGATCATCAAGAAAATACGGGGTGAGATCAAGAAGACACTCAGAGAGTATGACTGGAAAAAGACCAATTTCTTCTATCGGCAACTGGGACGTGCCAATAGTCAGGCAACTTCTTTCATCGAGGCTTTCTTCACAAGTCATTCGGCCGTGCAGACTAAAGATTTCTCTTTGGGGGCGGGGAGATTTGTGCAGGTGGCCAGTTCGCAGACGCTGACACCGCAAAATTTCTTCACGTTCATGCAGGTGACGCTGTATAGCAAATATCACACGAAAGAACGTAATGTGCCATTGTGCCCCAACTATAAAGACTATTACACGACGGAGTGCCGGCGTATCAATGATGGCGAGCATCCCGTCTATGTCGTCTCTTTTATACCCAAAGACACTACTGTTTGGTCGGTGAAAGCGAAGGTGTATGCCGATGCCGAGACCTTCAAGCCGCTGAAATACGAGGGAGTGGGGGTGAATGACTGGGTGGAGAACAAGATACATGACGAGAAACACGTCGTGCCTTGTGACTACAAGTTTGTGGTGCATTATCAGCACGACGAAGACTTCATAGAGGTGCAGAGCCTGCATTTCGATGTGAGATTCTCCGACAACGGGAAGAAATATGATGTGGCAGGCACCATGTTCAATACAGGCAAACGCTATATCAAAGGCAAAGGAAAACTGGACTTTTTTGATGACCTGACCATGAAGATCAGGGACAAAGGGTTTGACCGCAAGTTCTGGGACGACAACGAGGTGGTCAAACGCACACCCATGGAAAATGAGGCCCTCGAGCTCTTTGAGGGCGACAACAACTTCGGCGTCTTTTAATGCCCCGCCTCGCCCCGCCTTTTTCAATGGCCCCACCTCGCCTCGCCTTTCAAAAGCCCAGCCCCGCCTTTCAAAAGCCCGGCCAGCCCTGCCGTTCAAAGCCCCAGCCCCGCCTTTTTATTTGTGGCCTGTCTTGTTTGTTGCTGTATCACAGCAACACCCATCCCATCCCCCTCCATCTAATCCACAAACCTCTTGAGTATCTCATCGTAAGCCTCGATGCGGCGGTCGCGGAGGAAGGGCCACCAGCGGCGCACTTGCTCGCTATGGTCAAGATCCACTGTGATGACGGTCGCAGCCTCCTCGCTGTCACTGGCACGGTAGAGCAGCTCGCCTTGCGGTCCTGCCACAAAGCTGCTTCCCCAGAACTGGATGCCGTGAGTCTGGCCTGACGGGTCGGGCTCATAGCCCACACGGTTGACGGTGACCACAGGCAGACCGTTGGCCACGGCATGCCCACGCTGCACGGTGGTCCATGCCTCCCGCTGGCGTTGCTGCTCCTCGGGTGTGTCGCTGCTCTCATAGCCGATGGCGGTGGGGTAGATGAGCAGGTCAGCGCCCTGCAGGGCCATCAAGCGGGCTGCCTCAGGGTACCATTGGTCCCAGCAGACAAGCACGCCGAGCCGCCCCACACTCGTGTCGATGGGGTGGAAGCCTATGTCGCCTGGGGTGAAGTAGAATTTCTCGTAGTAGGCGGGGTCGTCGGGGATGTGCATCTTACGGTAGCGCCCGGCGATAGTGCCGTCACGCTCCAGCACCACAGCGGTGTTGTGATATAGTCCAGGGGCACGACGCTCGAAAAGAGAGGTGACGATGACCACCCCCAACTCACGTGCCAACTGTCCGTAAAACTCGGTCGAGGGGCCGGGTATCGGCTCGGCCAGGTCGAAGTGATCTACCGACTCCACCTGACAAAAGTAGAGCGCGTTGTGCAGTTCCTGCAAGACGATGAGTTGTGCGCCCTGCTGTGCCAAAAGGGTGATACCCTCGGCCAATCGCCGTTTGTTGTCTTCTATGTCACTGGTGTTATGCTGCTGGAGCAGTCCTATCTGAATGTTTCGCATTTTTTGTTGAGGGTGTTGAAGTTGAAGGAGTGATTGATTATCTTTTGCGAAGATAATGGTTTTTGTATAGATGACCAAATTTTAACCATGGAAAATGAAAACACGTCAAAGATAGAAGAGAAAATACATCGAGTGAAACGTAATAAGTGAGACAGATGTTTGCAGGTATGGATACATTTTCATAACTTTGGGCACCGAGATAAGAGAACGTTCAAAAATTCTGTAAAATAGTTCCTCGACTTATGACAGACAACCTATCCCAACTTTATATGCCGGCAGAATGGCAGCGCCAGTGGGCGGTACAACTTACCTGGCCGCACGAAGACACCGACTGGTGTTATTGCTTAGACGATATCACTCAGACTTTCATCGAGTTGGCAGAAGTCATCACCCGTTATGAACGGCTGATCATCGTCACACCTCACCGTGAGAAAGTGAAAAACCTGCTCTCCGAAAGGCTGACCAAAGAGGCGATGGACCGCATCCTCTGGTGCGAGTGTCCCACGGATGACACCTGGGCGCGCGACCACGGTGCCATCACCCTCCTCAGCCGTGACGGCGACCCCTCTGCCACACGGTTGCTCGACTTCCGTTTTAATGGATGGGGCATGAAGTTCCCGTCGTCGAAAGACAATGCCATCAACCGCGCTTTAGTGGCTCAGGGCCTTCTGACCGCCCCATTGGAAGACCATGACGACTTCGTGCTGGAAGGTGGCTCCATAGAGAGCGACGGCCAGGGCACCATCTTCACCACCAGCCAGTGCCTGTTGGCACCCCATCGCAATCAGCCGCTCACCCGTGAGGAGATTGCGGAGCAACTGCGCCTGCGTCTCCATGCCCACCGTGTCGTATGGCTCGACCATGGCTCGCTGGTCGGTGACGACACCGACGGACATATCGACACCATCGTGCGCTGTGCCCCTGATGACACGCTGGTCTATGTGGGATGCGACGATGCCGATGACGTGCAATATGAAGATTTCATGGCCCTGGAACAACAGCTGCGCTGTCTGCGCACCACGGATGGCCGTCCGTACCGGTTGCTGCGGCTACCCATGCCCGCTCCTGTCTATGAAGACGACTATCGTCTGCCTGCTACATATGCCAACTTCCTGATTATCAACGACGCTGTCATCGTGCCGTCATACGCCCAACCAGAGAGCGACGCCCTCGCCGCCGCCATCATTGGCCAGGCCTTCCCCGATCGGGAGATTATCAGCATCGATGCCAGTACCGTGGTCAGACAACATGGCTCACTGCACTGCCTGACAATGCAGTATGCAGAGTAAAACTTTGTAGATGAAACGGTTGTAGAATAAAGGTGATGATGCGAGATTTTATACAATTTCGTTAATATCGTGCTGAGACCATTGGAGCATTTCATTTTTTTTCCTAAATTTACAGCCGAATTGAAAGCTAATACCTCAATCATTCTAATCAAATCCCATAAAATATGAAAAGCAAAAAAGTCATGATGATGGTATGTGCCATGGTGGCACTGCTCGCCTTTGAGGCATGTAAGAAAGAAGTGTCGGTGGAGAAACTCCGCCAGTCATTCGTCGAGTCGGTGGTCGCTGAACAGAGAGACAGTGGCAACACCCTGACTGTCGATACCTTCTTCCTGAACAAAACCACTGGAGACAACTTCGCTGGAGAACTCCGTGGGCACGTCAACGACACGACAGAAGTGGTCTACGACCTCAGCGTGGTGGATGAGGGAGAGGAGTTGTCCCTCGAATGGAACCTGCGCGAATAATAGTTGATGTAATGGCTTAACTACATGTCTTCTTCACTCCTCGAAAGTGGAGCATGACAGAGACTTAAAAGATACGAAAATGAGAAAGATCTTTTTGCTGGCACTACTGTCACTGATGGCAGGAGCCGGACAGGCACAAACCATCGCTCCTGACAGGGAGGGGATGGAGCAAAGTGCCCAGGAGTGGACCAAAGAAGTGGTGATGGGGTGGAACCTCGGCAACTCTCTGGAATGTCCGAACAATGAGACTGAGTGGGGCAACCCCAAGACCACCAAGGCGATGATACACACCGTGGCCGAGGCAGGGTTTAATGCCATTCGCATCCCGGTGAGGTGGATCAACCATGTGACCAACCAGACCGACATGGCCCTCAACGCCGCCTGGTTGGAAAGGGTGAAAGAAGTGGTGGACTGGTGCTTGGAGGAGGATATGTATGTGATCATCAACACACACCATGAGGAATGGCTCGACCGAAACCCCTTCTATAGCAAGCAGGTGGAGAACAACCGAAAGTTGGGCGCCCTGTGGACCAACATCGCCACTTACTTCCGCGACTACGGAGAGAAGCTGATCTTCGCCGGCACCAATGAGACGACCGTCAACTGGGCGGCGCCCAACGCAGAGCAGCAGGCGGTGCAAAACAGTTACAACCAGACGTTCGTGGATGCTGTGCGCGAGACGGGTGGCAAGAACTACTTCCGCAACCTCGTGGTGCAGACATTCGCCTGCAGCCCTTATCATGGTCTGAATGGATTCACCATCCCCGACGACAAGGTGGAGGGAAGACTGAGCGTGGAGTTCCATTACTACGACCCCTATGAATATTGCGGCAATTGCACTTATTATTATTGGGGCAACGCCTATAAGGACAAAGGTAAGATCCTGACCAGCAGCACCGAACAGACCATCACCAATCTCTTCAACCAGATACGCAACACCTGGGGGAAGAAAGGCCTGGGCGTGGTGATAGGGGAGTATGGCGTGAGCAACCACTTCACCGAGGACGACAAGGAGACACAGATGGAGAATATGCAGTATTATCTCAAATGTGTGGTCTCGGAGGCTCGTGAGCATGGGTTTGCCGCCTTCGTATGGGACAACAACGCCTTCAACAACGGGCCGGAGAATTTCGGCATCTTCAAAAGATGGCAGAACATGGCGGTGGGCAACACCTATTTCCTGAAAGGCATCACCGAAGGTGCCGGAGCGGAATATAAGGAACCTGATAACCCTGGTGAAGACCCTGATGCAGGAAAAGAAGGGGTGACTTTCTGGGAGGGCGACGCGGTGCTCGACTGGGGCAATGGCTTGCAACTGACGATACCCGCATCGGCCTTTGAGGGAAAGGGAGATGACGTGCAACTGGTGATGTATTACACACAGGAATATACCGACTATGATGACCTCCAACTCTTTTATGGCGACTGGAGCTCGATGGTGACTTTCCGTGTGGGGGAGGCTGAGTTTACGGGCGATTTCATCCCCAGCAGCTATTATGCCACAGGAACGGGCACCGACCACATCACCCCGATCTCTTTTAGCAAGAGTGTCTTGAACACCATCTTGCAACGGGGCGTCGTCGTTCAGGGACATGGCATCCGACTCACCAAAGTAGTGCTGACTTCTCCCTCCGGCGTGCGGGAGATGACAGCAGGAGTCTCCTCTGATGGCCACGTCTATACCCTGGATGGGAAGAAGGTCTTAAAGCCCTCATACAAAGGTGTTTATATCCAGAATGGAAAGAAGAGAGTCATTCACTAAAACCATCTTGACAGGATGAAAAAAGCGATATGGGCCATCGTTCTGATGGCAATGATAGCAGGCGCGTTGTACACAGGTTGCCGTAATAGACAACAGCAGGCGAATGGACAGGACTCCATCACGCAGACATTCCTCAATGGCAGCGACGCGTCGGAGGTGGAGAGCGCCACGGCAGAGAATAACGAAGTCGCGGCAAAAAAGAAGAAATGGCCTAAGGGCATGGAGATACCCGCTCCGATGACCGGCACGGCGGAACAGCTGCTGCGGCGTGACGGTTACACCACGTCGTACAACAAAGACCGCAAGATACCCAACTGGGTGGCGTGGCATCTGACCGCTGCTCACAGCAAAGGTGACAGTCAGCGTGACGATATGATGTTCACGGAGGATGAGGACGTGCCGTACCCTCGTGCCACCGACGACGACTACTACAACTCTCGTTATGACCGTGGTCATATGTGTCCGGCAGGTGACAACAAATGGGACCGACGGGCACAGATGCAGACATTCTTGTTCACAAACATCTGTCCGCAGAACCATGGACTGAACAAAGGCGACTGGAACGATCTGGAAATACAGTGCCGTTACTGGGCCAGGGCACTAGGCGATATCTATATCGTGACAGGGCCGGTGTTTTATCATGGGGTGCAGAAAACCATCGGCAGGCACCAAGTGGCGGTGCCCGACGCTTTCTTCAAGGTGCTGCTCTGCGACCGTGGAAAGGCTAAAGCCATCGGCTTCATCTATCCCAACAGGGGTGGGCACAAGAAGATGAAAGAGTATGTGTGCCCGGTGGATGAGATAGAACGCATCACTGGCATCGATTTCTTCCCTGCTCTGGACGATAGGGTGGAGAATGTGGTCGAGGCGGAAGAGGAACAAAAGATGATTGACGACTGGCAAGTCTACAAGGCCAAATCACACAGGAATTATTCAAAATGAGAGGAAAAATTTCCTCAGGTGAAAAAAAATCATTATCTTTGCACACTCATTTTTAACTAAGCATGGCTCAACACCTTAACCCATCTGATGAGCAAATGCGAAACTTGAAAAGCGTGAAAATAAAAGAAGTGGTGAATGCCCTTGAACGATTCGCGCCTCTGCCCTTGCAGGAAGACTTCGATAATGCCGGCCTGCAAGTAGGATTGACAGAGACGGAAGTATCAGGGGCATTATTGTGTCTTGACGTGACGGAGAAAGTGCTGGATGAGGCCATCGCACTGGGGTGCAACCTCGTGGTGTCGCACCATCCGTTAGTATTCCGGGCCCTGAAAAGGGTGTCGGACTCCAACTATGTGCAGCGATGTGTCATCAAGGCCATCAAGCACGATATCACCATCGTGTCGATGCATACCAATATGGACAATGCACTGGACGGGGTGAACTTCAAAATAGCAGAGAAAATGGGGCTGCAAGGGGCACACTTTTTCGCCCCAAAGACCGTAGGCGACATCGAGGGCGGCAGTGGCGTCGTCGGTGACCTGCCAAAGCCCATGGACGCCCGTGACTTCATCTCCATGTTGAAGACCACTTTCGGCGTGGCGTGCGTCGAGGCCAACGAGTTGCTGGCCTGTCCCATACGACGGGTGGCCATCTGCGGTGGGGCAGGGGCTTTCCTGCTCAGCGACGCCATCCGTGAGGGGGCCGATGCCTTCGTGACGGGAGAGATGCACTACCACGACTACTTCGACCATGAGCAGGAGGTGCAGATTTGTGTCATCGGCCACTACCAGAGCGAACAATACACTAAAGAGATATTCCAATCTATCATTGAGGAGAGATGTGAGGGAGTGAAATGCTATCAAAGCTCCGTCAACACCAATCCCATCAATTATTTCTAAAAAACATGGCAAAAAAAGAACCTACAGAAATGTCGGTCGAGGACAAGCTGAAAGCATTGTATCAGCTGCAGACCACACTCTCGGCCATTGACGAGAAAAGAGCACTGAGAGGCGAACTGCCTCTTGAAGTTCAGGACCTGGAAGATGAAATCGAGGGCCTCTCTACACGTATTGAGAAGATTCAGAATGAGATTGAAGAGTTCCGTACGGCCATCTCACAGAAAAAGGCTGACATCGCAGAGGCTGAGGCCAGCGTGGCACGTTATCAGACACAGCTCAACGATGTGAAGAACAACCGCGAGTATGATATGCTCAACAAGGAAATTGAGTTCCAGACCCTGGAGATAGAGTTGTGCAACAAGAAAATACGTGAGGCTCTCGTCAGAATCGATGAGCGCACCGCAGTGCTGGAGCAGAACCAGGAACAGGTGAGAGACCGCCGGGTGGCTCTGGAGGAAAAGAAGAGCGAGCTGGACGAGATCATGCAGGAGACCCGTGAAGAGGAGGAGAAACTGAAGGAGAAGGCCAAAGAACTCGAACTGAAGATTGAGCCGCGCCTGCTGATGAGTTTCAAGCGCATCCGTAAGAACGCACGCAATGGTCTGGGTGTGGTCTATGTGCAGCGTGACGCCTGTGGTGGCTGTTTCAACAAAATCCCGCCACAGCGGCAGTTGGACATCAAGATGCACAAGAAAATCATCGTCTGTGAGTATTGTGGACGCATCATGATCGATCCCGAACTGGCCGGTGTCAACACCGCAACCGAGGAGAAGCCCAAGACCAAGCGCGCCTCACGCAGCCGCAAAAAGACTGAAGAGACAGAGGGCTAATGCACGACGAAAGGACTTGATCCTTTAGTTTTATATTTTTATACCTTTGCGGCCTTTATTTCTCTTGTGCGGCCTGTTTGGACCGCACAAGAGAAAACCATCTAAAACCATCTATAATCATCTATTTCTGATTGATAGATGAAGAAAGAGAGAGTCTTACGAATACGAAGTCGAGACAGCCATCTGAAACCATCTATTTCTGATTGATAGATGAAGAAAGAGACCTTTGAGCAGCAGAAAACTTTTGCGGGAGATAAAATCCCGTCGATGTCGCGCCGAAAGGTGGGGCATGACTATCAGCAAAGGCAGATCTATATGATCACGATGGTCACGGAAGGCCGTCGGCCGTTGTTAGGGAAGGTAGTAGGCAAAAGTGACGGGCTGAAAGGCACGCCCGAAGAGCCGCATGTGGTACTGACAGAGCTAGGAGAACAGGTAGCCCACAATTGGCATGACATCGCCACCCGCTATCCACAAATAGAGGTGCTGGCCCTGCAGATGATGCCCGACCATTTCCATGGCATCCTTTTTGTCAAGGAGCATATAGAAAGGCCTTTAGGCAAGGTGCTCCTTGGTTTCAAGCAGGGCTGCAACAAGGCCTTTCGTTCCCTCGTTCCGTATGTTGCTGTATTACAGCAACAAACAAGACACCCCCAAACTACCCACTACCCACCCTCCCTGCAAAAGGAAGATCGCAAGCACGGCCTCCTTTTTGAGCGCAGCTTCAACGACAAGCTGCTTCTGATGCCGGGCCAGCTGCAGCGATGGTATGACTACCTGGCCGACAACCCCCGCCGTTTATTGATGAAGCGAGAGCACCCTGACCTCTTCCGTGTCCAGAGAGACCTGAAGATAGGCTCTCTGTCCTTCTCTGCCATTGGCAATCGTTTCTTGCTCCAGAGACCGTCGCTGCTGCAGGTGCAGTGCTCGCGCCGCCTGATAGAGAAGGAGATACAGGCCAGAGTGGATGATTGTCTGAAAGCTGCGGCCCAAGGCGCTGTCTTGGTGTCGCCCTCCATTTCTCCAGGAGAGAAAACGGTGATGCGAGCCGCTTTCGATCGAGGTTTCCCCCTTATCATTTTACAAGAAAATGGCTTCACCGACTTGGCGAAGCCTGGTGGCCAACGCATGGAAGCCTGCGCCGAAGGGCGACTATTGATATTGGCTCCCTGGCAGCACCATAACGAACGCATCACCATCAGCCGAGACCAATGCCTCTCGCTCAACGAGATGGCTCGGCTGTTATGTGAAAACCACAACCAGCCCTTCTCCTTGGGGTAGATACCACCTCATTTCTTATTTTGCTAAAAAATCATAATAGTTTTGACATGTCGGAAATTTTGATTATTTTTGTGCAATTATTAGGAAAACACTTAAATTAATTGTCAAACTAAAGCAAATACCGAATGAAAGACTTGAAAATGTACATCAACGGCAAGTTCGTTGAAAGCAAATCAGGAAAATGGATTGATGTGTTGAACCCATCTACAGAGGAGGTGATCAGCCGCCAGCCGGAAGGCACTGTGGAGGAGGTGGAAGAGGCGCTCGACGCCGCCAAGGCTGCCCAGAAAGCGTGGGCCAAGACTCCGGCCATTGAGCGTGCCGCCTATCTGAAGAAAATGGCTGATGGCATCCGCAAGCGCCAGGATGAGTTTGTCGACATCATCATGCGCGAGCAGGGCAAGACACGTACATGGGCTACTGTGGAGGTGGCTGTGACTGCTGATTATTTCGACTATATGGCTTCTTTCGCCCGTCATATCGAGGGTGAGGTGATACCCAGCGACCGCCGTGGTGAGACCATCATGCTCTTCAAGGAGCCTGTCGGTGTCGTGGCAGGTATCCTGCCCTGGAACTTCCCCTTCTTCTTGATCGCCCGTAAGGCAGGTGCCGCGCTGATCACTGGCTGTAGCATCGTGATCAAACCGTCGCAGCTCACACCCGAGAACTGCTGTGAGTTTGCCAAGGTGGTGGACGAGACCGGTCTGCCTGCAGGCTTGTTCAACGTCATCACCGGCAAGGGTTCTGTCGTAGGCAACGCCCTCGCTGCCAGCGAGAAGATCGGCATCGTGAGTGTGACGGGTAGTGTGGGTGCTGGAACGAGCATCATGAAGGCTGCCGCTGACAATATCACCAAGGTGTCGTTGGAGTTGGGTGGAAAGGCTCCTGCCATCGTCTGCAAAGACGCTGACCTGGAGGCTGCCGCACAGTGGATTGTAGACTCACGTATCGGCAACAACGGCCAGATCTGTAACAATGCAGAGCGTGTGTATGTACAGAAAGAAGTGAAGAAAGAGTTCACCGACATCCTCGTACGCAAGATGGAGGCCGTGAAGGTGGGTGATCCTTGCAAGGACGACACCGTGGACATGGGACCTCTGGTGGAGAAGCGTGCATTGGAGAGTGTGGAGGCCAAAGTGGCCAATGCCATCAAACAAGGTGCCAAACTGCTTTGCGGTGGCAAGAGAGTGGGGGAGAAAGGCTATTTCTATGCCGCTACCGTGCTCGACGACTGCAAGCAAGACTTTGACATCATCCATGAGGAGACCTTCGGACCGGTGCTCCCGCTCGTGGAGTTTGAGGATATCGACCAGGCCATCCGCTGGGCCAACGATGTGGAGTATGGCCTTGCCTCCTCAGTGTTTACCAAGGACATCGACACCGCTGCCAAGGTGTGCCGCGAACTGGAGTTCGGCGAGGTATATATCAACCGTGAGCACTTCGAGGCTATGCAGGGCTTCCATGCCGGTATGAAGAAGAGTGGTATCGGTGGTGCTGATGGCAAGCATGGTGTGGAGGAATATCTTGTGACCAAGGTGGTCTATATGGACACACACTACGAGTAAGCCAAGACGTTTGTAATGATCATAAAAAAGGCGTTCCTTCGAGGGAACGCCTTTTTCGTTTGGTGTCTATTTTTTTCGTTGGGTGTTTGTCTGTCGTTGGGTGTTTATCTTCTGATATGTTTTCTGCCTTTGCTCACCACGATGCCACGGTGCCCATCGCTGCGCCTGCCACTCAAGTCATAGGTGGCAGAGGAGGCAGAGGGATTGGACAGTTGGTGTGGGATGCCGGTGGTGCTGTCGACATACTCATTCACGTCTTTGACGAAATTGATGTCATAGATGTCACTCTGGCCGGTGGAGGAGGTGAGGCCGAAGATGGTCTGTCCCATGCAGACGCTGGGACGTTCGCCAGAGAAGTTCTCATAGATACCGCTCCGTGTCATGTCCCATGCCACCACGGTCTGCTCTTCTTCGTTGATGTCGAGGGAGGTGACTTTGGTGGGTGCCACCTGGGTGCCGTGGTTGGAGCCGTTGAGCCACCAGAGGTAGGAGGCACCACCGGTGGTGCTCAGATGAGTGCCTCGCACTACTAAGTAAATCTGGTCATTGGAGATGGTATAGTCGAGGTCTTCATATTTCATCATCAGCGCCACATTGTTGGCACCAGAGGCTTTCACGTGTATGATGTTGCGCTCGGTGTCGTAGGTGATGTTGGAGGCCGACACTCGCGCTGGGTCGCCCGTGGTCCAGTCGGTGGCCACGAAACGGTAGGCGTGGTCATCATAGTCTTTGAGCAGGCGCACATAGTAGATGCCGGGGCAGAGGGTGGTGGGGGAGGCTGTCAGGCGCACCACAAACTTTTTCTTCACTTGTCCTGCGGCATCGGTGATGAGGCTGGCAGGAATGGCATACTCCACATTGTAGAAACCGTTGGCGTCACTTCCCTTGGCAGAGGAGGGGATGGTGATGTCGGCCACTTTGGTCCCGTCGATGGTGAGGGTGGCTTGGCGGCCGCGGTCGGCCAGGTTGAAGCGGAACATCACGCTCAGGCGCTCTGCCACCTGTTGCTCATTGAAGAGAGTGTACTGGATATAGCCGTTGGCTCTGGCGTCGCGGTAGTGCTCAGTGTTGTATTCCCCGGTGCTGGAGTCGCTGGAGTAATTGTATTCGTGTCCTGCCTCACTCTGTTGCTCACCCGGTGCCACGAAGTCGAGAGTGCGGGCGGCAAGGGCCTCGTTGGCTGCCTCCGACTGGGCCATGTCACTTTTCTGATAGTTTTCCTCTGTCTGCTGATACCAGTAGCACATGTAGCGGGCATGTTGTATCTGATAGAAAGGTTTCAGTTCCAGTTGCCGCCAGGGGTATGACTCGACCCCTTCCCTGCTGGCGTCGATGGTGAAGCGCAGTTGGCCGATCGACTTCATGGCGATGCGGCTGAGCACATCGGCACGGTCGCCGATGAGCAGCGGTGCAGAGACGAGGCTTCGGGAGGAGGCTCTGCTGCCTGGTGCGTGGTCCATACGTCCGGCACCGGCATATTCGTTTTGCAGTTTCTCATACGTCAGTCCGCTGGCCGTGGCTTCTGCCTCAGAGGTGGCGGTGGTGGGGGCGCCGAGCAGGATGGGGCCAAACTTGAATGCGATGTAGTCGGTGTAGTTGGGGCACTCCTCATAGGTCAGGCTCATGGGCAGGTAGATGGTGACCTGATCGCCCACGCTCCATGTGCGGTTGATGTTGACATAGCTGGCAGTGCCTTGTGTCACGGCAGCGTTGACGGGTGTGCCATTGACGCAGACCTGGTATTCTGCACCGGCCCAGGCGGGGTGGCGCACGGCGATGGTATAAGTGCCGCCCTTGGTGATGGTGAGTTGTGACGTGGCGGTCTGTGGGGTGGGGAGGTTGGAGTCTTTGGAGTCGATGTAGGGGAAGAGTGTCTCCTGGCGGACGCCGAAGGTCTCATCGTCGAGGATGCTGGGCGTGAAGAGGTGCACGTAGAGCGTCTCGTTGCCATCGTGGGTATAGATGAAGTGTCCGTATTTGGAGTGGTTCTCCATGCCGGTGCCCACGCAGCACCACATACCTTGGTTGACTTGTGAGTAGATGCGATAGCCTTGCGGGCGGAGGGTGGTAAAGTAGACATATCCACCGGTCGTGGGGTCTTGGGTGGTGAGGATATGGTTCCACATCGTGTTTTCGTAGAAGTCGGCGTAGCGTGCGTCGCCGGTGCGGTCGCTCATCATCTCCGACATCTTGAGCATATTGTTGGAGTTGCACGACTCCGGACCGTCAAGTTGGTCGATGTAGCGGTTGGAGTTCTCTTTTGAGAGGAAGTGCTCGTTGACGCTGTTGCCGCCGATGCATACAGTGCGGTTGTTGGCCACGTCGGTCCAGAAATTATCAGCGGCTTTGCGGTATCCTGTGGCATTGGCATCCTGCTCAAAGATACGCTCCATGCCGATGTATTTAGGCACCTGCGTGTTGGCATGCTTGCCGTCGAGGAAGGTGGTGTTGAGGGTCTGCATGCCGTTGAGCATCGCTTTGTGGGTGTATTTCTTGGCTGCGGTGAGATATTTGCTATCTCCGGTGAGCTGGTATGCGTCGAGCATGCTCTCATTCATGCCACCATGCTCGATGTTGAGCAGCGTGTTCATGTCGTTGTCGCTCACCTTGGCGATGACGTTGACACTCCAGTCGGCCATCTTCAGAAACATTTGTTTGGCGGTCTCGCTGTTGCCATAGAGGAAAGCGTCTCTGAGACCGGCAAGCACTTTGTGCTGGCAGTAGAAAGGCACCCATCCTCCGTGGCTGCGGATGGCAGAGATGTCGCCTTTGTAGAGAGTTTTCCAGTCATTGTTGATGGGTTGGCCTCCGAGGAAACCATAGAGACCCTCGGTGTTGTCATCATATTGGTCCTGGCAGTCTTTCATGATGCCGAGCATATAGTCCATGCGCTCTTTGAGTCGGGATTTCATGCCGTTGTCGTGGCAGGCGGCGTATCCCAATGCCAAAGCCGAGATGTAGTGCCCGCCGACATGACCGTTGAGGTTGAAACTGGCGTCGCCCCAGTTGGTGAAGGCGGGGTGCTTGGTGGCCCAGTTGTAGTATTTGCTACTGGTGTCGGTGGTAGTGTTCAAGCCGGCCTGTACGATGAAAGGAGTGAGCAGGCGGTCGGTGTCATACTGCATAAGCATCTCAAAGTTGAGATCCATGGCTGTTTTCATAGGACCGTCGAGCAGGGTCACTTGCTCCAGGTCGAAATGTTTGGGGTACAGTTCTGACTGTGCGTTGGCAGCTGTGATGACTGTCAGTAAGAGTGCGGTCAGTAAGATTCTTGCTTTCATCATGATGGTGTAGTATATTATAGTATTCTAATGGTGTAGTATATGATAGTTTCTATTGGTGTAGTATATGATCGTTTCTATTGGTGTAGTATATGATAGTTTCTAATGTGGTATATGATCGTTTCTATTGGTGTAGTATATGATAGTTAACGGTTTCAATCGTCTTTCATTTTTTCATTTTTCAATTTTAATCTTTCATTTTTAATTTTTCATCTTTCATCTTTTCACAGTCCTCTTGCTTTGTAGATTCTCTCTTTGGCATTGTTGATTTCCTGGAATTTTTTCTCTGCAGCTTTGCGCACATCGTCGCCGAGTGTAGACACGCGGTCGGGGTGGTGCTTGAGAGCCAGTTTGCGATAGGCTGCTTTCACCTCATCGTCGGTGGCGTCGGGTGAGACGCCGAGCACTTTGTAGGCATCGTCGAGACTGCCACTGCTGCTACTACCGCTGTCGAGGTTGAGCATCGACTCAAGGTCGCTGGCTTGGATGCCCATATACTGGGTGACCTCATAGAGCGCGTTCAGTTCTGCCTGATGGATGGACCCGTCGATCTTGGCGATCATGACGAGGAAGTTGAGCAACTGCAGTCGCTCGCTATAACTGAGGTTGGCTGCTATCTGTTGGCAGGCCTGACGGATCTGGTTGCGGTATGCGAATGGGTTACTTGCGTTCATTCTTTTCTCCTCTTCGAACAGTCGTAGCAAGATTTCATTGCCTTGCTGCGCTGCAGCCTCACCGAAGTTGGAACGGAGGAAATTTCTCACATATTCCATCTCCGAGTGCATCACTTTGCCGTCGGCTTTAATGATATAGGAGGAGAGCACAAGCATAGAAAACAGGAAGCTGTTGCGCTGCCCCTGATTGGTCTCATATGAGCTTTGTCCATAGCCGGTGCCATACGTGCCCTGTCCATATCCAGTGCCCTGCCCATATCCGGTGCCCTGCCCATATCCGGTGCCATCCTGGTCATACCCTTGAAAACCCGTGTTTCCTCCTTCAGAAATCGAGTCGATGATACTACCGATAAAATAGCCAGCGAAAGCGCCAAGGGGTGGGGCAAGCATAAAGCCCAAAACACCACCAATCCATTTGAATATTCCCATGTGAGTTTTTTTTTGAGGGTTTTTTCTAGGTGATCTAGATGGTCTAGATCTTCTAGATAGTCTAGATGCTCTAGATTTTCTAGGTTTTGTCAAAGATTTTCGTATCGTGGTATTTCTTCAAGAAATAAATATTTTTTACTGTTGTAATCCATCTTGCAACAGTAGTGGTCGATGCCATTGCTGACGATGAGATAGTCTACGTGGAGTAGGAGGTTGTATGCTGAGATCTGGTCGAACACTTTCTGGGTGATGGTGATGCCAGGCGCTTTGTATTCCACAATCATGCGTGGCCTGGCTTGGTGGTCGTACAGCACGCTGTCACAGCGCAGTTTTTTCTGGCCTATTTGTAGTTCCACTTCATTGGCCAGCATGGAGAGAGGATAGCCCAGGTGGGCCGTCAGATAATTGATGAAGTGCTGCCTGACCCATTCTTCTGGAGTAAGAGTGACATATTTTCTCCTCAATGGGTCGAATATGGTGACTTTATCTCCTTTCTTCTGCGTTTTTGTTGGATAGGAAGGCAAATTTAATGAATTCATTTTATTATCTTTAAATAAGATAGGCTGCAACTCGGCAGAAAAAAGAATTGATTCATTTTGTTCTGCACTCATTTTGCACTATCTTTGAATAAGATAGGCTGCAATTCGGCAGAAAAAAGAATTAATTCTTTTTGTTCTGCACTCATTTTGCACTATCTTTGCAATACTTTTGCAAAGATAATAAAAAAACGAGTGCGAGGATGCATCTTGTCTAATAAATGAAATAAAAGATGGCGGAAAAGCATACATACGACACGATCATGCGTGACCTTCGGGCGCGTAAGTTTTATCCTGTCTATATCCTGATGGGCGAGGAGCCCTATTATATTGACCAGATAGCAGACTATATAGAGGAAAATGTGCTCCGCCCTGAGGAAAAGGATTTCAACCAGACCATCGTGTATGGCCTGGAGACCAATTCAGCTCAAGTGGTGGACATCTGCAGAAGATTCCCCATGATGTCAGACCATCAGGTGGTCATCCTGAAGGAAGCACAGAACATGCGCTCTTGGGACCGGTTTGACAAGTATTTCGAGAAACCCTTGGCGTCTACCATCCTGGTGATCTGCTACAGGAACAAAAAGTTGGATTCCCGCAAGTCGTTCATGAAGAAGGCTGCTGGGGTGGGAGTGGTCTTCGACAGTCCTAAGAAAAGAGAGCGCGACCTGCCCAAGTTTATCGAGGGGTATGTCAAGGACCATCATGCCGCCATTGAGCCTAAAGCCACACAGATGATGGCCGACTTCGTGGGCACAGATTTGTCCAGGCTCGCCTCAGAGATAGATAAGGTGATGATCTCCCTCTCTGACGACAAGATCATCACGCCCGAGATTGTGGAGAATAAAATAGGTATCAGCAAGGACTATAATTTCTTCGAACTGCGTGACGCCATCGTGAAAAAGGATTTGCTGAAAGCAAACAGGATAGTAAAATATATTGACGGCAATCCCAAAACTGTTTCACTTTACTCTTTTCTGCCACCACTCTTCTCTTTCTTCCAAAACCTGATGATCGCACATTTTTCAAAAGACAAGAGCGATAGGGGAGTGGCGGACGCATTGAATCTGTCTTCTCCCTGGGCGGCAAAAGACTATGTTGAGGCATTGAGAAAGTACAACGCCAGCAAAACAATGAACATCATCAAGTATATCCGTAAAATAGATGCAAAAAGCAAAGGCATCGACAACCCCAGCAGCACTCCTGGAGACTTGATGAAGGAGCTAATTTTCTATATTTTGCACTAAAAACGGCGAAAAAAGCCTTTTTCAGTTCTAGAACACGTTATTCTCATAACGTGTTTTTTTGGCTTAAAGTGTTAAATTACAATTTATTTGGTGAAAGTGACCCTTTCAAAACTCGCGTTTTTGAGTCTTTTTCCAGCGATGGTCGGGAAAAATGAAAAAATGGCTGTTTTTCGAAATTTTGAGGGTGCCACAAAAGGTTGTTTGGATTATTTAACATTTACAAATTAAAATACAACTTTAAATCTTCACAAAATTAAATTTATGTTTTTAAATATATTAAATTTATAAATATAAATAAACACAATTATGTAAACATGTAAATAAGGTTTATAAAATTAAATGATATGATTTATAATCTTGAAACGGATAAATATACATTATGCAATATGGTATATAAATACATGAAAATCAGTTATATAGTATATTTACTTCAACTAAACTCTAATGAAAATGCCCGAAAAACGGGGATTTGTGCCATTTTTGCGTATTTTTTGGATATTCAGTAGAAAATAACTTATTTATAGCCAGTTATATACTTAATTTCGTTCAACAATAGGATTGTAAAGATTGACGAAGATAAATTTACGTTTGTAATTATGAATGTAAAACAATGTTTTTAAAATGTAAAACCGCTGAATATTTACATTTACAAATTTAAATCACCCTAAATGAAAATAATTCTCAAAAAATTTGGAAATATGAAAAAAATGCTTTATCTTTGTAAAATCTTAGAGAAAAGGTGTGATGATGCACCTTTTATGAATCTCGTAGAGTATGAAAGATAGAATAAAAGCCATCATGGAGTCACAGCATATGACCCAGCAGACCTTCTCGCAGCTATTGGGGATCTCTTCAGCCTCACTTAGCAATGTCTTTACCGGGCGTACGAACCCCACTCTCAACATAGTGGAGTCGATTTGCCAGAAGATACCTGGTATCAGTCTAGAGTGGCTGATGTTTGGCAAGGGCACAATGATTGAGAATCAGTCAAATATTCCTGTAGAAGCCAAGCCACAGATAGAGCAGAGTTTGTTTTCGCTGTTGGATGCAGCGCATACGAAGCCAGAAGTCAAGACAGGGGCAAAACGCAAGGAAGACATAACTAAAAAGAGTGAAACTGTCAAAGATCACACTATTAATGAATTGAAAATATCTGACAAAAGCAAGCGGCACATCACTGAGATCAGAGTTTACTTTGACGACCAGACCTATGAGACCTTTGTGCCGGAAAAGTCATAAGAGCACATATTCTATTAATATACATTTCCAATCAATCAATTATTTATTTTGACGTAGGCTATGAATGAGAAGAAAAGCCAATAGCGTCAATGTTTTCAGTACGGATAACATTTCTAAAACTACGGGCATCACATGCGCTGTGAATGCCCGAAGTTTTTTTTATGTCAAAATATGTGGTTTTCATGTTGTAATTCCAATTTTTTTTTGTACTTTCGCCCCACTATGAAGAAGTATATTTTAGATTTAGAAGTGGTCTCAGTGGAGCATATTCATGAGCGTTATGTCTTGCTGAGGCTTACCAGTGACCAGCCTTTGCCGGAGATGCTGCCCGGCCAGTTTGTCGAGGTGAGAGTGGATGACTCACCCTCCACTTTTTTGCGTCGTCCCATCTCTATCAACTATGTCGACCGGTCGCAGAATCAGCTGTGGTTGTTGGTGGCTGTAGTGGGAGAGGGCACTCGCCGCATGTCTAAACTGCGAACGGGCGATTTTCTCAACTGCGTATTGCCCCTTGGCAATGGTTTTTCCATCTCTGGTGCCCTGCCTTCCCGTCCGCTGTTGGTGGGGGGTGGAGTAGGGGTGGCTCCCCTGCTTTTCTTAGGCAAGCGGCTGTCAGAGTTGGGCTGTCAGCCCACGTTTTTGCTAGGTGCACGGTCGGCTGCTGACATTTTGGAGAGAGCATATTTTGAGGAGATAGGCCGTGTGCTGACCACGACAGAAGACGGTACTGATGGAGAGCGTGGTTTCGTCACCGGGCATTCCATCCTGTCACAAGAGCGTTTTGACATGATCTATACCTGCGGTCCTCAGCCCATGATGAAGGCTGTGGGGTGTTATGCGCTCCGTCAGGACATCCCATGCGAGGTGTCTTTGGAAAACAAGATGGCGTGTGGCCTGGGAGCCTGTCTGTGTTGTGTGGAGAAAACCATCGACGGCAATATCTGTGTGTGTAAAGAGGGTCCAGTGTTAAATATTAAGAAGTTGTTATGGCAAGACTAAATGTAAAGATAAATGATTTGTGCCTCAAAAATCCCGTCATGACAGCGTCGGGCACGTTTGGCTATGGTATAGAGTTTGCCGATTTCATCGATTTGAGCCAGTTGGGCGGCATCATTGTCAAGGGTACGACGCTTCATGCCCGTGAGGGGAACGACTATCCCCGTATGGCTGAGACGGCCTCAGGGATGCTCAACTGTGTGGGGTTGCAGAACAAGGGTGTGGACTATTTCTGCAAGCACATCTACCCACAGATCAAGGATATCGACACCAATATGATTGTCAATGTCAGTGGTTCCTCCCCCGAGGATTATGCGGCCTGTGCGGCCCGTATAGACGCCCTGGAGCGTATCCCGGCGATAGAGCTGAATATCTCCTGCCCCAATGTCAGGCAGGGTGGCATGGCGTTCGGTGTCACCACAGATGGCGCCGCTTCAGTGGTGCGGGCTGTCAGGGAAGCGTATCACAAGACGCTGATTGTGAAACTCTCGCCCAATGTGACGAATATCGCCGACATCGCCCGTGCTTGTGAGGACGAGGGCGCAGACAGCGTCTCACTGATTAATACGCTGATGGGGATGGCCGTAGACATCGAGCGCCGTCGTCCGATGCTCAGCATCGGCACAGGTGGCCTCAGCGGCCCTGCTGTGAAGCCTGTGGCCCTTCGGATGGTATGGCAGGTGGCCAAAGCCGTCAAGATACCTGTCGTGGGTCTGGGCGGCATTTGTACTGCCGAGGACGCCATTGCGTTTCTCATGGTGGGTGCCACGGCTGTGGAGGTGGGCACCGCCAATTTCTTAGACCCTGCGGTGAGTGTGAAGATCCGTGACGGTATCAACGACTGGCTCGACCGTCATGGTTGCCATAGTGTGCAGGAAATCATCGGAACGCTTGAATGCTGATGAACGGTATAGAAAAAAGTGAGGGCAGCCTAACAGGCTGCCCTCAACCAACACAAAAACTAAACTAGACTTAACTAAATTAATAAGGATTTTCTCAAACCCCCACTAATCAGTTGCAAATATAAGCAAATTTTATTGTTTCACTACGGAAATGAATTTTTTTTTGATTTTTTTTTCTAAAACAGATACATTTTTGTCTTAACTGTTAACAAAAACCGTCTTTGACATGAGGTAAAAGTCTAAGATGACCATGGCTGTCATCGCCTCCACCAAGGGTACGGCCCGTGGCAAAACACATGGGTCATGTCGCCCTCTGGCTTTCAGTTTGGTGGCGTTTCCCTCCAGGTCTACGGTCTCCTGCTCTCGCAGGATCGTGGCGACAGGTTTGAATGCCACCCTGAAGTAGATATCCTGGCCATTGCTGATACCTCCTTGTATGCCTCCGCTGTAGTTGGTCGCAGTGGAGATTTTCCCGTCTCTGTTGATGAATACATCGTTGACCTCACTCCCCCGTCGTGTGGCACTGGCGAACCCTTCGCCATACTCAAATCCTTTCACGGCGTTGATGCTCAGCATGGCGTCTCCGAGTGCGGCATGTAGTTTGCCAAACTCCGGCTCGCCCAGGCCTGCAGGACAGCCTCTGACGACACAGGTGATGACGCCACCTATCGTGTCGCCCTCTTTTTTCACCTCACGTATCAGTTCTGCCATCTGTGCCGCTTTGTCTGCGTCGGGGCATCTCACGGCGTTGGTCTCCGTCAGCGACAGGTCATAATGGGTGTAGTCGTGGTCCAATGCCACTGCTCCCACCTGTGAGGTGTATGCGCTGATGCGGATGCCCATCTGCTGGAGGGCCAGTTTTGCGAATGCCCCACCCGCGCATCTGCTAATGGTTATTCGCGCTGATGTACGGCCACCTCCTCGATAGTCTCTGATGGAGTACTTTTCGTGGTAGGTATAGTCGGCATGAGAGGGTCTGAAGAGGCATCTGAGATGCTCATAGTCCTGTGAGTGGTGGTTGGTGTTGTGTACGATGAAGCCGATGGGTGCGCCGGTGGACTTCCCCTCAAAGATGCCGCTGAGCACCTCTATCTTGTCGGCCTCGTCACGTGCGGTGGTGAGGTCGCTCTGTCCAGGGCGACGTCTGTCCAACTCAGACTGTATGAAGTCCATGTCGATGTCGATGCCGGCGGGCATGCCGTCGATCACCCCACCCACGGCTGTGCCATGGCTCTCGCCAAATGTGGTGAGTGTGAAGATATGGCCGAAAGTATTTCTCATCGTCTTGTCAGCTGATTAGCATCCACCACATCCGCCGCAGCTTCCTTCTTTGCCGCAGTCGCCACAGTCACCGCCACCGCATCCGCCGCAGCCTTCTCCGCTCATCATTTTCACCATGCGCTCTATCTCGTCTTGGCGTGCCTGGCGTGCCTCCACCACGTGGCCCACAAATTGCAGGTCGAGGCCAGCGAGGGGATGGTTGAGGTCTACCTTCACCTGGGTGTCTCCGATCTCGAGGATACGTCCCATGAAACGGTTGCCGTCCTCATTGACCAGAGGGATGGTGGCGTCTACATAGATCACTTTGGTGTCGAGTTTGCCGTCGGGCATGAAGATGCTCTTGTCGAGGTCCACCACCCGTTCGTCCACATACTCCCCGTATGCTTCTGCCTGTGGGATGGTGAAGTCAAACTCGGCGTCCTTTTCCAATGTGGCCAGGTTGTCCTCAAAAGCGGGCAGTGTGATGCCCATACCGGTGATGAAGATGAAAGGCTGCCCTTTGGCAGTCTCTTCTATCAGTTCTCTCTTGCCGTCGATGTCTGCATACAGTTGGTATGCCACGGCGATGTACTTGTTGTTTGGGTGCTCCATTGTGTCTGTTTTCATTAATGTTGCTATAATGGTGCAAAATTACATAAAAAGCATGATTTTCTCCCCTTTGGGTGAAGATTTTGTAGATTCTTTCGATGAAATGTTGCAAATATTAACTGATATGTACCAATTATCACCCAGTGTGCTGGATTATCGACATTTTATTATTATCTTCGCATCATCATTATAACACTAAACTTAGTCTATCATATGCGAAGAACTACTATCACCGCTGTCTTATTGGCAGCCACGTTAGGGCTGTCGGCCCAGAAGACGATAGCGCCACCCTCTGGGGGCAAGGCTATCAGTGACGAATTGATCGGTATCTTTTTCGAAGACATCAGCAGTGCTGCTGACGGAGGTCTTTATGCTGAGCTGATCCAGAATGGCTCTTTTGAGTACAATCCCACCGAGCGTGACGGTTGGGGTGCGGGCACCGCCTGGCGGTTGGTACGTCCCGGGCACTCATTGGGGTATCTTGAGCCTTGCACAGATCGCCCAATCCATGCCAACAATCCCACCTTTATGCGTGTGAATATTGAGCGTGTGGGGCATTACTATGACTTTGACGGTTGGACGGGTTTTGGCATTCAGAATGACGGCTTTGACGGCATCCCAGCCAAGGCCGGCGCATCCTATACTTTCTCTGTCTTCATGCGCAATGTGAAAGGCGGCGACAAAAAGGTGCGTGTCGCCCTGGTGGAGCCTCAGGGATGGGGCAAGTCGCCCAAACTGATCGCAGACGCAGAGATCGACGTGAACTCAGCCGACTGGCGCAAATACGAAGTGAAGCTCACAGCACAGGAGAATTCCCCGAAAGCGGTGCTTCAGATCCTGGCCTTGGAGAAGGGCGTGCTCGATGTCGACATGGTGTCACTGATGCCCGAGGACACCTACAAAGGTCATGGCATGCGCAAAGACCTCGCCGAGGCTCTTGCCGATCTGCATCCCAAGTTTATGCGCTTCCCCGGTGGTTGTGTGGTTCATGGCGGTGGTGACGGTTTCTGGAACACCTACCGTTGGAAGACCACTGTGGGTCCCAAAGAGCAGCGTCGTGGGCTGAAGAACACATGGGGCTACCATCAGTCGATGGGCTTGGGCTATTTTGAGTATTTCCAGTTCTGCGAGGACTTAGGCATGGAGCCATTGCCCATTCTGCCTTGTGGCGTGAGTTGTCAGGGCACCAACGGAGGCTGGGGCATGAAAGACCAGGCTCAGGACTGGGTGCCGATGAGCGAGATGGATGAATGGGTGGCTGAGGCCCTCGACCTCATCGAATGGGCTAATGGCGACGCTACCACCAAGTGGGGCCGTGTCCGTGCAGAGGCTGGCCATCCCAAGCCTTTCAACCTGAAATATCTGGGTCTGGGCAACGAGGAGCGCATCTCGCCTGAGTTTATCGAGCGTTTCAAGTATATTTATGACCGTGTGCGCGCGGCCCATCCCGAGATTATCATTGTGGGCACTGCCGGTCCTGGCTCCCATCCGGGCAACAGAGACTTTGAGGAAGGATGGAAACTGGCCGACGAGGTCGGTCTGCCGATCCTCGACGAGCACTACTATGAGCCGCATGACTACTTCCTCAACAGCCGTCAGTATGACAACTATCCGCGCGACCGCAAGACGAAGGTATACCTCGGAGAGTATGCTGCCAAGGACAAGAAACTCATCGACGCCCTCGCCGAGGGACTTTATCTCCTCCATGTGGAGCGCAATGGCGATGTGGTGGCCATGACCAGTTACGCACCTCTCTTCGCCCGTCGCAACGCCACCAACTGGAACCCCGACCTCATCTACTTTGACAACGAACGGCCCTACCTCACCTGCAGCTACTATGTGCAGCAGATGTTTGGTCAGTCGTCCGGCAACTACTATTATGGCGACTGTGTGACCATCGACGATGCCACCAACCTGCAGGGTCAGTCGGTCATCCTCAACACCAAGACACGCCAGCTTTTTGTCAAGGTCTGCAATGCCAGTGGCGACGCCAAGAAAGCTCAGGTCAACCTCTCCCGTTTCAAAGGTCTGAAGAAGATGGCGGTGAAAACCACTCTGTGTGGTCAGCCTAACGATGAGAACAACTATGAGCAGCAGCCCATCGTGCCACAGAAGGAGGACATCAAGGCTCAGAAGAAATTTACACTCGACCTCGCACCCTATTCCATGGTGATGATAGAAATGGGGTTGTAGTCCCACCCCTCTCTAGTTTGAAAAAACAAGGCCCCTCTCCTTTGCGATGGAGAGGGGCCTTCGTTGATATGGGCTTGAAGGTCTTACGACCTTTTAACCTTTAAACCTTTTAATCTTTTCACCTTTCGCTTACTTATTCAGTCCGCGGTTGTTGATGGTGGTGTTGAGCAGTCTCAGGTACATGTGATACTGATCCCTGTTGAGCAGGTAGTGCATCGTGCCGAGGTTTTGTTTGATGGCTTTGTCGAGCAGCGTCTTGCGCTCTTCAACAGGTGCGCTGGCCACATTCATCAGTTCGGCGCTGAAAGCGTTCTCAGCATCCTCCACAAACTCGCGCTGGTCCCAGCTCAGGCCCAGTGCCTGGCTCAGCTTGTTCATGTTCACATTGAGCACGTAAGACTCCATTTTGTTGACAGCTGCAGTCTCTTCATTCTCGGCAAATGCCATTGTCATGGTCATCATGACCATCATGCTTAAAACTAATCTTTTCATCTTTTTACCTTTCTTTTTTAGGTTTCATGGGGCTTTCTTCGCCCCCTCATTAATAATAAATAGTGTTATCCTTTTTGTCTTTCGACGGTGCAAAAGTAAGGCGAAATTCATATCTCAGCAACTTTTTGACGCACTGTTTGCGCAAACAGCCTACTTTTTTGATTTGGGTCAACAAATGACAGTTTTTGGCCTATGATATGAAAATGACATCGAATTTGAGAAAATGCTGTCTATTTTTGTGCCATTCATTACTCAACTTTCGCAAGATGAGAGAAGTTAAGAAGTTAAAGGAGTTAAGGAGTTAAACCATTACATCTGATGGCCAAAGAGAGACCGCCTACGATTCATTTGGCTTAACTCCTAAGCGAAGCGATAACTACTTAACTCCTTAACTACCTACAAGTTGAGTACTTGCGAAACTTGAATCATTATAACATTCATTTACACCATTATGAGAAAACAGCAAAAAAACTCCGATTCCGAATACCAGAGTTTCATTATCCACGAGAACATCATCAGGATGTCATCACTCCTCAGCAATGAACAACTTGGCCAGCTCCTCCGACAGCTCTATCTCTACGCCGGACAGGGTGAAGTGCCTGACGAGGAGTCCAATGTTACCCTGACCATGATCTTCAACGAATGGCGACTGCAATTCGAGTACGACAAGAAGCATTATGAGCATGTGCGCCAAAAGCGAAGCGAGGCAGGGCGCAAGGGATTGGCCAAGCGATGGCAGAAGAGCGACGCCACTGAGGATCACCACAGCATTGACGATGGTGACGAAGACACCATGGCCGAAGAAAACATGGCAGCCCAACTATCAATAGCTGAGGAAGACCCTGCTGCCCAACTAGCCACTGGTGAGGATCATGCGGCCCCATCTGAAAGTGCAAACGATTGCACGGCTATGGAAATGATAGCAAACGATAGCCATGCTATAAAAGCGATAGCAAAAATAGCGGATAATGGTAATGGTTATGATAGTAAGAAAAAAGAAATTTCTCCTAGGGGAGAAACAAAGAAAAAAGTTTCTTTGGCCTCTTCCCCCACCCTGGAAAAGCGGAAGAATGACTTCTACCAAAGCATAGTGCCCTATACCAGCCAGTATGACAGTGAGATGCTCAACGACTTCTACCAATATTGGACCGAACTAGACAAACGAAGGCGGCACATGCGCTTTGAGATGCAGAAGACGTGGGAGACCAGTAAGCGCCTCTCCACCTGGTCGCGCAAGCAATATCCCCGTTAGTACAAGTCCATGTTTTACCATCACCTATGGCTCAAAATCCATCACCCATGACTCAAAAACCATCAACCATGACTAAAAATCCATCCCCCATGACCAAGAATCCATCCCCCATGACCGCACAACCGCTCGTCAACGACCCTATTTGTGAAGAGGCCGTTATCAATATCCTCCTCTCCAACGAGCATCGCTATGAAGACACGTCAGAAATCCTGACGGAGAAGATGTTTTACAACCCCAAGTTTGGCGTCATCTACAGAGCCATCGCACAGATTGCCTCAAAGGGCGATAGTCCCTGCTTCATCGCCGTGGGACAATGGTTGGCGGAGAACGAGTACCCATTGGGGGTTAACAATATGACACTCATGAATATCCTCACCACCTACCATAGTGACATCCACCTCAAGCAGCATTGTCTACGAATACGCGAATTATGGCAGCGGCGCACACTGTGGCAGATTGCGCAAAAGCTCGGCAGCGCGGGCACAGGCGAGGCATATGCGATCCCTGATGCCGTCCACGACACCATGGAGGGTATCAGCGACATTGACACCCCCGACGAGTCGCATGTGGTGCCTGTTTCGGTAGTGATGGAGGAACTGGAAGGCATTGTCAACGACAATATCTCTGGCAAGCGTCCTAAAGGCATCCTCACGGGGTTCAGCATGCTCGACGGGAAGGGCGGTCTGCAGCGTAGCGACCTTGTCGTCATCGCCGCCGAGTTCTCGCAGGGCAAGACGTCGCTTGCCATTGACCTCTGTGTCAAGGCGGCTTTTCAGGACCATGTTTGCGCCTTCTACTCCACCGAGATGACCAGCGCCCAACTGTTGTCGCGCATGGTGGCAGGACGGAGCGGGGTGCCCTCGCGTCTCATCATGCAGGAAGCACTCAATGTCAACCAACTCAGGGCATTCACGTCGGGTGCAGACCTCACCCGCCACCTGCCCATCTTTTTTGAGGACACCGCCACTATCAGCATCGAGCGCATCATCGTCAGCATCCGCCGGATGGTGCTCAAGCGGCATGTGGAGTTGGTCTTTATCGACTACCTGCAGGTGTTGCAGACCAACGAGGGAATGGGCCGTCAGACCGAGGAGCAGTTTTTTGGCACGGTGGCGCGTAAGTTGAAAAACCTCGCCAAGGAACTCAATATCTGCATCGTGCTGCTCTCACAGCTCAGCCGTGACAAGTCCACCACCGAACCCACCCTCTCGCGGTTGCGTGGCAGTGGTCAGATTGCCGAGGCCGCCGACATGGTGTTGCTCATCTACCGTCCTGTCATGTATGGCAAGGGCTATTCTGGTGAGTTCCACAAGGTGCGCCCTGAGGGCACCGCCCTCATACGTCTCGCCAAGGGTCGCAATGTAGGCACAGGTGAGTTCATTTGCGGCTATTGTTCACTCACCACCCATTTCTTCGAGCTCTCCCGCATCCCCACCATCGACGACCCCTCCTCAACTCCTGTAGAGGATGACCGTCCGTTTTTTTAGAACATATGTTTGTCTTTTCAACGTTTTATGATTGAAAAAGAGTATATTTGCAGTGTGTTAACAATCAATAGTGGCAATGATATAAATACATGACCGAAGGCGGGCGAGGATGGGAATCGTGCATCCTCGCCCGATTTGATGATGCTGGATGCCCTTGAAATAAGTCTCCAAAACAGAAAAATTGAGTTTGAAATTGAAAATAATCGCATTTCCGCTTTACATTTTCTTCGTTTGAATTGTATTATAAGTGTATGACACGAAAAGAAATGACGAACGAGCGAGAGCTGAGTGATGCTAGCATCCACTCTGCCGAGCGAGGAGGAATTGGACGGAGTCAAGTAGAAAGGCTGTTCAAGACCCACTACGCGCAGATGTATCATCTGGCCCTCACACTGCTCTTCGACGAGGCGGAGAGCAAGGACGTGGTGAGCGAGGTGTTTGCCAGTCTGATCAGCGGCAAGACGATGATGAGAGCAGACAACGCACAAGCGTTTCTGTTGACGAGTGTGCGCTATCGCTGTCTGAATGTGTTGCAGCACAAACAGGTGCAAGAACGCTTTGCACGTCTACTCACAGAGGGTAGCGACCCGCTCGTCAGCAACGATACAGCGGAGGAGCAAATGCAGATGGAGGAACTGATGCGCTATGTGAAAGACAACCTGTCACCGTTGGAGCAAAAAATCTTCCGACTGCGCTACCTAAAGGAGCTGACCTGCCAGGAGGTGGCCGAAGCATTGAATGTCAGCCGTCAGACCATCCACACCCACCTGAAACAGACAGTGGAGAAAATCAGAAAGTATTTCAATTCAAACTCAAAAGCAATATGATGACCGAAGAACGTTTCCATGAAGACGAGAGCAGAGACCATACTTGTATGGGCTCTGCCGGGGCAAAGGAAAAGTCGCATGAAATGCAACAGCGTATAGAGTGGCTTCTGGAATTGCAAAGCCAACACCCCGGGCAACTGACCGACGAGCAGTTGCAGGAGATACTCGCCGACGACGAGATGCGCCAGCTTGTACAGCAGCTTGGTTTTGCAAAGCGTGCCTTTAAGCACGATGAGCTTAAAAACGACACCCCGGACGTGGATAGCGAATGGGAGAAGTTTGCGGCTTGCCATGCCGAGCAACTGGATGCCCTTGACGGAGGAGAACAAAAGCCTCGTTTCGCTTTACACCTTTCAGCCCACAAGATGGCGGCCTCCTTCATCGGTGTGCTCTTGGCTTCAGGCATTGCTTTTGCTGCCATCCACATCGTGCACAACATCCACACTCCCCAACCACAACAGCCTACTACGGAGCTGACAACCGACCTTGAGCCAGTCACTTCTCTGCCAGCAGATACGGTTGAGACCGAGACAAAATCCATCGAGCCTTACGTCTTCAACAATGTGCCACTCGACTCCATGCTCGCTGCCATTGCCGCTGCCCATGGGGTGCAGTTGGAGTTTGAGAATGACGCGGCCCGTCAGCTTCGTTTCCATTTCGTTTGGAAGCGTGAAGACAGTCTCACCCGCGTCGTAGAGAAGTTGAACACCTTCGAGGCCGTGAATATCGGCATGGAAGACCAAAAACTGGTGATAAGATGAGACACGCACTATCTACTTTTGCCGTCATGGTCTGCATCCTCTGCATGCCTCTTGACACCTTCGCCCAGCGCATCAGCCACACGTATAATAATGTGTCGCTCAGCGAAGCCCTGCTTGGGTTGAACAACGAGCAGAAAGAATACGTCATCAACTTCCTCTACAACGAACTGGAGGACTTCCGCATCACAGTCACCATCAAGAATAAGAAACTGCCCGATGCCATTCAGCAGATGATAGGTTTCTATCCCGTCCGCATGACCGTCAAATCCGACGACCACGAAATCTATGTGGAGTGTACGCATAAGACCGATCGCCACCTGACTGGTACCATCATCGACGAACAAGGTCAGCCTGTGGCGTATGCCAACGTGGCCATCCTCCATCCTGCCGACTCCATGCTGCTTGACGGTGGCGTATCTAACGAGAGCGGATACTTCGCTATTCCCTACGAGCAAGACAAGGTTCTTGTCCGCATTTCCTATGTCGGCTATAAAACCGTATACAAATTGTGCGAACAGCCCGAAGTGGGAATCATCAGGATTCAGCCCGACAACTATACGCTGAATGGCGTGGTGGTGGCGGGCGAGCGACCAAAGGTGCAACTGCAGGGCAACTCGCTGATGATGAATGTGGAAGGAACCGTCATGGAACGAATGGGCACCGCTGAGGATGTGCTCTCCCGTGTACCTACCATTTCAAAGAAAGGAGATGTATTTGAGATCCTGGGAAAAGGTGTGCCATTGATTTACGTGAACAGCCGTAAGTTGACTGACTTAAGCGAACTGCGAAACATCCAGTCGGACAATATCAAGAACATAGAAGTGATTCAGAATCCCGGCGCCCGATATGATGCAACGGTCAATGCCGTCATCATCATCCATACCAAGCGTGCAGCAGGAGAAGGCTTGGGCGTGGAGATGACATCCTGGAGCCGCAAAGGACATGGCTACGCCAACAACGAACGCGTCAACCTGACATACCGTACAGGAGGTCTGGAACTGTTCGCCAACCTCTTCGGAGCATACAACCAATACTGGAAGCGCTGCGAGTTTGAACAGACCGTCTTTGCAGATACCTTGTGGGTCATCAATAATAAAGAGAAAAGCACCAGGCAAAATCCTTTCCTAGAAGGACGTATGGGGTTCAACTATCAGTTGGATGACCATAATTCTTTTGGCGGATTCTATCAGAACACTTATGACTACGTGAAAAGACATGCTGAGTATGACGACGGTCTGCAGGCCGATGGCATATACTACGACCATCTGCAGAACAGCAGTGTCAGACGTAACAAAAACGTACCCCATCATCAGGTGAATCTCTACTACACGGGAAAGGTCGGTCAGTTTGGCATAGACTTCAACGCAGATTATAGTTTCCAAAAACAGTTGGGTCGTAACCATCAGCAAGAATTGAGCGCTGAGTATGAAAACCGTGACGTCAACACCGAGAGCGTGACACGTAGCAAACTATTGGCGGAAAAACTGATTGTGAGCCATCCATTGTGGAAAGGACAGGTGGAGGTGGGTGAGGAATACACCAACACCCGTTGGCGTAGCCAATTCGAAAACCCGGAAGGCTTTATCTCCAACAGCAACAACGAGCAGCATGAGAACAATATAGCGCCGTTTGTGGAACTGCGACAGCGACTGGCTCGCATCCAACTATCCGTAGGCCTGCGTTACGAACATGTGGAGTCGGAATATTATGTGAGTGGCGTTCGCCGCGATGACCAATGTCGCACTTACGATGATTTCTTCCCTTCCATATCTGCATCTGGAAAGTTGAAGGATGCACAACTTTCCGTCAGCTATTCCAAACGTTCCACACGCCCTTCCTACTGGCAGTTGAGCAGCGACGTCACCTACGAGAACCGTCTCAACCAACAAACGGGAAACCCCTACCTGAAGCCCATCAAATATCACAATCTGAATGCGACAGTGATGTGGAAATGGCTCTATCTGACAACAAACTTCTC
>JAEEGL016343969.1_pt1 | contig 64600 bp, 77 predicted proteins | sample 9134231 | NCBI WGS metagenome assembly JAEEGL01 (sample SAMN16246548, study PRJNA631951) | gut metagenome | biome: gut microbiome; feature: rumen; material: fiber-attached | host: Bos | place: Iran: Karaj | collected 2018-10
CGCCGCCTCCGCGCCGCGCAGCGTCATGCGTTCTCCTCCGGCGCGCCGTCCGCCGCGGCTCCGTCGTTCCCGGCGGGAACGTCCGCCGTCTCCGGCGCCTTCGGCGCTTCGGGCGGGAATTCGTCCGGCATCGCGTGTTTGAGCGCGGCGATGGCGACGGCGAGCTGCGCCTCGTCCGGCTCCCGCGTCGTGATGCGCTGCATCCAGAGACCGGGCGCGGAGAGGATCCGCGTCAGAGCGTTCGCATGCTTCCCGGCGTACATGATGTATTCGTATCCCACGCCGACGACGAGCGGCAGCAGCACGAGTTTCAGGGCGACGCGGACGGCGAGGTTGTCCCAGGTCAGAAGAGAATTGACGAGGATGCCGAGCAGCAGGATCACGAACAGAAAACTCGTGCCGCAGCGCGGGTGGAAGCGCGTGCATTTCATCGCGTTCGCGGGCGCCAGCTCCTCCCCCGCCTCATAGCAGGCGATCGACTTGTGCTCCGCGCCGTGATACTCGAACGTCCGGCGCATATCCTTCATTAGGGAGACGAGCGAGAGATAGCCGACGAAGATGGCGATCTTCATGACGCCCTCGATCAGGTTCCGCCACCAGCCGAGCCCGCCGGCGAGACCGTCGATCCAGGAGGTGACGGCCGCGGGAAGGAACAAAAACAGCCCGAAGCCGAGTACGAGTCCGAGTACCGCGGCGATCCCCATGAAAACGTCGAGGAAGCGGCTGCCCAGATGCGCGCGCAGCCACGCCTCCGTCTTGGAATCCTCCGCGCCGTCGTCGAGACCGAGCATGTCGGCGGACTGCATCAGCGTTCTGTAGCTGAGCAGCAGCGTCTCCGCGAAATTCACGACGCCGCGGAGGACGGGAACGTTGAGAAATTTATATTTTTTGCGCAGGGGGATATGCTCCCGCGCGTCGAGCACGATCTCTCCGGATTCTTTCCGTACCGCCAGCGCGGTGCGGTCCCCGCTGCGCATCATCACGCCCTCGAGCACCGCCTGACCGCCGACGCGCCCCATGCGCGGGCATGATCCGTCGTTTTTGCTCATCTGTCCGTCCTCTCCCCGGAGGCGCCCTCCGGCTGCTTCTCCCATGATACCGTGTACGTTATAACATTATAACACGGATACGTCCGGAAATAAAGACCTATTTGTAAACGCGCGGCGCGCTCCCGAAGTTTTTGCCGTTTTTTTGCAAATAAATAGGCCGCTGAAAAAAATTTACAGTTATCCTATGGTATTTTGCCGAAGGGTGTGCTATAATATGCAAAGTGTATTATTACCGATCCACGAACAAAGAAAGGCATGGTACCACGCATGGGCAACACAAGCAGCCGCACGAAAGACGCAGAGGCGCGTACTCTCGCGGCGGAAAAGAAACGTCTCGCCGCCGAAGCGGCGGAGAAGAAGGAACGCCGGAACCGCGCGATCATCATCGTTTCCGTCGTCGCCGCCGTCCTCATCATCGGCTTTCTGCTCGTATACGGCAAGCTGAACACGAACGGCTTCTTCCTCCGCCATACGAATTCCGTATCGAGCGAAACGATCACGGTGGACAACGCGGTCGTCTCTTATTTCTTCCATGACAGTTATCTGCGGTTCGCCAATTCCAACGGAAGTTACCTCTCCTATTTCGGGCTGGATACCTCCAAGTCCTTGAAATCGCAGCTCTGCACCTTCACGGACAGCGGGAGCTGGTTCGACTATTTCATGAGCGGCACGAAGGCGACGCTGACGCAGCTGCTCACGCTCGCAGAGGAAGCGAAGGCGCGCGGGATCGAGCTCGACGAGCACGACAAGAAGTCGATCGACAGCACGATCGACGGCTACAAGTCCGCGGCGGCCGCCTACGGCTACTCCGAGAACTACTATATCCGCAGCCTCTTCGGCACCGGCTTGACGCTGGACGACGTCCGCCGCGCGCTCGAACTCTCCGCCCTCGCCAGCAAGGGCTCGAAAGCCATTGCCAGCGAGTATAACTACACGAGCGCGGATTACGAACAGTACGTCGAAGACACTCCGACGGCGCTGCTCCGCGCCGACTACGCGGTCGTGTCCCTCGCCACCAGCGACGGGATGGTCGAGGGCGACGTGACGGAAGAGATCATCGACGCCTACGCCGCCCGCCTCGCCGCCGCCGCCTCCAAGGAGGAATTCGACAGCATCGCCTACGAATACCTCAAGGACGTCGCCTATAAAAACGACGCCGACAAGACGGAAGAAGACATCCAGAAGGAGATCGACGGCTTCACCGTCGAAGGCGTCACCTACAACGAGTCGAGCGAATTCTCCCAGTGGCTGTTCGATTCCGCCCGTCAGGCGGGCGAGACCTACTCGCACACCGACGAGGGAACGCACGCGACGCAGGTCTACTACGTGATCTCCCCCGCTTCGATGAACACGACGCCGACCCGCACCGTCCGCCATATCCTGATCACCGCGAGCGGCGCCGGCTCGGATGAAGCGGCGTCCGCGCGCGCCGACGAGCTCCTCGCCCAGTGGAAAGCGGGAGCGGCGACGGAGGACTCCTTCGCCGCGCTCGCGAAAGAGAACTCGGAAGACTCCTCCTACGCGGAGGGCGGTCTGATCCCGAACATCACCGAGGGCGAAACGGTCGAAGCGTTCGACGCCTGGGTCTACGACGAGGCGCGCCGTCCCGGCGACGCCGAGGTCGTCAAGAGCGACTACGGCTATCACGTGATCTACTACGTCGGCGACGGTCTCCTCGTATGGGAAGCGGAGGCGGACACCGCCCTGAAGAACGCGCAGTACCAGAAGGACTACGAGGCGCTCACGGAAAAATATCCGGTCGAGTTCGATTTGAAGAGCATGTACAGAATCGACGCGTAAAGCGGCGCGCGGCATCCGGGAAAACCGGATGCCGCGTTTTTTGCCCGATCACGATGAAACTGTACAAAAATACGTCCCCCGCGCCGCAAAAACTCGCACGGTTTCCTTATTGTTTTTTTTCATCCTATGTGTTATAATATAGAATAATATCCAGAACCGTCCCCGATCGCCGATCAGACCGTTTCAGTGGAAGGAGAACTGCCATGGCTTATTATTACAGCGAGCTTTCCCACACCTTCAGCGAGTACCTGCTCGTGCCCGGCTATTCCGACGCGAACTGCGTCCCCGCCAACGTCTCGCTCCAGACCCCGCTCGTCCGGTTCCGCCGGGGGGATAAGGCGGCGCTCTCTCTGAACGTGCCGCTCGTCTCCGCGATCATGCAGTCCGTCTCCGACGACCGCATGGCGATCGCGCTCGCCAAAGAGGGCGGCGTCTCCTTCATCTACGGCTCGCAGACCATCGAGGACGAGGCCGCCATGGTGCGCCGCGTCAAGAACTATAAAGCCGGCTTTGTGACCTCGGACTCCAACCTCCGTCCGGATCAGACGCTCGCCGACGTGATCGCGCTCAAGGAACAGCTCGGTCACTCCACCATCGCCGTGACCGACGACGGCACCTCGTCCGGCAAACTGCTCGGCATCGTGACGGGGCGGGATTACCGCGTCAGCCGCATGGCGATGACCGACCGCGTCGATTCCTTCATGACGCCGCTCGAAAAACTCATCACGGCGCCCGCCGGGACCTCGCTGAAGGCCGCCAACGACATCATCTGGGAGCACAAGCTCAATTCCCTGCCGATCCTCGACGACGACGGACGTCTTTTGTACTTCGTCTTCCGCAAGGACTATGAGCAGCATAAAGAAAATCCGCTCGAACTGCTCGACGGCAGCAAGCGCTACGTCGTGGGCGCCGGCATCAACACGCGCGATTACGAAGAGCGCGTTCCCGCGCTCGTGGACGCGGGCGCCGACGTGCTCTGCATCGACTCGAGCGAGGGCTTCACCGAATGGCAGGCGCGCACGCTCGCCTTCATCCGTGAGAAATACGGCGACAGCGTGAAGGTCGGCGCCGGGAACGTCGTCGACCGCGACGGCTTCCTCTTCCTCGCGCGGGCGGGCGCCGATTTCGTCAAGGTCGGGATCGGCGGCGGCTCCATCTGCATCACCCGCGAGACGAAGGGCATCGGGCGCGGACAGGCGACGGCGGTCATCGAGGTCGCCGCGGCGCGCGACGAATACTACCGCGAAACGGGCATCTACGTACCGATCTGCTCCGACGGCGGCATCGTCTACGACTACCACATCACGCTCGCGCTCGCCATGGGCGCGGACTTCTGCATGCTCGGACGCTACTTCTCCCGTTTCGACGAAAGCCCGACGAACAAGGTCATGATCAAGGGCAGTTACATGAAGGAATACTGGGGCGAGGGCAGCGCCCGCGCCCGCAACTGGCAGCGCTACGACATGGGCGGCGCCGCCAAGCTCTCCTTCGTGGAGGGCGTCGACTGCTACGTTCCGTACGCGGGCTCCCTGCACGACAACCTGATGTCCACGCTCGCCAAGATCCGCTCGACGATGTGCAACTGCGGCGCCTTGACGATTCCCGAACTGCAGGAGAAGGCGCGCCTGACGCTCGTCAGCGCCACCTCCATCGTGGAGGGCGGCGCGCACGACGTGCTCGTCAAGGACCAGAGCACGCAGTGACCGCGCGGCGGGACGAAAACGTCCCCCGCCCAAAGCAAAGCAGGAGGATAGATGATGAAGGATCCCGCGGAGCGCCCCGGCGGCACGTGGATGCTCGTGCTTTCCCGCATCGGTCTGCTCACGCAGCTCGGTCTGACGCTCGTCGCCCCGCCGCTTCTTCTCGTGCTCGGCGCGCTCTGGCTCCAGAAGCGCTTCGGCTGCGGTGACTGGATCCTGCTCGCAGCGATCCTCGTCGGCGTGATCAGCGGGATCTGCGGCACCGCCGGTCTCATCCGCGACGCGCTGGCGCACGACCGCCGCACCGTCGACAAAAATCAGGGAGAGCACCGATGAAACTCGATCCTGCCGTCAAAAAAGAATCCGCCTTCATTGCCGCCGCCTCCCTCGCCGGCACCGTACTCGTGCAGCTCGTCTTCGCCATGCTCGGGAAATGGGATCTCTCCGTGCTGCTCGGCGGCGCGATCGGCTGGATCATGGCGGCGGGGAACTTCTTCCTCATGAGCCTCACGGTACAGCGCGCCGTCGGCGCGGGCGACTCGGTCCGCGCAGGGCAGACCTTCCGCCTTTCCTATACGGTGCGCACGCTTGCCATGCTCGGCGTCATCGCGCTCTCGCTCCTCGTCGACGCCATCCACTGGATCCCCGTCGTCGCCGCCGTCTTCTTCCCCCGCGTCGCCATCCTCATCCGTCAATGGATCGAGAGCGGCAAAGAAAAGCCGGACACGGAGGAAATAAAGGACGGCGCCGCCCCGTCCCCCGCCCCCGCGGAGGAGGAAGAGGAGACGGAGGACGAATTCGAGAAATTCGTCGGAAGCTTCGCCAAAAAGATCGACACGAACTACAGCGGGACACCGTCGGGCGGCTCCGCCGACGGCGATCCCCCCTCGGATCCCGATTCCAAAGGAGAGTGAGACCTTGGACAACATCTCCATTTCCGGCGCGAAAATATACTTTTATCTCTTCGGCGTCCCGATCACCGAAACGCAGATCAATTCGCTGATCGTCACCGCGCTGCTCTTCGGACTCTGCCTCTTTCTGACGCACGGTCTGAAGGTGCGCCCGACCTCGAAGCGGCAGCTCGTCGCCGAGTGGATCGTCGAGAAGGTCACGAACCTCGTGCGCGACAACATGGGAGAGCGCTTCCTCGGATTCGTCCCCTTCGTCGCCGCGATCCTCGGGCTCTCCGCCTGCTCGTCGCTGCTCGCTCTCGTCGCCATGTATCCGCCGACGGCGGATCTGAATACGGTGCTCGGCTGGGCGCTGCTCGTCTTCGTGATGATCACGTACTACAAGATCCGGGCGAACGGCCCGCTCGGTTATCTGAAGGGCTTCACCGAGCCGATCTTCGTCTTCACGCCCTTCAATATCCTCGGAGAGATCGCCACGCCGGTCTCCATGGCGTTCCGTCACTTCGGCAACATCGTCTCCGGCACCGTCATCTCCGCCCTCGTCTACGCCGCGCTCGCCTCCCTCTCCACCGTTCTTCTCGGATGGCTGCCCGGCGTGCTCGGAAAGATCCCGTTCCTCCAGATCGGCATCCCCGCCGTTCTTTCGATATACTTCGATCTGTTCAGCAGCTGCATGCAGGCGTTCATCTTCGCCATGCTGACGATGCTCTACATCGCGGGCGCAGCGAACACAGAGGAAAACTGATCCACACATACTCATCTTGAAGGAGAGACCGTTATGGAAATACTCACCGCAAAAGCAATCATCATGGCAGGATGCGCCGTCGGCGCGGGGCTTGCGCTGATCGCCGGCATCGGCCCCGGCATCGGCGAAGGCTATGCCGTCGGCAAGGCGTGCGAAGCGATCGGCCGCCAGCCGGAATGCAAGAGCTCCGTCACCTCGACGATGATCCTCGGCTGCGCCATCGCGGAGACGACCGGTATCTACGGCTTCGTCACCGGCCTGCTTCTGATGTTCCTCGCCCCGAACCTCTTCCTCGGCAAGCTCTGATCTCCCCGGAGGACCGTCATGGGAGAACATTTGGGACCGATTTTCCTTATGGAAGAACATCTGGATCTGATTTCCCTTGAGGTCTGGCACGTCGTCGCCGCCATCGCCAATCTGCTCCTGCTCACGTGGATCGTCAAGAAGTTCCTCTTCGATCGGGTAAAAAAGGTGATGACCGAGCGTCAGTCTCAGGTGGATACGCTGTACGCGGACGCGGAAACGGCGAAAAACACTGCCGAGTCCGACCGCGCCGCCTATGAGGAAAAACTGGCCGGCGCCGAGGACGAGGCACAGAAGATCGTGCAGGACGCCGTCGTCCGCGCCGACCGCATGAGCGAAAAGATCCTGGCGGAGGCGTCGGAGAAGGCGGGCGAGAAGCTCCGCCAGGCGGACGCCGACATCGCGCAGGAAAAGAAGAAAGCGATCAACGAGGTCAAAGACGAGATCTCCGGCATATCCGTGGAGATCGCCGAAAACGTCATCGGACGGGAGATCCGCGAGGAGGATCACCGCGAGCTGATCGACGCCTTTATCGAGAAGCTGTAGGTGAGAGCATGAGCGAAGCCACAAAAGAATACGGGCGCGCGCTGTCCGATCTCGCCGCGGAAGAAGGCGTCGAGGACGCGCTGCGCGCCGACATGCGCGCCGTGCGCGCGCTGCTCGACGAAAATCCCGCGTACTCCCGGCTGCTCGCCAACCCGGAGATCCCGAAGACGGAGCGCGTCGCGCTCCTGAAGGAGGCGTTCGGCGGGCGGGTACATCCGTATCTGGTTCGTTTCCTCGCCATCCTCACCGAGCGGGGATACGCGTACCGCGCGGCGGATTTTCTCGCGGAATTCGAGCGGCTGTACTGCGAGCGGCATTCCATCACCGTCGCCGCCGTCGTCTCCGCCGTCCCGCTCACGGAGGATCAGAAGCGCCGCCTGACCGAAAAACTCTGTCAGATCACGAACAAGACCGTCTCACTGGAATGCAGCGTCGATCCGTCGCTCATCGGCGGAATCCGTCTGCAGGTAGACAACACGCTCTTTGACGGAAGCGTCCGCGCGCACCTCGACGCGCTGCGGGACCGTCTCTCCGCGCTCACCCTGTAAAAGAATCAGAAGGAAGGATTACCGGAATGGACCTTCGTCCCGAAGAAATCAGCAGCATCATCAAGCGGCAGATCCGCGATTATGAGAATACCGTGAACGAAGCGGAGACCGGCACCGTCATCATGGTCGGCGACGGGATCGCGCGCGCGTTCGGTCTCGACCGCTGCATGGCGGGCGAGCTCCTCCTCTTTGAGGACGGAGAAGCCGGCATGGCGATGAATCTCGAGGAGAACACCGTATCCATCGTTCTGCTGTCCGACTCCGACAAGATCCGCGAGGGCACGCTCGTGCGCCGGACCGGCCGCGTCGTCTCCGTACCCGTGGGGGACGCCATGCTCGGCCGCATCGTGAACGCGCTCGGCGCGCCGATCGACGGACGCGGTCCCATCGAAACGACGGATACGCGCCCGGTCGAGCACAACGCTCCCGGCATCATCCAGAGAAAAAGCGTCAGCGTCCCGCTGCAGACCGGCATCAAGGCGATCGACGCGATGGTCCCGATCGGCCGCGGCCAGCGCGAGCTCATCATCGGCGACCGCCAGACCGGCAAGACGACGCTCGCCGTCGACACGATCCTCAACCAGAAGGGGACCGGCGTGCTCTGCGTATACGTGGCGATCGGTCAAAAGAACTCGACCGTCGCGCTGCTCGCCGAGACGCTCCGCGAGGCGGAGGCGGACGCCTACACCGTCATCGTATCCGCTTCCGCGTCGGAGAGCGCGCCGCTCCAGTATATCGCACCCTACGCCGGCTGCGCCATCGCCGAATACTTCATGGATCAGGGAAAGGACGTGCTCATCGTCTACGACGACCTGTCCAAGCACGCCGTCGCGTACCGCGCGCTCTCTCTGCTCATCCGCCGTCCGCCGGGCCGCGAGGCGTACCCCGGAGACGTCTTCTATCTGCACAGCCGTCTGCTCGAACGCGCCGCGCGCGTCGCGCCGGAATACGGCGGCGGTTCCATCACCGCCATGCCGATCATCGAGACGCAGGCGGGCGACGTATCGGCGTATATCCCCACGAACGTGATCTCCATCACCGACGGACAGATCTTCCTCGAAACGGAGCTCTTCCACGCGGGCGTCATCCCGGCGGTCAATCCGGGCATTTCCGTCTCCCGCGTCGGCGGCGCCGCCCAGATCAAGGCGATGAAGAAGGTCGCCGGTCCGCTCAAGATCATCTACTCTCAGTATCGCGAGCTCCAGGCGTTCGCCCAGTTCGGCTCCGATCTGGACGCGGACACGAAGGCACGGCTGGCACAGGGCGAGCGGATCGTCGAGGTGCTCAAGCAGGGCAAGAGCGCCCCGATCCCCGTCGCGTACCAGGTGGCGATCATCTACGCCGTGATCCACAATCATCTCGCGTCCGTCGCCGTTCCGGACGTACGCGAGTACGAGAGCGCGCTCTTCGACTATCTGCGGACGCATCAGGACGAACTGATGGAACGCATCGCCTCGACCGGCAATCTGACCGCCGAGGACGAGAAGCTGCTCGACGATGCGCTGCGCGCATTCACCGCGGACTTCACCGCCGCGCGGGCGAAAGAATAAAAGGGGCGCCGCATGGCACGGAACATGAAGGCGCTCAAGGCGCGCATCCGCTCGGTCGACTCGACCATGCACATCACGAAGGCGATGGAACTCGTCGCCTCCTCCAAGATCCGCCGGGCGCGGGAACGGATGGAAAACGGCCGCTTCTACCGCGCCGTCCTCCGCGAGGCGTTCGCCGATCTTGCTTCCTCCGATACTCCCTACTCCCGTCCGAGAGACGAGGCGCTGCCGACGGCGCACGTCGTCGTCGCGGGCGACCGCGGTCTGGCGGGGGGATACAACAACGCCGTTTTCAAGCTGACGATGCGTGCGCTCCGTCCGGGCGACCGCGTGATCCCCATAGGGCGGCGCGCGGCGGAATACTTCTCCCGCCGCTCCCTCGTCGCCGAAGAGGACATGGACCTCTCTTCCGAGACGCTCTCCTCCGCCGAATGCGCCGCCGTCGCGGGACGGCTGAAAGCCATGTACGACCGGGGTGAGATCGGCTGCGTGCGCCTCGTGTACACCGCCTTCACCTCCATGCTCGTGCAGACGCCGCAGGAGACGGTGCTCCTGCCGCTCGCACCGCCGTCCGGGGAGGACGCGCACGGCGCGCCGCGCGCCGACGTTCTCTACGAACCGGATCCCGCGTCCGTACTCGCCGCCATCATTCCGGAATATCTCGCCGGCGTCGTTTACAGCGCCGCCAGTGAAGCATTTGCCGCGGAGGTCGCCGCGCGGCGCGCCGCCATGGATACCGCGTCGAAAAACGCCTCCGACATGATCGACCGCCTCAATCTCGAATACAACCGCGCGCGTCAGAGCGCCATCACGCAGGAGATCACGGAGATCGTTGCGGGCGGCACGACCTGACCGAAGAAGAGGAGAACCACATGACAAGAGAAACGCATACCGGCGTCGTCACCCAGGTCATGGGACCGGTGATCGACGTCCGTTTTCCGGACAAAGCGCTTCCGGAGCTTCTCAACGCGCTGACCATCCCCTGCGGGGAGAGGACGCTGACCGCCGAGGTCGCCCAGCATCTGGGCGACGGCGTCGTCCGCTGCATCGCCATGACGGCGACGGACGGGCTCGTCCGCGGCACACCGGCGACCGACACGGGCAGCCCCATCACCGTGCCCGTCGGGCGGGAGACGCTCGGACGGATCTTCAGCGTGCTCGGCGAGCCGGTCGACGAGATGCCCGCGCCCCAGACGGCGGAACGCTGGTCGATCCACCGTCCCGCCCCCTCCTACGAGGAGCAGAGCACCTCGACGGAGATCCTCGAAACGGGCATCAAGGTCATCGACCTGCTCTGCCCGTACGCCAAAGGCGGAAAGATCGGTCTGTTCGGCGGCGCCGGCGTCGGAAAGACCGTCCTCATCATGGAGCTGATCCACAACATCGCCACGCAGCACGGCGGTCTGTCCGTCTTCACCGGCGTCGGCGAACGCACCCGCGAGGGGAACGACCTCTACAACGAAATGAAGGAATCCGGCGTCCTGTCCAAGACCTCCCTCGTCTACGGACAGATGAACGAGCCGCCGGGAGCGCGTATGCGCGTCGGCTTGTCCGGTCTCACGATGGCGGAATACTTCCGCGACCGCGAGAATCAGGACGTGCTGCTCTTCATCGACAATATCTTCCGCTTTACGCAGGCCGGTTCGGAGGTCTCCGCGCTCCTCGGACGCATGCCCTCCGCCGTCGGCTATCAGCCGACGCTCGCCACGGAGATGGGCATCCTTCAGGAGCGCATCACCTCGACGAAGCGCGGCTCCATCACCTCGGTGCAGGCGGTGTACGTCCCGGCGGACGACCTGACGGACCCCGCCCCGGCGACGACCTTCGCCCACCTCGACGCGACGACCGTCCTCAGCCGTTCCATCTCCTCGATGGGCATCTTCCCCGCCGTCGATCCGCTCGCGTCCACGAGCCGCATCCTGACGCCGGAGATCGTCGGTCAGGAGCACTACGACGTCGCGCGCGGCGTGCAGCAGCTCCTCCAGCGCTACAACGAGCTCCAGGACATCATCGCCATCATGGGCATGGATGAGCTCTCCGAGGAAGACAAGCTGACCGTCAGCCGCGCGCGCCGCCTCCAGCGGTACATGTCGCAGGCACTCTTCGTCGCGTCCCAGTACAACGGTCTGGAAGGTCAGTACGTCCCGCTCCGCGACACCGTCCGCGGCTGCCGCGAGATCCTCGAGGGACAGCACGACGATCTGCCGGAATCCGCCTTTCTGTACATCGGCGCCGTCGAGGAAGCGCGGATCAAGGCCGCACGGTGACGATATGAAGACCTTTCATCTGCAGATCGCCGCGCCGGACGGGATGCGCTACGACGGAGACGCCGTGCAGCTCTCCGTCCGCGGCACGGAAGGCGACCTCGCCGTTCTCGCCGGACACGTCCCCTTCGCCACCGCGCTTCGCGCGGGCGAATGCCGCGTGTATGTCGGCGAGGGCGGTACCGTGCGCCGCGCCGCCTATTCCGGCGGGATGCTCAGCGTGAGCGGCGGCACGGTCCGCATGATCTCCGCCGATTTCCGCTGGCTTGAAGAAGAATAAGGAGCACCCTGAGGGGTGCTCTTTCCCCATACCGACCGGAAGGGAGCGATCCGATGGAAACGACGTCCCCGCGTCCCCGCGATCTGCGCCTCGACGCTTTGCGGATCACCGCCAGTCTCCTGGTCGTGCTGATCCACGTATCCGCCCAACAGTGGTACACGCTCGATCCGCACGACGGCGCGTGGGTCGCCGTGCACTTCTGGAATGCCGCGTCGCGCGCGGCGGTGCCGCTCTTCTTCATGATCAGCGGCGCACTCTTTCTCGGCGCGCCGACGCCGCCGGATCCGCGCCGTCTGTGGAAGCACAGTATCCCGCGGCTCCTCTCCGTTTACGTGCTGTGGAGTCTATTCTACGGGATGGTCCATCTCGGCTTCCGCGCGTTTCTCGACGATCCCGTGCTGCTGATCGGGAAAGCCGTCGAGGGACATTATCATCTGTGGTTCCTGCCCGCCATCATCGGCGTGTACGTCCTCTTTCCGATCCTGTACGCCGCCGTCCACGCGGAGAACGGGCGCTACGTGCGCTATCTCGTCGCCGTCTTCGCCTTCTTCGGCATCGTGTGCGGGACGGTGGACGGGCTGTACGGATTCCTTCCCTGGTCCGTCTCGATGATCTTTCAAAAGATCGTCCCCGATCTGTGCGGACCGTGCGGCTATGCGGTACTCGGCTATGCGCTGATACGCGTCAGCCGCCGTCCGCGCCCGTGGGTGCTCGCCGCCGCCGCGGGCGGATGCGTCCTGCTCGTCTGGGGCGGGAGCGTCCTTTGGGCGCGGCACACCGGCGCGCCGTTCGCGCTCCTCTGCGGTGAATACACGCTGCCGACCGCCGCGGAGGCGGTGTGCATCTTCCTTCTCTTCCGCTCGCTGAAAGTCCCGGAGGGAGGGCGCGCGGCGAAGCTCCTTCCCGCCGCCGCCGCGGATACGCTCGGCATCTATCTCATCCATCCGTTCCTCATCAGCGTGCTGGAGGAATTCGGCGTCACGACCGGGTCCTTCTGCGCGTGGATCTCCGTACCGCTCCTCACCCTCGGCATCTTCCTCCTTTCCGCCGCCGCGGCGGCGCTTCTGCGCCGCATCCCCGCCGTGGGGAAATGGATCGTCTGACCGGAGCGGCATGGGAACGCGGCGCCATCCCGGATATCATCGGTTAAAAGGAGACCGTTTTCCAATGGAACATGAAAAGATCGGCATCATCGCCGCTATGCGCGTGGAGGCGGAGCATCTGCTCGACGCGCTGAACGACCGCACCGACGAGTGCGTCGGTTCCATCCGCTTTTCCGTCGGGACGATCGGCGGTCACGACGTCGTGCTCGCCGTCTGCGGCGTCGGCAAGGTATTCGCCGCCATGTGCGCACAGACGATGATCGTCCGCTACGGCGTCACGATGATCTGGAATACAGGTGCCGCCGGAACGCTGACGGAAGAACTCTCCGTCGGCGACTACGCCGTCGCCTCCGACGTCGTGATGCACGACATGGATACCTCGCCGCTCGGCGATCCGGTCGGATGGATCTCCGGACTGGACCGGATCCGCATGGAGACCGATCCGACGCTGCGCGACCGCTTCGCCGCCGCCGTCGATGCCGCCGGAGGGCGGTACCGTGTCGGGACGATCGCGTCCGGCGACACCTTCGTCGCCTCGGCGGATAAAAAACTGGCGCTGCGCGAACGTTTCGGCGCCGTCGCCTGCGAAATGGAAGGCGCCGCCATCGGGCAGGTCTGCACCGCCAACGGCGTCCCCTTCCTCGTCCTGCGCGCGATCTCGGACGGCGGGGACGAGGACGCTGCCGTCGATTTTCCGACCTTCGTTACCCGCGCCGCCGCCCGCTCGTCAAAAATCGTGCTTGACGTATTGAACGGAGCAGCGGGGGACGCCTTTTGAAAAAGGCGCCCCAGCAGAATGCGCTCGCGCGTTCTGCACCCCCCTTGCGAAAACCTTTATATAAAAAGAATGACAAGGTAAAGCGATAATCCAGCACTAAGGTTTTCGCTTTCCCTTGTTTTGTTTTTGCCATTAAGGTTTTCGAGGGGTCTGAGGGGGACCTTTTTCAAAAGGTCCCCCTCATCGTTTCCTATAGTCTATACCCGATCCGCTCGCCGCAGCGGACGGGGATCTCGTCCGGGCACTCGATGCGTTCCGGCGGGACGCCGATCCGTCCGGGTTCCGTGAGGAGCACGATCGTGCTCCCTCCGTAGAGGAACATACCCTTCTCCTCGCCGCGGCGGACGGCGCCGGGACCGTCGCGGTTCACGATCCGCCCGACGAGCATCGCGCCGATCTCGATCTGCGCGATCGTGCCGAAGCGTTCCGTTTGGATCATCGTGTATTCGCGGCAGTTTTCGACGAACACGGGGCGCTCCCGCAAAGCGATCGGCCGGACGGTGTGGAGCGCGCCGGGCAGGAACACGTTCTCCCCCTTCACGCCGTCCGCGGGATACACGTACCGATGATAATGATGGACGCAGAGACGGAACACGAAGCAGAGCCCGTCCCGATACCGCTCCGCCGCATCGTCGCCGCCGAGCAGATCCCGCACCGTGTACTCGCTCTCCTTCAGCGGAAAGACCGTTCCCTCGCGGATCGGCAGGATGCGCAAGAGCCCGTCGCACGGAGAGAGAAGCGCGTCCGGATCCGGATCGGGGACCCGGCACTCCGGCCGAAGGCGGCGCGTGAAGCACGCGTTGAAGGTGGGGAATTCCGTCGTTTCCGCTTCCGTGAGATCGATGCCGTTCTTTTTCACGAACGGACGGATCCATACGCGCGAGAGCGGAGAATCGAGATACCGCCCGACGAGGCGGGACAGCCCGCGTCCGGCGAGAGGCCGGAGCAGAAGCCGCCCGGGCGCGGTATGATACAGGAAGCGGAGCAGTTTTCCTTCCTCAGCCATGTCTTGCTATATGAATGATATGCAGAATCAGCACGAGAAGGAATTCCACGGCGCCGATCCCCACGAGGATCAGGATCCCGCGCATCCCCGGCTTGACGATGCGGATCTTCGACAGGAACGCAAATCCCATGAGGAGCGCCAGCGTGTAATAGACCGGCGTCAGATTGACTCCGAACGTATACTGGAGCACCATCGTCAGCGGGAAGATCAGCGCCGCCGTCGTCACGGGGACGCCGGTATAGAACTTGCGGCAGCCGCTCTCCGTCTTCTGCCGCTCCTCCTCCGTCACGTTGAAATACGCGAGACGGATCGTCGCCGCCAGCATGTACCAGAGCAGGACGGCGTAGAGCAGGCCCCGCAGGAGCAGGGATACGGGATACTTCACAGCCGTCAGATCCGCAAGATACGCGGAGACGACCGGCGAGCGAAGCATGGCGGCGCCGATGCAGGCGGGAAGCACGCCAAACGCCACGATATCCGATAGCGAGTCGATCTGGATGCCGTAGCGGCATTCCATCTCCAGGCGGTCCTTCTTCGTGCGCGCCACCTTCCCGTCAAACGCATCGCACAATCCGCAGATGAGCAGGCAGAGGATCCCGGCATACGGGTGCCCGTTCGGGCCGCTGAGCGAAACGATGATCCCCGCTCCCGCGGTCAGGAGGGAGAGATAGGTCAGTATCACCGTATAGTTATAATATCCGATCATGGAAAAGACCGTGCCTTTCCTCAAAACTGATAACGATCTCCCGGATCTCACACGGGCGGCGAAACGACGTGATCCCCCGTCAAAAACAGCCCGTTCCGGTCAAAACACCGTATCTTATATACATTATAGCATAAAAGTGAACAAAATACAACAATTCACGACCATTTCTGAAAAACCTGTTAAAAACAGATTCCGGTTGACAGCCTTGTCCTCCTGTGATATAATTGTCCGTAACCGGTCACGCGATATTTTACCTGCCGAAAGGATCAACCGCTTATGAAGCCTGCCGATCTGCCCGGGACCGTCGCCGTCTCGCTCTCCGATTTCACGGACGGGCCGCGCGGCGCGGACGACACCGCGCTCTTTGCCCGCGCCATGGACTACTGCCGGGACAACCCCAGCACGACGCTGATCGTCCCGCCCGGCACGTATACCGTCACCTCCGCGCTGGCGCGCGAGACGCGGGAGCACGTGCTGCGCGGCGACTGGGGCGCCAATCCCCAGCCGACGATGTTCACCCCGAAATTCCCGTATTCCGTCGGCATCGATTTCCGCGGTCAGAAGGGGACGACCGTCCTCGCGCGCGGCGCGACGCTGATGGTCGACGGCTTTATGGAGCCGGTCTCCCTGCGCGACTGCGAAAACGTGCATCTGGTCGGACTGACGATCGACCACACGCGCAAACCGTACAGCCGTGCCGTCGTGCGCGAGGTCGACGACAAGGCGGAAGGCGATATGATCCCCGCCGTGCTCGTCTTCGACGCGGAGACGCCGCTCGTTCCTCCGTCCGACGGCGTGCGCGGCACGGAGCTGATGCTGCGCTATATCGCCTGTGATCCGAGGACGGGCCGCCGCGTCCGCCCCGGCATCCGCATCGACCGGATCGCCGACGAACGCACCGTATACTGTCACGTCAGCCGGGACCTCCGCCCCGGAATGCTGTTCTACTGCATCCACACCTACCATTCCCGTCCCGCCATCCTCATCGAGCGGGCGGAAAACGTCCGTCTCACCGACGTCACGATCCACAGCCAGCCCGGTATGGGCATCGTCGGCAACCGCAGCGAGAACCTCACGTTCACCCGTCTGCACGTCGTTCCCTCCGCCGGTCATCACTGGTCCACGAACACGGACGCCACGCACTTCACCTCGATCAAGGGACTGCTCCGTTTCGAGGACTGCGAATTCGAGGGACAGGGCGACGATTCCACGAACGTGCACGGATATTATCAGGCGATCGTCCGCCGTGAGAGCGATACCGTCGCGTACCTGCAGGAGAAGACGCCGGACGGCACGCACGCGCAGTCGCTCGATTACCCCGATCCGGGCGACGTCATGGAGCTGACCTCCTATCATACGCTGGAGGTCGCGGATACGTACCGCGTCGTGGAATGCACGCCGATGCCGGACGAGTGGATGTGCCGCGTCGTGCTCGACCATCCGCTCCCCAAGGTCACGGACGGCTGGCTGCTCACCGACGTCACGCGCCTGCCGCGGCTGGAGTTCGTCGGATGCACGTGCAGCAATCATTTTGCCCGCGGCATCCTTATCAAGACCCGTTCCGTCCTCGTGGAGGGGAATACGTTCCGGAACGTATTCGGCGCCGCCGTCAAGGTGGCGGCGGAAGCGTCGTGGTGCGAAAGCGCCAGCCCCGCCGACGTCGTGATCCGCGGCAATCGCATCCTGTACTGCAGCGGCGAAGCCGGGATCGCCGTCTACGCGGACTCGGACGATCCGAGGGGACAGAGCATCTTCCGCGTCACGATCGAGGACAACGTCATCGACGAACCGGGGAACGCCCACGCGATCCTCTGCCGGAACGTGCGGGGGCTGACGATCGCCCGCAATCACGCCTGCGTCGCCGGCACGCCCGTCGTGATCGAACACTGCGCAGACGTCTCTTGTGACGCCTGAGCACGGCCATCTAAAGCAAGCACCCGATCTTATTCTGCCGAAAGGAAACGAATTATGGAACAGACCGAACGCACCGGCACCGCCGTCTCGCTCGCCGACTTCATGACCGAGCCGCGCGGCGAGGACGATACCGCACTCCTTGCCCGTGCCATGGACTACTGCCGGGAACATCCCGGCACGACGCTGACCGTTCCGCCCGGCGTCTATACCGTCACCTCCGCCCTGGCGCGCGAGGAGATGGAACACGTCCTGCGCGGCGACTGGGGCACCTATCCGCCCGCCCCCCAGCCGACGATGTTCAACCCGAAGTATCCGTACACCGTCGGCGTCGATTTCCGCGGGCAGTCGGGCACGACGGTCCTCGCCTACGGCGCGACGCTGATGGTCGACGGCTTCATGGAGCCGCTCTCCCTGCGCGACTGCCGTGACGTGCATCTTGCCGGTCTGACGATCGATCATAAGCGCAAGCCGTACAGCCGCGCCGTCGTGCGTGAGGTCGACGACAGCGCCGAGGGCGACATGATCCCCGCCGTACTCGAGTTCGATGCGGAGACCCCGATCGTCCCGCCGTCCGACGGCGTGACCGGCACGGGGCTTTTGCTCCGGTATTTCTTCTGCGATCGGTGCACCGGACAGCGCATCTTCAAGAAGATCGTCAATATCGAGATCGTCTCGTTCGACCGCTTCGACAACGAGCGCACCGTGCATTGTCACGTCACCCGGGACATCCGCCCCGGCATGTACTATTACTGCTATCATACGCTCCATTCCCGTCCCGCCATCCTCATCGAGCGCGCGGAGAACGTCCGCCTCACCGACGTGACGATCCACAGCCAGCCCGGCATGGGCATCGTCGGCAACCGCAGCGAGAACGTCACGCTCACCCGTCTGCGCATCGTTCCGAGTGCCGGGCACCACTGCTCCACGAACACGGACGCCACGCATTTCACCTCGATCAAGGGACTGCTCCGCTATGAGGACTGCGAATTCGAGGGACAGGGCGACGACGCCGTCAACGTGCACGGGTATTATCAGGATATCGTCCGGCGCGAGAGCGCTGCGACGGTCTGCATCCAGGCGAAGCCGTTCGACGGCACGCACGCGCAGTCACTCGATTATCCCGACGCAGGCGATCTCATGGAACTGACCAACTTCTCCTCCCTCGAAGTCCGGGACACGTACCGCGTCCTCGAATCCACGCCGCTGCCGGACGAGTGGATGTGCCGCGTCACCCTCGACCATCCGCTCCCCGAGGAAACGGGCGGCTGGGTACTCGCCGACGTCACCCGCCTGCCGCGGCTGGAGTTCGTCGGATGCACCTGCATCGACCACGAAGCGAACGGGCTGTGCATACGGACCCGTTCCGCGCTCGTCGAAGGAAATCTGTTCCGCGATCTGCTCGGCAGCGGCGTCAAGGTGGCCTTGGAACCCGCCTGGTGGGAATCCGCCGCCGCCGCCGACGTCGTGATCCGCGGTAACCGGATCATCCGCTGCGGAGAAGGCGACTGGTGCGCCGCCGTCAAGGTCTACGCCAACTCGAGCAAGCCGGAGGGGCAGTACATCCGCCGCGTCACGATCGAAGACAATATCATCGACCAGTCCGGTCATCCCCACGGGATCGTCTGCCGGAACGTGGAAGGACTGACGATCGCCCGCAACCATATCTGCACGGACGGCAGTCCCGTCGAGATCGAATACTGCACGGACGTCTCCTGCGACGTCTGACCATACGCGCACGAAAAAACGGCGGACAGGATCCTGTCCGCCGTTTTCTTGTGCCGATACCGGATTACTTCTTCAGGGATGCGGCGATGTCGCGCAGAAGCGCCATTTCCTCCGCACGCTCGTCGAGAAGACGCTGCTTCTCCGCCGCGGCCTCGGCGTCCGCTTTTTCCTTCTCTTCCTTCGCCTCGGCGTCGGCTTTCGCCTTCGCTTCCTCGGCGGCCTTCGTCTCTTCCTCGTTCGCTTTGGCCTTCGCCTTCATGATGACGCGCAGCACGCAGAAGATCGAAAGCGCGATGATGAGAAAATCAAGGATCGTCTGAATGAAGTTGCCGTACCGCAGAGCGACCTCCGCCGTGGCGACGGCGCCCTCCGCATCGAGGACGGCCTCCTTGAGGACGACCTTCCATTCCGCCACATCCAGTCCGCCGACCGCCAGGCCGACCAGAGGCATGATGATATCCGCCACGAGACTGGAGGTGATCTTGCCGAACGCGCCGCCGATCACAACGCCGACGGCCATATCCAGCACGTTGCCCTTTGCGATGAACGTCTTGAAATCAGACCAGAATTTACCCATGGTATTCTCCTTTCACAGTTTGGACTGCACGTTTATTATACACCACCGCACTGCGATGCGCAAGCATTATTTTCGAATTGCCCGTTTTTTTTCCGTTTTTTCCCGCCTCCGGGCGGAAGGATCGCTTCAAACAGCAAAAGGGGGAGGAGCCGAAGCTCCTCCCCCTCTGTCGGTTTGCTTTATACCGGTCGGCGCATCAATACATGCCGCCGCCCATGCCGCCGCCCATGCCGCCGGCCGGAGCGGGCTGCTCCTTCTCGGGCTGGTTGACGACGAGCGCTTCGGTCGTGAGCACGATCGCCGCGACGGAAGCCGCATTCTGCAAAGCGGAGCGCGTGACCTTCGTCGGGTCGACGATGCCGGCCTCGACCATGTCCACGTACTTCTCGCTGGCAGCGTCGAAGCCGTAACCGAGCTTGCCGCTGGAGCGGATCTTATCGACGACGACGGAGCCCTCGAAGCCCGCGTTGTCGGCGATCTGGCGGACAGGCGCCTCGAGCGCCTTCACGACGATGGAGATACCGGTCTTCTCATCGCTCTCCGCCGTCTCAAGCAGCTTGGAGACCTCGTCGATGACGTTCAGATACGCCGTGCCGCCGCCGGGGACGATGCCCTCTTCGACAGCCGCGCGCGTCGCGTTCAGCGCGTCCTCGATGCGGAGCTTCTTTTCCTTCATCTCCGTCTCCGTCGCCGCGCCGACCTTGATGACGGCAACGCCGCCGGCCAGCTTCGCAAGACGCTCCTGGAGCTTCTCACGGTCGAAGTCGGAGGTCGTCGTCTCGATGGCGGTGCGGATCTGGGAGATGCGGTTCTTGATCTCGTCGCTGTCGCCTGCGCCGCCGACGATGATCGTGTTGTCCTTGTTGACCTTCACCTGACGGGCGCGGCCGAGCTGTGCCATCGTGGTGTCCTTCAGTTCCAGACCGAGCTCGTCGCAGATGACCTCGCCGCCGGTCAGGATGGCGATGTCGCGGAGCATCTCTTTTCTTCTGTCGCCGAAGCCGGGCGCCTTGACGGCCGCCACGGTGAACGTGCCGCGGAGCTTATTGAGCACGAGCGTGGTCAGAGCCTCGCCCTCGACGTCCTCGGCGATGATGAGCAGCTTCTTGCCGGCCTGGACGATCTGCTCGAGCAGCGGCAGGATATCCTGCACGTTGGAGATCTTCTTTTCGGTGATGAGGATCAGCGCGTCGTCGAGCACCGCTTCCATCTTATCGGTATCGGTCGCCATGTACGGAGACAGATAGCCGCGGTCGAACTGCATGCCTTCGACGACCTCGGAATAGGTCTCGGCGGACTTGGACTCCTCGACGGTGATGACGCCGTCGGCGGTGACCTTCTCCATCGCGTCGGCGATCAGCTGACCGATCACCTCGTCGCCGGAGGAGACGGTGCCCACGCGGGCGATATCGGCGGTGCCGTTGACCTTCTTGGAGTTTGCACGGAGCGCTTCTACCGCACGGTCGACCGCGCGCTGGATGCCCTTGCGGATGATCATCGGATTCGCGCCGGCGGTGACGTTCTTCATGCCCTCATGGATGAACGCCTGCGCCAGAAGCGTAGCGGTCGTGGTGCCGTCGCCCGCCGCGTCGTTCGTCTTCGTGGCGACCTCGCGCACGAGCTGTGCGCCCATGTTCTCGGCGGCGTTCTCGAGCTCGATCTCCTTGGCGATGGTAACGCCGTCGTTCGTGATGAGCGGCGTGCCGTATTTCTTATCGAGGACCACGTTGCGTCCCTTCGGACCGAGGGTGATCTTCACCGTATCGGCGAGCTTGTCGACGCCCGCGATCAGCGCGTTGCGCGCTTCAATGCCGTAAAACAGATCCTTTGCCATGATATATCATTCCTCCGTTCTTATTCTACGATCGCCAGAATATCGCCCTGACGGACGATGTTGTATTCCTTGCCGTCGCACTTGACTTCCGTTCCGGCGTACTTGCTGGTGATGACCTTGTCGCCGACCTTCACGGTCATCGTGACTTCCTTGCCGTCCACGAGCCCGCCCGGTCCGACGGCGATAACGGTCGCCATCTGCGGCTTTTCCTTCGCGGTCCCCGGAAGAACGATACCGCTCTTCGTGGTCTCTTCCGCTTCCACTGCACAGACAACTACACGGTCTGCCAAAGGTTTGATAGTCATACGTAACCTCCTGTAATCGATAGAGAATATATGATTCTGTATGCTCGGGATTAGCACTCATATTTTTTGAGTGCCAACCTTTACGCGTATTATTCTATACCGAACCGGCGTAAAAATCAAGGGATTTTTCGAATATTCACATATTTTTAACATTTGTTCCGGGCATTTCCTTTATTCTCTCCCTCCCTGAGTGCTAAACGGGATGCCGTCCGCATACACTGGCGAAAGGGATCTCCGCCGATGCGGCGAGGGGAGGAGGAAGAGATACGGAAACGTGGAACCTCTGGCTCGGCGGGATTCTGACGCCGCTTGTGCTGCTCGGATGCGGGACCGCGTTCGGGATCCGGCTGCGCTTCTTCTGGCTGCTCCACCCGCTCCGGACGGCGCGCGCGCTGCGCGAGACCGCCGGCGTCGGCGGAACGTCCCCTGCCGCCGCGCTCTCGCTCGCGCTCGCCGGAACGCTCGGCGTCGGCAATATCGCCGGTGTGGCGACGGCGATCACGGCGGGCGGCGCGGGCGCCGTCTTCTGGATGCTCCTCGGCGCATTCGCCGCCATGAGCGTCAAATATGCGGAGGTGTATCTCGCCGTCCGCTGGCGGCGCGTGCAGGAGGAAGCCGGACACGGCGTCTTCGTCGGCGGTGCGCCGCTGTATCTGTCCGACGGTCTCTCCTCCGAGGCGCGCACGGAACGCGGCCGCCGGGCGGCGCGCCTGATCGGCGGGGCGTTCGCGCTGCTCTGCGTGCTTCACGCGCTGCTGACGGGAAATATCGTGCAGGTACACGCGGCGGTGGAATCCGTATCCGTTCCTCCGCTGCTCGTATGCCTTCCGTTCGCGGCGGCGGCCGTCTTCGCCGCATGGCACGGGACGGAGCGCGCCGCGCGCGTCACCGCCGCGGTCATCCCGGTACTGACGGCGTGTTTCCTCGCGCTCTCCCTCTTTCTGATCTGTACGAACGCGTCCGGCATCCCCGCCGTGCTCCGCCGCATCCTGCGCGGTGCGTGGCGGGCGGATGCGGTCGGCGGCGGCTTTGGCGGACTGGCGGTCAACCATGCCGTGCGCTTCGGGATCACGCGCGGACTCCTCTCCAATGAAGCCGGATGCGGGAGCACGCCGACCGCTCACGCGGCGGCGCGGACGCCGGGACCGTATCATCAGGGCTGCTTCGGGATCTTTGAGGTCTTCGCCGATACCGTGCTCCTCTGCTCGGTGACGGGGCTGGTGATCCTTCTGTACGCCGACGGGGAGGGACTGGACGGGATCCCGCTCGCGCTGACGGCGTACGCCCGTCTCGCCGGTCAGATCGGCGGCGAATGTTTCGCGTGCGTCGTCGGTGCGTTCCTTTCCGTATCCGTCGTCCTTTTCGCCGTCTCGACCGTCCTTGCACAGAGTGCCTGCGCCGCGCAGGCGCTCTCCTTCGTCCTTCCGCGCGCCGCCGCGCGCCGATGCGTTGCCGTCCTCGCCGCGAATGCGGCTCTCCTCGGCGGATGGATCCGCGCGTCGTCGATGTGGGCGGCGGCGGATCTCGTCATCACGCTCATGACCGTCGTCAACTGCGCGTGCCTGTGGCGGATGCGCCGGCAGGTGCGGGGCGAGCCGCGCGCTTCCGCTGATGCCGAAATGACGTCCGGGGGTCAGGCGCTTCGCGGCGGTCGCCGTTTGAGGTAAAGGAAGAGGCGGCGCCTTTCGGGCGCCGCCTCTTTGGAGTTTGGCTGATTACTTGTTTTCTTCCTTCGGCTTCTCTTCCGCCTTCTCATCCTTGAGATTGACGAAGCGGATCAGAGCCATCTCGGCGCCGTCGCCGCGGCGCGGACCGAGCTTATAGATCTGCGTGTAACCGCCGGAGATCGCCGCGTACTGCGGAGCGATCACGTTGAAAAGCTTGGAAACGGCGTCTTCCTTGGTGATGAAGGCGAGCGCCGCGCGGCGGCTGGCAAGCGTGTTCGTCTTGCCGAACGACACCATCTTCTCCGCCAGCGCGCTCACTTCTTTGGCGCGGGTCAGGGTCGTTTCGATGGAACCGTTCTCTATAAGATACGTGACGAGACCGCGAAGCATCGCATTTCTGTGTGCGGTCGGTCTGCCGAGTTTCCTCGTACCGGGCATTGTTCATGTCCTCCTTTGCTTGTGCAAAATTTGCTTAGGGGTGCGCGCTTCACTCTTCCTCTTTCTTGAGGTCGAGCCCGAGCGAGTGAAGCTTCAGGATCACTTCTTCCAGCGATTTCTTTCCGAGGTTTCTGACCTTGATCATATCCTCTTCGGTGCGGTTGGTCAAATCCTCCACCGTATCAATGCCCGCGCGCTTCAGGCAGTTGAAGCTGCGCACGGACATGTCAAGCTCCTCAATGGTCATCTCAAGGACTTTTTCCTTTATGGTTTCCTCGCGTTCGACCATGATTTCAGCATTCTTTGCCTCGTCGGAAAGATCGACGAACAAATTGAGATGCTCGTTGAGTATCTTGGCGCCGAGAGAAATCGCTTCCTTCGCGGAGATCGTGCCGTTTGTGAGAACCTCCAGCGTCAGCTTGTCGTAGTCCGTATTCGAACCGACACGCGTATTTTCCACCGTGTAGTTCACGTTATACACAGGCGTATAGATCGAGTCGGTGAATATCGTTCCGATCGGAGCGGACGGAGTAGATGTACCCTGATTCGCGGCTGCATACAGCTGCTTGTTCTTCTCCTGCGAGATGTAGCCGCGGCCGTGGTCGAAGGTCAGCTCCATATAGAACCGGACGTTCTCACTGAGCGTCGCGATATGAAGCTCGGGGTTCAGGATCTCAAGATCCGCGTCCTGCCGGATATCGCCTGCCGTGACCTCGCAGGGTCCCGTCATATCGATCACCGCCATCTTGGCCGCGTCGCCGTGAAGCTTTGCCGTGATTCCCTTTACGTTCAGGACGATCTCACAGACGTCTTCCTTCACGCCGGTGATCGTGGAGATCTCGTGCAGCACGCCGTCGATCTTGATGTTCGTGACTGCGACGCCGGGGAGGGAGCTCAAAAGCACGCGGCGCAGAGAGTTGCCGAGCGTGACCCCGTACCCTCTCTCGAGAGGCTCAATGATGAACTTCCCGTTCCGACCGTCCTCTGAAAGGTTGACAGTCGTGATGTTCGGCTTTTCTATTTCGATCATTAATAACCCTCCGTATAAACTTTATTGCAAATCTACCAATTTGCCGGGCAGACGGATGTTTGCCGATGGATCTGCTTCATGGCCGACGCCGGCGTTCCCGCCGGCAGCGACGTCCGAAGCTGCGGCAGGTTATTACTTGGAATAGAGCTCGATGATCAGCTGTTCGTTGACCTCGAAGTCCAGCTCCTCACGGATCGGAAGCGCCTTCACGGTGGCGGTAAGGTTCTCGCGGTCGACCTCAAGCCACGACGGAGCGAGACGCGTCGCCGCCAGCTCTGCCAGCTCCTTGAACTTCGCGGACGAGCGGCTGTTTTCCTTCACGGTGATCACGTCGCCGAGCTTCAGAAGAAGAGACGGGATGTTGACCTTCTTGCCGTTCACGGTGAAATGGTTGTGGCGGACGAGCTGTCTCGCCTCGCGGCGGGTCTTCGCCATCCCCATGCGGAACACGACGTTGTCCAGCCGTCTTTCCAGAAGGCGGATCATGTTCTCACCGGTGATGCCGTCCTGCTTGACAGCCATCTCGTAGTAATTGCGGAACTGGTTCTCCTGAACGCCGTAGATGAATTTCAGCTTCTGCTTTTCTTTGAGCTGCGCGCCGTACTCCGAAAACTTCTTTCTCGTGAAAGCGTGCGGATTACGGGTCGTTCTTTTGTTGTCATAGCCAAGCACCGCAGGGCTGATGTCAAACGCCCGGCACTGCTTCGCAATGGGATCATGACGTACTGCCATGGTGTTCCTCCGTTATTTTATAATGAATTATCGGTACTGAAGCTACCGACGCCGAGCAAACGAAAGGCTCGGTATACGTCTCGTCCGCCCCGCGGACTGGGGAAAAACGATCGGATCAGACTCTTCTGCGCTTAGGCGGACGGCAGCCGTTGTGCGGGATCGGCGTGACGTCGCGGATCAGCGTGATATCGAGTCCGGCGGTCTGCAGAGCGCGGATCGCGGATTCACGTCCCGGACCGGGGCCCTTCACGAAGACCTCGACCGTCTTCATCCCGTGCTCGATGGCAGCCTTCGCGGCGGTCTCGGCGGCGGTCTGCGCGGCGTACGGGGTCGACTTTCTGGAGCCCTTGAAGCCCATCTCGCCGGCGGAAGCCCAGCTGATGGCGTTCCCGGCGACGTCGGTGATGGTCACGATCGTGTTGTTGAAGGTAGAGCTGATATGAGCGGTACCCTTCTCAATGTTCTTGCGCTCGCGGCGTTTCTTGATAACTCTTTTGGTACCGGTAGCTGCTTTAGCCATGAAACTTGGTCACTCCTTTACTTCTTCTTATTGGCGATCGTCTTGGCGGGACCTTTTCTGGTTCTTGCGTTCGTCTTGGTGCGCTGACCGCGGACGGGAAGACCCTTTCTGTGACGAATGCCGCGATAGCAGTTCGTCTCGACCAGACGCTTGATGTTCATCGCGACTTCGCGGCGGAGTTCACCCTCGACCGTGTAGTTGTTCTCGATCTCGTCACGGAGCTTGGCGATGTCCTCCTCCGTCAGATCCTTCGCACGGGTATCGGGGTTGATGCCGGTTTTCGCGAGGATATCCTTCGAGCTCTTCAGACCGATCCCGTAGATGTAGGTCAGAGCGATCTCAACGCGTTTGGAGTTCGGAATATCGACACCGGATATACGAGCCATTCTCTTTCACCTCTTCTTTGGTATTGTGGCATAAGCGCGGACGCTCAGCCCTGTCTCTGCTTGTGCTTCGGATTCTCGCAGATGACCATGACGTGGCCGTTGCGTTTGATGATCTTGCACTTATCGCAGATTTTCTTCACGGAAGGCTTGACTTTCACTGTTTGTACCAACCTTTCTTTGCATTATGACGGCCGCGCCCGGACACGAGCCTGAAGGGCGCCGCCGCACGGCGGACTTGTCTGACGGCGGACGGGTGAACGGCCGCCGCCGGACGGGCATTCTGCGGGTACGTTTATTTGCTTCGCCAGGTGATCCTGCCCTTCGTCGGGTCGTAGATGGAGACCTCCACCGTTACCCGGTCGCCGAGCAGTATTTTGATATAGTTCATACGAAGCTTGCCGGAGATATGCGCGGTAACGATCATATCGTTCGGCAGTTTTACCTTGAAGGTCGCGTTCGGGAGCACCTCCACGACGACGCCTTCAAATTCGATCACATCATCCTTCGGCAGATCAATCTCTCCTCTCTGTAATCATCCGCGGCGGATCGTCAGACCTTGGTCAGAAGCAGGGGACCGTCCGCCGTCAGCGCCACCGTGTGCTCGTAATGAGCGGAAAGCGCGCCGTCCGCGGTCTTGACCGTCCAGCCGTCGCTCAGCTCCGTGACGCGGTCGGTTCCCTGATTGATCATCGGTTCAATGGCGATCGTCATACCCGTGCACAGGCGCGGACCGCGTCCGCGCGTACCGTAGTTCGGAACGTTCGGATCCTCGTGAAGATCGTGACCGACGCCGTGCCCCACGTATTTCTTGACGGTGGAAAAGCCGAGTCCGGTCACGTATCCGTCCACCGCGGCGCCGATGTCTCCGATGCGCGCGCCTTCGGCCGCCGCCGCTTCCACGCCGAGTTCAAAACTGCGGCGGGTCGCTTCGATCAGCCGGACGGCCTCGGGAGATACGCGCCCGACGGGGAACGTATTCGCGCTGTCGCCGTGGAAGCCGCCGATGCAGGCGCCGACGTCGATCTTGACGATATCGCCCTCCTCCAGAACGCGGGCGGAGGGGATGCCGTGGATGACCTCGTCGTTGACGCTGATGCAGGCGCTGGCGGGGAAGCCGCCGTAGCCGAGGAAGGACGGACGGGCGCCGCACTTCTCGATGTGGTGACGGATGCACTCATCGAGCTGCTTCGTCGTGACGCCGGGGCGCACCATCTCGCCGGCAAGCGCAAGCGCTTCGCCGGTGATGCGTCCGGCCACCTTCATCAGGCGGATCTGTTCCGCATTCTTCACAAAGATCATTTTACTTCATCTGCTTTCGCGCAGGGAATACGAAGGGCACGGAACGTCAGCGCGGTCGTATCCTCCAGCTTTTCCTGACCGATCACCGTCCGAAGGAGCCCCTTCTCTTTGTAGTATTCCTTGAGAGGCTCCGTCTGCTCGTGATACACGGCGAGACGGGAACGGACCACGGCAGGATCGTCATCCGAGCGGATCGTGAGCGATTCGCCGCAGGCGCACTGCTCGCCGTTCGGGGACGGATTGGATTCCACGTGATACGTGGAGCCGCACGCCTTGCAGACACGGCGGCCGCTCATGCGACCGATGATCCGCTCGTCGCTGACCTCGATCGTCAGCACGTCGGTGATGCCGACCTGCATTGCCTCAAGCGCCTCCGCCTGCGGCACGGTGCGGGGAAATCCGTCCAGGATGAACCCGTCCGCGCAGTCCGGCTGCGCAAGACGATCGCGGACGATGCCGATGACGACCTCGTCGGGGAGAAGGTCGCCGCGCTCGATATAGGCGCGCGCGTTCTTCCCCATCTCCGTACCGGCGGCGATGGCCTCGCGGATCATCGCGCCGGTGGAGATCGTCGGGATGGACAGCGCGGCGGCGATCTTTTCAGCCTGCGTGCCCTTTCCTGCGCCGGGAGCGCCGAGCAGGATGAGTTTCAGTATACGCTTCATTTTCTACCTCGTTTCGACTCAGGTCGAATGCGACGGATCAAAGCCGGAGCCTCTCACTCAAGGAATCCCTTGTAGTGACGCATCGAAAGCTGCGACTCGAGATCGCGGGCGGTTTCGAGGATGACGCCGACAACGATGATGATGGAGTTGCCGCTGAAGGCAAGCCCGCCCAGATTCCCACCGGAAATAATGTTGGCGATCATCGGGACGACGGCGATCACGCCGAGGCAGAGCGCGCCGAGCAGGGTGATGCGGTTGAGGATCCGCGTGATATAGTCAGCGGTAGGCTTGCCGGGACGGATGCCGGGGATGGAGCCGCCGTTCTTCTTGAGGTTGTTGGCGATCTCGATCGGATTGAAGGTGAGCGACGTATAGAAATACGCGAACACGATAATCAGAATGAAGGTGAGCACCGCGTAGAACCACGAGCCGGAGCTGAAGAGATTGAGGAACTTATCCCAGAAAGAGCCTTCAGCGGGCGTCGGGAAGAAGAGCGCGACCGTAGCGGGGATGGTGATGATGGAGTTGGCGAAGATGATCGGCATGACGCCCGTCATCATCAGCTTCAGAGGAAGCGATGAATTCTGACCGCCGTACATCTTCCGTCCGACCACCTTCTTGGCGTACTGGATCGGAAGTCTCCGTTCGCTGTCGTTCGTGAAAACGATGAACACGATCATGGCGAGACCGATGATCAGCGTCGAGGCGGCGATGATGATACCGGTCGCCTTGCCGCTGGTCAGGTACGACCAGAACGTGGACAAAATCGACGGACCGCGGGACACGATATTGGCAAGAAGGATCATGGAGATGCCGTTGCCGATGCCGTGGTCGTTGACCTTTTCCGCGAGCCACATGACGAGAGACGAGCCGGCGCAGTAGCACATGATCATGACGGCGGCCGCGAAGATGCTGTTGTCGATCAGCAGGTTATTGTTGCGCAGCAGCATGTAGTAGCCGAACGCCGTGATGAGGCCGAGGCCGACGGTGACGTACCGGGTGATCTGGTTGATCTTCTTCTGACCGTCCTGGCCGTCCTTCGCCATATTCTCCAGCGCGGGGATGGCGATCGTCAGAAGCTGCATCACGATGGAAGCCGTGATATACGGAGAAACGCCGAGAGCGAAAAGTGTTGCGTGTGAAAATGCGTCACCGGACAAAATGTTCAGGTACTGGAAGATCGAGCCGTCCGTCAGCGCCATGTAGGAGCTGAGCATGTTGGAATCCAGATACGGGATCGGGATCGCAACACCGATACGGTAGATCACGATGACCAGCGCAGTGAAGAGCATCTTCTTGCGCAGATCCGCGACCTTCCATGCATTCACGAGTGTCTTGAACACTTAGATCACCTCGGTCTTTCCACCAGCCGCTTCTATCTTTTCTTTCGCGCTTGCTGAAAAGATCGTCGCTTCCACGGTAAGTTTTTTGGAAAGCTCGCCGTTGCCAAGCACCTTGAGACCGTCGAGGGCCTTCGTGATCTTTCCGGTCTCCATCAGCTTAGTGAGATTCACCGTGTCGCCGTCGTTGAAGCAGTTCAGGTCGCTGACGTTTACAATGGCGTACGACTTGGCAAACTTATTGTGAAAACCTCTCTTCGGGAGCTTGCGGTACAGCGGGAGCTGACCGCCTTCAAACCCCGGACGAACGCCGCCGCCGGAGCGGGCGTTCTGACCCTTATGGCCCTTGCCGGCCGTTTTCCCGTTGCCGGAGCCGGCGCCTCTGCCCTTACGGAACACGGGGCGGGCGGAGCCTTCTGCCGGGGAAAGTTCATGGAGCTTCATGCTTTAGTCCTCCTTCATAATATTCATTTCTTTGTCGTCGGAGGGCTTACGCCTTCTCCACGGTGACAAGATGCGCAAGGATCTTGACCTTGCCTGCGAGCACGGGGGAGTCGGCATGGACGATCGTATCACCGATCTTGCGGAGCCCCAGAGACGCCGCGGTGGCCTTCTGATTCGGCTTGGCGCCGATCAGGCTCTTGGTAAGCGTTACTTTTACGTTTTCCATACTGTCCTCCCCATCAGAGAACCTTGTCGGATTCGATGCCGCGGGTTTTCGCGACCTCGTTCACCGTTCTGAGCATCCTCAGCCCCTCGAAGGTCGCCTTCACGACGTTCGTCGGGTTGTTGGAGCGCAGGCTCTTGGCGCGGATGTTCTTGATGCCGGCGAGTTCGACCACGGCGCGGACGGTTTTGCCCGCGATGATCCCGGTACCTTCGGATGCCGGTCTCAGAAGGACCGACCCGGCGCCGTACTCACCCAGCACGTCGTGCGGGATCGTGTTCCCGTACAGGGAGACCTCGATCATATTCTTCTTTGCGTCCTCGATTCCCTTGCGGATCGCTTCCGGAACCTCGGCAGCCTTTCCGAGACCGTAGCCGACGTGGCCGGCGCCGTCGCCGACGATCATCAGCGCGGCGAAGCGGGCGATGCGGCCGCCCTTGACGGTCTTGGATACACGGTTCACAACGACGAGCTTTTCCTGAAGCTCGAGCGTTGAAGGATCAAATCTTTTTGCCATTCTCTTTCTCCTGTTGAATTGTTTAATCGTTACGAATTAAACAGTGTACAAACCGGCCTTCTGTCCGGGGCACGGACGGCGGTGCGTTCGGATCCCGCGGGATCAGAACTTCAGTCCGCCCTCTCTCGCGCCCTCGGCCAGCTCCGATACACGTCCGTGATAGATATAACCGCCGCGGTCGAAAACGACCTCTTCGATTCCCTTCTGGACTGCGCGCTCGGCGACCATCTTGCCGACCTTTCTTGCCGCTTCCTTGTTGGAGCCCGTGCCCTCAAAGCCGGCCTCGTTGGAAGAAGCTGCGACGAGGGTCGTGCCCTTCACGTCGTCGATGATCTGCGCATAGATATACTTGTTGGAACGGTACACGGCAAGACGGGGACGCTCTGCCGTTCCGCTGATCTTGGCGCGGACGCGGCGGTGTCTCTTGAGCCGCTGCACGTTCTTATCCTTTTTTGAGACCATGTTTTCCTTCTCCTTCCTGATTACTTGCCGGTCTTGCCGACCTTACGGCGGATCCGTTCGCCGCTGTACTTGACGCCCTTGCCGAGGTACGGCTCCGGCGGTCTCTTGGAGCGGATGACGGCCGCTATCTGGCTGACCTTCTGCTTATCGGCGCCCTTGACGACGACGGTGTTGGAATCCGGAACGTCGAAGGTGATGCCGTCGCCCTCTTCAAAGAGGATCGGGTGCGAATGGCCGAGGTTGAGCGTCAGGGTCTTGCCGGTCTTCTGCGCGCGGTAGCCGACGCCGACGATCTCGAGCTTCTTCTCAAAGCCTGTCGTCACGCCCTTGACCATATCGTTGAGGAGCGCGCGGGTCGTTCCGTGCAGAGCGCGGCTCTCCGCCTCGTCGTCCGGACGCTGGACCCTGAGCACGTTGTCCTTGCACTCGATGGTGAGCGCGGCGGGGAAACGGAAGCTGAGCGTATCCTTCGGGCCTTTGACGGTCACGAGGTTGCCCTCCTCGCCGGAAACGGTGACGCCGGCGGGGACGGTGATGGGTTCTCTACCGATTCTTGACATATCCTTCTCTCCTTTCTCTTACCAGACAAAGGCGAGGATCTCGCCGCCGACTTTTTCAAGCCGAGCCGTCTTATCGGTCATGATGCCCTTCGGGGTGGATACGATGGCGATGCCGAGACCGTTCATGACCTTCGGCATATCCTCGTAGTTGGAGTAGATCCGGAGACCGGGCTTGGAGACGCGGCGCAGGCCGTGGATGACCTTCTGCTTGCCGGCCTCGTACTTGAGGGTGATGCGGATGATGCCCTGTTTCCCGTCCTCGATAACCTGTACGCCCTTGATGTAGCCTTCAGCGAGAAGGATATCGGCGATGGCCTTCTTCATATTGGAAGCGGGAACGTCCACGCTTTCGTGGCGGGCGTTGCTTGCGTTTCTCACGCGGGTCAGCATATCGGCGATCACGTCGGATATCTGCATTGTAAAAATCCTCCTGTCATGCAAGTTGTTTCTTGCTGCCGCACCGATGACCTGTGCGGCCGCTCACCGGTGGTTAAACCGCGGTTTCCTTCCGGTGCGGAACGGTGCCGGGCGGCGCCCGGCGGGGGCATCGGTCACCAGCTTGCTTTCTTCACGCCGGGGATCTCGCCCTTGTACGCCAGCTCACGGAAGCAGATACGGCAGATGCCGTACTTGCGAAGATACGCGTGAGGGCGGCCGCAGATCTTGCAGCGGTTGTAGCGGCGGGTCATGAACTTCGGCTCCGCCTGCTGCTTTAAGATCATGGATTTCTTTGCCATAATTCTCTCCTCCCCTTATTTCGCGAACGGAGCGCCCATCATGGTGAGCAGCTCTCTGGCTTCGGCGTCCGTCTTGGCGGTCGTCACGATGGCGATGTCCATGCCGCGGATCTTGTCGACCTTATCGTACTCGATTTCGGGGAAGATGAGCTGTTCCTTCAGGCCGAGGGAGTAGTTGCCGCGGCCGTCGAACGCATCGGGATTGATGCCTTTGAAGTCGCGGACTCTCGGCAGGGCGAAGTTGAACAGACGGTCCAGGAACTCATACATTCTCTCGCCGCGCAGAGTGACCTTGACGCCGATCTTCATGCCCTCGCGGACCTTGAAGTTAGCGACGGACTTCTTCGCGAAGGTGGGGACCGCCTTCTGACCGGAGATCAGGGCGAGATCGCCCATGATCGCGTCGATCGCCTTGGCGTTTTCCTTCGCCTCGCCGGCGCCGACGTTGATGACGACCTTGTCGATCTTCGGGATCTGCATAACGCTCTTGTACTCATACTTTTTCATGAGCGCCGGAGCGACTTCGGATTTGTAGTAGGTATTAAGTCTTGCTGCCATCACTCAAACCTCCGCTCACAGTGCGGCGCCGCACTTGGCGCAGACACGGATTTTCTTGCCGTCCTCGATCTTGTGGGCGGCGCGGGTCTGTTTGCCGCACTTCTCGCAGAAGAGCTGCACCTTGCAGGCGTAGAGAGCGCCTTCGGTCTCAACGATGCCGCCCTGCTCCTGGTTGTTTCTCGGTTTGACGTGCTTCTTGATCTTGTTGGCGCCTTCGACGATGACCTTGCCCTCTTTCGGGGAAACCTCGAGGACCTTGCCCTTCACGCCCTTGCTGTTGCCGGAGATCACGAGAACGACGTCGTCTTTCTTCACATGCATCTTAGCCATTTCGCAATTCCTCCTTTACAGAACTTCCGGTGCGAGGGAGAGGATCTTCGTGTACTCGTGCTCGCGGAGTTCGCGGGCGACCGGCCCGAAGATACGGGTCCCCTTGGGGTTCTTGTCGTCGCCGATGATCACGGCCGCGTTCTCGTCGAACTTGATATAGGATCCGTCCGCACGGCGGAGACCCATCACACTGCGCACGATCACAGCCTTGACCACATCGCCCTTTTTGACCATGCCGCCCGGCGCCGCTTTCTTCACGGCGCAGACGACGACGTCGCCGATGTTTGCATATCGTCTGCCGGTGCCGCCGAGGACGCGGATGCACATAAGCTCCTTCGCGCCCGTGTTGTCGGCAACCGTCATCAATGACTGCTGCTGAATCACTTTCGCATTCCTCCTGTTGAATGAGTTGGGTACGCGCTTTGACGTACCTGTTTCGAGGATTCCTTATTTCGCCTTCTCGATGATCTGAACGAGTCTCCAGCGGATCGTCTTGGAGAGCGGTCTCGTCTCCATGACCTCGACGGTATCGCCGACGCCGCATTCGTTCTTCTCATCGCGTGCGTGGATCTTCGTGGTGCGTTTGATGATCTTGCCGTAGGTGGGATGCTTGACATTGTCGGCGATGGCGATCGTTATGCACTTGTCCATTTTATTGCTGACAACCTTGCCCACTCTGGTCTTTCTCAGGTTACGGGTTTCTTCCATTTCGTTTCTCCCCCTTACGCATTCTTCTCGCGGATGACGGTCATCACGCGCGCGATATCCTTCTTCACGTCCGCGATCCGGTGGGGGTTGTCAAGCTGGTTGATCGCGTGCTGGAAACGGAGGGTAAACAGCTCGCCCTTCAGCTCTTTCAGCTTGGCGTCCAGCTCCGTATCCGACAGTTTTCTGATTTCGGTGGCCTTCACAGCTTATCCCTCCACTTCTTTGTCGAGCTGCTCCCGGGTAGCGAAACGGCACTTGATCGGGAGCTTGTGCATGGCAAGGCGCATGGCTTCCTTCGCGGTCTCCTCCGTGACGTCGCCCATCTCGAACAGCACTCTGCCCGGCTTGACGACGGCGACCCAGTACTCGGGCGAGCCCTTACCAGAACCCATTCGGGTCTCAGCCGGTTTCTCGGTGATCGGCTTATCCGGGAAGATCTTGATCCACACCTGACCGCCGCGCTTCGTGTAACGGGTCATGGCGACACGGGCGGCCTCGATCTGGTTCGAGGTGATCCACGCCGGCTCCAGGGCGACGAGACCGTAGGTGCCGTTCGTGATCGTATTGCCGCGGTGCGCCTGTCCCTTCATACGTCCGCGCTGCACGCGTCTGTATTTGACTCTCTTAGGCATCAACATAATCAGTTAGCGCTCCCTTCCGTAGATTCTTTCGGCGCTGCCGGAGCGGCGGGCGCGCGCATCGGACGGTCGCCGGTACGCATCGGACGGTCGCCCTGCGGTCTGCGGTCGCCGGGACGGCTGTCGCGGCGGTCTCCGCCCGGTCTGCGGTCGCCGCTGCGGTTGTCGCGGCGGTCTCCGCCCGGTCTGCGGTCGCGGCGGTCTCCGCGGCGATCGCCGAACTTCTTCTTGTCTTCGGCGGCGACGGCGGCGCCGGTCTGCGTGCGGGCTACCTCGGAGAGGACTTCGCCCTTGTAGATCCAGACCTTGATGCCGATCTTGCCGTAGGTAGTGTTCGCTTCCGCGAAGCCGTAGTCGATATCGGCGCGCAGCGTCTGCAGCGGGATGGTGCCCTCGTGGTAATGCTCGGTCCGGGCGATCTCCGCGCCGGCGAGACGGCCGTTGAGGTTGATCTTGATCCCCTTGGCACCCATGCGCATCGTGCGCTGGATCGCCTGCTTCATGGCGCGGCGGAACGCGGCGCGCTTCTCGAGCTGTTCAGCGATCGACTCGGCGACGAGCTGAGCGCACATCTCGACCGGCTTGATCTCGATGACGTTGACGGCGACGGGGACGCCCATCTTCTGCTCAAGGTCCACGCGAAGCTTCTCGATCTCCGTGCCGCCCTTGCCGATGACCATGCCCGGTTTGCCGCAGTGGATGAAGACTCTCGCCTTGCCGGCGTTGTCGCGTTCGATCTCGATCTTGGGGATGCCGGCGCTTTTGAGTTTTTCCTTCAGATATTCTCTGACGTTATAATCCGAGACGAGCAGATCGCCGAACTTCTCGTCGCTGGCGAACCATCTCGAGTCCCAGTTCTTGATCACACCGACGCGCAGGCCGTGCGGATTTACTTTCTGACCCATATTCCAGCCTCCCTCTTTATTCTTTCTCGGATACCGCGATGGTGATATGGCTTGTACGCTTCAGGATCCGGTCGCCGGAGCCCTTGCCGCGCGGCATCATTCTCTTGAGCGTCATGCCGGGGGTCACGAAGCATTCCGAGACGTACAGCTTCTCGGGATCCATGTGGAAATTGTTTTCCGCATCCGCCATGACGCGGCCGAGGAGCTTCACGGCCGGCTCACACGCGGACTTGCGCGTATTCTTCAGAATACCGACGGCCATGGCGGCGTCCTTGCCGCGGATAAGATCGAGGACGATCTTGACCTTGCGCGGGGAGATGCGGATGAATTTTTCGGTTGCTCTTGCTTCCATTCTTAACGTTGCCTCCCTTGCACTCAGTTGCCGTTGTTGGACGTCTTGGAGCCGGCATGTCCCTTGAAGGTGCGCGTGGGGGCGAACTCGCCGAGCTTATGCCCGACCATATCCTCCGTCACGTACACCGGAATATGCTTCCTGCCGTCGTGCACAGCGATGGTGTGTCCGATAAACTCCGGGAAAATGGTGGAAGAACGGGACCATGTCTTGAGGACCTTCTTCTCGCCTTTTTCATTCATAGCGCAAATGCGCTGATACAGTTTCGCTTCTACAAAGGGAGCTTTCTTTGTGCTTCTGCTCATTTACGGCGCCTCCTTCCTTACTTGCTGTTCCTGCGCTTGACGATGAACTTGTTCGTTCTCGCCTTGCGGTCGCGCGTCTTATAACCCATGGCGGGCTTGCCCCACGGAGTCATCGGACCGGGATGGCCGATCGGAGCCTTGCCCTCGCCGCCGCCGTGCGGGTGATCGCACGGGTTCATGACGGAACCGCGGACGGTTGGACGGATGCCCATGTGACGCTTCTTGCCGGCTTTGCCGATCTTGATCGTGTCGTGCTCGATGTTCGAGACCTGACCGATCGTGGCGGTGCACTTGAGCTGGATATAGCGCATCTCGCCGGAAGGAAGACGGACCAGCGCGAGGTCGTTCTCCTTGGACATGAGCTGTGCCTGCGCGCCCGCGGAGCGGACGAGCTGGGCGCCCTTGCCCGGATTGAGCTCGATATTGTGGATGAAGGTACCGAGCGGGATATTCGCGAGCGGCAGCGTGTTGCCGGGCTTGATATCGACTTCGGCGCCGGAGTAGAGCACGTCGCCGTCGGTCACGCCGACCGGAGCGATGATGTAGCTCTTCTTGCCTGCCTCATCCTGAAGCAGCGCGATATAGGCGGTACGGTTCGGGTCGTACTCGACGCCGATGACCTTGTGCGCGGAAGCGTCGCTTCTCTTGAAGTCGATGATGCGGTATTTCAGCTTGTTGCCGCCGCCCTGATGACGGACGGTGATGCGGCCGTAGCTGTTGCGACCGGCGTGCTTCTTCTTGATCCGGACAAGGGATTTCTCCGGAGTGAACTTGGTCAGTTCCTCGAAGGAAGGCACCGTCATATGACGCCGGGAAGGCGTGGTCGGCTTGAATTTCATGGTTGCCATAGCGTATCTCCTTCCTCTCAGTTCAGACCTTCAAAGAACTCGATCGTCTTGGAATCGGGCTTCAGGGTGACGATGGCTTTCTTCCACGCCGCCGTGTAGCCGGCTCTGTAACGGAGTCTCTTCGGCTTTCTCTTGACGTTGATCGTGTTGACGGCGGCCACCTTCACACCGAACAGCTCCTCGACCGCGTGCGCGATCTCGGGCTTGGTAGCGTCGCTGGCGACGCGGAAGGAGTATTTCTTATCGGCGATGCCGTCCATGCTCTTCTCGGTAATGAGCGGCTTGATGATGATGTCCTGAGCGAACTTCATTCCGCGTACACCTCCTCGATTTTTTCGACCGCTTCCTTCGCGGCGATGAACGTATTGCAGTTCAGGATGTCGTACACATTCAGGGTGGTGCAAAGCGTCGTCTTCACACCGGGGATATTGGCGAAGCTGCCGGTGACCTTGGCGTCCGGAGCGGGCAGGACGACGAGCGTCTTCTTGCCGGCGCCGACGGCCTTCAGCATGGCCGCCATCGTCTTCGTCTTGTACTCTTCCGTCGTGATGCGGTCGATAACGATCATCTCGCCGTCCGCGACCTTGGAGGAGAGCGCGCCGAAGAGGGCGAGGCGCTTGACCTTCTTGTTCAGCTTCACGGTATAGGTGCGGGGCTTCGGGCCGAGGGCGATGCCGCCGTGCGTCCACTGAGGAGCGCGCGTGGAACCCTGACGGGCGCGGCCGGTTCCCTTCTGTCTCCAGGGCTTCTTGCCGCCGCCGGACACTTCGGAACGGGTCAGCGTGGACTGCGTTCCCTGTCTCTGATTGGAAAGATAGGCTCTGACCGCCGCGTGGAGGACGGCGCCGTTCACGTCAGCCGCAAAGACCTTGTCGGAAAGAGTCATGGCTCCGACTTCCGCGCCTGCCATATTGACAACTTTGATTTCAGGCATTGTAGTTCCTCCTTCCGATTATGCTTTCACGCTGTTGCGAAGGAACACGATCCCGCCGCGCGCGCCGGGGACGGCGCCCTTGACGGCGATGATGCTCTTCTCAGCGTCCACTTTTACTACTTCCAGGTTCAGGATGGTGACCTGCTCGTTGCCGTACTGACCCGCCATCTTCTTGTTCTTGTAGATGCGGGACGGCGTGGAGTTCGCGCCCATGGAGCCGGGCTGGCGATGCACCGGGCCGGTACCGTGCGTCATGCGCAGGATGTGATGGTTCCATCTTTTGATCGAGCCGGTGTAGCCGTGGCCCTTCGTGATCCCTGTAATGTCGACCTTGTCGCCGGCGGCGAAGGTATCGGCGGCGATCACGTCTCCGGGATTCAGCTCTGCGGCGTTCTCCAGACGGAACTCCTTCAGATGTCTGTGCGTCTTGACGCCGGCTTTCTTGAAATGTCCGGCGGCGGGCTTGTTCAGGCGCTTTTCCTGAATTTCCTCAAAACCGAGCTGCACGGCGGAATAGCCGTCGTTCTCCTCGGTCTTCTTCTGCACCACGGTGCAGGGACCGGCCTCGATCACCGTTACGGGGATCACGCTGCCGTTCTCGTCGAAGATCTGGGTCATGCCCAGTTTCTTGCCGATGATTCCTTTTTTCATGTTCTTTCCTCCTGATAAGGCTATTGGTTGGCGCCGCGGATTTTGCCGCGAGCCACGCGGCTCGGCGTCAACATGACCTTTCCGTCATCAAGCTCGCGCGCGTCCCGAGGAGGACGGGCGCTGAATCGCTCTGTACGGTGCGGTTTCGGCTCGGGGATCGGGGATCAGAGTTTGAGGTCGATATCCACGCCGGCGGGGAGCTCAACGTTCATGAGCGCCTCGATGGCCTTCTGGGAAGGATGGCGGATCTCGACGAGTCTCTTGTGGGTTCTCTGCTCGAACTGCTCGCGGCTGTCCTTGTACTTATGGACCGCGCGGAGAATGGTGACGATTTCCTTCTCGGTCGGGAGCGGAATCGGACCGGAAACCTCGGCGCCGTTTCTCTTGGCGATGTCGACGATCTTCGCTGCCGCCGCATCCACCAGAGTATGCTCGTAGCTCTTGAGTCTCACACGGACTTTCTCGTTGTTTGCCACTTGGTTGCCTCCTGTTTCAAAAATGATTGTCATGAGGCGCGGAACACTCGCCCGTGCGTTTCCGCGTCCCCCAGAAGGAAACCGGACGCGGACAGCCAGCATTACCGTCCCGTATCCGGATACAACAGGGGCTGCGTATGCACGGAAAGCGTTTCTTTCGCCCGGCTCTCAGCCGGACATACTCGGCGGAAATTCCCCGTATTTCCGAAAAAATACGGCAACCTCCCGCTTCATCGCACATCAAGCCTTTATATTGTACCACAATAATGCCGCCGCATCAACCCTTTTGGAATTTTTTTCGCTGTAAAAGCGGAGATTCTTCGTGATTTTTTCTGCGGTTTTTTGATGATTTTTACCATATTCCGGGCGCGTGCGCCGCGCGGCGGGGCGCCGCGCCGTCCCGGCCGCGCGTTTTTCTTCCTAAGTTTATTATATTTATTGTGTTTTTCCTCCCGAATCCCTTGCGCATCGCGCCGGTTTGTGGTATGATATTGGGTACAGCAGGCTGCGTCCCCCCGCCGTGCCTGCCGGCAAGGAGACGATCTCATGCAAAGCAAAACCGCCCTCAGGCTCGCGCTGTCCGCCGCTTCCCTTCTCTTCGGGATCGGCGCGGCCGTTCTTCTGTATCTCGCCTTTACCCGCAGTTACGTCGAGACGATCCAGCACTTTACGCTGGACTGTCCGTATGCCGTTCCGGCGGTGATCTTGTGCGCCGCCGGCTGCCTGTGCGCCCTCGTCAACGGACTGATCTTCCGCCGTTCGGGCGGCGGCACGGTCGGTGAAGACCGCCCGATCGCCGTCTTCGCCTCCTGCGTGCTCGCATTGAACGGACTGCTCGTGCTCGCGTTCACGGTGATCTTTTCCGCCCCGTCCGGCGCGCTCGAGTGGATCCGGATGCTGTTTCTGCTCCTCGCCTCCGTGTATTACCTGACAGCGCTCTTCCCCGCGGTCCGCGGCACGCCGCTCTCCATGCTCCTCTCGCTCACGCCGGCGATCTTCGGACTGCTTTCCATGTTCACCTCTTATTTTGACGATAACTACGCGCAGAATTCCCCCTATAAATCGATGCTGCTCGCCGCTTGGGTCGGCGCCGCGCTCTTCTTCACCGCGGAGGCGCGGATCGCGCTCGGCCGCGTCCTCCCCTTCCCGCATCTCGCCTACGGCGGCATCTGTCTCACGCTTTCCTCCGCCGTCGGCTTCTGCCTGGCGATGCTCGCACTTCTCCGCGGCGGAGATCTTCTTGAGGCGGTACCGCTGCTCAGCGTCTGTCTGCTCAGCGGCGCGCGGCTCCTCACGTTCCGTCCCGCCCCGCCCGATGAAAAAAAGGAGGCGCCCGATGCCGCAGCCGAAACAGCCGACGACTGACGCGGACGTCATGGAAAAGGACGGCCGCCGCTACCGCCGCCGCACCGTGCGCACGGCGGGACCGATCTGGATCGCCGCCGCCGTCTGGCCGCTTGCCGCGCTCCTCTTCCCGCCCTCCAAGCCGATCCATATCGTCTGGATCGCGCTTGCATCGCTCGGCGCCGGACTCCTCGCGGACCGGCTGATCCCGCGCGAGGAACGCTGGGAAGAGATCTGCTCCTCCAGCGGCAACGCGGAACTGGACGACGTGGCGGCGCGCCTCGCCGAGGAGGCGGATGCGCTTGAACTCTCCCGCGCCGCCGTCGCCGACGCGTTCCCGGACGCCGCCGCGCGCCTCGGCTCCATCGCGGGGACCTGCCTGCGCATCCGGCAGGCGCTCCTCGAATCACCCGAAGACCTCCCGAAGGTACGCCGCTTTCTCAACTACTATCTCCCCGTGACGCAGAAGCTCGCCGACAAATACGTCCGCGTCCGGCGCGAGAAGGAACCGACGGACAATCTGCGGCAGATCGCCGCGGACGTCGAACAGGCGCTCGACGCCATCGATCCCGCGTTCGTGCGCCAGTACGACGCGCTCTTCTCCGACGACGCGCTGGACATCTCCACGGATATCGCCGTGCTCGAGACGATGCTTGCCCGCGACGGACTGAACTGACCGCGCTCTCCCTTTGAAAAATCATAGATCCATCTTACATACAGAAAGGAATCCGCCATGAACGAAAACATGAACGAAAACAACGATTTCCAGTTGACGCTCGATCCCTTCGGCACGAATGCCGCCGCCGCTGCCGCCGCCGTCGCCGAGGCTCCCGAGGAAGGAGAGGCAGCCGCCGCGCAGAAGGAGGCGCCCTCCGCCGCCGCGCTCGCGGAAGCGCAGCTTTCCGACGCCGAGAAGAAAGCCATCGAGGATTTCGCGAAGAAGATCGACGTCACGGACACCGCCACCGTCCTCCAGTACGGCGCCGGCACGCAGCAGAAGATCGCCAACTTCTCCGACGCCGCGCTTGGCAACGTCCGCACCAAGGACTTCGGCGAGGTCGGCGACATGGTCTCGAATCTCGTCGGCGAGCTGAAAAATTTCAACGCCGAGCTGGACAACAATTCCTTCTTTGAGAAGCTGTTCCGGAAGACGAAGAAGAGCCTCGACGTCACGAAAGCGAAATACGACAAGGCGGAAGCGTCCGTCAACAGCATCGTCACCGTCCTCGAGGGACATCAGGTCACCCTGCTCAAGGACGTGGCGACGCTCGACAAAATGTACGACATCAACCTCAGCTACTACAAGGAGCTGACGATGTACATCCTCGCCGGGAAGAAGGCGCTCGCCAACGCCCGCGCCACGAAGCTGGCGGAGCTGCAGGAGACCGCGCAGAGGACCGGCACGCCGGAGGACGCCCAGAAGGCGAGCGACTACGCCGCGATGTGCGACCGCTTCGAGAAGAAGATCTACGATCTCGAGCTGACGCGGATGGTCTCCATCCAGATGGCGCCGCAGATCCGTCTCATCCAGAACAACGACACGCTGATGAGCGAGAAGATCAACTCGACCATCGTGAACACGATCCCGCTCTGGAAGAGCCAGATGGTCATCGCGCTCGGCCTCGCGCATTCGGAACAGGCGATGCAGGCGCAGCAGGCCGTCACGCAGATGACGAACGAACTGCTCCGCAAGAACGCGGAAAAGCTCCATCAGAGCACCGTTGCCATCTCCCGCGAGGCGGAACGCGGTGTGATCGACATCGACACGCTGACGCATACGAACCAGGAACTCATCAACACGCTCGACGAAGTCCAGCAGATCCAGCGGGAAGGACGTGAACAGCGCCACGCCGCCGAAATGGAACTCGGCCGTCTGGAGAACGAGCTGAAACAGAAGCTGCTCAACATCCAGAACGAGTACGCACCGAAGAAGCCGAACGCATGAAACGGATCCTGCACAGCCGCGCGGCGGCGATCCTCGCGCTGATCCTTCTGATCCCCATCTCCGTCGTCCTCGGCGGGAGAGTCGCTCTCTTCCGCCTCGCGGCGAAGGCGGAAGCGGCGTATACGGAGGATTCGGCGCGCTGGGGCTGCGCGAAAAGCGACGCGCAGAAGATCGCAGAGTACGGGGATCAGCTCAGCGCGATCACGGCAGCGCTTACCGGCGACGTGTCGCTCGCGGAAAAGGCGGAAGCGGCGCGCCGCGCCGCCGACGCCTCGCCGATCGGACAGACGGAGGTCGTCGCGCTCTACCGCGCCGCCGCCGTCGCCTATCAGTCGCTGCAGATCGATCCGTCGCTGACCGACCAGCAGAAGCGCTCGGCGACCGCGTATTTCTACGAGATGCAGTCCGTCATGCAGCGGCTGGCGAACAACGAAGCGTACGCCCGCGCGGCGGCGCGCTACAACGAGGCGTGCCGCTCGTTCCCCTCCTCTCTCTGGGGCGGACGCGAGGCGGCGGTGTATCCGTCCGCCTGACGTGCCGCGGTGCACGGAGTGCTATATTATGATAAGGATGAAAACACATTGAACGTCCAGCGACCGATACGGCGGCTTGCCGCCGTTCTTGTCTGCCTCGTCTGCCTCGGGGCGCTTGCCGCCTGTTCCCGCGCCGTGCCCGACGCGCCGGAGGATTTCTACGTGCTCGACACGGCGAACGTTCTGAACAAGGCGACGGAAAATCATATCATCCGGCAGAACGACGCGCTCAGCGCCGCCTGCGGCGCGCAGATCGTCGTGGTCTGCGTCCCCGGGACGGAGCCGCTCGGCATCGCGGAGTACACGACGCGCATCATGAACGAATGGGGCGTCGGCTCCGCGGAGCGCAACAACGGCGTCGTGCTCGTGCTCGCCATCGAGGACGACGACTACTGGATCCAGCAGGGAAAGGGACTCGAGGATCTCTTGCCGAGCGGCACGCTCAAGCTCCTGCTCGAAGATCATCTGGAGCCGTACTTCGCACAGAAGCAATACGGCGAGGGCGTGCGCGCGCTCTTCGACGCGCTGACGGCGGAGCTCGCCGCCGTTTACGGCGTCGACCTCGACGATGCCGCCGCGCAGACGCCGTCCTCCGACGGGAAAAAGGAAACCAAAGGAAGCGCGCTGACCGCCGTCATCTGGATCCTCGTCATCCTCATCGCCGCGCTCCTCATCGCCGCGTGGCTCAATTCCAATCACACGCTGCGCCGGGTACGGCGCAGTCTGCCGCGCCGCCGAACCGCCTCGCCGCCGCGCTACACGGGGCGCGCCCGCTCCCGTACGGAACGGCACTACGGCGGCTATACGAACGGATACGGGGTCACCTCCCGCCGCGCTCCGTCGCGGAACGTGGATCTCCCCCTGCCCCAGAAACGTCCGGATGCCTACGGCGCCGGCCGTCCCTCCGGTTCGTCCGTTCAGTCCGGACGCACCGGTCAGAGCGCCCCGTCCGGCCGCTCCGGCGGCGGCGGGATCTCCCGCGGCGGCGGCGCCGGTCGGCGCTGAACAGCCGATCATCGAAGGAGGCCGCGATGAACGCATCCCTTCTCTCCATCCTGCAGAAGTCCCGGCGCGCCGTGTTTTTCGGCGGCGCGGGCGTCTCGACGGAAAGCGGCATCCCCGATTTCCGCTCCGCGCACGGGATCTACGCCGAAGGCGGCGAGATCCCGCCGGAGGAGATCCTCAGCCATCATTTCTTCCTCGCGCACCCGGACGTCTTCTTTGATTTCTACCGCCGCCATCTCCTCTTTCCCGACGCGAAGCCGAACCGAGCGCACACGGCGCTCGCCCGGCTGGAAGCGGCGGGACGGCTCGCCGCCGTCGTCACGCAGAATATCGACGGGCTCCACCAGGCGGCGGGCTCAAAGAACGTGTTCGAGCTGCACGGCTCCGTCCACCGCAACGCCTGCATGACGTGCGGCCGCCCGTATCCGCTCTCCTTCATTCTGGAGAGCGAGGGCGTCCCCCGCTGTCCGGCGTGCGGCGGCACCGTCAAGCCGGACGTCGTCCTCTATGAGGAACCGCTGGACGACGGCTGCATGAACGCCGCCGTCCGCGCGATCTCATCGGCGGACACGCTGCTCATCGGCGGCACGTCGCTCGCCGTGTATCCTGCCGCGTCGCTGACGCGCTGGTTTCGCGGCACATCGCTCGTGATCGTGAATCTCTCCCCGACGCCGCAGGATTCCTCGGCGGATCTCGTCGTCGCGGAGCCGATCGGGCAGGCGCTCGGCGACGCCGTCGACGCGCTGCTCTCTCCCGGCTGACCGATTCCCCGCACAGCGGCGGGGCAGACCGCTCTGCCCCGCTTTTCTTATGTTCACGAAAGGAACGCACATGATCGCCATCAGCACGTCCGGGCTCGCCTATCGGATCGGCGCCCGTGAGATATTGCACAACGTATCGTTCTCGCTGGAGGAGGGCGACCGCCTCGCCGTCGTCGGCGTGAACGGGAGCGGAAAATCCACGCTCTTCCGCCTGCTCACCGGCGAATACGCGCCGGACGAGGGCGCCGTCTATATTGCCAAAGACAAGACGGTCGGCATGCTCGAGCAAGACGACGCCTTCCATATCCTCAAGGGCGAGGGGGATTCCCCGCTCGACGAAACGGTCCTCGGTCAGATGTACGCCGCCTTCCCCGATCTCTGCCGCATGGAGGCGCGCCTCGCGCGCATGGAGCAGGAGCTGAAGACGGCGACCGGCGAGGCGCTGACGCGCCTGAGCGCGGAATTCGCCGCGCTGAACGCGCGCTTCGCGGCGGACGGCGGGCTCCACTACAAATCCCGCTGCCGGAGCTTCCTCATCCGTCTCGGCTTCCCCGAGGAGTTCCACAGCCTCCCGATCGACCGTCTCAGCGGCGGTCAGCGCACGCGGCTCGCGCTCGCACGGCTCCTCTCGTGGGAGCCGGACATCCTCCTCCTCGACGAGCCGACGAACCACCTCGACACCGACACGATGCTGTGGCTGGAGACGCACCTCGCCTCCTACAAAAAGACGCTGCTCCTCGTCAGCCACGACCGGTATTTTCTCGACCGCGTCACGACGAAGACGCTCGACATCGAGAACCGCACGGCGAAGCTCTACCGCGCGCCGTACACGGAATACGTCCGCCAGAAAAAGGAAGACCGCGCCGCGCAGCAGAAGCAGTACGAGCTCCAGCAGAAGGAGATCGCGCGGCAGGAGGCGTACATCGCCCAGCAGCGCCAGTGGAACCGCGAGCGGAACATCATCGCGGCGGAGAGCCGTGAAAAGGCGCTCGCGCGCATGGAGAAGGTCGAGCGCCCGGCGGATCTCCCGGCGTCGATCCGCTTCGCGTTCACGGAATCGGGGGAAAGCGGGAATGACGTGCTCTCCGTGCGGCGGCTGGCGAAATCCTATCCGAACAAGCCGCTCTTTACGGATCTCAGCTTTGAAGTGAAGAAGCGGGACCGCCTCTTCATCCTCGGACCGAACGGATCGGGGAAATCGACGCTCGTCAAGCTCCTGCTCGGCAAGATCGCGCCGGACGCGGGGCGGATCGAGTTCGGCTACAACGTGACGGTCGGCTACTACGACCAGGAGAACCAGAACCTGACGCCGGAGAACACGGTGCTCGAGGAACTGTGGAGCACGTATCCGACGCTGACGCAGACGGAGATCCGCTCGACGCTCGCGCTCTTCCTCTTCCGCGGCGAGGACATCGAGAAGACCGTCTCGGTACTGAGCGGCGGGGAGCGCGCGCGGCTGACGCTGGCGAAGCTGATCCTCTCGAAGATGAACGTGTTGATCCTCGACGAGCCGACGAACCACCTCGACATCCAGTCGCGCGAGGCGCTGGAGGAAGCGCTGTCGGCGTTCGACGGCACGATCATCGCCGTCTCGCACGACCGGTATTTCATCTCCAAGCTGGCAACGCGGATCCTGACGCTCGCCCCGGAGGGGGCGGTGGACTTCATGGGCGGCTACGAGGCGTACTGCGAGGACCGCGCGCGCCGCTCAGCACCCGCGGCGGCCGAAGCGGAGGCGGCGGAGCCAAAATCCTCCGACGGGAAGGAACAGTACCTCCAGCGCAAGCAGGAGGCGGCGCGCCTCCGCCAGCGCGAGCGGCGCAAAGAGGCCGTGGCGGAGGAGATCGCCAAGCTGGAGAAGCGTCTGGCGGACCTCCTCGACGAGCTCTTCGGCCCCGCGGCGTCCGATTACGTGCGCGCCGCCGCCCTCGAGGACGAGCGCGTCACCGTCGAAGACCACCTCATGCAGCTCTACGAGGAAGAAGAGGAGTTAGGAAAAGAATAAAGAAGGCGGGGAGGGACTTTCTGAGAGAAAGTCCCTACCCGCACCCCCGTCTCAAAGACCTTTATGGCAGAAGCAGGACAAGGTGCAGCGGAGATTTTTCCTCGGCGCCTTGTTGTTTTATGGGGAAAGGGGGAGATTGGGGGGGACTCCTTCGGCAAACGTAAAATATAGGGCGGGTCGACTTGATTTTAGGCAAAAGCAAAACATCGTCGTTCTCCCAGCGTGCGGACCTTTACCTGATACATCTGTCAGCCGTAGTAAGGTACAAAAGAAAACGCCCCCAGCATTTGATCCGCCCGGGGTGCGGGGACACGATCGCCGCAAAGTCTGCGCATACGCAGCGTGCGGCGGACCGAGATCATTCCTTCGCGCTTTCTCATAAGGAGAGGAGCCCGGCTCCTCTCCTTATGGATCCACTCCCGCCGAGGGGGCTCCGCCCCCTCCGGCCACCTCCGCCAAAGGGGACCTCTTATCGCGGGGCTGAAGCCCCGGTCCCCTTTGGGATCCCCGGCGGCAGATACAGGTATCCGCTGACGGATGGACAGCGGTTGGGGGCACAGCCCCCAATCCCCCCCATTGCGGGCATTGGCGAGAGGCGCTCGGTAACGGAACAACGGAGAGAGATCGGAAACGTTTGACAGCGTCGGCAAATATGGTTTGCCGCGATCTCCAATAGATTATTTGATCCGCGGGGGCGCGGTCGGATGGGGGTACGGCAGGCGTTCGCTCACTCCTCCGCGCGCGGGTCCTGTGCCCCGTTCTGCCGCAGGGCGGCTTCCAGATACGCCGTCATCTCGCCGTCCGGCTCGAGGACGAGCCCCGTCGCCTGCCCCTCCCCGTCGACAAAGACGGCCATATACTGCGGCAGATCGTGCGAAAAGGATACGGTGTACTGAAAAACGCGCATCTCCGGGTACAGCCGGTACGGTTCCCGCTCCCGTCCGCCCTCGCGCGGCAATGGCGCGAAGTACCGCAGCTCCTCCATCGCGAAGCAGGCGTCGAGCACCGCCGCGCGGCGTCCCTGCGTCTTGCGCACGGTAAAGTCGAGCGCCGCGTTCGGAAGACAGCGCACGTCCGGCAGCGGCGCGGCCGCCGCGAGCTCGCCCTCGCCCTCCCACGCCGTCCCGCCGCCCTTCGGCACGACGGCGTAGGTGAACGAAGTCATCAGATACCGCCCGGCGATATAGATCCCGCCGACGGCGAAGACGATCCCCGCCAACTGGAGCACGGCGCGTCCGGCGGAGATCTCCGCGCCCGCGAGAAAGCACGCGGCGCCGCATGCGAAAAACACCCACATGCAGCGCACGGCGCGGCGCGTCTGAGCTCTCGGAGTATATTCCATGTCCGCCCCTTTCCGCCCCCAGAGAAAGCACAAGGCCGCAGATACCTGCGGCCTCTGTAAAAAACGGGATCCGTTCTTTACGGCTTTGTCCGGATTACGCTTCCTTTTTCACGATCTCTTTGCCGTCATAATATCCGCAAGCCTTGCAGACACGGTGGGAGAGATTGTATTCGCCGCAATGCGGGCACTTTACCAACGCGGGCATGTCGAGCTTCCAGACGTTCGAACGTCTCCTGTCTCTGCGCGCCTTGGATGTTTTTCTCTTCGGAACTGCCATCCTGAACACCTCCTTACGGGTCTAAGTCGTTACAGACTGATATATTATACACCTATTCTTCGGGCTTTTCAAGTAGTTTTTGCAAAATTGCGAGTCTCGGATCGATTTCTTTTTTCGCATCGCACGTACATCCGCCCTCCGCGCGCTTTTTTCCGCACCGCGGACAGAGTCCGGGGCAGTCCTCGCGGCAGAGATGGTACATCGGCAGATTGAGCAGGATCTCCTCCGTGAGGCAGTCCTGTGCGTCCGCCGTGCCGTTCTCCATCGTGAGCAGATTGTCCTCGTAGTCCGCGTCCCGCTGTGTGCCGCCGCCCGACGCGGCATCCGTCTCGATGATCCGCTCCGCGTGCACCGTCAGCGTGCGGGAGACGACGTCAAGGCAGCGCGCGCACTCCGTTTCGTAGACGCACGAGGCGTCCGCCGTCAGCGCGAGATATCCGTAATGCGCCGTCACGGCGACGTGCGCGGCGATCGGCTCCGTCAGCCGGATATCATCCGGCAGAAGCGGTCCGTCCGCGTCCGGCGTATAAGTGAAATCCCATTCCTGCGACGAGGCGCGCCCCTCGAGCAGCGCCGTCAGATCCAGCCGCATGGCTTCGCCTCCTCCCGTCCGGATCGGTCTGTGCGCCCGTGTGCGGGGAATCGGGGCGCGGTACGTATCATTATAGTGAATTTCCGGCGCCCTGTCAATGGAATCGGCGGAAAAAATCGCGCCGCTCTTGTATTTTCTTCCGGGATTTGCTATAATACTATCAAATCAGTCCCGCCGACGGAGGAAAAATGAAAACTGCCAGCCGCATCGCCAAATGGATCGTGGTATTCATCATCTTTTTCCTGAACGCGCTCATCATCTTCCGCTGCTGTTTCGCGGCGGAGCGCTTCACGCTCTCCCGCATCACGCCGACGGAAGCGCTTACCGCCGCCTACCGCGCCGATCCGTCGCTGACGATGTGGACGCACAAGCCGGTCCGGGAACTCTCCGAGGACGGATACATGACGCTGTACGCGATCGTCTATATCCCCTCGATCCGTCAGCTGCAGCTCACCGTCCGCTACAACGACAGCGTATGCTCCTACAATTCGCTCCCGGAGGACACCGTCTTCACCTTCGCGCTGCGCGATTCCGAAGGCAGCGCCGACGTCCCCGCCGCCGTCGCGGGCGCAGAGAAAAAGCTGATGTACAACTACCGCCGTATCATCTTCGACGGCGTCGACGTCACCGACACGAACATCCTGACGCTCGTCATGCTGGCGGGAGACGAAGAGATCTCCACGGACATCGTCCACCATGCGGACCAGAACGTCGTGATCGAACCGTATAAGCTGAGCGGTGCGGAAAAGAAGCTGCTCGCGTAAACTCGCGTGAATGAGAGGAAGAAGGAACGCTATGGAACGGAAAGAGATCGTTTTCGACGGAAGCGCCGCGCACAGCGCGGAGGAATTCTTTGAAGAAGCGCGCCGCGCGCTGACCGCCGCGGACTGCGACGTCCCCTGCCGGAACCTGAGCGCGCTGGCGGATCTTCTGCGCGGCGGCTTCGGCGTCCACGCCTATGGTCAGCCGATCGCCGTGCGCTGGACGCACGCGCGCGCCGCGCGCACCGCGCTCGGTCACGAGACGGCGGCACGGTACTGGGAGCGGGTCTCCCGCCGCTGTCATTCCTCCCGGCGGGAGGAGATCGCAGCGCGGGCGGAAGCCGCGGCACGCGGCGAGGGACCGACTTTCTTTGAAACGGTCTGCGCCATCCTGTTCGACCGCCGGAACGCGGACTGCACCGTGACCTTCGTGGAAGAAGAGTGACGCGCACGGGCACACAAAACGCCGCAGGAGGGGATCTTCCCGCCCTGCGGCGCTTTTTTGCCTATTCGGAAGCGGGCCGTCACGCACAGCCGTCTCCGTCCCCCGGCGGGAGCTTTCCCCCCCGCCCGCGGCGGCGCACGCATTCCGTCAGCAGATACTCGATCTGCCCGTTCAGCGAGCGGAAGTCGTCCTCCGCCCACGCCGCGAGTGCCTCGTACAGCGCCGCGGACACGCGCAGCGGGATCTGCTTCTTTCCTTCCTTCTCCGCCATGGATCAGTACAGGCTGCCGGAGTTGAGGACCGGCTGCGCGTCCTTGTTTCCGCAGAGGACGACGAGCAGATTGGAGACCATCGCCGCCTTGCGCTCCTCGTCCAGCGTGACCATGCCGCCTTCATTCAGCTTGTTCAGCGCCATCTCGACCATGCCGACGGCGCCGTCCACGATCATCTTGCGGGCGTCGATCACGGCGGACGCCTGCTGCCGCTGGAGCATGACGGCGGCGATCTCCGGCGCGTACGCCAGGTAGGTGATCCGCGCCTCGACGATCTCCAGTCCCGCGTCGTCCACGCGCTTCTGGATCTCCTCGCGGATCCGCTGCGCCACGATCTCGCTCGAGCCGCGCAGCGAACCCTCGTCCGGCTCGCCGTCGCCCGTCGTATCGACGTTCTGCGCGACGTCGTACGGATACAGCCGGACGATATTGCGCAGCGCCGCGTCGCACTGGAGCGAAAGGAATTCCTTATAATTGTCCACGTTGAAGACGGCCTTCGCCGTGTCGGCGACGCGCCAGATCACGGCGATCCCGATCTCGACCGGGTTGCCGAGGCAGTCGTTGATCTTCTGCTTGTTGTTGTTCAGCGTCAGCATCTTGAGAGAGATCCGGCGGTCCGTCTGCGGCTGGCGGTTCGCCTGCGCGCCGACGGTGAGGACGGACTCCGCCTTCTGCTCGACGTCGCCGCTCTGGCGGAGCGCGGTGCGCGCCGCGGGATTCACGGAGATGCAGAAGGGATTCACCCAGTAGAAGCCCGCGCCCTTCAGCGTTCCGAGATACTTGCCGAACAGCGTCAGGACGAGCGCCTCCTGCGGTTTCAGCACGCGCAGCCCGAGCAGCGGGATCCAGCCGACGCACAGCCACACCAACCCGATCCCGAACAAAAGCCCGCCGATATCGCTCCCGCCTTCCATCTGCGTTCCGCCCGCTACGATGAATACGAAGGAAGCAAGGTACAAAACGATCCACACGAACATCATGAGCATCCCGCTCGGCGCCCTGAGTTCTTTTTCTTTCATGGTTGTTACCCTCCTCATATTGATATCAATATGATATCACAATAAGTCTCCTCGTGCAAGAGGAGCGGCAGATCGTTTACAAATTATTTACAAACTCGGTCTCTCTTCCCTGCGGAGGCAAAAAAAGACAGGACGGACCGTTTCGTCCGTCCTGTCAGAGGTCTGCGGATCTTTCCCGTTACGCCTGCGCCGGCCGCACGCACCGGATGCCGAGCATGGCGGCAAGCCGCTCGAGATCGTCCGTGACGTCGCCGTAGCAGACCGCGTAATGCTGCCCGGCGAAACTGCCGAAGAGCTGTTCCATCGGGCAGTCCGGGGTGATGTCGAGCGACGGGAAGCGCCCGCAGCGCATCTTCGAGGAGGCGAGCCCCTCACCCGTCGTGCAGACGATATGGTACGTCCCGACGTCCTCCACGAGCCGCGCAAGCGTCACGCGCCCCGGCTTCATCGTAAAGGAATTCATCAGTCCGGTGAACCCCGGCGTGTCGAAGACGTTGACCGTCGGCGCACAGCCCGCGAGCTGATACGGCATGAAGCCGCAGGGAGAAAGTTTCAGCGTGCTCCCGCTGTGGGTGATCGCGTCCCCGTAGGAAACGACCTGCCCGGTCAGATACTGCAGTATGAGCATCGACACGGTACAGAGGATATCCCCCTCGCAGGAGGTAACGAAGGACTGTGACGCCGCAAGCGACAGCGGGACGCAGACCGTCATGCCATATTCCTTGGAGAATTCGTACTGGCACTTGACGTTGATCGCGTCCAGCTTCGTCTCCCGCCGCAGCTCCTCAATCGCCAGATAGAGCCCCATCGCCTTCTCCAGCATCTCCGGTCGGACGTCGGCGGCGCACGCCGCACGGCTTTTGAGGAGCGCGGCCGCGGCGGCCTTTTCCTCCGCCGTGAACCGTTCCGCGCGGCGGATGAGCGAATAGCTGTCGCTCTGCTCGATCTCCGGGCCGATGAGCCAGCGCATGAGCACGTGGTCGAAGGTCCCGGTATAAATGGACATGGAAGTATAGCCGACGAGCCCGATCTTCGCGCGTCCCAGCCGGCGCTTTGCCGCGGCGGCACGGCAGAAGGAGAGCACGCTCTCCGGGGCCGTCCCGTCCTCCGGCATGCCGACCGCCTCGGCGAACGGAACGGAGATCCGCGCGAGCACGCCGCGGAACATGACGTGGGAAACGTAGGAACCGGTGCTCTTCTCCGCGCCGCCCTCCCCGGTCATGGGAACGCTCCAGAGCAAAAGCGGCAGATTCTTCAGTTCATACACGGCGCTCATCGCGAGCGGGCACTCGATCCACGACGCAAAGAAGAGGATCACGCCGGCACAGCCGGCGCCGAGCAGCCGTCCCGCCTCCTCGGCGGCCGATGCGGAATCGGTGACGAGTTTTCCCGAATATGAAACGGAGACGCCTCTGTTCCGGAGCGCTTCGGACGCCGACGCGGCGAAAGACGCCGCCTGCCCGTCCAGTACGTAATCCGGGTGCGCCAGGGCGAGAAATCCGATGGTTTCCATAATATCATCCTTTCCCGGTCCGCGCCGCGGACCGTCGGGCGTTTCACTCAGCGTACCGTTGTCCCGCGCGATAGGCGTCGTACACGCCGCCGTCGCCGCAGGGCGTATACCGCGTCCTGCCGGACGGCATGACAAAGCCGTCCGCCTCACCCCCGCGGGAGGCGGCGAACGCCGCTTTGGCGGCGCCGAAGGCGGCGATCTCCGAAAAATCCATGACTTCGAGCGGGATCCCGGCGATATCGCACAGGATCCGGCAGAGGATCCGGCTCCGGCTCCCGCCGCCGAAGACGCGCAGCGTCTCCACGGCAGCGCCCGCCTCGCGCATCGCGTCGAGGTTGGCGCGCACCTCGCAGGCGAGCCCCTCGTACAGCGCGCGGATCAGGCATCCCCGGTCCGCAGCGAGCGTCAGATTACTCCACCCCGCCACGGGCGAGGTGCCGAAGTGCGGCGTGCTGACGCCGGAGAGATGCGGGTAGAACCGCACGCCGCCGCTCCCGGCGGGAGCCGTCTCGGCGAGGCGGTCCATCTCCGCGTAGGTGAGACCGCAGAAGACGTTGTCCCGCGCCCATCGGATCGCGGCGCCGAACGTATTGACGCACGCCTCGAGCGTATACGATACGCATCCCGGCACCCGGAAGACGAAGGTCGGCAGTACCGCCGACGGGCGGCTGCACAGCACCTCCGCGGCGCCCGCGGTGCCGAGCGACAGCGTGACTGTCCCTTCTTCGATCTCCGCGCCGTAGGCGGAGATCTTCTGATCCTGCGCGCCGACGGCGACGAGCGTCCCCGCACCGAGCCCCGTCAGCCGCTGCGACTCCGCGTTCAGATACCCAGCGGGCGTGCAGCTCGGCGCGATCCGCGCGAGTTTTTCTTCCGGCACGCCGAACGCGCGGCAGAGCTCTGCGCTCCATCCCTCTTCCGCGAGGTCGTACAGCATCGTCCCGCCCGCCATCGTCGGATCGGTGACGGCGCAGCCGCACAGCCGCGCCGTCAGATATTCGAGCGGCATGAGAAAATGCGCGGCGTCCCGGAACGCGTCCGGTTCGTGCCGCTTCAGCCAAAGGAGCTTCGGGAGCGTGTACAGAGCCGAGGCGTGCTTGCCCGTCCGGGCGAACCACGCCTCCTCCGGCATCGCCGCGAGCATATCGGAAAGCTCCGCCTCCGCCCGCGCGTCCAGCCAGCTGACACCGTCCCGCAGCGGACGGAAATCCCCGTCCGTCGGCACGACGGAGATCCCCTGCGAGGAGATCCCGATCGCCCGCACGGCGGCCGGATCGATCCCGGTGCACACTTCGCACATGAGCGCGCAGGGGATCTCATACCAGCATTCCGGCGACTGCTCGATCTCACCTTGCCGCGGATAAAGCAGCGGGACCTCCCGGGACGCCGTGCCGCAAAGCGCGCCCGTTTCGTCGAAGAGCGCCGCCTTCACGGCGGTCGTCCCGAGATCCACGCCGATATAATAGGTCGTCATGCGCCGAACACTTCCCGGATCAGGTCGAGCGCCGTCGACGCGACGGTGTCGCCGAAGCCGGGCGCCAGCATGCAGTTCCCCGCCTCGTAGCCGTCCTCCTCGTACGCCTCGTCGTTGACGCAGTAGCCGGGGAGGCACCCGTCGGCGAGGCAGAAGACGAAGGTATGCGCGGCGGTCCGGTCGGCGCGGATCTTCAGAGCATACTGAACGAACATCTCGCCCGGACAGCCGACGATCACATTGTCTCCGACGCGGAACGCGGCGATCTCCGCCGGTCCCTCGTCGTCCTGCAGATCGATCCGTTTCCCGTCCCGCACGCAGAGCGCGTAGCCGAGCATGTCCTCCGCGCCGAGCACGCGGAGATTCGCGTTCTGCACGTCCAGATAGGACGCGCCCTCCGCTTTGAGCCGTTCGTACTCGCGGGTACGGACGCGCACCTTCTCCTCCAGCTCCGCGATCGGCGGATACGTCCGGATCGGGATCGGGATCTCGCGGTACGCGTGCGCGAGCGTCGGCGCGTCCGTGAAGCGCATCCCTTCGATCGCCTCCCGCGCCGCGCGTCCCATGATCCGCCCGACGCGTTCCGCCTCGTCAAAGGACTGTCCCTGCCGGAAATAGCGGGAACTCTGGTCGCCGGACGCGCCCTGCGCAAAGCCGACGACGGCGTCGGGATACGCCGCGGTGAGCTCCGCTCTCAGATAATGCGGATAATCGCTCGACACGAGCGTGCTGTCCTCGTGCAGAAACGTCGGATGGAGCGCGTAGTTGGCGATGACGCCGCACACGCGTCCTTCCGCGTCCCGCACGGCGATCACGTTCACGAACGGATCCGTGATCCCGCCGCGGTGCTGGCGGTTGCCGCCGACGCCGGACTCCGCGCCGCACCGCGCGCTGCCGAAGCCGATCTCCGCCGGGAAAGCGGACGCTTTCGCCTCCGTCACGGAGGCGGCGATCTTCTCAAGCAGGGATGCAAGGTAATCGGGATCGATGTCCCTGCTGTCGCCGAAGGTGGCGTCCATCTCCGGATTCCCCGCCGCCCACGGCCCGGAATGGGTGTGGGAGCAACAGACCATGACGTTCTTTTCCGGGATGCCGCAGGCGGCGCGGATCTTTTTCCGCACCTCGGCGGCGTATTTCTTCGAGAAAAAGAGGATATCGAGCGTGGAGAAGGAAAACTCCGTCTCCCCGTCGCTCAGATACAGCGTGGTCACGCAGAGCGGGTCGTGGCATCCCGTGTTCTCGCGCGGGAAATGCGGGTACCCCGCGAGCCGCACGCCGGGCGGCGGCGTGATATCGAACTGGCAAACGCCTGCCGAAAGCCGTTTCATCTCGGATCCCTCCTCACGCGGCGCCGCCCGGATGCATCTCGTCCCACGCGCGCCGCAGATTGTACAGCATCTCTTCGACCATCGCGTACGGATCCGCCGCCTTCATGATTCCGCTCGTAGAGCCCGTCGCCATCGCGCCGAGGCGGATCGTGTCGTACACGTCGCGCCCGTTCGATATGCCGGCGCCCTGGAGCACCATGATATCCGGATTGATCTCATGCACCGCGCGGATCGTCGCTCTGACGTAGTTTTCCCCGGCGGTCTCGCCCGTGCCGATCAGCTCCGTCGGCTCCGCGACGAGCAGATTCGGCGACAGGCGGGCGCACGCCTCGAGTTCCTCGACGGAATCGGCGCAGACGATCGTCGCCAGTCCCACCTCGTCCGCGCGCGCGATCGTTTTGGCGACGGCGTCGAGCGTCAGCTTCTTCTCCGCGTGGTTGAGCATCACGCCGACCGCGCCGGCCGCCTTCACCGCCTCCGGGAGCACGGAGCCGAGTCCCCGTCCGACGGGCAGATAATCCATATGCTGCGCGTAGACGTGGATCCTCTCCGTATTCTCCGCGAGCAGGCGGATATCCGTGTACTGCGGCGTGACGATCACGTCGAGATCGTACTTCATCGCCGTGCGGTCGATCACCTTCGCCAGAGCGAGCATCCTCTCCCCGTACAGGTACGCCTTCGGGCCGATCTCGAAAAAGGGCGGGGAGATCTTGTAGTCCTTATACATGGCTTACCGCTTCTGCTGGAGCGTATAGTGGACGTCGTACGCCTTCTCCTCGTCGGTGTACTTGCGCAGCGTGTTGATGACCTCGCCGCCGTTCCACTTGCGGTCCTCCACGTCGTCCGTCGTGCCCATGACCGTGATGTTGAGCTGACGATGGCGCGCGCGCACCTGATCCCAGTCCACGAAGTAGATATGCGCGAACTCGCCGCCGTCGAGAACGCCGTCCTTGATCGTCATCGTCTCGCTGCGGCCGAAGAAGACGGAGCGCAGATGCCCGTCGGTGTTCAGGCTCGTGAAGTCGCCGGGCTCGTTGACGTAGCGGCCGAACTGCGTGTGGATCGGGCCGGGATGGCGGTATTCGTTGTCCTCGGAGAAATTCGGGACGAGCTTCTTCATGATGTCGAGCAGATCGTGCTGGAGATATTCGAGATCGTACTTATCGATATCGTGCGAGCACTCCTGGATCATGACGGAGCAGGTCGTGTGGTGAGACGCGATGCAGACCGTCCCGTTCTTGATCCCGGACGCCTGCACGATCTCGATCACTTCCTTCGACACGTCGTGGAACGTCGGGATCCACCCTCTCGACTGCAGCTCCAGTTCCTTCTGATACACTTTGAATTCCATGCCGTTCACCCTGTATGATGCGCCGCATCATACCCTTTCTGAATTATGGTCCTTGAGGAGATCCTCATTTGCCGTCACCATTATATCATATCTTTCCCGCGCGCGCAACCGGAAAGACGAAAATCTTCGGTTTTTCTGACGATTCTATTCGTTCCCGCCGCGAACGGCGCGGTTGACAGGAGCGCGGTTCCGTGCTACAATATAGGCGGCATCCCCCGCGCGGCGCGCACCGGACGGTCGCCGACCGTCCCCGCCGCGCGGCAGGCAAAAGAAAGGAACGACAAAAGCATGAGCGAATACGCAGAGAACGGACTTCCGATCCGCCCCGTCACCGGAGAGGATCTCGACCGGATCGAAGAATTCTTCGCCGTCATGGGCGGCGAGACCCGCGCTTTTTTCAACAGGAACGGATGGAATCACGATACCGCCGTCGCCTACTGCAAAAAACCGGATCCCGCGTTCAGGTATTTTCTGGCGGAGGCGGACGGGCGCGTGGCCGGCATCGTCTTTCTGTGGGGCATGAACACCTCCATCCCCTGGATGGGGATCGCCGTCCGCGACGACATGAAGGGGAAGCACGTCGGGCGGCAGCTGATCGCTTACGTACAAAAGTACGCGCGGGAACAGGGCAAGGGCGGTATCCAGCTCACGACGCACGTCGCCAATCTGCGCGGGCAGGCGCTCTACGAGGCGATGGGCTTCGAGATGATCGGCATCCACGGCGCGTCGAACGAGTTCTTTTATCTGTTCCGGTACAGGGACGAATGAGGGCGGGATATGAAAGAAGCCTATGCGCAGAGGACCTGCTACGTCAATTTCGCGGAGCATCTGCAGAACGCGTGGAACGTAAATTTCATCTATGAGGACGCGCCGGGGACCTGGACGGAGGCGGATTGGACCGCGTTTTTCACCGAGCTGTCCGCCTTCGGCTACACGAATTTCCAGTTCTGGATCCCCCCGACGCTCTGCGCGCCCGGCGCGGCGCGCGACGGCGCCGTCCCCAAGCTGAACGCGATGATCCGTCTCTGCCGCGCGGCGGGACTGACGGCGAACGCGCTGATCACCGTCAACACGATCGGCGCCGAGTGGTACCTCGCCTGCCCGCGCGATCCGCGGGACCGGGGACGGATCCTCGAATTCTGGACGTACTGGGCAGAGCGGCTCCCCGACGCCGATATCTTCACGATCTTTCCGGGGGATCCGGGCGGCTGCCGCCGGAACGGCTGCGATCACAACACGTTCATCGAGCTGGCGGCGGAGCTGACCCGCATGCTCCGGGAGAAGATCCCCGGCGTCGGCGTGGAGATCGGCACGTGGGGCACGCCCTTCACCGGCTGGGGCGGCGACATGCGCGAGACGCCCGGCTGGGACGGGACCTTCGCCATGCTGATCGACCCGAACGCGAACACGCCGGAGATCCCCTGCCACATCTGGAACGGCTCGCCGGAGCGGGCGGTGCGGGCGATGGAGGATCTCATCGCGCGGCTGCCGCTCTTCCCGGAGGACGTGACGTTCTCGATCAACTCCGGCTTCAACCCGGACTGCGAGCCGATCGGCGCGTACGACGGGCGCCCGTGGGCGAAGAAGATCGCCGAAACGCACCGCGTGACCTCCTGGGACTACGCGGCGTCGGAGGGGGAACTCGTATGCTACCCGCATTACCGGCTGGAGAAATACAAGCGGAAACGGAAGATGGAGACGGAGGCGGCGCCGTACTTCGGCGCGATCTGTTACACGATGAGCCCGAAGCTGAATCTTCTGACGCTGTACGCCGCGGCGCAGCTGATGAAGGATCCGGACAGGGACGCCGGAGAGATCGCCGGAGAGTTCACGGAGCTCGTCTTCGGCGACGCGCGGATCGGTCCTCTGATGAAGGCGTTCGAGATCGTCCCCGGATGGGGCTACGAGCCGACGGGACTCGGAAAGCCCGCGCTGCGGGACATGCTGACGGAGCTGACCGGGCGGCTGAACGCGGCGGCGGGGCACGTCTCCCGGCTGCCGATCTTTCCGGGGGCGGAAGAATACAGGAACGTCCTTCTCTGGCACGCGGGCAATTTTCTTGCGATGCTCGGCGACGCGCCGGACCGGGAAACGATCCGGCGGGAATACAAGGACCGCGCGCTGGCGATCTACGACACGATCCCGCTCGCGGTGGACGAGCGCTCCGCGGCGTCCGCCGAGGGCTACAGCCGCATCGGTCTCGGCCTCTGATACGAAAGCAAAACGAAAAGGACGGGCGTCACCGCCCGTCCTTTTCGTTTCGTGAAAGCGCTCACTCGCCGTCCGTGCCGTCCGCGCCGTCCGCTTCGGCGGACGCTTTGGCGGCCGCGTCGCGGCGCACCGCGAGGATCGAGGCGATATCCCTGACCTTCTCGTCGGTGAGGGTGAAGCGCCGCCGGAACCAGATCACGGCGACGATCAGCCCGGCGACGGGGATCAGCGTCATCGTCATGCGCAGTCCGACCTTCGCGCTCTGCGCCACGCCGAGCGACCAGTCGACGAGCTTGTCCGCCTCGGAGACCTCCGTCCCCGCCTGCAGATGATTGACGCTCAGGCAGACGGAGGCGGCGAGCGCGGCGATGCCGGACGCCAGCTTGACGACGAAGGTCTGCATCGAGAAGATCACGCTCTCGTCGCGGCGGCTGTTCTTGTACTCCCCGTAATCGACGGTATTGGCGAGGAAGACCGTCGTGATGACCGTCAGCATCCCGTTCGCGGCGAAGATGAAGAACGCCGGGATGAAGAGCAGGTACACGATGCTCATCGACGTGAACGCGAGCCCGAGCAGGACCGCGTACCCGACGACCGCCATGCCGAGACAGATGTAGAAGATCTGCAGGCTGGTGAATTTCCGGCGGAGCAGCGGATACATGACCATCATGGAGAGTACCTGGATCGCGCCGCCGAACATGTTGAAGAGCACGTAGGCGTCGTTCCAGCCGACGGTACCGAAATCGTATTTGAAGAAGTAGATGACGAGGTTGGAGGTCAGATAGATCGAGCAGTTGATGAGCACGATGGCGACGGTGACCGTCATCGCCTGATCGTTCCGCACGAGCGCCCGGAACATCTCCCCGACGGAGACGGTCTTCATCTCGGCGGTGGACCGTTCCTTGACGTTCAGGCAGGTAAGGACGGTGAACACGACGAAGAGGATCGCCACAATAAGGGAAAACCACTTGAAGCCCTCGATCTCGACGGCGCGGCTGCCCGCGTCGTCGGCGGCGAAGAGCTCGCCGAGCTTCGGCACGAACATCATCGTGAACACCGTGATGATCGCGGAGCCGACGCCGGCGCTCGTGCGCGCGAGCGTTGTCAGACCCTCCCGCTCCCGGCCTCCCTCCGTAAAGGCGGGGATCATCGACCAGTACGGGATATCCATCATCGTGTACGTCACGCCCCAGAGGATATAGGTCACGGCGGCGTAGGCGACGAGCCCGGCGGCGTCCATTTTCGGCGGCGCTGCGAACATCAGAAAGAGCACGGCGGCGTTCGTCAGCGTGCCGATGAGGAGCCACGGGCGGAATTTGCCCCACTTCGTCTTCGTCTTGGCGACGACGACGCCCATGATAGGATCGTTGAAGGCGTCGAACACGCGCGCCGCCATGAGGATGAAGCCCATGGCGATGGCGTTCACGCTGAGAAGATCCTGATAATAGTAGAGCACGTAGCTGGCGGAGAGCATGTAGACCATGTCCTTGCCGACGGCGCCGAGCGCGTAGGAGAACTTCGCGCGGCCGGTCAGCTTCTGCGATGTTGTCATATCCGGTCCCCCGTTCGTCGGACGGCGCGGTATATACGGCGCGCCATCCGTTTTTTCGTTATGATTATACAGTTTTTTTCTCCGTCTGTCAAGAGGACGTGTCGGATCTGTCGGGAAAGACCGCGCCGTCCGGGCGGCGCGTCAGCGCAGCAGCTCTTCCACGTTCTCCCCTATGAACGCGTCGAACTGCCGGCGGCATCCGTCGTACTCCGCCCGCGTCCGGACCGTCCACGCGAACGTCAGCGCGCCGAGCGCCCGGCAGATCCGCACGCCGGTCATCCTGCCGTACAGATGGCGGCAGGCGATGAAGTCCGGACGCGCCAGCACGTTCGTCAGCATCGCGCCGAGCACGAAGGCGAGCACGCCGCGCGTCTCGCCGTCCCGGCGGAAATTCGTGACGAGGATCCCGCGCATGACGTGCGGCGCGAGGCGACGCCAGCGGGCGACGAGGAACGGATTGAACGACTCCACGCAGTACCGCGCGCCGCTGTTCTCAAGGATCGGCATGGCGGCGTCGCACAGCCGCGTGTCCGTGCTCGTCCCCTTCAGCTCGACGATGAGCGGCACGCTGCCGCCGACGAGTTCGAGCACCTCCCGCAGCGTCGGGATCTTTTCCTCCGTTCCAAGCAGGGAAAGTTCCCGCAGCGCGGCGAGCGTCCGCTCCTCCGGCTTTCCCTCCGTCCCGCACAGGCGCGTGAGCGTATCGTCGTGGAAAACGACGACCTCCCCGTCCGCCGTGAGGTGGATATCGAGCTCGATCCCTACGCCGCGCTTCACGGCGGCGCGGAAGGCGGCGAGAGAATTCTCCGGCGTCCGCACGTTGTCGAATTCTCCCCGGTGCGCGTACAGCCTGTCGGCGAAGGCGCCGAAGCGCCGCCGCGCGCCCGGCCGCGGGAAAATCAAAAATAAGTATACCGCCGCCGCCGCAAGAACGACCGCCGCCGCGATCCAGACGTATCTCATGCTTTCCCTCCTCCCCCGCGCCGTCCGCCGGCCGTCCTCGTACCGCCGAACGGGCAAAAAAGCGCGGGAAATCAAAAAATTTTCACAAAAGTATTTCTTTCTGCGCGCGAATCGTATATAATTAAAGATAGCCTACTCTGCGCGCCCGGTCCCGCGCCGATGCGTGCGACCGTCCCACGTTACTATTATATCATGTCAGCGCCGGAAATCAAGAGGCTGCGTCGCAAGGCGCGACTTTTTTACCATAAACGAGGTGTCGTATCATGAATACCGAAAAGAAGCGCTACAACATCCAGATCGCGGGCATCCAGTTCACCGTCCTGTCGGACGAGCCGGAGGACTTCGTTCTCTCCACCGTCGATATGCTCGATCGGCGCGTCAGCGATCTTTTCGTGCACAACAAGCGCTGCTCCAAGCTGGACGCGGCGATCCTGTGCGCGCTCGACGAAATGAGCGAGAGGCGGAAGGCGGAGAAAAAGATCCGCAATCTCGAAACGCAGATCTCCCTCTACGAGGCGAGGATGAAGAAAGCCGGAGAAAAAGACGGATCGGCGTCCCCGGCGCCGGAGGCGGAGGCGGCCGAGGTACAGCAGCTGCACGTGTCCGCGGCGGAACAGCAGCCGCCCGTGCCGCAGCACAACGACAAGCTCCGCGAGATCGAGAGCCTGCTGCGCCGCCGCGGCGAGGACGCGCCGAAGTCCGACGCGCCCCAGGACAGCCGTACGGACAAGCTCCGTCAGATCGAAGGGCTGCTCCGCCAGAACGCCGCCCAGCCGCCGCATGACGACTGACCGCCTCCCGGAACTGCTCGCGCCGGCGGGTTCGCCGGACGCGCTGCGCGCGGCGGTCGAGGCCGGAGCCGACGCCGTCTATTTCGGCGCGGCGCGCTTCAGCGCGCGGATGCGCGCGCGGAATTTCGGAGAAGAAGAGCTCGCGGACGCGCTCTCCCTGCTCCGCGCGTACGGCGTCCGCTCCTATATCACCGTCAATACCTGCCTGCGCGGCGTGGAACTCACGGACGTGCTCGACACGGTGCGCTTCCTCTACGAGGCGGGCGCGGACGCTTTGATCGTCGCCGATCTCGGCGCGGCCGCCGCCATCCGGGCGCGGTATCCGGCGCTCCCGCTGCACGCGTCGACGCAGCTTTCCTGCGCTTCCGCCGAGGACGCGCGCGCGCTCGCGGCGCTCGGCTTTTCCCGCATGGTCTGTCCGCGGGAGCTGTCCCGCGAGCAGATCTCCGCGCTCTGCGCCGCCTCCCCGATCGGGATCGAGATGTTCCTCCACGGCGCGCACTGCGTCTCCTATTCCGGGCAGTGCCTTTTCAGTTTCGCGATGGGGGGCCGCAGCGGGAACCGCGGCGAGTGCGCGCAGCCCTGCCGCCTCCCGTACAAGCTCTCCGGCGAGGACGTCGGAGCCTCGGATTACCCGCTCAGTCTCCGCGACCTTTCCCTCGCGGAGCATATCGAAGAGATCCTCTCCCTCGGCGTCGCCTCGCTTAAGATCGAGGGCAGGCAGAAATCCGCCGGGTACGTATACGGCGTCACGAAGATCTACCGGACGCTCCTCGACGAGAGGAGGAACGCGCGCCGGGACGAAGTGGAGCGGCTCGCCGCCCTCTTCAGCCGCGGCGGCTTCACCGACGGCTATTTCCGGGCGCGCTTCGGGCACATGCTCGGCCGCCGGCGCCCGGAGGACGCCGACGCGGACGGTCCCTCCTTCGGCGGACTGACGCGGAAGATCCCCGTCCGCGCCGTGCTGCGCGTGCAGAGCGGCGAGCCGATCACGCTTTCGCTCACGGCGGGAGAACGGACCGTCACCGCTGCCGGAGAACTCCCGCAGCCCGCGCGCACCGTGCCGCTCGACGATGAGACCGCGCGGCGCAGCATCGCGAAATTCGGCGGCACGCCGTACGCGCTCGCCGCCTTTACCGCCGCCGTCGGCGACGGGCTCTTCGTCACGCCCGCCGCGCTGAACGCGCTGCGGCGGGACGCCGTCTCGGCGCTCTCCGCGCCGCCCGTCCGCCCCGCCCCGTCCGACGGCGCGCCCGTCCTCGCCTCTTCGCCTTCCGCTGCGGAGGACGGGGAACGGATCCTGTTTACGGCACAGTTCCTCTCGCCGCAGCAGATCCCGCCGGAGGCGGAGGATTTCTTCGACGAGATCTACCTTCCTCTCGCGCGCGCGGAAAAAGGGCGCGGCGTCCTGCTCCCGCCCTTCATGCCGGACGGATCGGTCCGTGCCGCCGAGAAAGCGCTCCCCGCGCTCGCTCCTTCTTCCCTGCTCGCGCATACGCCCGGTCAGCTCGCGCTGGCGCGCCGCCTCGGCATCCGGGCCGGCGCGTCGATGCGGATGAATCTGTGGAACGACCTCGCCGCCGGGACGCTCCTCTCGCTCGGCGCCGCGTTCCTCACGCCCTCGCCCGAGCTGCCGCTCGGCGCGGTCCGGGCGATCCGCGGACCGAAGGCGCTGCTTGCCTACGGACGCATCCCGCTCCTCACGACGATCCGCTGCGCGATCTCCGACGGCGGCGCCTCCTGCAGC
>JAEEGL011653666.1_pt1 | contig 64597 bp, 56 predicted proteins | sample 9134231 | NCBI WGS metagenome assembly JAEEGL01 (sample SAMN16246548, study PRJNA631951) | gut metagenome | biome: gut microbiome; feature: rumen; material: fiber-attached | host: Bos | place: Iran: Karaj | collected 2018-10
AATACAGAGATGTTCAGAGGCGGGACATGACAAACCCGCCTTATTCTATTATAACGAATATAAGGAAAGGAAGAGAGCATTGGCACTGAACACTAAACCGACCAATTCAATGAGATTCAGGGCGAAGGTCGTGATGACGGCTGTGTTCATCGTCCTCTTCTCAGTAGTGGCTGGGAACTTCTTCAAGATCTCGGTCTTAGATAATCAGAAATATCAGGAAATGGCCAACGATCAGCACTTCGGCTCGATAACCATTTCTGCACACCGCGGCACGATCTACGATGCGAACGGCAACGTCGTCGCCAAGAGCGCCACGGTATACAAGGTCTTCCTCGACCCGCAGCGCTTCCGCTTGGACCTCGAGGAGCTCCAGAAGGACATCGACAAGCGCAACTCCGAAAAGATGAACGGTACATACGTCCCTGAGTATGACGAGGAGGGCAATGAGCTCTATCCGCTGCCGTCGTCTGCGGAGGCGTTCAGGCAGGAGACGGTCAGCTTCCTTTCGGCGAAGCTCGGTATCTCAGCCGAAAAGGTCGAGAAGGCGATGGTCGCCGAGAACCAGTACAGCGTATTGCAGGATCAGGTCGAGAAGCCCGTCGCGGACGAGGTCATCGCGCATTTCACGCAGTACGGGCTGTACTACTCGATAAACGTCGAGGAGGACACCAAGCGCTATTACCCCCGCGAACAGCTCGCGGCTTCGGTGATCGGCTTCACCAACGCCGACGGGAACGGTCTCTACGGCATCGAGGCGTACTATAACGACTACCTCTCCGGTATCGACGGCAGGACGATCTCTGCCAAGGACTCCAACGGAAATCAGCTCCCGTACCGCTATTCCAAGACCTATCCCGCGCAGAACGGCAACGATGTCTACCTCACCATTGATATGGATATACAGTATTACCTCGAGAAACACCTCGAGGAAATGGTCATCAATCATCAGGTGAAGAACCGCGGCTGCGCGATACTCATGAACGCAAATACCGGTGCGATATACGGTATGGCGACATATCCCTCGTTCGACCTCAACGAGCCATACGAGATAAAGGACCCAGGCGTGCTCGCGGAGATAAATTCGCTCACCGGCGACGCCAAGGATAAGCGCGTCGGCGAGGCGCGTGAGACACAGTGGCGCAATAAGTGTATCACTGAGGTCTATGAGCCGGGCTCGGTATTCAAGGTAATAACCAGTGCGGCGGCGTTCGACGAGAACCTCATCGACCTCACCAAGGACAGCTTCTACTGCTCCGGCTCGGTGACCTTCGAGGGCGCAAAGCAGCCTATCAACTGTCACAACACTGCCGGTCACGGCACACAGACCTACCAGCAGGCACTCACCAACTCCTGCAACCCGGCATTCATGGAGATAGGCAAGAGGCTCGGCGTGGATAAGTTCTGCTACTACTTCGACGCTTTCGGTCTGCGGGAGCCGACCGGTATAGACCTTCCCGCGGAGAGCTCGGGTATCGGATTCTACTCCGATAATATGTCGCCCGTAGACCTCGCGGTATCGGCTTTCGGTCAGGGTGAGACGATCACTCCGCTCGAGATGATAGTCTCCTACTGTGCGGCTATCAACGGCGGATACCTCCTCCAGCCATATGTCGTTGACAGGGTGGTGGACGAATCCGGTAATGTCGTATTCAAGAACGAGCGCACCGTGCGTCGTCAGGTAGTCTCCGAGGAGACCTCCGCGACCATGAGGAATGCGCTCGAGCAGGTAGTCGCCGGAAACAGCGGCGGTAACGTTTCCATCAAGGGATACTCTATCGGAGGCAAGTCCGGTACCTCGCAGCGACTCTCTCTCACCGACAACACCAACTACGAGCTCGGTGAGGAGGAGGACGACTCCAAGCAGGAGTACGGCGCGTCGTATGTGTGCTTCACTCCCGCGCAGGATCCGGAGATAATCCTCCTCGTGCTCGCCGATGAGCCAGACAACAGCCCGAATATGTACTACGGCTCGGTAGTTGCCGTGCCTGCGGCGAGAGATATCCTCACGGACGTTCTGCCGTACATGGGCATAAGCCCGGAGTACTCCGACGATGAGCTCGCGAACCTTGACGTCAAGGTGCCGCTCCTTGAGGGCCCTATCGACGACGCGAAGGCGACGCTCGAGGCTCTCGGGGTGGAGTATGAGGTCATCGGCAACGGCATTGAGGTCGTTGCACAGTCTCCGCTCACGGGTACTGCTATCGCCAAGGGTGGCTGCGTTTACCTCTACACGGAGATCAGCCACACCTCGGAGCTCGTTGAGGTGCCCGACCTTTGGGGCCTCTATCCGAGCGACGCTAACTACATGATAACTGAATGCGGTCTGAATTACGTCGCGAGAGGAGCTTCCACGAGGTCTGATGCGACGGTCAGCAGCCAGAGCATAGCCCCCGGCACGACTGTGCCGAAGGGTACGGCTATAGAGCTGGAATTCACCGTATATGAGGACAACGGATAAACAAAACGATAAAACAAAGACAGGAGGCAGTCGGAATGAAATTGTATGATCTGCTCGAGGACAACGCCGGTACAGAGCTCGGAAATATAGAGATAAGCTCGCTCACCGACGACACGCGAAAGGTGACTGACGGGAGCCTGTTCGTCTGCGTCAAGGGCGCAAAGTTCGACGGACATACCGCTGCGGCTGAAATGCTCGCTAAGGGCGCGGCTGCGGTAGTGTGTGAGCACGACCTCGGGCTCGGGGAGAGACAGATAATCACGGACAATTCCCGCAGGCTCTACGGAAGGCTCTGCGCGGCGTGGTTCGGTCACCCGGAACGCAAGCTCAAGATGATCGGCGTCACCGGCACCAACGGCAAGACGACCACTACTAACGTCATCAAGCATATCCTCATGAGCGCCGGACACAAGACCGGTCTCGTGGGCACGATACAGAATGAGATCGGCAATGAGGTGCTCCATACAGACAACACAACTCCTATGGCATATGACTTCATGGAGCTGCTCGACAAGATGGTGAAGGCGGGCTGTGAGTATGTCGTTATGGAGGTGTCGTCGTTCGGGCTCGTGCAGGAGCGCATAGGCTGCTCGCACTTCGGGACGGCGGTATTCACTAACCTCACGCAGGATCACCTCGACTACCACAAGGACATGGAGGAGTACTATCAGGCTAAGAAGCTCCTCTTCGGTATGTGCGACCGCGCGATGATAAACGTGGACGATGAGTACGGCAGAAGGCTCTATGAGGAGATCATGGAGGAGAAGTACACGTTCAGCATAAAGAAGGCGGCGTCCTTCTATGCGGACGGTATCAAGATAAAGTCCACCGGCTCGAGCTTCTGGTTCTGCACGGGCGGGAAGTCTCACCTCGTGAAGACGAGAATGCCCGGTGCATTCAATGTGTCGAATATAACCGCGGCTATCGCAGCGTGTCTGGCTGAGGGTCTGCCTATCGAGCAGATAATCGAGGCTGTGGGCGAATATAACGGCGTAAAGGGAAGATGTGAGGTCATCCCTACGGGGCGCGATTTCACTGTCATCTGCGATTACGCGCACACTCCCGACGCTATCGAGAATATCCTGCGCAGCGTGCGTGAATACACTGAGGGCAGGCTCGTTTGTCTGTTCGGCTGCGGAGGAGACCGCGACGCGGCTAAGCGTCCGAAGATGGCTGCTGCGGCGGCAAAGTACGCTGACAGGCTGATAGTTACCTCCGATAATCCCCGCAGTGAGGACCCAGAGGCGATAATCCGCGATATTCTCGTCGGGCTGGAGGGTACGGACGTTCCGTATGACGTCGTGACCGACCGCCGCGAGGCTATTTATCACGCTCTGAAGACCGCTGAGAAGGGCGACATCGTCGTCCTCGCAGGAAAGGGCCATGAGGATTACCAGATACTTGCCGGCGGCAAGCATATACACTTCGACGAGCGCGAGGTAGTCGCCGACGGTCTGAAGCTGCTGTAAACGGGGAGAGATAAAACAGATGTCTACATCGTTCTGGATAATAAATTCGCTGATAACGCTGCTGTCGTTCGTCATTGCGGGAGTTTCGGGCATATTCCTTGTGCCGTTCCTGCATAAGCTGAAATTCGGTCAGCCCATAAAGGTCAAGGACGGGCCTCAGTGGCACGCCAAGAAGCAGGGCACGCCGACTATGGGCGGGTTCATGTTCATCATCTCCACGGTGCTCACGTCTATCGCGGGGTACTGGATATACCGCTTCTATGCGGGGCTCGACATGACCGATCAGGCGAACCATGACTCCTTCTACAGGCTGTTCGCGTGCGTCGTGTTCTCGGCGCTGTTCGGGCTTATCGGCTTCATCGACGACTTCATCAAGGTCGTGCGCAAGGACAACGACGGTCTCAGCGCGCTTCAGAAGGTCGGGCTCCAGACTGTGTTCGGGGTGGGATTCCTCTTTGCGCTGTATAAGTTCGGAGATGAGTCCACCTGCATAGACCTCGGCTTCTGGCAGACGCCTGAACTGGGGATATTCTACTACATCATACTGATACCGATTATCATCTACCTCACCAACGCGGTGAACCTCACCGACGGCGTGGACGGTCTGTGCGGCTCGGTGACGTTCGTTGCCATGCTGATATTCACGGTGTGCTGCTCGATACTCGGTCAGCATGAGATGATAAGCTATACTATGGCGCTCGCGGGAGGGTGTCTGGGATTCCTCATATGGAATTTCAACCCCGCTAAGTGCTTCATGGGCGACACGGGCTCGATGTTCCTCGGGGCGTCCGTGACCGGCGTTGCGCTCATTCTCCACAAGCACCTGCTGCTGGTGCTCGTCGCGCTCGTGTACATCATCGAGGCGCTCTCCGTGATGATCCAGGTGACATACTTCAAGTACACCAAGAAGAAGTACGGCGAGGGCAGGCGTATATTCAAGATGACTCCTATCCACCACCACTTCGAGATGAGCGGATACAGTGAGTACAAGATCGTAATAACCTTCTCCATTGCCGGAATTATCTCCGGTATACTGGGAATAATCACATTGCTGGCATATGACTGATGCCGGTAAAGGAGGATCAAATGGCTGCCTCTTCAAAAAGCAAGGCTAAAAAGAAAAAGACACTGTGGGAGGCGTTCGTCGGCGAAGGCAGGAACGGTGATATGAGTCTGGCGTTTTTCGCGTATGTCATGATACTGCTCGTCGTGGGACTGGTCATGATGTCCTCGGCAAGCTACGCCTGGGCTTACAGCGAGCACGGCGGAGACGGTCTCTTTTACGCCAAGAAGCAGGCGAAAATGGCTGTTATCGGCTTCGCGGCGATGATCTTCTTCATGAAGATGGACTACCACAACCTCAAGAAGATACAGTTCCCGTTCCCGATACTGAAGCGTCTGAACATCGCAGGCGTGCTGTATGCGGTGGGAGGGCTGTTCCTGATACTCGCGCTCGCTATCGGAAACGATGAGGGCGGCGATATGGGCGCCAAGCGCTGGCTGACCCTCGGTCCTGTCAACTTCCAGCCGTCAGAGGTCGCGAAGCTCGCGATAATCGTGTACTTCGCCTACTCCATGGAGCGCGACGGGAAAAAGATGAACACCTTCAAGACCGGTATCGTCAAGTATGCGGTGCTGGTCGGGATATACCTTGCGCTGCTGATAAAGGAGCCCCATATCTCGGGCTGTATACTCATCGGCAGCATTGCCGTCGCGATGATACTCTGCGGCGGCGCCAACAGGAGACAGTTCCTGGCGCTCGGTGCCGGTGCTCTTGCGCTGGCGGTGTCTGTCATAAGCTGGCAGGCCGGTAAGCCGGGAAGCTACGTTGCGACGCGACTGAAATCGTGGCGCGACCCGTTCGCTGACGTCCTCGATGAGACGTGGCAGACGGCGAACTCCATCATCGCTATCGGTTCGGGCGGACTTTTCGGGCTCGGGCTCGGAAACTCCCGTCAGAAGTACCTGTACCTCCCCGAGACCAAGAACGACTTTGTGTTCCCGATAGTCTGCGAGGAGCTGGGGTTCGTGGGAGCGCTCGCGATTATCATTGTATTCTTCCTCCTCGTTGTGGAGGGATATTCCATTGCGGTGCGCTGCAAGGACCGCTTCGGTATGCTCATAGCGGTCGGTATCACGACGCAGATCGGTATTCAGACTGTTCTCAACCTCGCTGTTGTCAGCAACCTTATCCCGAACACTGGTATCAGCCTGCCGTTCTTCAGCTACGGCGGTACGGCACTGATAATGCAGCTCGCGGAAATGGGCATAATGCTCAATATCTCGCAGCAGAGAAGCTATCCGGACACGGCTCAGACGGCTGCGCCCAAAAAGAAAAAGAGTGCGCCAAAGCGCACACGCACTGCATAAAGGAGCGTTTCTATGAGAGTACTCATCGCGTGCGGCGGCACGGGAGGTCATATCAATCCCGGTATCGCCATTGCAGATATGATAAGGAAAAAGTACCCCGATGCGGAATTTCTCTTCGCGGGGACTCCCAAGGGTATGGAGTCTAAGCTCGTGCCGGCGGCAGGATATAAGATAGAGCATATAAAGGTCGCGGGCTTCCAGCGGAAGCTCTCGCTCGAGAATATCGGGCGAAATGCCAAGGCGGCGGCGTACCTTGTGACCTCCGGCAAGAGAGCAAAGGAGATAATCACAGGCTTCAAGCCCGACATCGCTATCGGTACGGGCGGCTATGCGGCGGGTCCTGTCATCCGCAAGGCGGCGAAAATGGGTATCCCTACCGCTATACATGAGCAGAACGCCTACCCCGGCGTGACCAACAGGCTCCTTTCGAAAGAGGTCGATGAGGTCATGCTCACCTTCATCGAGGCGCTCAAATTCATGGACAAAAGCAAATTCGAGTACAGTGTCACGGGTCTCCCGGTGCGCGGCAGCATAAACTCCATTAGCCGTGAGGAGGCACGGTCGAAGCTCGGATTCAACGACGATTTTACAATACTCTCGTTCGGGGGAAGTCTCGGGGCGGGCTGCATTAACGAGACCATGACTGAGGCTATCAAGTGGCATGTCGGGAAGGGTCTCAAGATAAACCATATCCACGGCTACGGCGGTATGGGCAAGGATACTTTCCCGCAGGCGATGAAGTCGGCAGGGATACCCCTGAAAAACGACCGTCTGCGTATCACTGAATACATAAATGACATGGACGTTTGTCTTGCGGCGGCTGATCTCGTTATCTGCCGGTCGGGCGCTTCGACGCTCGCGGAGCTCGAGGCTGCGGGCAAGGCGGCGATACTCATTCCCTCGCCAATCGTTGCGGGGAATCATCAGTACCACAACGCTATGGTGCTCGGGAATGCGGGCGCGGCTGTCGTCATCGAGCAGAAGGACGCCTCCGCGGAGCGTATTATTTCCGAGATCGAGAAGCTCTATGGAGACCCTGACCGCGTGAGGGCAATGTCTGAGGCGGCAGGAAAGCTCTACCTTACGGACACGAACGAGCGTATCCTCGCGGTGGTCGATAAGCTGCTCGCTAAGGGGAGAAAATGATGAACAAGGGAACGTTGGTCGATGTGAACGGCACTCAGCTGAACATTTACACTGAGGGCAGCGGAGGTGTTACGGCGGTGATAATGTCCGGCAGCGGAGTTACTGCTCCGGCGCTGGAATACAAGCCGATATACAGGCGGCTGTCCGGGAAGTACCGGGTGGCTGTCATAGAGAAGGCGGGGTACGGTCTGAGCGGGGGCATGAAGTCGCCGAGGACGGTCGAAAACCTCGTTTCAGAGGACAGGGAAGCCCTCAGGGCTGCCGGTATCGAGCCGCCGTATGTGCTCGTGCCGCACTCCTACTCGGGCTTTGAAGCCATTTACTGGGCTAACACCTATCCCGATGAGGTCAGGGCGGTGCTCAGCATGGATATGGCGATACCTGAGCTCGCGGTGAAGCAGTCGGAGGTGCTGACCGAGGAGAAGCGTCTCAGGCAGATAGACAAGCAGACCAAGCTCCTGAAGGCGATCGCGAAGGACGGGTTCCTCGCGAAGCTGCTCAGAAACAAGGCGGAGAACGTCTCCGGGCTCCTTACAGGCAGCGAGCTGACCGGCGAGGAAAAGGCTGAGTACAGGCGGTTGTTCTACAAAAACCTCGCGAATGAGGAGTATGCCGAGGAGGCGCGTCAGATGACGGCGAATGCCAAGGCGGCGCTCGCCACGGGGACACTCAGGTGTCCGGCGTGCTTCTATATCAGTGACATGAAAATGCTCAGCAAAAAGCTGAACTGGCGGCAGGCTGCGCTTGATTACGCAAAAATGTGCGGCGGGGAGGTGCATCTCTCTGACAAGGGGCACATGATGTACGCTCTTATCCCGGACGAGATGGCACAGTCATTCATAAGCTTCCTCGAAAAGCACGGGATAGCGTGACCGCCGGAGGGTAACAACATTCCGCTCCACAGCATAATATACACAAAATGCTGTGAGGTGGTAAAATGCAGAAATTCATCGTAACGGGCGGCAGGCGGCTCCGCGGGGAGCTCGCTTTGCAGGGCTGCAAGAACAGTGCGCTCCCTATCATGGCGGCGGCGCTGATGTGCCGGGGCGAATGCGTGCTCACGGACTGCCCGAAGCTCACGGACGTTTATTCCGCGGCGAGGATACTCGGCTGCCTGGGCTGCAAATGCAGCTTTGAGGGAAATACTGCCGTTATTTCGCCGGGAACGCTCAGCGGGGCGGAGATCCCCGAGGAGCTAATGCGCGAGATGCGCTCGTCTATCATCTTCATGGGCGCTATGCTCGGGAGAGCGGGGGAGTGCTGCGTCAGCGTGCCGGGCGGGTGCGAGCTCGGTCCAAGACCTATTGATATGCACCTCGCGGCTATGCGGAAAATGGGTGCTGAGATACGCGAGGACGGCGGGAGGCTCATATGCAGGTGTCCCGACGGGAGACCTAAGGGTGCGAGGATATCGCTGCCGTTCCCGTCTGTGGGCGCGACTGAGAACGTCATACTCTGCGCGTGTCTGGCAGAGGGCGAGACTGTCCTCAACAATGCCGCGCGAGAGCCTGAGATATGCGACCTCTGCTCCTTTCTGAGAAAGTGCGGGGCGGATATCCGCGGAGACGGCGGGAGCAGCATTACTGTTTCAGGGAAGGAAAGTTTCAGCGGCTGCGAGCACAGGATAATGCCGGACAGGATAGCCGGCGCGACTTATCTCTGCATGACGGCGGCTGCCGGAGGCGAGATGATACTTACTAATGCGTGTATCCCCGAAATGGAGCCGTTCCTTACGGTGCTCGAGCAGACGGGGTGCAGTATATATGCGGGCGGCGGCAGGATATTCCTGCGCAGCGGCGCTCGGCTCAGAGCGGTCAGGGACAGGATCCGCACCATGCCCCACCCCGGCTTTCCGACGGACGCTCAGGCTGTGCTCATGGCTGCGCTCGCTAAGGCGGACGGTACGAGCGTCTTCGAGGAGAATATCTTCGACTGCCGGTACCGTCACACGGACGCCCTCGTGAAAATGGGCGCTGACATCCAGGTACTCGGCAAGGTGGCTGTGGTGAAGGGAGTGGCTTCCCTGCACGGCGCTAAGTCCGAAGCGACTGACCTGCGCGGAGGTGCGGCTCTCATTACGGCTGCGCTCGCGGCGGACGGGGTGTCTGAGATAACAGGCATATCACATATCGACAGAGGATATGAAAAAATAGAGGAGGCAGTCACGGCGCTCGGGGGACGGATAGTCCGGCGCTGACTGCGGTTGGAGATAAGATGAAAGACGTTGAGAAAACTAATGTTGAGAGGCAGAACAGCAAAAAGCGCATGAGACGCCGCAAGCGAATGATGAACGTCTATGTGCTGGTGGTAGTTCTGCTCGTGCTGACGGCGATGATCACTATCAGCTATACGTTCCTGTTCAATATCCACGAGATAAGGGTCTCGGGCGCCTCGAATATGTATACGGCGCAGGAGATAGTCGAAGCCTCCGGCATAAAGGAGGGCGACAACCTCATGAGACTCGACCCGCGGAAGGCTGAACAGGCGATACTGGACAAGCTGCTGTACGTCGAGAGCGCTGACATCGGCAAGGACTGGCCGTCATCGGTGCAGATAACCGTGACGCCCTGTATCCCGGCTTATAACGTCAATTATGAGGGCGGCACTCTCCTCCTGAGCAAAAAGGGGAAGATACTCGCTGACAACGGCTTCATCACCGAGGGGCTGCCTGTGATATACGGCTACGAGCCCGCCGACCCCGTTGCGGGGAAGCCGATACGCACTGAGAATGAACACAAGGACGAGGCTTTCACTGAGCTCATCAGATCGCTCGGGTCGAATGAGGGCATTGAGATAAGCGCGGTCGATATGACAGATGAGTTCAACATCGTGGTGAGCTACTCGAACGGCTCGATCTTCCGCATGGGGACGTATTCGGACGTAGAATACAAGCTCAGCCTCGCGCAGACCGTCATGAACGACGAGAGCGTCAACGGCAGGAAGGGCTACCTCACGATGATCGGCTCCAATCAGTGCAGTTTCCGTATGAGCAACGACCCTGCGGACGTCATCGGTGAGCCGGCGACCGCTGCCGCGACTGACGCGAACGGTCAGCCTGTGGACGTGCAGGGTGAGACAAACGCCGATCAGCAGCAGATGTTCAGTGAGTACAACAACACTCAGGGCGGCGGCGAGGAATACTACGGCGGCGATGAGGACGGGGAACTCTCCTACGATGATGACTACTACGACGATGGTTACTACGGCGACGATCAGTATTACGATGACGGGGAGTATTACGACGACGGGCAGTATTATGAGGAATACTGACCGATGGACAGTTCTTATCTGACGTGAAATTGTACAAAATGCTGAAATAATTACTGGTGATATTGTCGAATACGCAGAAAATGAAAAAAGTTCCGGATTCGCTTGAAAACGGGGAGAAGTTATGCTACAATAATATGTGTATTTAAATTGGAAATACTATATCTTTGTTAGATAAAAATACAGGAATAATAGGAGGAGTTTGTAAGATGTCAGATTTTAACTACGAGGAAGCGCTTGAACCCGATGTAAATATTAAGGTCATCGGCGTCGGCGGCGGCGGCGGAAATGCCGTTAACTGCATGGTCGAGTCGGGCGTGAGCAATATCGAATACATAGCTATCAATACTGACGCTAAGGCTCTGAACAAGTCCAAGGCTACCACAAGGATCCCGATCGGCGCTAAGCTCACCAAGGGCAGAGGCGCTGGCAACAAGCCCGAGATCGGTCAGCGCAGCGCTGAGGAGAACCGCGACGAGATCGAGACTCATCTCAAGGGCGCGGACATGATCTTCATCACTGCCGGCATGGGCGGCGGTACAGGTACCGGTGCGGCTCCTGTAGTTGCCAAGATCGCTAAGGAAATGGATATCCTCACAGTTGCAGTCGTTACTAAGCCCTTCCTCTTTGAGAGAGAGCAGAAGATGGCTCAGGCTGAAAGAGGTATCGCAGAGCTGAGAAAGTATGTTGACTCGCTCATCGTTATCCCTAACGAGAAGCTTCTCGTCGGCATGGACAAGCCCCTTACCATGCTCCAGTCGTTCGCACTGTCCGATGACGTGCTCAAGACCGGCGTAAAGAGCATTTCCGACCTCATCGTTGAGGAGGGCTACATCAACCTTGACTTCGCTGACGTTTCCACTATCATGAGAGGCGCAGGCTACGCTCACATGGCTATCGGTCACGGCTCCGGCAAGGATAAGGCAAGAGATGCTGCTAATGCTGTTATCTCCAGCCCGCTGCTTGAGACCTCTATCTCCGGCGCCAAGAGACTTCTTATCAATATCGCGATGTCCGAGGATATCCTCTCGTCCGATGTTGATTCCGCTACTAAGATGATAACCGATACCGCTGCTGAGGGCGTTGAGTTCATCTTCGGTACTGCTTTCAAGGAAGATATGCAGGACGAGATGACCATTACTGTTATCGCAGCCGGCTTCGACGATATGGACACTCCCGTTGACGGACAGGACGTGCTTCCTGAGTCCACTCCCGAGGAGGATATCATCCAGATCGACAATCCGCTCATCGACGGGCTCGGTCTTGGCGATGTTCCCCCGAAGGCTGCTTCTTCGCAGGATTACGACCTCGACGACATCTTCAAGATGCTCGGCAACTGAGAATAACTTATGGAGCGATTCCGAGAGGGGTCGCTCTTTTGTTTTGGAGGAACTCACTGTATGTGACGTCTGTATGCTGGCTGAGATTACATTCTGTATAGTTTAAAAAAGAATTTATAGTAAAATGCACTAAAATCAACGAAAAAATTCTACATATTAATAGTTGAATTATGATATTGTTTGTGTTATAATCTTAATAAGGCGTATTATTTCCTTGAAATAAATAGCTTTATTATTGCTTCCGCAGCATCTGCGGGGAACGGAGTTGTTATTATGGACGAACCAACAGTATTACGAACCACTAAGATCGGCGGTGGATTTGTCAAGGAAGATGTTATGGCATACCTCGACGAGCTCAATTCCAAGATCGTTTCCCTCGAGGACGAACTCAAAAAGGCTCAGGAGACTGGCCCCGCTGACCCGCAGGAGCTTATAAAGTACAGAAATCAGGTCGATAACCTTCAGGAGAAGCTCAATGCTTCCAATAACGCCCTCAGAGCTGCCAAGAAGGAGCTCGAGGAGGCTCAGAAGCAGCACGATGAGGACCAGAAGCTCATCGCTCAGCTCAGATCCGGCGCTCCCGGAGCTGCTGCCGCTGCCAACAACGCTCAGATCGCTGCACAGAATCAGGCGCTCGAGTCCGCTAAGAAGGAGATAGAGTCACTTCACGCTCAGCTTGAGGCTGCCAAGAAGGCTGCTCCCGCTCAGGGCGGAAACGCTCAGGCGAACGCTCAGGCTGCCGCTGCTCTCGAGGCTGCTAAGAAGGAGATAGAGTCCCTCCGCACTCAGGTCAAGAACGCAGAGCAGAAACTCGTTGCCGCAGAGCAGCAGAAGTCCGCTGCTCCCGCTCCCGCTGCAGCTGGCGGTGCTGACCCTGCTGAGCTCGCGAAGGCTAAGGAGGAGATCGCTAAGATCAAGGCTGAGCTCGAGGCTAAGTCTAAGGAGCTCGAGGCTAAGATCAAGGAAGCTGCCGAGAAGGACAGCAAGATCGAGGCTCTCACTAAGGAGAATTCTGCTGCTGTTGCTGCTAAGGACGCTGAGATCAAGAAGCTCAACGACGAGATCACTGACCTCAAGGAGAACGCTGATGCCGCTGGCATGATACCGTCCTCCTTCGATATGGGCGCTCTCTTCACAGAGGCTCAGAAGACCGCTAACAAGATCACTATCGAGGCGCAGAGAAACGCCGACAAGGTCACTAAGGAAGCCAACGAGAAGGCTGACCAGATAGTAAGAGAGGCTAACGCTGAGGCTGAGAAGACTATAAACAGCGCTAATCTCACTGCTGAGACCTGCATCAAGGAGGCTAACGATCAGGCTAAGATCACTGTCGGCGAGGCTAACGACCACGCAGACAAGGTCAACGAGATGTCTGCTACAGTCCGCAAGATGCTCCTCAACGAGATACAGAGCGTCAACAATAAGTTCAATGACATCACTTCCGTCCTCACACGTCTTACCGGTCAGGCTACAGACCGCATGAACGAGGCTCAGCTCATCATCGGCGAGGCTCGCAAGACTATCGACGACGGTGCTGTAAACTCACAGGTCAAGAAGTCTGAGCCCCCGAAGGCTAACTTCGAGCCCACAAAGGCTCCCACTCAGCCTGTGAACAACCAGTCCTCCGGCGGCGGTTTCCAGGGAAACTTCGCTGAATCTCTCGCTGGCGCTGCTAAGCCCGCGAACGAGAACCACTCCGGAGCTGTCAACAACAATAACACCGCTTCTGCACCGAAGAATCAGCAGCAGCCTGCTTCGAAGAAGAGCGCAAACTTCAACTTCGATATGGCTGAGCTTCTGAAGGCTGCCGAGGAAGAGGCTGCAAAGAATCCCGAAGCATAAGTATTTTCAGGCGCAGACCGGTCCGGCTCGTCCGGACCGGTGTGCCGCTGTTGTTTCTGCGGCTGCTTCAGGACAGGCTCTGCGGTATTTTTGAATGTCGGGTGAATATCTTGATAAAGAATATCATTACTGATGAACTGAATACAAAAACGGACGAGGAGCTTGCTGTGCTCGCTAAGACCAGCAGGAAGGCTGCGGCTGTCCTCGCTTCGCGCTATGCTGAGCTGATACTGATAAAGTCGGAGATATATGCCTCCGCTGCCGCTGACAGCGAGGACCTCAGGCAGGAGGGTCAGATGAGCCTTCTGAGGGCTGTCGGTTCCTTCGACCCGAACAGGGGAGTCAAGTTCTCGACGTTCGCGGGTGTGTGCATCGACAACCGTATGCGTACTGTCACCGCTAAGGCAAGACGTGCGGCGCCTGTCACAGGGGACGGGCTCGATACGGACGAGCTGGCTTCAGATGAGGCTGATCCCGAGAGGATATATCTTGATAAGGAGTACTTTTCAGAGCTGAGGCGGGGTATCCGTGAGGTGCTGTCGCTGGCGGAGCTGAGGGCTTTCAGTCTGTGCGTTCAGGGAATGAGCTACAGACGCGCAGCTGAGACTTTAGGTGTCTCGGAGAAGGCTGTGGACAACGCTATGCAGCGTGCAAGACGTAAGATACGCGCTCTTATCGGGGCTGCGTGATAATAAAAAATGGCCTGGTAGCTTAACACAGAGCGTTGAATTATACTAATCCCGCAGTCAGTGACCTTCTATGGCGTGACTGCGGCGTATGGGCGTTGCTGCCTGCGGAATTAGTATAAATCAAAGATACCGGTGGAAATCCGGTCATGGTCCAAATATTTTAAGCGAGGTATTGAAAATGTACGAAGACAAGACATTAGTCTGCAAGGAATGTGGCAACGAATTCGTTTTCACAGCAGGCGAGCAGGAGTTTTACGCTGAGAAAGGCTTTGTAAATGAGCCCCAGAGATGTAAGGCCTGCCGCGATGCAAGAAAGAATGCAGGCAAAGCTGAGAGAGTTATGTACACTGCTGTGTGCGCTTCCTGCGGCGGTGAGGCTAAGGTGCCTTTCGAGCCCAAGGAGGGAAGAGCTGTTTATTGCAGCGAGTGTTTCGCAAAGATGAACGAGGCTTGATGATACTTGCTTGCCCCTGCATTGCAAAATGCGGGGGCACCGCGTATTTCTGCGGTAATGCCCGGATACCGGGCTCAGATATATCCCGAAAGGAACGATAAAAATGCAGATAACTAAAGATACTATCATCGGCGATATCCTTGACACGGACTTCGAGGTGGCTCCCTTCTTCCTGGAGATAGGTATGCACTGCCTTGGCTGTCCCGCTTCGAGAGGTGAGACTATCGAGGAGGCTTGCGCCGTTCACGGCACCGACCCCGATGCGCTCGTCGAAAAGCTCAATGGGTATTTCGCTTCTAAGGCGTAATTCAGACACAATTAGGCGTGTCGGTCAACCGACGCGCCTGTTTTTTTGAGGTGTGATATGCTGGATAACAGATTGAAAAAATGTGCAGAAAAAGTCAGCGGGAAGGGCGTCGCTGTCGATGTCGGGACCGATCACGCGCTGCTTGCGGCTGAGCTCGTATTGAGCGGGAAGTGTGAGCGGGTCATCGCGTCAGATGTGAAGGAGGGTCCGCTGGAGTCTGCGAGGAAGACTGTGGAGAAATACGGCATCGTGGATAAGGTGCAGCTCGTGCTGTCGGACGGGCTGGAGAATGTGCCGCTCGACGGGGTGACAGACGTAGTCATCGCCGGAATGGGCGGCGAGACGATCGCGGACATAATCGGAAATATCCCCGAAGGATCGCTCCTTATGCACTCTCCCCGGTGGATACTCCAGCCGATGACCAAGCCCGAATACCTGCGGAAAAAGCTGTTCGAGCTCAACATGACTATCACCGGCGAGAGCGTCGTTGAGGATGGTGAGCGGCTGTATGTCGTCATCTGTGCGGAGCAGAGCTTCGAGCACCGCCGGCTGACGGAGTTTGAGTCGATCTGCGGATTCTTCGACGAGGACGATGAGCTCGCAAGAAAGTACCGCGAGCGGGAGTCCGAGCGCCTTAGCAGGATCGCGGATTCTCTTGCTTCCGCAGGGAAGACGGGGGAGTCCACGCATTATGCTGCGCTCTCATTTAAGCTGAAAAATGACTGTGATTCGGTAAATATCGGCGATGTTTATTCATGTCTCGATGAGCTGTACCCGTTCGCGGCACAGGAGAGCTGGGACAATTCCGGGCTGCTCGTCGAGAATTCCTCGAACCGCGCGGAGACTGTTCTGCTGTCGCTCGATATCAGCACAATGGTCGTAGAGGAGGCGGCGGAAAAGCTCGCGGACCTCGTGATATCGCACCATCCGGTCATTTTCGACCCGCTGAGGAGAGTTGCTGCGGGGAGCCCGGTGTTCGGGCTCGTCCAGAACGACATCGCGGCGATTTGCGCGCACACGAACCTCGACATCGCTGCCGGCGGGACGAATGGCGTGATTCTCCGGAAGATCAGCGAGAGGATCGGCATAAACGGCGATCCTGAGCCGTTTGAGGAGGTAGGCGGCGGGCGGACGCTCGGCTGGATAGTACGGCTGAAGGAGGTCGTGCCCGCGGAGACGCTGGCGTTGATGCTCAAGGAGATATTCGGCTGCGAGCGTGTCAGAATGACGCAGAATAGGGGAAAACTCGTGTCGCGGGTTGCGTTCTGCTCGGGTTCGGGCGGGTCGTCGCTCGACATTGCGGTCGAAAAGGGGTGTGATGCCTATGTCACCGCCGACGTCAAGCACGACGTCTGGATTTCGGCGAATAATTGCGGGATCGCGCTGCTCGACTGCGGGCATTTCGACACGGAGAACCCCGTTCTCTGGGAGCTGAGGCGGGTGCTGGAGGAGCGGTTCCCGCAGCTTGACGTCGAGATCGCGGAGAGCTCCGCCGACCCCTGCGAGTATGTGTGAGGTGCGGCATGAGCGTTCTTGTGTGTCCGGTTTGTGCCGAAAAACTGGCTGTTTCCGGCAATTCTTACGTCTGCTCCGCGCGGCACTGTTTTGACATCGCGCGGAGCGGGTACGTCAATCTGCTGCTGTCGAAGCACGTCGGGAAGACTGTCCACGGCGACAATAAGCTGATGGTGCAGGCGCGCCGGGATTTCCTCGAAAAAGGCTATTATTCGCCGCTTTGCGAGGCTCTCTGCGATGAGGCGGAGGGTCGCTTCGCGGGCGGGTGTGTCCTCGACGCGGGGTGCGGTGAGGGCTACTACACGGCGGCGCTCAGCGAACGTCTGGGCACTGCGGAGATGTATGGTTTTGATATATCAAAAATTGCGGCGGAAATGGCTGCGAAACGTCATAAAGGGATAACCTTCGCGGCGGCGAGTCTGTTCCACATACCGGCTGCGGACTGTGCGTTCGATATGCTCGTGACGCTGTTCGCGCCGTACTGCGGGGAGGAGTTCCTCCGGGTGCTGAAGCCGGGCGGGGTCATGATAATGGCGATACCGGGTGAGCTGCACCTCTGGGAGATGAAGCGGAAGATCTACGATATCCCGTACAAAAATGAGGTCAAGCCGTATGAGCTCGACGGGTTTGAGTTCGTGGGGAAACGTGAGATAAAGTACGGTATCAGGCTCTCGTCACGGGAGGATATTGCGTCGCTGTTTTCGATGACGCCCTACTATTACCGCACGGGACGTGAGCAGCAGGAGCGCCTCGCGGGGCTGAGCGAGCTGGAGACGACTGTACATTTCGAGCTCCTGACCTATATTAAACCGCAATAATCGGTCAGCAGCATAAATGTTTACTGACCAAAAATCTGACAAAGGACTGATCCTATGGCTCTTGACGGAGCATTTCTCTATGCTGTGAAGACCGAGCTCATGCCGCTCGTCGGCGGGCGGGTCGAGAAGATACACCAGCCCTCGCGCGAGGAGATAATCATTTCCATACGCACTCGGCAGGGTAGCAAAAAGCTCTATATTTCGGCAAATGCCGGCAGCGCGCGCGTCTACATTACCGAGAAGAACGTGGACAACCCGCAGACGCCGCCGATGTTCTGTATGCTCCTCCGCAAGCACCTCGGCAGCGGAAAGCTCACCGATATCCGGCAGGACGGGCTCGAGCGCATTCTTTTCCTCGATTTTGAGTGCGTGAACGAGCTCGGCGACGTCGTCACCGTCACCCTCGCGTGCGAGATCATGGGGCGGTGCTCGAACCTCATCGTCATCGGCGCGGACGGGCGTATCCTCGACAGCCTTAAGCGCGTCGACGAGGAGATGTCGCGCGAGCGAATGGTCCTCCCCGGAATGCGCTACACCATGCCGCCGCGCGGCGACAGGCTGAATTTCCTCACCTGCGCGGAGGAGGAGATAGTCCCTGCGCTGCGTGAACAGGGCGCCGCGGAGCTCTCGAAGGCTCTCATCCGGACGTTCGAGGGCATTTCCCCGATCCTTGCCCGAGAGTGGACTTTTTTTGCGGGGCGGGGTGCTCACCTTGAGAGCGGCACGATAGTCGGCGACCCGCTCGACAGGCTTATTTTCGCCATAAAACGTACACGCGACCAGCTGCTCGGGGGGGAGTGCTGTTTCTCTGCGGTCAGCGACAGGGAGGGCGTTCTCAAGGATTTTTCCTTCGTGCGGCTGTCGCAGTTCGGCACCCTCATGTACACCAAGGAGCTGCCGTCAGCGTGCGCGCTGCTGGACTATTTTTACTTCGAGCGCGACCGCGCGGTGCGGACTAAACAGCGTGCGAACGACCTTTTCAAGCTGCTCGTCAACCTCACAGAGAGGACGGCGCGGCGTATCTCGGCGCAGCGCGAGGAGCTCGCGGAGTGCGCCAACAAGGAGCACTTCAAGCTCTGCGGGGACCTCATCTCCGCGAACGTTTACCGGCTGAAAAAAGGCGACAGTTCGGCTGTTCTCGAGAATTTCTACGACGAGAGCTGCCCGCAGATATGCATTGACCTCGACGTGCGTAAAACGCCCGCGCAGAACGCTCAGTGGTACTACAGCGAGTACAAAAAGTGCGTGACCGCAGAAGAGAAGCTCGCGGAGCAGATCGCTCGCGGAGAGGAGGAGCTGCAGTATCTCGACAGTGTGTTCGACTCGCTGACCCGCGCCAGCTCCGAGAACGACATCAGTCAGCTCAGGCTCGAACTGCGTGAACAGGGCTATATACGGTCGTCTGCGGGCAAGGTCAAGCCGCCCAAGGCGCTCCCGCCCATTGAGTACAGGTCCAGTGACGGATTCACGATACTGGTCGGGAGGAACAACCTGCAGAACGATCAGCTGTCGCTGAAATTTGCCGAAAAATCGGATATCTGGCTGCACGTTCAGACCATTACGGGGTCACACGTCATAATCTGCACTGACGGTCAGACACCGCCTGACCGTACCATTGAGGAGGCGGCAGTCATCGCGGCGGTCAACAGCAAGGGGCGAGGCTCGAACCTCGTGCCCGTAGATCACTGCCTCGCGCGGTACGTCAAGAAGCCGTCCGGCGCGAAGCCCGGTAAGGTCATTTTCAGCAACTACAAGACCGCTTTTGTTCGCCCGGACACGGAGCTGGAGCAGTCGCTGAGGGTGTAATGTCACGAAAAGAGGTGTCTGCATGAATGTACTGAATATCGGCTATAATTCGGTGTATGGCAGCGATTTTTCCGCTCAGCTTGCCCCGCAGGAGGGCGTGATCTTCCTCATTCTCGTCCGCAGCAGAGCGCTGCTCACAGTCGGCGGGGCGAGCGTGAGAGTTCCTGCGGACACGATGATGATATGCGGCGGGCTCGCTACGCGCGGGTACGCTGCTGACGGCTGTCCGCTGGTCTGCGACTGGGTCAGCGTGGACGTCAGCGATGAGCCTGAGCTCACTGAGATGCTCGCGCCGCTGTCTGAACGTCCCGTGCCCTGCCCGGACGCGGGGTTCGTCAGTACTATGATCCGCACTGCGGCGGAGGAGTTCTACTCGCTCGGCGCGCGGCGCGGCAAAATGCTCGACTCGCTCATGCGTACCCTCCTCGTCCGGCTCAGCGAAAGCTCCCGCCGCAGGGAGATACCCGTGCAGACCGCTGACCCGCATTACAGCGCCCTTTTTGAGCTGCGTGAGAAGATCTACCGCAACCCGCAGCTCAAGTGGAACGTCGATACGATGGCGGCGGACGTCAATATGTCTCGGTCGTATTTTCAGCACGTCTATCGCGAGGTGTTCGGGGTGTCGTGCATTTCGGACGTCATCAGCGGCAAGCTCGAGAAGGCGAAGGAGCTCCTCACCGAGACCGGGTGTACCGTTGCGCAGGTGGCGGCGATGTGCGGCTACGACAACGAGGAGCACTTCATGCGGCAGTTCAAAAAAAACGTCGGCGTTACGCCGACGAAGTACAGGAAGGGGTAGCCGGTCCCGCCGATATTTCGGTGAGGATCGGCTATTTTATTGTGTGGAGGAACTCCGCGAGGCTGAGCTGCTGCTCCTCCGAGAGGCGGGCGATCTCCGTTGCGAGTGCCGGGACTATCGCGGTGGGGGAGTCGTTGAAGAATTCCGCGAGCGATACGCCGAGCGCGTCGCAGAAATATGACAGCGACTCGACCGTGGGGTTTTTGTTTCCGAGCTCGATCTCGCGCAGGTAGCTCTGGGACAGCCCTGCGAGGTTAGCGAGCTTATTCACCGTGATGCCGCGCATTTCGCGCAGCTCCTTGATACGCATTCCGACGTTCATATTATTCCCTCCGAGAGTATGGTATAGATAAATTATAATATCTAAAGTGAAACAACATTACATCTATAGTATTGACAAATTATACCTATAGTGATATAATGTAATTACTATAAATATTACGGAGGTGCCTTATGTATACCAAAGGTTCAAAAAATCTGCGTCTCATCATCGGGATAATCTCGATAGTCCTGTCACTTGTCGTGCTGTTCCAGTCGTGCGCCGCGGGAGCCGCAAATGCTCTCAGCGAAAACGGTGAATCGAGCGGAACTGCGGGCGCCCTGCTTGCGATAATCATGCTCATCTCGGGCATTATCTCTATCGCTGCGCGAAAGAGCAAGGGCGGTATCGTCACTTCGGCGGTGTTCTACATACTCGGCGGTGTGCTCGCGTTCTCCTCTGCCGGCAGCTTCTCCGACCTGAAGATATGGGCGGTAGTTGCGTTTATCTTTGCCGCATTGCTCATACTCAGTCTGAAAATGAAGAAGAAGGACGCAGATCCCGCTCCCAAGGAAAAGGAATAACGAAAAGCTCTGTCGGGAAGGCACCGGCAGAGCTTTTTTCTGGGCTAATCATTTATTTATGCTGCGTAGCTCCTCCCTTATCCCGCGCATTATCACGTCGCGGGCGCGGATTGCTCCCTCCTTGCTGAGCGGGGGAGTGTCCGGGAGGGGGTATTCCAGACCGAGCTGCGCGTACTTCGGCTTCGCCATGTCGTGGTAGGGCAGGACGTCGAGCGCTTTCAGGTTTTTCAGCCGCGCCAGAAAATGTCCCAGCCGCAGCAGATCGTCCTCGCCGTCCGTTATCCCCGGCACTACGACGTGCCGTATCCACAGCGGTATGCCGAGCTCCCGCAGGTGCTCCGCGAAGGCAAGAATGTGCGAATTGCCGTGTCCGGTCAGGGCGCGGTGGGCGGAATCGTCGATGTGCTTTATGTCGAGCATGACGAGGTCGGTGGAGCGCAGTGCCTCGTCAATCTTTGCGTGTTCGCGGGGGTCGTAGACGCAGCCTGAGGTGTCGAGGCAGGTGTGGACGCCCTTCGACTTCGCGAGCCGGAACAGCTCCGCAAGAAAGTCCGGCTGGGCGAGCGGTTCGCCGCCGGTCGCGGTCAGTCCGCCAGACTTCAGGAACTCCTTGTAGGAGTCATATTCGTCCATTATCTCCTCAGCGGTGACCTCGCGGCCGCCGGAAAAGTCCCATGTATCGGGGTTGTGGCAGTATCTGCACCTCATCGGGCAGCCCTGAAAGAACACCACGAAGCGCACTCCGGGTCCGTCAACGGTGCCGAAGCTCTCGGTCGAATGTATGCGGCCGGTCATTCCGCCCACCTCTTTTCCGTGAAGGTCAGCAGGGCGGTGCGCTCGTTGGGGACGTTCCCGAGGAAGACCTCCTCGAGCAGCTCGCGCAGGGCTTCGCCGATCTCCTCGCCTGAGAAGCCGAGTTTCTCAAGGTCGCTGCCGGAGATGTTGAGCTGCTTCAGCGAGCGGCACTCGCCGTTTGCGACCATTTCCCGCGCTGCTTCGGTCAGCTCCTCTATGCGGCGGTTCTCGTCGAGGACAAACGGGTTTTTAGCCGTATTATCGCATATTTTCATCTTCATAAGCTCGAAGAACATCTCGTCGCCGAGCTCGGACATCATGCGTCTGACCTCGATCTTGTCGCGTATCTTCGCGCTGTGGTGAGCTATCAGCGATTCTGCGTAGATGACCGAGGCGCGGTCGTAGCGGAGCCTGCGCATGACCGCCCTCGCGACCTGCGCGCCGAGCTTGTCGTGTCCTTTGAAATGCCCGCGTCCGGTCTCGTCGAAGCGGGCGCAGGCGGGCTTCGCGACGTCGTGGAGGAGCAGTGCGCGGCGGAGCTTTACGTCGTCCGGAGGTGCGGCGCTGACCGCTCTCACGATGTGCTCCCAGACGGTGTACTTGTGGTAGGGACTGCGCTGGTCAAAGCCGATACACGCCTTTATTTCGGGGATCATCACGCTTATCACGTCGCTGTACTCAAGCAGCACACGCACGCAGTCTGTTCCGCAGATCAGTTTGTCGAGCTCGTCGCGGACACGCTCGGCGGAGATGAGCTTCAGGCGCTCCTTCATTGAGCGGACTGCCGCGGCGGTCGCGGGGTCTATCGTGAAGCCGAGCTGCGAGGAGAACCTCAGCGCACGCATGATGCGCAGGGCGTCCTCGGTGAAGCGCTTTTCGGGGTCGCCGACGCAGCGGATAACGCCGCGCGCGATGTCGTCCCTGCCGCCGTGCGGGTCAATAATAGTTCCCGAAATATCCATTGCCATTGAGTTCACGGTGAAATCGCGGCGGGAGAGATCGTCGGTGAGGCTGCGGGTGAAGCTCACGCTGTCGGGGCGGCGGGAGTCCGAATATTCGCCGTCCACGCGGAAGGTCGTCACCTCGGCGGTAATGCCGCCGCAGCGGACGGTGACGGTGCCGTGCGCGATACCGGTGGGGAAGGTGTTCTTCTCGCCGAAGACCGCGATGACCTCCTCAGGGAGCGCGGAGGTGGTGATGTCGATGTCGTTGATCGGGCGGGACATTATCGTGTCGCGCACGCAGCCGCCTGCAAAATACGCTTCATAGCCCGAATCTCCGAGCTTTTCCAGTATCGTCTTTCCCTTTTCGAGCATTTCGCCGTCACCTCCTGCATTGATAGTTACACTAATTATACACCACATCTTGCGAAAAATCAAGCACGGGAGCGATGTCCGGGCTGCTGCGGGGGAGTGCGCTCACGCGGGGAAAAAGTCCGAGGGGGAGATTTCCTCCCGAAAATGCTTGACTTATCGCGGAAAATGTGCGATAATATAAGCTGTATCACGTTTCTGGAGGAAAATATGAAAAAGTACATACTCACATTTCTGATATCTATGGTTCCGATAGTCGAGCTGCGCGGAGGCATTCCGGCAGGAGTTGCTATGGGTGTGCCGTGGCAGCTCGCTGTTGTTATTTGTATGGTCGGGAATATGATACCCGTGCCGTTTATCTTCTTCTTCGCGCGGCGCATTCTCGAATGGGGCGCGGACAAGCCCGTTATCGGCAAGTTCTTTACATGGTGCCTCGAAAAGGGTCACCGCGGCGGCGAAAAGCTCAAGGCTAAAGCCGGCAAGGGTATGTTCGTGGCGCTCATGCTGTTCGTCGGCATACCGCTCCCCGGGACGGGCGCATGGACGGGAACCCTCGCGGCAAGTCTCCTCGATCTCGACTTCAAGAAGAGCATTCTTGCGGTGGTATGCGGAGTCGCGCTCGCGGCAGTCATCATAACTGTTCTCACGCTGCTCGGTTTTGCGGCGTTCACTGCGGCTAAGTGATGAGGATAGTCACGGCTGCGGAGATCTCTCCCGCGGAGCTGGAGGGCTTCGTTTCCGGCGGGAAAACGCAGGGGGAGAGCTTTTACGACAAGATGTGCGCGGAGGGACTCTCCCTCCCGGAGCTGAGCCTTGCCGCGCTCGGTGAGGACGGCGGTATATGCGGATATATCGCGTGCTGCGGAGCTTCCTTCATGGGGGAGCGTGCGGCGTTCATAGGGGCGCTTTATGCGGCAAATGAGGCTGACGCGGCGGCTCTGGTCAGCGAGGCTGAGAAGCGCGCTGAGGAGCTGGGATACAGTCTCATCGCCGTGTACGACGAGAGCGACTTCCCGAAGCGGCTCTGCGGGTTCGAGTACTGCTCCGCTGCGGGGATATTCCCGCCTGTGCTCAGCGGAAAATGGGTGATGTGGGTCAAGCGTCTCAGCGGCGAGGACGGGAAGATCGGCTTCCTTGAACTGCCGTGGGCGAGCGTTCCTGCGCCGGACTTTGAGTTCGATTCGCGCTTCACCGAGGAGGAGAGCCGGGACGCGATCTACGGGACACGTCTCAGGCAGCGCGTCTGCGAGAGCATTGCTCTCGGCGTCATCATCGCGGCGTGGCTCGTCCTTATGATATGGAAGCGCTCGTTCGCGGGTATCGGCGTGGCGGCAGCGTCGGCGTATCTTATGGTGGCGAACCTCGTCAAGCCGAAGAAGCTCACTGAGAAATATGTCGCGGAAAAGCGGGAGAAGTGCGGGACCTCCGCCGATGACGACCGCATAATCTGCTTCCCGGAGGTGTTCCTCGTGTATGACCGTATCAGGCGGCACTGCTCGTCGTTCAGCTACAGCGACAGGCAGTTCATCTACCTGAAAAAGGACTATCTGTTCGTGTGCGGCTTCAATATGACGGGCACGTTCATGAGCTACAGGGATATGCCGGACAAAGACCGGTTTATCGCCTATCTGCGCGAAAAGTGCAAGGGCGTGAGGGTCAGGAAGTAATAACAGAAAAACGCGCACCTGAGGGTGCGCGCTTCGTTTTTTCGGACTTTTTCAGTTCAGCGTAACGGGGAGACCGTTTATCTCGATCGTGGGGTCGTCGATGTCGATGAGGAGGCAGCGGCGTCCCTCGACCACGCTCGTACGGACCTTATCAGCCGCGGAGGGCTTGATGTTCACCGTGATGCCGGGCGAGGTGAGGACGGTCTTGGTCTCGACGAGGTTGGAGGCGGTGAGCGGTACAGTCCCGCAGACCTTCTCGTAGACCGGCTCGACCATCTGCACGCGCTCCTCAGGGAGCCCGACGTCGATGAGGATATCCCTGAGGGCGGTGTTGTCTATCACGACCTTGTCGGTGTCGTTCTTGTTCTCCTCGACGACCTCCTGTATCTTCTCGTTGACCGTCTTGATGAGCATATAGTCGAGGTCGTCGCCGACTACGCCCTTCAAGATGTTCTGGAAGCTCGCCTTTTCGTTATCGGCGGACATCACGAACGTGCAGCCGAGAACGTCCTCTACGACCGAAGTGTTGGGGTCCTTCACGGACTTGGTGTAGTACATGACGTGGTTGACGTCGGTGCTGCGGTTGCTGAAAACGGGGTAGAGGAAGCCGTCTGACGGTGCCTTGCTGATGATGAGCTCGGTGTTGATCTTCTTGGTGATCTCGTTGTCCTCGCTGTCGAAGACAAAGCCGTCGGTGGCGGTATTCACGGGGCATATCGCGGTGAGTATGTAGCGGTAGAGCTCGTCCTCACCCTCTGCGAACTCGTCGTTCTTGTCCTTCTTGCGTATCGTGTAGACGCAGTAGCCTGTTATGACTGCGAAGGGTCCGGTGTAGCTGATGTTGTTGGCGATGTGGTGGAGGAAGTCCTCGCAGACTGCGTCGTCCTTCAGCTCGGAGGTGAGGAGGGAGTACAGTATGCTCTGCGGCTTGCCCTCGTCGTAAGCCTCGTTCGGGAACTCGTATTCCACGAACGCCTTGCCGACATTGGTGTTGAGCACCTTCTTCAGCGTCTCGTCGTAGACGTCGTGCTCCTCTACGGGCATGGTAAGGCAGGAGCTGACCTTGTGGCAGCGCAGGTTCTTATCGGCGTCGATGAAGGCGGTGAGCACGCGCTCCATTATGAAAAATCCGCTCTTATCGGAGAAATTTTTCTTTATCTCGGCTGTTTCTTTTTTGTTCATTTTATGTACCTCTCTTTTGTTGGTGAATAAATCCATTATAACTCAAATCAGGTGAAATTGCAAGCGCTGATATTGACATTTTTTCTGCAAGGTGGTAAAATGGTAGTATTCTATGATACAGGGGTGCTTAACCATGAGAAAAACTAAGGTATTATCCGCATTTTTAGCGGCACTGCTCGCGGTATCCGCCGTGTCCTGCGGGGACGGCGGCAGCTCGGAGAAGTCCTCGGAGGAGAAGACCACAGCTGCTGAGACTACCGAGGAGACAGAGGCTGAATCCGAGGAGGAGACCGAGGCTGAAACTGAAGCCGAGACCGAGGCTGAAACAGAGGCTGAGACCGATGCTCCCGCCGAGGACGGGACTGTCAGCTTCCTCGACTATATCGAGGACGTTCCGCCTACGCCGCCGATGTGGCTCGTGACTGACCCTGCAACGGGGAATCAGCTCTATATGCTCGGCACTATCCACGTTTCCACTGACAGTACGTTCGACCTGCCCGACTATGTTATGGACGTCTACAACAGCTGTGACAGCATCGGCGTAGAATACAACATCAAGGAGCTCGAGAGCGACTACGCGCAGCTCATGGAGTTCTCCCAGAACTTCATCTACACGGACGGCACGACCGTTGAAGATCACATCTCTCAGGAGTCCTACGATGGAGCCAAGGCTTTCTTCAAGGAATACGGCGCATACAATGCTGCTCTCGATTACTTCTGCCCCAGCTACTGGACGTCGTCTCTGCTCTCGCTTGCGCTCTCAAGCATCACTCACTTGAGCGAGGATGGCGTGGATGCCTACTTCATCGACCGCGCTGAGGAGGACGGCAAGGAGATAGTCAACATCGAGCCGCTCTCTACGGAGGTCGGCGTTATCGACTGCTATACAGATTCACTCGCAGACTTCCTGATCTCCGATTTCCTGAGCACCGAAGACATCGTCACTGAGACTGCAGAATCGCTCGGAATGCTTTACAATGCATGGGCTTCAGGTGATATGTCAGGAATTGAAGCTTATAATGAATATGGAATGGAAGAGATCCCTGAGGAGTACATGGCAGATTACGAGGATAGTATGGATAAACAGCTGCACTGCCGCAATATCGGTATGGCTGACCGCGCTGAGGAGTTCCTCAGGAACGGCGACAATATCCTCTTCATGGTAGGAGCTATGCACTATGCCGGCGATGACGGCGTTGATGATCTCCTCGCTGCTAAGGGATATACCGTCGAGCAGATAAACTGAGCTGGCTATGATTCCCGCTTGACTATCCGCTGCGGGCGGAGTATCATTATGATGTAAGGCATTTACCGATTGGAGGAAAAATATGAAAAAGATCATTTCGATGTTATCTGCCGCGGCACTCGCGGTATCCGCTGTGACTGCCATGCCGTGCAGCTCCGCACAGGAGGCTCCCGCGGAGAAGAACAGTATCGTCTTTCTCGGGGACAGTATCGCGGCGGGGTACGGTCTTTCCGCTGACGAGCACTGCTACGCGGAGATATGCGGAGATTACCTCGGCTGGGATGTCGATAATCTCGCGGTCTCCGGCTACGACACCGACGACCTCAAGGCGCAGCTCAGCTCGCTTTCCGCTGAGGACAGTGCTGCTGTCTCAGATGCGGAGGTAGTGGTCATTTCTATCGGCGGCAACGACATAATCCATTATTTCTCACGCGGACTGCTCTCCTATGCCGCGAACAAGGGCTTCCTCAACGAGGGGTACACCGCTGAACAGGCGACGAGCATCGAAAAGCCCTCCATGACTCAGCTCATGGATATGCTCAACGTTGACGGCGAGGGCGGTCTGAAGCAGTACATCAACGAAGGCGGTACGAAGGCGCAGATCGACCTCTCCACGCAGCTCAGCACGATAAAGTCCGGGCTCATTGAGACCGTGAACGGCACTGAGGGCTATATCCCCGGGAAGGTCATTCCTGCGATATCGGACGCTGTCGGCATGATAAGGGAGAAGAACCCCGACGCGCAGATAATCGTGCAGACTATCTACCAGCCTATCGAGATACAGTATGACTTCCTCACCGAGAACCTCGGTTCGAGCGCTACAAAGGCGGTGGGACTGCTCAGGTTCGACCTTGAGAAGATCCTCGACGAATTCCGCACCGAGCTCTCGGCAGTCGACGGGATTACCGTTGCGGACGTCTTCGCGGATTTCTCCTCGATACCGCAGGCGGACAAGGCGAACAAGACCCCCGGCTATGCGTGGTACTTCACAAGTATGCAGAGGGCTTCGTTCAAGGAGATGGACTTCCACCCGAATCAGGCGGGGCACGTTGCTATCGCGGCGACTGTCCTCGATACGATAGGTCTGCTGCATAACGACTGCGGACTGCTCTCGGATTCGTTCCTCGGGCTCGCTGACAGGGAGAACTACCCCGCTCAGGCGCTCGCGACATATAACAGGGTCGCCGGCGACCGTGCTGAGGCTGAACGCACCAGCACTACGACGACGTCCACGACAACAACTACGACCACTACGACGACTTCTACAACTACTACGACTACGACGACCACTACCACTACTACGACTTCAACAACTACCACCACGACCTCCGCAACGACAACAACTACTACTTCTTCTGCGACCTCAACCACAACTTCATCAAAGACCACCACTTCCACCTCACAGACTTCGTCCTCCACGACTTCATCGTCCACCACCACGACTCAGCCTGTGAAGACGGTCAAGCCCGGCGACGTGAACCACGACGGTCTTATCGACGGTGCGGATGCTTCGATGATACTCTACGCTAACGCCAACGGCATCGAGGAGAACCTCACGCCCGAGGAGCGGGAGGCTGCCGACATCAATCAAGATGACCTCATCGACGGCGTTGACGCTTCGATGCTGCTCATCTACAACGTCTACACCGCAAACAACGGGGAGCTGTCGCTGACAGACTGGATAAGGATAATGTTTTCGAGTAAATAAAACGAAAGGGAGGCAATTCAGCCTCCCTTTTTTTCTGTTATCTCATTCAGTGGGCGGAATGTCTGTACTGCCGGGAGCCGCTTCGGGTGCTTCTTCGCCGCTGCGAAAGGAGCTGTCCGTCACGGTGAGCTCCGTGAACGTCATCGTCAGCTCGTTGTTCGGCATGGAGAAGCCGCAGAGGTGCCCCTCCTTATCGACTGAGAGGACGTAGTCCCCGCCGTCAAGCGTTCCCCTGATGTCGAGCGCGTCGCCGTTTTCCTCGCCTCTGAGCTCCTCAAGACGCGCATTGCTGTCCACGGCTGCTATGAGGTTGAGCGTCATGGCTCTGACCGGCAGTGCGGACTGCGGCACGGAGAACTCCAGTCCCTTGTAGGAGGCTGTGGTCTCGCCCTCACTGAATGAGAGCTTGACGCCGCTCAGCGTGTTCGGCGAGGAGAACTCGATAGCCCACATACCGTCGCCGAAGCGCTGTATCTCGCCCTCTGCTGTGAGCTTACCGAGGGTGATGTGCGCATTGGCGGTGAAGGCGCTGCTGAGGGAATTGCTGCGGGTGGACTCGCTCGCGGTCGGCATGGAGCACGCTGCAAGCAGCGCCGCAGTCATAATGGTCAGGACGAATGCAAAAAGTCGTTTCATAATTATCTCTCCTGTCAGATTGGTGAAAACAGCTTTTACATTCCTTTGCTTTTTACGTCCTGTGCTTTTCCTTCAGTATCCTGAATGAATCGGACAGCGAATCCACGATGTCACGCGGGAGCATTGCCTCCTGACCGAGCCTTTCAGCTGCTGCGTCGCCGGCGAGACCGTGTATGTACACTGCCGCACAGCAGGCGTCGAACACGGTATAGCCCTGCGCGATGACCGAGCCTATGATACCCGCGAGGACGTCCCCGCTGCCGCCTCTGCTCATTCCGGCGTTGCCGGTGTGGTTAGCGGCGGTGGTGCGGCTGTCCGCGACTACCGTTCCCGCTCCCTTGAGGACTACGGTCACGCCGTATTTCTCGGCGAGCTTCTCGGCGACGGTGAAGCGATTGTCCGCTACAGCCTTTATCTCGCAGCCGAGCAGCCGCGCCATTTCGCCCATATGCGGAGTGAGGACCACGTCCGTTTTTTTCTTCATTAGAATATCTATGTCCGACGCTATGCAGTTTATTCCGTCTGCGTCGATAATTACCGGCGACTTTGAGTTTTCGATGACGAATTTTGTCAGCTCGGCGGTGTCGGGAGTCACTCCCATGCCGCAGCCGATGACGACTGCGCTCGCCTTGTCCATTGCCTTCTGTATGGCTTCGCGGCTGCTGTCGTAGAGCATATAGCCGAAGTCGTCGCAGTCAAGCTCGATGAAGGTAGCCTCCGGGGCGAGGACTGCCGCTGCGTCGATACACTTCTCAACTGACGCGAGCTGTACAAGCCCTGCGCCGCTCCTGAGTGCTCCCAGCGCAGCCAGCGACGCAGCCCCGCGCATGGAGCTGCTGCCTGCGATGATGAGCACCTTGCCGAAGCTGCCCTTGTGGGCGTCCTTCTCACGCGCGGGAGGGAAGCCGGCAAGCTGCCAGCGGTCGATGCGGTGGTAAATACGTCCGCCGTCGAGGATAGAAAGCGCCTCGCGGGGGATACCGATGTCCGCGACGGTGACCTTGCCGCAGTAAGCCTTCAGCGGGTACTGGGTCATGCCTGCCTTCATGAAGCCGAAGGTCAGGGTCTCGTCAGCCTTGAAGGTGCCGGGGGAGGCTGTTCCGAGGTGGCCGTTGCCGCCGCTCGGGATATCGACTGCTATGCGGTATGCGCCCGAGCCGATGTTGAATATCGCGGCGATGTCGCTGCTGAGCTCGCCGTGGAAGCCCGTTCCGAAGACGCCGTCCACGATGACGTGGGCGTCAACTATCGCTGCCTGAACGGTCTCGATACGCTTCTTCTCGCGCACGAGAATGCTCTCGAGCGGGCTGAGCTCCTTCTTGTTCTTCAGCTCGCGGACGTCGCTGACCTGCGAGAGCGACATATAATCGAGCTCAGCCGCCTCTATCGCGGCTGCCTCGTTCTTGCTGCGGTATGCCTTGATGATGTTCACGCGCTTCTCCGGGAGCTGCTCGAACATCTCCTGCGCGAGCGTCGATGACGGCTCCCCGCAGAGCATTATCACTGTGACGTTGTAGCCTCTGTAGACCAGCTTTTCGGCTGCCACGAAGCAGTCGCCGCCGTTGTTGCCGGAGCCAGCAAGGAAGACTACCGAGGTCTCCTCCGGCGGAAGTCCTGTTTCGCGGCGGCAGCAGGCGTCGGTCATGTCCGCGAGAGCGCGTCCGGCGTTGAGCATGAGCGAGAGCAGCGGCACGCCTATTTTTTCGGTGTTCTCCTCGACCCGCCTCATCTGTTCCGGGGTGAGTATCTGCATATCTATCCCTCCTTATCAGTCGAGCTCGCGCCTGAGTTTCGGCGAAAGAGCCCGCTTCACGTTGCTGAGCATTTTTTCGTCCGGGGCGAAGACAAGTCGCGCTGAGCCGTAGTTCTCGTCCTCGAAGTCTGCGTAGTACTCATGCGAGGCGATGTTGTCCGAGGCGAGGACGGTGGTGAGGTCCTCGGAGTCAGGGACGTCATCGGTGTACTTCCCGAAGGCTGTGAACTGCTTCACCTCGACGGTCAGCAGCGACGAGCGGCGCTTCTTGGCGATTATCTTGTCAACGTCCAGCGAGCCGTTCGTGAATGTGTACTCATACTCGACGTAGGTGCCCTGCACGAGGAAGTAGGTGCCGTAGCCCGCGGCGGCGGCAAGTATCAGTCCGGCGAACGCGAAGAGCGGCTTGCCGAGCTGGAGCAGTGAGAATGCCGTGAGCACGAGCACTGCGAGCGTCCCGGCGACTATCATCAGTATCCTTTTGGTGCGCATTCCGGCGTTTTCGCCGCGTTTTACGAGCTGTTCTGCAAAATTGTCCATATCTGTTCTCCGTTCTTTTTTTGATATAAATATAATAACACATTTTGCCGGAAATGGCAACAATTATTTGCTTTACGGGCGGTCTGATGCAAAGGGTGCCGTACAAAACAGAAGGGCGGCTCGCCGTGAGCCGCCCGGAAGTATCAGTCTACAGGCAGTGAGGTCACTATGCCTGCTTCGTATTTCTGAATCACGAGTGCGTCGCTGTTGGTGACGCCGTCGCTGCCGCCGGTAACATCAGCGTTCTTTCTGCCCTGTTCGGTGAGTGAGAACTCATCGGGGTCTGCCTGTGAACGCATGATCGCTACGGAGTCTGCCATGTTGACATCGCCGTCCTCGTTCGCGTCGCCGGCGAGGTACTTATCGGTGCCGCCGGTCGGACCTACCAGTATCTCCTGGGAGGTGGTGGTAATGTCGGTGGGAGCGGTGGTGGTAGTGGTGCTGGTCGTGGTCTTAGGAGCTGTGGTGGTCACGGGGGAGTCGCTGCCTGTACCGCCGAGACCGTCGGCGTAGGTGCCGTCCGGCTCATAGCCGTAGTAGAGGTCGCCGTTGACGTACACGGGAACATACGGCGATACGATCCCGACTGCCTTGCCCTCTGCGTCAGTCGTGGATGAAGCACCGAGCAGCTCCTTGTTGGAGAAGTCGTTTTCAGCGTTCCAGCCGTTGCCGTAGTCGGGGAATACGAACGCGAGCAGTATCTCGCACTGCTGCATACCCTCGGAGACAGGCACTACAGCGCGTCCGTCCGGGAGATTGACCTCGACGTAGTAAATATCACCGTCATAGTGCATGATGTCGGATATTTCAGCAGACTTGATGCCTTTGCCGGAATACATTGCTGACTGGTCGCGGTCGCAGCGGACTACAACGTCCTCGGGCTTCTTGCCAGCAGCCTTTATCTCACTGAGATCCATGTAGTAGCGGAAGGAGATGTTGTCCTGGACTCTTGCCGGCCATGCGGAGTGATTCGTGACCTTGAAGCTGATAGTCGCACCGCTCGATGCGTTCGTCTTGAATGTAGTTTCAACGTAGAACTCCGGACCGTCGTGGACTTCCTTCTCAGGGAAGTTCGGGTCGGTAGTTCCGCCGTACTTGTCGGTCATAGCGCAGAGGAGCGCAGTGTATCCGGCGTTGTAGTCGGTCGCGACCTCGTTGTTGATGTAGTTTCCACGGTCGTCCTCATAGGTTCCGTCCGAATTGGGGCCTCCTACAAGCGCACCGTAGAGGATATGACGGCTCATCACGGGATATGCCTCAGCATTTTTCCACGAAGCATGAGCTGTACGGTGGTGGGGATTGTGCGGGTAGTTTTCGCCGTAGCCGCAGACATAGCTGAAGTTGTTCGGGTTATCGCCGAGAATAAAGTTTATCTGAGTCTCATAGAAGTCTTTGTACTTCGATGTGTCGCCGCTGAGAACAGTGTCACACGCAACGGAAGCGAGGAAGCCGGTCGTTGCGGCGTATCTCAGGCAGCCCCAGTTTGTCAGCCAGCGCATACCGCCGGGAACGGTCTTGAGCTGATCGCTGGTGAGCCAGAAATTAAGGTGCTTCTGGACGTGTGTTATCGCGTCGGCGTCGCCGGTGATGATAGCGTAGAGCAGCATCGCGCCCTGAAGGTTGTCGTCCCAGCAGTGGCTCCAGCCGTATGCCATGGACGTCTCCTCGCCGAGCATTCTGCTCTGCTTGGGGAGGTAGCTCGTTGCAAGGTCGAGGTATTTCGAGTCGTTGGTGGCGATATAGAGCCAGTCAGCAGCATAGAGGAGCTGATCGTAGCAATGGCTCGAACGATAGAAGCCCGAGGCGTTGCTGTCATTGTATACGGAATCGTCAGGCGAAGCAGCAGCGAGCTCGAAAAGGTGCTCGGCGTGCTCGATATACGACGCCGTTTTTGATGAGCTTATCCTGCCGTCAAGGGCGGCCGCTCCGGCTGCGAGCGCTGCTGCCATTTCACCGAAAACAGCACAGCAGCCGTCGGAAGCTTTCAGCGTTGCGCGGGCAGAATCGATCGATGTGCCGCTGTCAGACATACCGTACTCATACAGCTCGACGGGTCCCCACCATGTGTGGTCCACAGTGCCGTTGCCGACCTGATAAACGACCGAGGAGCCGAGATCGCAGTTAACGAAGTAGTCGAGCGCGTACTCAAGGTTGTTGACGTAGTTTGTCATCTCGCCGCATTTCTCAATGCCGTCGGGGTACTGATAGAGTCCCCATGCGAGCATGGATGCGGAGTAAGCCATAGGAAGATTGAACTTGACGTGGTCGCCGGCGTCGTACCAGCCGCCCTTGATCTCGTCGGTCATGGTGGAGTCTGCTCTCCACTCTACGCGGTTCCACTCAGGGAGCGGACCAGCCTGCTGCACTTCATAGAAGTACAGCGATTTTTGCAGCGCTTCGGCGTAGTTCGGCGTGCTTGCTGCCGAGACCGTTCCGGAGCTGCCCGTCATTCCCGATACACCGAGCGACGAGACAAGTATGGCGGCAGAAATGATACCGCCTGTGATCCTTCTGAACATTGTAAAAGCTCTCCTCTCATACTAATTTGGAGCTCATGCTCCGTCCTCACGTCTTTTACCAGTAAATTATGCCATATTTTCTACAGATTGTCAAGTATTTAGGTCAAATTGCCGGGCGATTTCTTGTTTTTCAGCATGAGATCTGCCGCTGCACGCCCATTCCTTGCGGAGTGAGGAGGGGAGTTATCAATAATTGCTGTTTTTATGTTAATTTTGTGAAAAGTCCTTGCATTTTTCTGACGAAAGTGATATTATTGTAGTGTATGATTACGGATAGTTTATTTTGAAATTATTTTACTCTATGTATCAAATATTTTTAGGCAAATATAGATCAAGGAGGAATTATTCTGAACAGAAAAAACATGAAAAAAGCTGTGGGCGCGGTGTGTGCAGCGGTCATCGCGGGGGGAGCACTTCTCCCGATGAGCCCGGCGCTACCGGAGACCTCTGCGGCTGACGACGTTCTCGTCTATGAGTTCGAGGACGGCTCCACGCAGGGCGGCAAGCTCTACAAGAACGGCACGGAGGGCGTGAAAATGTCTGATTTCCCGGAGGAGACTGACCTCACAGGCTTCTCGGGGACGGGCTTCGCGTACCTCGATCAGAAGGGCACTACACTCAGCGTTGAGGTAGATGTTCCGGCTGCCGGTCTCTATGAGCTCACCTTCTCCTACTGCGAGCCCAGCGACACGAACAAGAAGGTGCAGTACCTCAACGTAAACGGCGTGAACCAGGGCGAGGTGACCTTCCCGTACAGCCTCGGATTCACCGAGACCTCAGGCGGGCTGGTGAACCTCAAAGAAGGGAAGAACACCATTGAGCTCAAGGCGTACTGGGGATATACCTTCCTCGACAACCTCACCCTCAAGCCCGCGGACGAGAGCATAACCAGCTTCTCCCCGACACGTCAGCTCTCGAACCCGAATGCGTCGGATTCCGCAAAGCGCCTCTACAATTACCTCTGCGACCAGTACGGCGAGCATATCATCGCCGGTCAGCAGGAGTACTGCGGCGACCACAACTACAACCAGTGGAACGACCCCGACACTTACATCAAGGACAATGAGGCTGAGTTCGAGTATATCCTCGAAAAGACAGGCAAGCAGCCCGCGATACGCGGAATTGATATGCTGTCCTACAATACCACCGACACCACTTGGCGCGACAACGCCACCGGACGCATAATCGAGTGGACGAACAAATACCACGGTATCGCTACGGTGACGTGGCACTGGAACGTCCCCACTGAGGAGGGCAGCTCCAAGATCGCGTTCTACGTTGAATCCACCGGAAATACGCCCTATACCACATTCAGTGTCACGAATGCCGTGACCGAGGGAACGTGGGAGCATGAGAAGATCCTCGCCGACATCGAACTGATAGCCGGTGAGCTCAAGAAAGCCAAGGACGCAGATGTCCCGATACTCTGGAGACCTCTCCATGAGGCGGAGGGCGGCTGGTTCTGGTGGGGCGCGGAGGGCCCCGAGCCATGCAAGGAGCTCTACCGTTTCCTCTACGATCAGCTCACGAACGTCTACGGGCTGGATAACCTGATCTGGGTGTGGACGGGCTATACTTCGCCCAATTCCTCAAAGTGGTATCCCGGCGACGACGTTGTGGATATCGTCGGCTACGACAAGTACAACGCTGCTGACGGCCTTCCGAATCTCAGCTCGATATCCTCCACCTTCTACAGCCTCGTGCAGAGCACGAACGGTCAGAAGATGGTCGCGATGACCGAGAACGACACTATCCCTTCGCTCGAGAATCTCGTGAACGACAGGGCGGCATGGCTGTACTTCTGCCCGTGGTACATGGATTATCTCAAGAGCGCGCAGAACAATCCCGTTGACAACCTCATCGAGATATACAACAGCGATTACTGCATAACCCTCGATGAGCTGCCTGACCTCAAGACCTACCCGATAAGCGGGGGAGACGTTCAGACGACGACCTCTGTCACTGTGACGACGACCTCTTCCGCGACTTCTACCACCACCGCGGCTGTGACGTCGTCGGAGGGAGGGTATCTTGCGGGCGATGCGAACGAGGACGGAGAGGTCAATATGGCTGACGCGATAGCGATAATGCGCTCGCAGGCAGACCCCGATGAATACGCTCTTTCCGTGCAGGGCAAGGCGAATGCCGACGTCTGGGGCGGCGGAGACGGTATCACGAATAACGACGCTCTTACGATACAGCAGTTCGAGGCCGGTATCGTTACGAGCCTTCCCGTTGAATAATTTTTTTGGAGGTATCCTTAATGAAGATAAAACAGATCATCTCGGCTGCTCTGTGCGCTTCCATGGCGTTCACGGCAGCTCCCGCAGTACCGGCTGTGCAGACCGTTGTTGCGGCAGACGCTACGATAGAAGACTCCGGTCTTGATATCGACTACGCACGCGCATTGCAGTACTCTATCTACTTCTACGACGCCAATATGTGCGGTACTGAGGTAGGCGAGAACACACGTCTTTCATGGCGCGATGACTGCCATACCTACGATGCGCACGTTCCCATGCACCCGATGTACGAGGTAACAGGCACGAATGAGGACGGCTCTGAGTCAAAGACTATGCGTGAGGACGGCGGCACCAACCTCACACAGGAGTTCATGGACAAGTACAAGGACGTCCTTGACCCTGACGGCGACGGCACTATCGACGTTGCCGGAGGTATGCACGACGCGGGCGACCACGTTGAGTTCGGTATGCCCGAGAACTACGCTGCGGCTACTCTCGGCTGGGGCTATTACGAGTTTAAGGATTCGTATGTGAAGCTCGGTCAGGACGACCACATCGAGACAGTTCTCCGCTACTTCAACGACTATCTCATGAAATGTACCTTCCGCGACGATGACGGTACGGTCATCGCGCACTGCTATCAGGTCGGCGAGGGTCATATCGACCACGCTGTCTGGGAGGCTCCCGAGGTGGACACTATGGTGCGTCCGGCTTACTTCCTGACCGCTGATAAGCCGCAGATCGACTATGTTGTATCTGCGTGCGCTTCGCTCGCTATCAACTACCTCAACTTCAAGGACACAGACCCTGAGTACGCTGAGAAGTCGCTCGACTACGCTCAGGCGCTCTGGGATTTTGCTCAGACCGCTATCGAGAAAAACTCCGGCGGGAGCAGTGACCCGGCTGCCGGCGATCCGCTCCTTTCCGACAATGGCGACGGTCCGTCAGAGTTCTACGCTTCGAGCAAGTGGCAGGACGATTACTGCTGGGCTGCTGCATGGCTGTACCGTGCTACCGGCGACGCCTCCGTATTCGATTACGCTTATAAGATCTTTGACTACTATGCTGCTTCCGGCTGGGTATACTGCTGGAACGACGTATGGAGCGGTGCTTCCATACTCTGGGCTGTCATCAATCAGGAGCACCCCGAGCTCGATATGGTCAACAACATCAGAAAGGCTCAGGGCAAGAACGAGTATGTCTTCGACAACTTCTGGGACGATGACTGCGTAGGCAAGATACTCAAGACATTCCAGCAGAAGGTCACACCGCAGGGAATGGTATTCATCGACGTATGGGGCAGCTGCCGTTATGCGTCCGCATTCGCGCTCATCTGTGCCGTTTACGACAAGTACCACAACAACGGCGTTCCGAGCGAGTGGAGCGAAATGGGCAAGCGCCAGATAGATTATATCCTCGGTGACAACGACATCACCTACAAGGAGACTGAGAAGCAGACCGTCCTCGCAGGAAGAAACGGCGAACACGGCAAGAGAGTCTTCCTCTGCGGCTATGATCCGACCTACTCCGTAATGAACCCGCACCACCGTGCAGCCTCCGGTCTTACTATGGCTGAGGATCCGCGTGAGCAGAAGCACGTTCTCTGGGGCGCTCTCGCAGGAGGTCCTGACAACAAGGACGCTCACAGCGACAGCACCAACGACTGGCGCGAGAACGAGGTAACTATCGACTACAACGCTGCCTTCGTGGGAGCTTGTGCTGCTATGTATCAGTACTACGGCACTGACGATATGGCGATAACTGAGAATTTCCCGCCCGAGGAAACGATAAGTGAGGAAGATCAGGGCGGCTCCGGATACTGGGTAGAGGCGCTCGGTCTCGATAAGCGCAACGACGACGGAACAGGCGCTATGGAGATCTCTCTCAAGGTGTATTCCGGTCTTCCCAAGCCCTCCAAGGACATTACTGTAAGATACTACATCGACGCTTCTGAGGTTAAAGACCCGAGCATAATCCAGGCACTGATGCTCTACGATCAGGCTTCCGTCGAGATCAAGGGTGCGTCATCCGAGATCAGTCAGCCCCAGAAGTGGGACAGAATGGACAATATTTATTACGTCGAGATGACGTGGCACGACTGCACCTTCGCAAACTCCGGCAAGAAGTATCAGTTCTCGGTCGGCTTCTACGGTAAGGGCTATACGGAGAATAACGTTTATTACGTTTATGACTGGGATCCCACCAATGACTGGAGCTACCAGACACTCAAGCTCGGCGAGAAGAGCGATTTCTTCGCTGTAGAGGATCCGCCGGAGGTGCTCTGCGAGAATATCTGCGTGTACGACAACGGCGTGCTGGTCGGCGGTATCGAGCCCGACGGCACTGTTCCGGTCGTTCCTGATAAGACCGAGACTTCTACAACTACGACTACGACTACGGCTCCCAAGACGACCACCACGACTGCTTCCGGTTCGGGCAAGTACCTCGCCGGCGACGCGAATGAGGACGGCGACGTCAACATGGCTGACTCCGTTGCGATCATGCGCTCTCAGGCTGACCCCGATGAGTTCGCTCTCACTGCGCAGGGTAAGAAGAACGGCGATGTTACCGGCGGCGGGGACGGTATTTCCAACAACGATGCCCTAGCGATACAGAAGTTCGAGGCGGGTATCTATACGGAACTGCCCGTTGATTGAGTTAAAGCGCTGTTTAGTCAGTCTTTCTTAACTGAAAAAGTGAATTACCGAGCCTGATAATACGGGCTCGGTATTTTTATGCCGCGTTCCGGCAGAGTGGATTCCGCTTGAACTGCTTTTTGATCTCCCGCAACAGCCGGTTGCTTGACCGCTGCGGGCAGCTGTGCTATAATCATGACAAGGGAGGGATCAGTTATGGAAACAAAAGATATGATACGCCAGCTCCGCACGGGTGCAGGACTTTCGCAGGACGCGCTCGCAGAGAAGGTATTCGTTACACGTCAGGCGGTCTCACGCTGGGAAAACGGCGAGACTGTCCCCGGCACCGATACGCTGAAGCTGCTGTCGGGACTGTTCGGAGTGTCGATAAACACGCTTCTCGGCTCGCCGCGTCAGCTCATCTGTCAGTGCTGCGGAATGCCTCTCGAGGACGCTATGATAAGCCGAGAGAAGGACGGCTCGCTCAACGAGGAGTACTGCAAGTGGTGCTACGCCGACGGCAGCTATACTTATCACGATATGGACGAGCTCATCGACGTCTGCGTCGGTCATATGGCGGGAGAGGGCTTCACGGAGGAGCAGGCACGCGTCTACATGAAGGATATGCTGCCTAAGCTCGGCTACTGGAAAAACCACAAGGAGCTTGAGGACGGCGGTAAGTTCGAGGAGTTCAAGAAGCAGCTCATCGGTGAGATAAACTCGCTCTGTATCCCGGGAATGCCTGTGGTGGAGCGCCTTAACGCACTGGTCGGGAGCTACGTTGACCTTGAATACCCGCTGCCGAACGGCAGCACAGCGAGGTTCCTTGACAGGGACGCTACCTACCTTGGTACCCAGCTCGAGGCTGAGGACGGGAGGTGCTTCGGCGTGCTTGCGAATGCGGACTTCATACTGGTCTGCACCTACGGCGAGAACGGCGCTGACCCCGAGCTGCTGCTCTACAAAAAACGCTTATAAATTGAAATGCCCCGGAGCAAGTGCTTCGGGGCATTTCGTGCATGGGGTCATTTTCTCCTGCCGCAGTTCTTGTCGAACGACGGGTTGCAGGCGTAGAAATTCTTGGCGTCGAGGTTATCCTGTGCGATGCGGAGGGCATGGCGTAGCGCTGGTTGAGGTATCTCAGCGACGCGGCCAGCTCGCCGTCCGGACCGCCAAGCTGTGAAATAATGACCTTTGCCATTTTTGCATTGGTGGTCTTGATGTTTACGGGGTATTGAAGTTTATTGCGGTATCTATGTTGTACATAATGGGGGAGGGCGATATACTGGTGATTTTAAATGCTGATTAGTTGTGTTTGGCTGATATGCTGATTTATCCCGATAAATATATTAAGTGATTATTGCATGAACGTCGGTGATAATATGGAGAATAGTTAATACAACAACAGGTACTTGTTTCCCGAAACTGCATTACATGGTCGATATATCTGAACGAATTGCGGCTATTATCATCAGAACGCTTCCAATCAGTTTTTTTTTCAATCAACGACCTCACTAAGCAATTTAGAAATTATATCGTCTTTCTTGTCTATCTGTTTCTCTCTGAATAATAAATGTCCTTCCAGCATCGCTATTTGTTTATGCAAATGGTTAATTCGCTTTTCATAGTCGGCACGTATTTCTTCATTTTTAACTACGAGAATACTTATCATTTCATTTTTGTCGTGTATCATCGCTTTTAAAGCTGAAACGTCTTCAGAACCGCTTTCATCGTTATATATGTCAAGAAGCACATCTGCCAGAGGAGCGATAGTACTTTGATACTTAAAAGTTGCAGGGTCGTTGTTTTCAGAAAAAAGTCGTTTGATAGTAGTCTCTGAAATATAACAGTTCCTTTTTTCAAGCATATCCATGATTTGTGAAATTGTCAGACCATTATCTCGTTTAACTTTGCGAAGTCTTCCTACTGTATCACATTTAAGTTTATTGATTTCCATTGTACAGCTCCTTGATTATTTATTTGGTAATACTATTGTTAATTCAAATCTTATTACATTAGTATATATGATAACAATTGACATTATATCATAAAATGTTAATCCGTCAACATTTTTATTGTAATTAGCTGAGCAGGTCACTAATCATTCTCTTATCAAAGAATGCACTCACAAGAGCAGCCCCGTGGATTGCCCCGGGGCTGCTAATACATTTATACATATAACTCTGTCATCAATTTGTCTTTGAACTGAAAAGTCTTAATTAGTGTTAAACATAAATAACATCGTTTCAGATCAACCAATCGACTTTTCCGCTACTGAAACGTATTTCCTCAACTCCCAGCGAGATAACTTCGGATATATACGGCTTGTCAACAGCGTAATAGAAAATAGACTCTATCCTCTCTGGATTGTATTCATATGCAGAGTTAATAGCTCTTCTTATGTTTCTCTCGACAAATCTAACATCCTTACCGTATTTCTTCGCAACGCCCGGATAGATTTCTTTTGTCAGCGAAGAAAACAGCTTAGGCTCTTTAACTGTAAGGATCATTGCATCTATAAGAAGCCGGTACCCTATAAGATTGGGGCGTATCCCAAGTTTACGAACAAATCTTGTGACATATGTTTCAATATCGTTCGCATATTTCTCATTTTCAGACGTACTTTCCTTGGCTGGAAAAAAATCTCTTTCTGTGTTGCAAGTGATTGGATTAGTTTGCATTTTGTTTCTCCTTTTGTTGTTCTATTTTTTTCTGTTTCGTTGCTATGGCAAAAGCTTCTTTAATCGGTTATAGTCTCTCGTAAAATGATATAATCAATATATTATTTCGTATTACATTTGCCTACCAACAACGTATGCATTATAACATATCGCTAAATGTATTTTCAAGTTTTTTTCTGGATAATTTTAGTGTTTTTTGAGATATCTTATTATACCGGAATTATACCAAAAAGAGCTTTTTTCGACACAGAGATGTCAATAGAAACAAACGAAGAGGCTCTATGCTGATAGATATAAATATATAAACAGCATGTTTCGTGTCGGAAGATGCATTGACAACGATCCGATGGAGGGCTGGTGGGGCATCCTGTAATCTGAGATGTATTATCTCCGCAAGTTTACAGATAAAGCCAATCTGGTCGCATCGAGTGAAGAATACATCAGATACTACAATACTGGTCGATACCTAATCAAACTAAGCTGCATGACGCCCATGGAATACCATGATGCATATGCTGCGTGATCATTCGGCGGGCGCCGCAGCAAGCACCGACAACAAAGCAGCCTGCACTAATTGCACAGACTGCTTTGGGTTACTGCGTAGATTATTTTTGTTTTTTGCGTTGTCTACTTGACAGAGGGCGGGTCAATTCGCGGCGCTGTTCAGAGTTATTGATATGAATCGTATTCTTTGGTCAGCAATCGACTGTTAATAATGGCGAATGCGACACAGCCGGCAAACGCTCCGATAGTATTATGGATAATGTCGTCTGATTCAAAAAGCCCTCTGCCGGTGTAGTACTGTGTGAGCTCAATACAGACGGAGAATGCGAAGCCTGTTATAGTGGTGAGCGGTATGCTTTTGAATTTGTTGGACAGTATCGGCAGAAGAAATCCAAGCGGGAAGAGCATGATGAGATTTCCGCCTATCTGCCCCGACCAGTAGGTGTATCTGCCGCTTTGGAACATCGAGCGTATCTCCCATAGAGGCTTTAATACATGGCGTTGTGTTCCTACCGTTCTGTCAATGAGGGTTATATTCAGTATGAAGTACAGATATATGAGCAGCGTTAAGGCGCAGACTGCTTTTATCAAAAGCTCAGAATAGCTGAGCTTTTTGGTTTGTGTATGATCTTGGACATTTTCTCGGCTTCCTTTTAAGTGTTTGTTTTACAGCATTATACCATAGAATGGCAGAAATAGCAATATCGTGAGAAGAGTTTACTATTTATTCATCTTTGCTATTACCAATATTATTCAGCGAAAAACAGAGCTTTATCTGTTGACAACCGTCTTTTTTGCATATATAATTGGGATAGCGTCTGAGCTGCTGCGAATTAGAATTATATTGCTTGTTTCTGTACGATTATACAAAAATAAACACTGATAATCGTTTATCCTTGACAAACAGAGAAATATGTATTATAATATAGAATGGTGTTGTATAGTTCAGATTATCTGAGCAGCCTTAATATGTTTTGGCTTTTACTGCTGTTTGAGATGCAGTCAGGCCTGATATTGCGACAGTCTGATGATTAGCAGCTGCTCTGGATCATATGTTTCAAATTGAGGTGGAGTGTATGAACAAAAACATTGGTCATGCAAAAAGAACAATGATAATCGGTGCAGGCGTTGCCGGAAAGATGCTGATAAGCGAGATCTTAAACGCCCAACAGTCTCCATATGAAGGGGACAAGCTGGCGGCTAATTATGATCCGGTTTGTGTTATCGATAATGACCCTGCCAAGTTGGGTACGGAAGTAATGGGGGTCAAGGTTGTTGGAACATCCTCAGACATTCCGACTGTTGTAAAAAAATATGACATTGAGCGGATAATACTTGCTATCCCTTCGCTTAAGGAAGAGAACAGGAAGCTTATTATAGACATTTGCAACGAAACAAAGCTTCCGCTGAAGATCATTCCCTTTATCGGAACACTTATCCTTGGCAATAATGTGAGTCTCCTCGGACAAGTCCGCGACATCAAGACAGAAGAGCTCCTCGGACGCGATCCGGTAACCTTTGACAACGAAAACATCAAGTATTTCGTACATAACAAGATATGTATGGTAACTGGCGGAGGCGGTTCTATCGGTTCGGAGCTGGTGCGTCAGATAGCCAAATATGAGCCGAAGCAGATCATCATCGTTGATATCTACGAGAATAATGCTTACGAGATACAGCAGGAGCTTATAATGGAATACGGTGAGGCGCTTAACCTCGTTACGCTCATTGCTTCTGTCCGCGATTATTACCGTATGAACCAGATATTCGACCGCTACAAGCCGGATGTCGTGTTCCATGCAGCTGCTCACAAGCACGTCCCTCTCATGGAGGATTCGCCCATGGAGGCGATAAAGAACAACGTTGTCGGTACGTTCAATGTTGCTACTCTTGCGCAGTTCTATAAGGTCAAGAAATTCGTCATGATATCGACCGATAAGGCGGTTAACCCGACAAACGCGATGGGTGCTTCCAAGCGCTGCTGCGAGATGATTGTTCAGTATCTTGCTCAGCAGAAGGGCAAATGCTGCACGGAGTTCGTAGCGACACGTTTCGGAAACGTCCTTGGCTCGAACGGTTCTGTTATCCCGATATTCAAGAAGCAGATAGAGCAGGGCAAGCCTGTTACGGTAACTCACCCCGACATTATCCGCTACTTCATGACTATCCCGGAGGCTGTAAGTCTTGTTATGGAAGCGGCTGCAATGGCTCACGGCGGCGAGATATTCGTCCTTGACATGGGCAAGCCGGTCAAGATAGTAACTCTTGCCGAAAACCTCATTCGTATGTATGGTAAGGAACCATATGTGGACGTTCCGATACGCTTCACCGGACTTCGTCCCGGTGAAAAGATAAAGGAAGAGCTCCTTATGATGGAGGAGGGCCTGAAGAAGACTTCCAACAAGCTCATCTACATCGGCAAGCAGATCGAGATAGACGAGGACAACTTCATCACTGAATTAAGAGCACTTCGTGACGCTGCTCTTGAAAACGATGAAGAGACTGCTATCAAGGCTCTTCACAAGATAGTGCCGACCTTCATCACCCCCGAAGAATTCAACAAGTCTGTTCTTCAGAAGGTGTAATATAGAATAATATCGACCTCCTGCCGGATAACTCGGCGGGAGGTTTGAATGTAATAACGAATAATCTATAAAAAGATACAGGAGAAAAATTATGTGCGGAATTGTAGGATTTACAGGAACTAAGCAGGCGGCGCCTATACTTTTGGACGGACTTTCAAAGCTTGAATACAGAGGTTATGACTCGGCTGGTATTGCCGTTCGCGACGGCGAAAAGGAAGCTGAGGTCATCAAGGAAAAAGGCAAGCTCAAGGTGCTTGCTGATATGACAAATCAGGGCAAGGCTGTCAAGGGTACTTGCGGAATCGGTCATACACGCTGGGCTACTCATGGCGAGCCTTCCGCTGCAAACGCTCACCCTCACAGCTCAGACGACGGCAACATTATCGGCGTTCACAACGGTATCATCGAGAATTTCCAGGAGATCAAGGAAAAGCTCGTAAAGAAGGGCTATACCTTCAAGTCACAGACTGATACAGAGGCGGCAGTTAAGCTCGTTGACTACTACTACAAGAAGTACAACATCGGACCCACGGACGCTATCTCACGTGCAATGGTGCGTGTACGTGGTTCGTATGCTCTCTGCGTTATGTTCAAGGACTTCCCCGGCGAGATCTATTGCGCCCGAAAGGACAGCCCGATGATAATCGGTATCGCTGACGGCGAATCATACGTTGCTTCCGATGTTCCGGCTATCCTTAAATATACCCGCAACGTTTACTACATTGGAAATATGGAGATAGCCAAGCTCGAAAAGGGTGCCGTTACATTCTACAACATAGACGGCGAGACTATCGAGAAGCCTCTTGTTGAGATAAAGTGGGACGCTGAGTCCGCTGAAAAAGGCGGCTACGAGCATTTTATGCTCAAGGAAATCCACGAGCAGCCCAAGGTTATCCGCGACACTATCAACTCCGTTGTTGCGGACGGTAACGTTCATTTTGATTCCGTAAATCTTACAGATGACGAGATGAAGTCTATCGACCAGATCTACATAGTTGCCTGCGGTTCTGCGTACCACGTTGGTATGGACTTGCAGTACGTCATCGAGAATCTGACCTCATTGCAGGTTCGCGTGGAGCTTGCTTCGGAGTTCCGTTACCGCGATATGTCCCTCAGAAAGAACAGTCTTGTTATAGTTATCAGCCAGTCCGGTGAGACCGCAGATACTCTTGCAGCTCTCAGAATGGCTAAGGACGCCGGTGTTAAAACTCTCGGTATCGTGAACGTTGTAGGCTCTTCTATCGCAAGAGAAGCTGACAATGTGTTCTACACGCTTGCAGGTCCGGAGATTTCAGTCGCTACCACAAAGGCTTACAGCTGTCAGCTCGTTGCAGGCTATCTTCTTGCACTCCAGTTCGCAAAGGCAAGGGAAGAAATAACCGCGGAGCGTTATTCGGAACTTCTCGCTGAGATAAACACTATCCCAGAAAAAATCGAGAAGATTCTCGAGAACAAGGAGCGCCTCCAGTGGTACTCCAACAAGCTCGTCAATATCACCGATTCGTTCTTTATCGGACGCGGTATCGACTACGCTATCGGCATGGAGGGCAGCCTCAAGCTCAAGGAGATAAGCTACATTCACTCCGAGGCTTACGCTGCGGGCGAGCTCAAGCACGGTCCTATCAGCCTTATCGAGGACGGCACTATCGTGTTCTCTGTTGTTACACAGACCAAGCTCGTTGAGAAGACTATCAGCAACATGGTCGAGGTCAAGAGCCGCGGTGCTAAGGTTATGGCGGTCACAACTGCCGGAAACTATTTCCTCGAGGACACAGCTGAGTTCGTTTGCTACGTTCCGCAGATCGAGCCTCTCTTTGCAGGAAGTCTCAGCGTTATCCCGCTCCAGCTCATCAGCTACTATGTTTCCGTAGGCAAGGGCTTCGACGTTGATAAGCCGAGAAATCTTGCAAAATCTGTTACGGTTGAATAATATAGATAATTGATAGAAGCTATATCTAAAAAGCAGCCTCGGGGGTCAATCCTCGAGGCTGCTTCGTATGTAGCGTCACTCCACTATTATTTCCATTCTCTTCATGTGGCTTATATCCTGACCGGTATACGCTATCTGCATGAGGGCGTAGGTGACATCGGAGGCGAGCTCTTCTTCCTCTTCTTTCGTGTGCTTAGGGATACGGCAGGTGATAGTCGCACCGCTGTAACGGGTACGCAAAACTGCCACAAACTCGGTGTCGGTCTCGGTCTCGGAAATAACGTCATATTCGGAACGCTCCCACAGCGATGGTAGCTCTTTGCTTTTGTTTGCCATAGCTATAACTCCTTTCGAGTAAATATATGCGGCACGGCTCGTACCGCTTGACTGTTTATTTTTTCGATGCAGCTGCATCTGAGTTGAATTTCAATTCATAAGTGAAAACACAGCGCTGTTTGTTTTCTACATCTATGTTACTTCGTATGGGAAATATAATCAATGGATTTAATCAATCAGCCTTTTGTGCGGAGTGTAGTAAATATCATTTTTGCGAAAACTATGGGAGTGTTTTCTTGATATTATCTAATAAAAGTCTTATAATTTAGATGTGGAGTCAATCATTAATGCTTCAATAGCCCATGGTCTATTGAAATACCCGAAAACTGTGCCATATAAGTTGTTTTTCCGCTTTTGAAATATTGCAAATAAAAGCGACACCCTATTGAGAGAGACTTGAGCCGGCATAAGCCGGCTCTTTCTTATTCAAGTGTACTTTTCTTCGTACTCTCTGAGACGGCGGTAGAAAGTGTTGGCGCGAAGCCCCATTTCCTTTTGGAACCATACAGCTGTAATAGTGCCGGACTGCCATTGCTCATACAGCTGACCGAACTTAGTCCAGTCTATTTCGATAGGCTGCCGACCTTTGTACTTACCATTCGACTTCGCAATAGCAATACCCTCGCGTTGGCGCTACAAGGTCTGCTCGCGTTCAAGCTCTGAGAGCGCCGCGAATATAGACAGGACGAATCGCCCCTGCGGAGTGTTAGTGTCGATATTTTCTTTACTGCTGACAAGTGTAACGCTCTTGCGTTGGAGCACGTCTATAATGTTGAGCAGGTCGCGCGTGGAACGACCAAGACGACTTATCAGCTCCTCGACCTCGTCAATCGTGTAGCCGTAGTCCATGAGGAGAATCACGTCATTTTCGTCAATCCCGAAGCAATGCGCCATGTCAATCAGCGTTTGTTCATAGACGGAATAGTAATCGTCATAGTCGCCGTACCACCACTTGCACTTAGAAAAGGTCGTATATGTTGGAGCAGGCTGGAACTGCGAGCGTGTGATATTGCCTTTACAGTCGATTTTTATGATATCGCCTTCGTCAGCCTCAATGCGTTCAAATGCGAACTTGTGAAGTCCCACGCGCTTCAAAGCATTCTTCATTATTGACTCCGTACTGGCGTACACATACAGCCCGATATCCGCGAAATGAAGCAGACAGAGCGGGTTCGAGCCTTTTACGAAATAAAGCGAATTATTCTCGTCAAGCAGGCTGAAAGTGAAACTGCCATGAACCGCCTCCGCCATGTACCGCAGAGAATCAAAATCAAGTATCTTCTGCGATTCTATGAGTTGGACGGCTATGTACGAATCGGTCTCGATGTTCGTGTCAGGAAGATTCTTATCCTTACGCAATGCGGAATCATTGTAGAGGCAGCCGTTATGCGCCAGACTCCACGAAATATCGGGAGTTTTGCCGGCGAAGGGATGATTATTGAAGTTGAACTTTTCGTTGCCCTGAGTTGCGAGCCGAGTATGTCCCATGACTGCTCTCGTACCCTCTGGAGGATTGAATCGCAGCTTATGAGCGGCTTTAGGACGCTTATAAATGACGATTTCACCGTCCTTAACATAGCTTATCCCAGATGCGTCAGTCCCTCTTTCCTCGGCTGAATTAGCCAACGATTGGCAGAGCTTACGGGCGAGCCTATGCGGCATAATACCTTGATAATCCAAAGAACTGAACAAACTGCACATTTCATTTCTCCTCCTTGTACGTAACGTCGATAAGCGGCGTTTGAGCCTCGTCTATGACTTCCTTGACCACGTCGCCGATCTTGTCCACGAGGACTGTCGCGGTGATCAGCGCGGCTATTTTCAGTATCTCGCCGGCGGGACTTCCTGCCGGTATCGCTTTGATTAAATCTGTTGTTTTCATTACATTTCAACCTCCGATTCAACGTCTTCGTTCACGTAAAGCTTTCGTTCTTTTAAGTATGTGATGAGCTCCGGCTCCGTTATCGTTCCGACGAATTCCGACCACGATTGTTTCTCGATTTCTTCGTCCGAATAATCAAGAGCAACATCGCATATTTTGTCTACCAGTTCCAGTGTGGCTATGAGCGTGTTGTACTTCAAAGTGCCGCGAAACAGGCGAAATTCTATGGTCGAATAATTTTGCAGATTAACCGCAGCGTACCTACCAAGATTACCTTTCTTAGCCTTTTCGAGTATATCTCTGCCGGTTCGTTCATACCCGTACCGGGCAGCCCACCTGTTAATGCTGTACTCGCTTCTGCGACTGAATTTCAGCAATTCCGCCCAGTGTTTTTCCACGAAAAACAGTACCCTCGAAATGACAATATCCTGCTCCTCGCGGGTATCTCCGAAGCAGGAGCGATTTACGTGGCAATGTAGCTCACAAGTGCTTGTTTGATGACTGCGGTACCCGAGAGCTATAGCTTTCCACATTATTTCCTCCCAGCAGAATTGCTTATGGTAATTTAATGACATCGGAAATGAAACAAGCTCTATTCCTTCGTTAAGACTACCATCTGCTTTGCAATAAATGTGCTCCTTGTCGCCGTTTGCTATCGCAAGTAAGGTTTCAGCATTGTCGTCGTCTTTACCTGCTCCGTCTATCTCTAACTCGACTCCGAAATATCGGTTGGAATCACCAAAGAATACCGGCTCAGGCTTGTAATTGTATTCATGTATTGAGTGCTGGATATCGTGATAGCAGTCACTGCAATACGGCTCATCGTTTTCCCAATAAACGCCTTCATCATGGACAAGGCAATTGCATTCACAGCATCTTCGATAGTAATTTTCTGCGCAGTGCTCACACAGCGTGGTGTACTCGTCACTTACGCTATCGCTTTCAAATATCAGCTCGGAGCAGGAGTCGCATCTGACTGTGTGCCGCTCCACAAAGTCCATGCACACGACCTCGTCTTGCACCTCTTCATAGTCCTCGTTTTCACCTATCAACGCGCCACAATGACTGCAATACAGCGCATTTCCGTTATTCTTTTCTTCCATTTTTGACCTCCGTTCAGACATAAAATACCGCTCCCGTGGGGAGCGGCGTAAGTCTTATATTAGTATTCGCTGCTGAGCAGCATTGTTGAATGTGTACCGTCGTCGATGACGTACAGCTTTTCCGTAATCGGATTATCCGACGGCAGCAGATACTCCATACAGTATTCGGGTTCTTCAATTCTATGTGTGATGCTTTGAAGGCACCCGACCTGCTTTAGGTCGAAAATCTGCAAGTGATTCCGCGGCTCCGGCAGTCCGTCTACGCACGACCAAAGAAACATTTGCAGGTCGAGCGGTATGACGTTGTCAACACCGCAGGTCAAATATCGGTCATTCTGAAACATGGCTCATTCTCCTTTCGTAAATTATTGCCGACAAAAGCTCTTGTCATTATAACTATATATATATATTGAAAGTAAGAATAATCGGAAACGGCTGTAAATGGAGAAAAAAATCAATTGAAAATGAATAATAATTATTATTCATAATAATTATATATATATTTGCAAAATCGAAATAATCGGAATTTTATACGATTCTACAACGCCCAAACCGCTCCCGAAGGAGCGGCTCAGCTATAAATGTTAAGCTCCTGTACAATCTATGATATAGGAGCATTTTTATTCGCTAATCCTTCTACGGATAGTATTATCATACTCTAAGGATACTTGAAACATGGTTGAAAAGATGTTGACAATTATATCCGTATACACAAAAAACTGTTGCTTCTTTCTAAATTGCAGGCAGTCACAAAAATGACTATTCAAAAATCTTAATTTTCTCGGAAAAATGAATGATTCTTCTATGCCGGTTTTCTTGCTGCCTGCATTTTGGATTAATTCTGATATTTTTTTGTAAAGAACAGCGCTTTCCTCTCTCCGCTCCAGCGTATACGCTGGGGATATTTTGGCGTGCGTAGAGTACATATATGTAATTCCGTAATACGTTTCCTCTATACTAATATCCTGTAATATATTATATATTATTACTAAATGATCTAAACAGTCTAACCAACCTGATTCACCTGTAATATTCTCAGATAACTCATATCAGATACAACTTCAACTACACCATACGTATTCGGAATAATATTTACATAGGAGTGATCCACATGAAAAATGAAAAAGATAAGAAAGTACAGTTACCAATGAAGGTGAGACAATCTACCTTTAATGAGTTGGATCAGATCGCTAAAGAGTAAGGAATCCCTCGTTCTGATATTGCAGCATACAGGATCGAGCACTATCCGATACCTCTCACGCCTGAGCTTATGTTTGAGTTACAGAACAAAGCAAACGCCAAGTACGAAGAACTCAAAGACGATATGCCCGAAGAAGCGATAAAGATACAGAAGAAGGTGATGGAGTTATGGAAACTTTTAAGCTGATATTACATACTAACGGCGATGATAAGTGCCTGAGAAATGTCGTAAACTACCCGATCGGTAAGGATCAGGTCTTGAAGGAAGGATTCGGTATAGATCCGAACAATTCCCACAACGCTTGCAGACAGTTTAAGGCTGTGGCTGATTTTAGCGGTAATCAAGATAAAACGCCGGTATTCCACTACATGACTTCATATACTGAAGCGACTGCTCCTACGGCTGAAATTGCAATGGAGTTGACTAAGAAAATATACGAGCCTCTTACGGAAACTCATCTCGCAGGTATCGGCATTCACGAAAAGCTTAGAGACGGCTGCAAGTATCATGGACATACTGCCATGAGTCCGACGGATGTTAAGACAGGTGCGATGCTTTACGCCGATAACACAACAAACTATGCTTTAGCGCAGCGTATGGCTGATATTACCGGACTACCTACTCAGCTTGTTATCAGAAAAGAAAACGGAACCGAGTGGACTTGCAAACAGAAGTTCGTTCCTCACGACGATGAAGATGAGGACTAATAACAGCTAACACCAACTATCAACACTAAGTACCCTTTCAGCAGAACAGCTACAAAGATCATCTTTGCCTCCGGCTTTACGCCGGGGGAGCTGTTCTGCACTATGTAATAAAAAAAGGACTCTTCGTGAGAGTCCCATAAATAATAAATATTAAAGAACATCACCGTAATAGCCCTCAGGACGTATCTTCAGCTTTGAGAAATCATCATCGTCATTTTTGCCGCAAAGAATAGCAGGTTTATGGCGTTTCTCAACACTGCTCCAGAAAAATCCCTTACCGATAATATCTCCCATATTTCCGGAACAAAGCTCCTCTATTGAGAATTCCTTATTCAGAGCTGAGAACACTTTATTTGCAGATACAGTAGTCGGAGGGTAGAACAGCTCCATTGCAGCGTTGCTTGTGAAGTTCCGGGTCTCGTTATACTTGCTGCGGTATTCCTGCGTCATTCCGGCAGCGATAGTATTAAACTGCCTGCCCTCAGCGAACCACTGCTGAAATGGGCTATCTGCGGTATATTTTTGCATCTCGTCAGCGTACACTACCAGACGGGTATGGCTGTTCAAAATCTGATGTTCAAACATCGACTGCAACAGCGCATAAACAGTACAGCGCAGCGCCGTGACGTTACTCTGAACAATAGACAGAACGGTTATCTTGCTGCGGTCGTCTATAAACTCACGGCAAGAGGAATACTTGTAATTATCGCCTTTGGGAGTATAAGAACTCAGCATATTGAACAGCGGAGTGAGCTTCTTCTGAAGGGCTATTATCCGTCCATTAGGGATTTTTTCAAAGAGTTCAAGCAGGGAGAAGCTCTGCGTATCGTCGTCAACCATGCTGTTGACATAGTCGGAAAGCTCGTTGAGCTGATTATCGGTGAGACCATTAACTGCCGCACATATAATACTCAATATGTAGCTGACTTTCGCGTTCTTGCCTTTAAAGTCCGATACGTTGAATATATCGAACGGCAAGCCTTCTGTCTTGAGATCGAACAGATCATATTTGTTAGCGGGACAACCCATATCCTCAAGAGAATCAGCGGTTATGGGTCCCTTAATATTAATAAAAATGAACTTGGAACGTAAGCGGAGGAAGCATTCACCGTTGCGGTAAGCACCTCGATTTTTGCCCATGCCCGACAACCCACAAATATTGATATGAGGATTCGGCAATCCTTTACCCTCAAGAACGATACCGGCACAGCGTCCTCTGAACCATACCAGCGGTATGAAATTTTCAGGGACTTCTTCCGGCAGCATAAAGAACTCGATATTTTCAATATACCTGATTATCGGCAGTAAAACGTCTCCAAGCTCCGAAAGATAAACGCTGTAAAAACCGGAGCGTCCCTCTGGAATAGTTATCTGCTGGGTGCCGTTATCGGTACATTTTATAGTATTGCAAGCCTTAAGTATACTTGCTAACTCTGCTCCATCTTTAACAGTCGGGATACGTTCAGATACCTTGTCAAGAGACTTCATTGTGAAGTTGAGGAATCCCTTTTTTCGGTCAAGGATCAACGTGTGTCCTTCATTGGAATATCTCTTGTGGGCGGAAGCTATATCCATAAATGAAAAAAATCCTTCCATTATCATTTCAATTGTTACAGTAATGAACTGGTCTCTGACGGCGTAGTCGGGAGCGATGATTTCTGTCGCGGATTCTTTGAACAGGTCGGTAACACGCTTGAACTCGTCGTCCGTAAAAAGCTCAATATTGAAGCAGCCTTTCATCATACTCTGTAATGCGGTCAATGCTATGTACAGACCTTCTTTATTCTTTTTGATGCCCGGAGCAGGCTCTGCCTTGTAACGCTCTGCTGTGGAGCTTATCCAGCTCTCAACAACATCGAAATGGTTCTCGATATAGGAGATGTACGCGGCATCGAATTCCAGCACGAAATTCCGGAGCTTGTTATCATCTGCATCGGTAGCCATTCTCTTACAGTCAATGGGAAGAACAAATTCCGGAGGCAGGTCTGCTGGAATGAAGCGACCTATCAACGAGATAAGCGCCCTCGCAGTCTTATCTGCTCCGTTAGCGCCTATCGCTGCATCTCGGATATAATTGACCTTAGCAGCGTTATATTTTGACTCTGCCGCTGTTAGTGGACCGATTAATGTTGCAACGCCGTCGCGGGCGCCGCCTATTTCTTTATCGATTTCCGCAGTTGATGAGTATAGCGACAACGAATCAAAGTTAGCGAAATCTCCAGTTTTAAGTATTGCGGCAGAAGTTGACATCTGGTCGGTAGTATCAATGATTGCAGCTATTATAGTTCTCACTACTACGCCATGCTTCCAGAGCGGCATAAGAAGCGGACTTATCATTCTCGCAATCCATAATAGCTTCTTTTGCAAACACTGACCTATCATTGGATTCAAATTATTATATATGCCGCTGACTGAGTTATTAGTTTTCCCCACTATTCTTTTACAAAGGAAAGGAGGCAGTTCGGTCTCGGGGAGTTCCTTGTATCTCATTCTGTCCAGGAATACAAAGCCGTATTTTTCATCAAAATGCCATCCAGGATGAGTTGGTACCATTATCTCTGTACTGCGTTTGGAAACGCGGTATATCTCGGTGCGGAAGAAGGCGCTGCATAGTTTTTCCTGTCCAGATCTGACTATTTCCGGTTTAAATATCAGGCTGCATTGCGGACTATTCAAGTCGCCTTTTTCGATAACCTTAGTTACCATAGAAAGATCGTTAGTATTATCGTCCGACGTATAAACATAGAAATAGTGCTTGCCGGGCTTATCTTCGCGCATAAATTTTTCTCCATACTTGAAGAAAACAGCATCGCATATTTCAATGGGCTTGTCCTTGATTTTGCTGGTGTGAGACAGTCCGCCTTTAAGGTTGTTCTGCTCTCGTTTTGTTACTGTCCGTCCTATATATTTTACGCCATTTTCACCGTAAAACAGTACAAAAGCTCCTTCTTCAGTCTCGACCTCATAGGCGAAATGGTACGAATCCATAGTATAGCCATTATTCGCCCACATATCCAGATATCCTATCTGCTGTCCCATTTGAGCATAAACCTGTTCAGAGGTGGCAGGCGCTGAATTAACGGCATTCTGTGGGACGCTGTTGCCTGTCAGCGGCTGTCGGATTGATTCTTCGGGAATTCTCGGTAGATCGCTGTAATCGCCGTTTTTACTTCTTATGAATCTCATATATATCGCTCCTTCATATAACTTAATATAGCGGAGGCAAAAGCCTCCGCCAATTCATATTCTTTATTGTTTTAAAAATTAATCATTAAAGCCGAAGTAGTTTCTGAGGCTAAAATAATTTTTGAGACTACCCTTTGATACACTAGCTATATTTTTACCAGTATGCGGATCAGTGGATATTTCCTTCAGGATAGCATCGCCGTACAGAATATCTATGAACGGCCATTCGTCGCCGCTGCTAATCTGAAGAGCTGAATCAACATATTCCTTTGACTTAATTGTCGGGAACAGGAAGCACTGCTTTTCTGCCGATGCCATAATCTGACCTACCGGCGTAGCAGGCGAATAATAATCGCGAGCGATGCCGATAACGTTTATGTTCAAGCGTTCACTTTCGTTAATTATTTTTCTGATTGAGCCGGTGCTTGAGAAGTTAAGGTCACCGATATCGTTGATGTAGAGATCAATTGGGATGCCATGATTGCGCTTGCGGTAGTTCCTGAGCGAAGCAAGAATCATGTCCGCAATCGGAAGCGCACTATCTCTCCAACCTGAATTCAGGTATATATAAGTCGCTGGACCCGGATACTGGATGATATTTTCCCACGAATCTAACATCACAGTACAATCGTCAAGGTCATATTCGACCAAATAATGAACTTCGTGAAGGAAAGGATTATTGGTCGTATATGCTAAAGCCTGACTAAGAAAATCAAATATCTGCATTCCTTCGATTTGTGCTTTTTCATATACGGAACAGTCTGTGAAATCTTCCAGGTTTTCTATGTAAACAGATATACCTTCGTGAAGCATTTCCATGTGGTCAGGAGCCGGATTTCTGTAGATCGAAGAGCAGACATCGAATAAATCGACAGCCTTCTCTTCATTGGTTTTCTCCAAATCTGCGGAGAATAAATTTACAGGAAGTCCGTCCTTGTAAACGTCTATCATTTTCATCTTTCCGTGAACAAGCGGGTGAGAAGATATAAGGTCTATCGTGTTGGAGTCAAGCATTCCTCTTGTGTCGATGAAAATAGTAGATTTTTTACTGCAGCTGTCCACAAGCATGTTTTTAACGAAATCAAGCTTGATGTCGTTGTTTGTGCCTGTCACAAGAGTGAATCCCTTGTGAACAGTATCACGAGGTTCGGAGAATTTGTTAATGTTTTCACTCTTAGCAAACAAAATATTTTCCTTGGCTGCTTTTTTTACTGATAAAATTTTCATGAAATTACCTCCAGATTCTGATTTAATATGCAGAGAGTTTCTCTCCGCGATATGTGTTGGTATTCTAATAGTATGACGTACCCGGGTGACGTCGTTGGTGGATAGCAGTCTTGATCAGAGACTGCATACGAGTAATAAGGAAAAAATAATAGCCTTGAGGCTTTTATTCACCTCAAGGCTATTTTATCACATAATACCATTTTTTACCTGGAATAAAAATCGGGAAATTTTGATTTTTACAATTAAATATTATAATTATCTGCTATATGACACTTCCAATTTTTCTACGTTAATTATAACAATATATTCCAAAAATGTCAATCACCTTTTTTGTTTTTTGAAAAATTCACGTCTGCTGGTTTATTCCCCACTTATCAAAGACTTTACGCGCTTCTTTTATTTTTTTAGGCGTCCATTCCTTCTTTCGGTTAAACGCACCGAGCAAGTTGTAATTGCTTTTAATAAAAGCGACCCATTCCGACCGGGATATCCTCTCTAACGCTTTACTGCTAATATACGCATTTTTTAAACCATATACAAGTTCAACGTATAGAGTATACTCATAAAGCGCCTTCCCAAATCCTGATACATCGTACTCGCATTCCAACAGCAGCGGAAGGAACTCATCTCTAAGGAAAAAAGACCTATTCATGCAATATAAGCCATTTGGAGTCTCAATAGGCGAAGCATATAGGTATTTGCCTCTGTCAAATGTTTCTTCGTCAATTTTATGCTCAACTGCATAATCAGCAAAGCTATATATCCACTCCAGCGAGAACTTGTCCTCAAAATTAAATAAGTCGAAAAAAGCAGAAAGATAGTTATTAGCAGAAGCATATTTTTTATTAGCGTTATCGATCAGCTCGGAATAATGCTTGTCATACTCCATATACAAATCTTCAAATTTTGTATTTGAAACTTTTTTCACACTTGATATCTGTTTTTTTAAGTATTTTCTCGCATATTTCAAGCTTAGCAAGCGTTTTGATTTCAAGTACGTTCTGACGCGATATATTATAATGATTACTTTTAAAATTACTCTTAGTTTTATCTACCTCTTTTTTCAGTCTCATAAATTTTTCAGGAAACTCACCGCTAAGCTTTTCAAGTTTTTCCCCTTCCGAATACCTGTACTGCTCAATTTTTTTAAGTGTTCGCTTAATTTTTTCTTTTTCATTGTCATATGTAGAATCCTTGTTACTGTCTGTCACGCTGGGAAAAAACGCTTTTTCCAACGACCTTTCGGTTTGTTCCATTTCCTTATCAAAAATAGCTTTCGTTGCCTCTATGATTGCCTGATTAAATATGATATCAAGGAAACGGTTATCAGACCATTCAGGATTTTCCTGTAAAAAAGCTGCTTTCCGTTTTTCTTTTAATTCAGCTACCTCGTTCGTAGTGTAATTAAACGCCAATAACTTAGAAAAATGGTCGACAATGTTTTCAATTGTGCTATGACTTCCGTGCACCATAATAGCCTCATAAGAGAGCTTTTTACAGTTGTCAAAATTATTGGGAATTAATGTATCTCCATCGCTGCAAAATGAATAAGCAAGTTCGTTTTTATCATTAACTGACATCTCATAATATTGTACAACAAACTCATCAGGCATATCTGATTCTGTTATTAACTTCAATTCATGTGGATAATAACAGGGATTTGTGAGAATACAAGGATAGGTAAATTTGCGGCTTAATTTGTCAGCATACCAGCCTCCAAGGCTTTGTCCCACAAATATAAAGTCATCGGAATCGACCATATCCGAAAGCTGATCAAGAATCTTATCCGGCGCAGTATCAATATAATTCAGCTTTGGTGAAACTATATCCTCCGTAGGAAAAAGGATACAAAGCGCTTTGTAATTCTTGTTATCAGCGTCACCCATGAAGCCATGTAAATTCAGTATTTTCATATTCCTGCTCCTATCAGCTCTGTCAGAGCTTTTTCAAAGTCCTTGTTCTGTTGAGCGGTGCGTTTGGATATACCCTTTGTACGTCCGCCGCTTCTGCGAGTTTTCGCGGAAACTGCACGGAATTCGAGCAGCCCCGAGATGTTTTCCTCTGTATAGCGTTTGCCGTCCTGATTGAGAACTACCGCCTTCTTGCTCAGACACATCGCAGCAAGTCCGTAGTCCTGAGTAATGTCAATATCTCCGGCACTTACAAGGTTGACGAGCCGGAAATCTGCGCTGTCCGCGCCTTTATCAACGATTATTGTTTCAGCACCGTCGCGCTGTATAGAGTGCGCTGTATCGCATATTATCGTACATTCAAGTCCGTATCGCTTTGCTGTCCTGACGGCAATATCAACTACAGGACAGCCGTCTGCATCTATAAAAATCTTCATAATTATCACCTGTACTCAGAACGCTTTTTCAACGAGGTACTGCGCAGCGAACAAGGCTGCTATACCGACTGCAACACTCAGTATGATATACGAAGCAGCTGTGATATACGAGCCTTTTTCTATAAGATTGCCTGTTTCAAGAGCGAAGGACGAGAAGGTTGTAAAGCCTCCGCAGACCCCTACTTTAAGGAAAAGAACGAGTCTTGGAGAATCCGAAAACTGTTTCAATGCAAGTGCCGCTACAAGACCAATCAGGAAGCAGCCAAATATATTGACAATAAACGTTTTTATCGGAAATCCGTCGCTGCTGCCTATCGGGAGCTTTCCTATCAGGAATCTGCAAACAGCTCCTATCGCACCTCCTGCAGCAACTATCAGACAATCTGTCATATCTTCACCTCATCAGATTTGTTGTTCTAATTATAGCACAAATCAAAGGCGTTTACAACATTTCTGAAAAATGATAGATGATATGGCAGCCACTGGCTGCCAGCAATATACTAATATTAATATCAAATGCAAATATAACTTTAAGTAGAATTGTTCGTGCAATTTTGACAGTAAACAATGTGAGGATTTTGTGAAAAGCGACAAAAAAATCTTGACATCTTGTATTCCCCTATTTTTCCGCTTGCTTTTTTTGTCTCTAACAGTTATAATTAATAATGTGCAAGTCTGAGAACTTGTAAGGAATTATCCTTTGGGTAGATATACGTTGGCTTTTCAACTTCAACAAAGCCAAATGGATAGGAGAAGAAGCAGTAAATGTTTAGTAATAATAGTAACATTAGACCATTTGAAAAGAAAATATGGCTTGCATCGCCTACAATGCACGGAGACGAGCAGAAGTGGGTAAACGATGCTTTTGAGAAAAACTGGATCACAACTGCCGGCGAAAATGTAAATGAGGTCGAGAAACTCGTTGCTGAGTACGCAGGAGTTAAGTACGCCGTAGCTCTTTCATGCGGAACAGCTTCACTCCACCTTGCTACAAAGCTCGCAGGCGAAAAGCTCTATGGTCAGCCTAAGCCGAATCGCGGAACACTTCAGGGACATAAGGTCTTTTGTTCCGATATGACATTCGATGCAACTGTAAACCCTGTTGCTTACGAAGACGGCGAGGCTGTTTTTATTGATACCGAGTCTGATACATGGAATATGAGTCCTGACGCTCTTGAAAAGGCGTTTGAGATATATCCGGAAGTAAAGCTGGTCGTAGTTGCGCACCTTTACGGTATTCCGGGAAAGATCGATGAAATACGCGCAATATGTGATAAGCACGGTGCTCTTATAGTTGAGGACGCTGCCGAGAGCTTCGGTGCTACATACAAGGGGAAGCAGACTGGTGGTTTCGGCGATTACGGCGCTATTAGCTTTAACGGTAATAAGATTATCACCGGTTCATCAGGTGGAATGTTCCTTACAAACAGTAAGGACGACGCCGACAAGGTTCGCAAATGGTCTACACAGAGCCGTGAGGCGGCTCCGTGGTATCAGCATGAAGAGATCGGTTACAACTACCGTATGTCGAATGTTATTGCAGGCGTTGTTCGCGGTCAGATGAATTACCTCGATGAGCATATTGCCCAGAAGAAGGCAATTTACGAACGCTACAAGGAAGGCTTCAAGGGGCTTCCTGTTACAATGAATCCTTTTGATGAGAAGAACAGTGTACCGAATTATTGGCTCAGCTGTATGCTAGTTAATAAGGAGGCAATGTGCAGACAGGTTCGTGGCGAGAGCGAGCCGATGTATATTTCCGAGCAGGGCAAGACTTGTCCTACTGAGATACTTGAGACTCTTTCCAAATTCAATGCAGAGGGACGTCCGATATGGAAGCCAATGCATATGCAGCCTATTTACCGTATGAACGGATTTGTTACCGCAAACGGCAACGGTCGCGGACAGTCCAATGCGTATATTGACAGAGGAGAGGCTTGCGACATTGGTGCGGACATCTTCCAGCGCGGACTTTGTCTCCCGAGCGACAACAAAATGACTGCCGAGGAGCAGGATATCATAATCGAACTTATCAGGAGTTGTTTTGAATAATGTATGCAAAGTGTTTTAAGCGAATACTTGATCTTATGCTCTCATTTATTGCGATAATTATCTTATCGCCTATTCTGATTGTTCTCACCATATTTGGTGCTGTTGCGATGGGTGGAAACCCTTTCTTTACACAAGAACGTCCAGGCAAGAACGAAAAAATATTCAAGCTCGTTAAGTTCAGAACCATGAATAACAAGAAGGACAAGCAAGGCAACTTACTCCCTGATGAAAAAAGACTCACTTCATACGGTAAATGGTTAAGAAGTACAAGCCTTGACGAATTGCCGGAGTTGTTTAATATACTTAATGGGGATATGAGCATTGTTGGTCCAAGACCTCTTCTTGTAAGATATCTTTCAAGATATAACAATGAGCAGCATAGAAGACATAATGTCAGACCCGGTTTAACCGGGCTGGCTCAAGTTAATGGTAGAAATGCTTTAACGTGGGAAGAAAAATTTAAGTATGATGTTAAGTATGTTGATAATGTTTCCTTCATAGGGGATATTAAGATAATACTTGATACTGTTAAAATTGTTCTTCATCGTTCGGGAATAAGCTCCGGAACAAGTGCAACAATGGAAGAATTTATGGGTACTCCTGAGGCTATGAGCAAGTGATTTTATGAAGAGGGTTATTATAATAGGAGCGAGCGGTCATGCCAAAGTTATTGCCGATATTGTTATAAAAAGTGGCGATGAGCTTGTTGGATTCTTAGATGATAATACCGAACTCCCTGATATGATAATTGGATATCCGTATTTAGGTGTCGTTGATAACTTTCATGCTTATGCTGATAGTTGTTGCTTTATTATTGGGATTGGTAATAATCTTATCCGAAAAAGGATATCTGAAAGATTAGATGTTAACTGGTATACAGCTATTCATCCTTCCGCGCAGATAGCGATAGATACCCAAATAGGTGAAGGTACAACTGTAATGGCAAATGCTGTTGTTAATACTTCTGCTATTCTTGGTAAGCATTGCATTATTAATACTGCTGCCGTTATTGAACATGATAACAGAATTGGAGATTATGTACATATATCTCCCAATGCTTCTTTGTGCGGGACTGTTAAAGTTGGCAATTTGACACATGTAGGGGCTGGTGCGACGATAATAAATAACATTAGTATTTGTGGAAATGTAATTGTCGGCGCTGGAGGAGTAGTGGTTAAGGATATTTTTGAAAAAGGCACTTATGTTGGTGTGCCTGTAAAAACAAGAACCTGAGGTGAAAAGTAGTGGGAAACGAGTATTTTGAAGCATATGAAATAAGTGATGATACATTCAAAAAAATGCAGAATAAAATGCTTGAGATGCTGTTATATTTTAAGGATTTTTGCGATAAACATGATTTAATGTTTTACCTCTGTGGAGGAGCTGCGATTGGCGCAATAAGAGAGCATGGTTTTGTTCCGTGGGACGATGATATCGATGTTTTTATGCCTCGTACCGATTATGAACGTTTGGCTCGCATATGGCCGAAATACGGAGATAAAGAAAAATATGTATTCTGTCGTACAAATGACAAGACAAATTTCCATCATTCATGTACTTCATTAAGAGATCCTAACACTACTTTTATTTGTTCTTATAATCAGAATTCGGATATTTGTCATGGACTTGCGTTTGAGATTGCTCCAATCGATGGATGTCCGTCATCTGTTATTGCAAGAGCGATTCAGTTGTTTCATGCGTTCAATTATGCTTTGTTCAATACACAGAGGCTCCCCAATAATAAGGGCAAGATGTTTCGTATGATGGCAAATCTTATGTTCAAAATGGTTCCATCAGAAAAAGTAAGATATATGATTTGGAAACACGCAGAGCGTGAAATGAGTAAGTATTCGTGGGAAGAGTGCGTGTATGTGACGGAATTGATCGGTAGCGTTAAAGGAATGCTTTACAAGCACCCCAAAAAATGGTTTGCTTCACAGGTATGGGTTGATTTTGAAGGATACAAAGTCCCCATTATGGCTGGATACGATTATTACCTTAAACGCATCTTCGGAAATTATATGAAACGTCCTCCAAAAGAGCAGCAGCATGCAAAACATCAGCTCGAATTCGTGGATATGGACCATCCATATACATACTACAAGAATAAAAAGTATTTTCCCAATCGTAAGGGTAAAAAGGGCGGAGCAATGTAATAGAATACAGATCTTCGATTTTGAAAGTGCTCCGATTATTTCGCGCAAAAACGTATTGGTCTTTATTGATGACCTGCTGTTTTTACGCTTTCTTTAACGAACAAAAAAATGAATTAAATCATTATAATAAATCTGTGTTTAGCGTGGAGGGATTAAAACTGAACCTGTTGACTAAAATTAGTTATCGTTTAGAGCATTATGATCCGAAAAAATACTGGAGGTATCGTGAAAAAGTAATGTCTCCCAAAACCCCGAAGCTGCTGCGCTTTTACTATTGGCATTATCTTAAAAAGTGCGATGCGTTCAACTGCGCATCTATCGCTACAGCATTTAATGGTGGTGTTACTTTCCTCTCTCCGCCTGTTTTGCCTCATGGTTTAAAAGGGATCGTTATCCACCGTGATGCAGTACTCGGTAACAATGTTGTCATTCTGCAAAATGTCACCATTGGACAGCGAAATAATGACGGACATTGCGTGATCGGAGATAATGTCCTGATAGGTGCAGGTGCTATAATATTAGGCGCTGTAAAAATCGGGGATAATGCCCAAATTGGAGCAGGTGCTGTTGTTGTGCATGATATACCAGAAGGTGCAACGGCTGTGGGGAATCCTGCTCGAATAATTAGTAAATAATCAAAACGTCTGAAATACAGAAGGGGATACATATGAATGTTGCAGTAATTTTTGCGGGCGGCACCGGTCAGAGAATGAACTCAAAGACTAAACCAAAGCAGTTTCTGGAATTGCATGGAAAGCCGATACTTGTTTATACAATAGAGCATTTTCAACACCACAAGGAGATAGATGGTGTTGTACTCGTCATTCTTGAAAGTTGGATTGATTATACAAAGGAACTGGTTGATCGTTTTAGACTTACTAAGGTGAAGTCCGTAATCCCCGGTGGTGAGACCGGGCAGGGTTCTATATATAACGGACTGATCAAAGCAGCTGAGCTTTTCGGCGATGATAGTACAGTCCTGATACATGATGGTGTACGTCCGCTAATAGATGAAGTCACAATCACAAATGTCCTGAACTGTGTGCGTGAAAATGGTAATGCTGTTACTGTCACACCTGCGATTGAGACTGTTTCTATGCGCTCGGAAGATGGTGTGATCACAGATGTGTTTGACCGTTCCAAGTGCTGCATGGCAAGAGCGCCACAGGCTTTTATTCTTCGTGATATTCTTGATGCACATCATAAAGCACAGGCGGATGATAATATGCAGTTTATTGATTCTGCAAGCATGATGCGTTACTATGGGCATCAGATCCACATTGTAGAGGGAGCAGTTGAAAACATCAAGATCACAACCCCTTCTGATTATTATATTTTC
>JAEEGL010414713.1_pt1 | contig 64587 bp, 44 predicted proteins | sample 9134231 | NCBI WGS metagenome assembly JAEEGL01 (sample SAMN16246548, study PRJNA631951) | gut metagenome | biome: gut microbiome; feature: rumen; material: fiber-attached | host: Bos | place: Iran: Karaj | collected 2018-10
TTAAAAGGCAATAAAAATGATTAAAGTATTAGCAATACTATTAGTGGTATGGCTTATCGGTGCATGGTACATAATACTATCATCAACCAAAAGATGCCCTCATTGTGGAGGAAGAATGGACAAGGCTGGCAACAACTACCTTTGTAGGGAATGCCATAAGTTCTATTATATGAATATATTTGGCAGACTCAAGGAGGAATGATAATGAAACTAAAAGTTCATTGTCCTTATTCTGTACTAGATTTAGGATGGGAAACATTGAAACATCTTCAACATGTAAGTTTTGAAGAACCTTGGTATTTAAAGGAGGAACAACAATGACACAAGAAGATAGACAACTGTTGTTGGTAGACCTTTCAGCAAGATTTCCATATGGAGTTATACTTGACGTTGATACAACAGATTGGAAAGTACCACAGGGACATATGCAAGTAAAAATTGAAGGTTATGGTATTATATTTAAAGATATGTCTTTAATTGTTAATGGTTCTTATTACGGTGATAATTATAAACCCTATCTTCGTCCAATGTCTTCAATGACGGAGGAAGAGAAAGAACTGTGTGGAGGAAGTATAATTTGTTATAATGAATTTGAAGGAAATTCTACTTTATTTGACACTGAAGGTTTAGATTATCTTAATAAAAACATGTATGACTATCGTGGACTTATTCCAAGGGGTCTTGCTATTGAAGCACCTGAGGGAATGTATAAAGAAATATAACAAACTATGAATCAACCAATCCTAACAAACTGTGATGCTAACTGCTATGTCTGCATGACACGATACTGGTGTTCAGCATCAAGGTACAATATTAAGAATTATGACAGAAGAGAACGTAAAAACAAACCAACAAACAGTTGATGAACGTGGCTCGTCTTATGACGAATACTATGATGATGACTATGACGATTATATTCCTATAAACAATGAGGGTATTAAGTCATGTCTTGGTTGTATGATTACACTGATAATTATAGCAGCGTTGCTTATAACGATTGTAGTATGTATATTTAACTACATCTATAATCTCTGTTCTTAGCCCCTTTAAAATATTAAAATAAATAGGCTATGAAACACGTATTACTTGAGGGTTCTGAACAATGGACTCTAATGACTAAAGAGCATTATGACGCATATATCAGTGATGCTAGAAATCAATGGACTTTTAAAGCACATAATGGCTTCGAAAGTACAGAAGATGTATTGTCATATATAGAACAATTTTTTAAGCTAAATCGTAATGATATAGAAATTATAAACAATAAAACTAATGCAGTTTTAAAATGAGTAGTATTTATCACATTTCTGAAGAGTTTGCCAAAATCTATGATGAGATTGAGGCCAATGAAGGTGAAATAACTGAAGAAATTGAAGAGGCTCTCAAGATAACTCAAGAGTCACTCAAGAGTAAAGTCAGAGACTATGTTTCAGTTATCAAATCTATCAACGACGACATTGATGCTATATCTGTAGAGCAAAAAAGACTCAAAGCTCTGTCTGATAGCAAAAAGAAACTAGTAGATAGACTGAAAGATACAATTCTTACAGCTATCGATGCTTTTGGAGATTGTAATAGTAAAGGTGTTAAGTTTATTGACTATGGTATTGGAAAAGTATCTATTAGACGTTCTACTTCTGTAGATGTTAATTCCGATAATGTTAAGAGTATTGCTAAAGCTATAGATTTTTATATGGCTGCTACCAAAGCCAACAATCAACTTGATGTTGAGAGTAATATAGATTTCGAAGAGCTTAAAGCATTCCTTGACGATAGCGATGCTCTACCTCTTACTATAGATGACTTAAAACATCTAGACCTGGAGGTTAAGATAAAGATACCAGCGTATGATTTAATAGACGGCAGTGCTTATGAAATACCCAAAGAGATTGCCAAATATTCCGATAATTGGGAGATTTCTCCGTCTGTAGATAAGACAAATTTAAAGAAGTGTCTTACTGAAGATGGAAGCTGTGCTCCAAACATTGCGAAACTTTCTAACAACAAAAATCTAACAATAAAATGAGTAAATATCAAGTAAATGGACTTCCTTGGAGTAGTGGAATCGGTACAGATGTTACCGATTGCCACTCTGCAAGAGAGGTTATGGAGAAAGCGCACCTCGATTTCTTTGTGGATAAATGCGAACTTGTAGCGAAGATGCCATTTAGGATTCAGAGTAGCAACAATGTCAATCCTAAGATGGGCGATTTCTCGTATGGTGCAAATATCTATAAGAGATGTCCTAATGCTTATTGCACATATCGTACTGATACTGATATGCCTCTCGGTCTTGTAAAGCAACGTTACGAAGTTGTTCAAAATCTTGACGCTTTTAACTTCTTTGACGATGCTATTGGAGAAAATAAAGCTGTATGGCAAACTGCTGGAGCATTCGGTTATGGACATAAAATCTTTGTATCTGCTAAACTTCCTATTAAAACAACTGTAAAAGGAGACAAGATTGATAATTATCTTGTATTTTCTAACAGCCACGATGGTAGTAGCAGTATAAACATTATGTTTACCCCAATACGAGTATTTTGTACTAATATGCTTAATGGTGCTCTGCATTCTGCTGACACATACATTCGTATTAGACACACAAAGACAGTCAAAGAACGTCTTCGCACAGGTGCTGAAATACTGAAGATAGCTTGCGAATATGCAGATACTGCTCAACAGCTTTATGAGTCTCTCACTACGATTAAAATGAGTGATGATGATGTGATGAAATATCTCACTAATCTTGTGCTCAATGAAGAAGAACTCAGAAAACTTCTTGAGTTTGATAATGTTAGGGGATACAGAAAGTTACTTTCTAGGGATTATCTGACTTTGGAACGTACCGATATTAGTACAAGAAAAGCAAATCAAATCGTCAATATGTTTGAATACTATCTTGACGGTATAGGGCAGAAGGAAATTGCTGGTACTGCTTGGGGTGCTTATAATGCTGTTACAGGCTATTATTCTAATGTAGCCAATCTTACTGGTGAAAAGAGAATGGAAAGTCTTGTATATGGCGGTGCTAATTCCAATATGCTTAGGGCATTGAATAGTGCGGCTGACTTGAGAATGGTTGTGTAGATGTAATCCTTTCTACGGGGGATGTATAATAGCTCCCCCGTAGAAGTGATGCACTGTCTGTGCCAATTCTACTACTACATTAAATATTGTTAAAACGGCTCTATTGTTATGTATAATGAGTATATTTGTTATATGTACTTAACTTAATACTAAACTTATGGATAAAATTGTAGTTAAAATTGTGAACAAAGGGAAGCAGAAACTTCCTGTGTACGAAACTGAAAAGAGTGCTGGTCTTGATTTGCGAGCAGATATTAACGAAGTGATTGTATTGGAACCTCTACAGCGACAACTTATTCATACTGGATTGTGTATTGCACTTCCTGATGGATATGAAGCTAATGTTCGTCCTCGCAGTGGTCTTGCACTTAAACATGGCATAACAGTTCTCAATACTCCTGGAACGATTGATGCTGATTATCGTGGTGAGATTGGCATCGTTCTTGCAAATATGTCTAATAAGCCATATTATATCAATCCTGGAGACCGAATTGCACAGCTGGTCATTAATCCTGTTGTACAGGCAGAATTTGACGTGGTTAGTGCATTAGACCGTACTGAACGTGGAGCTGGTGGTTTTGGACACACGGGTGTGAAATAATGGACAAAGTTTTAAAGCTTTCTATATGTTCTGTTTATAAGTCTGCTGATGGTAAGAGTGTTGTACCACTTAATATTATAAAAGGTAAGGCTCCTTATCAAGATATTTGGTATGATTTTGTACTATATAGAGACCAACAGAATCATATATATACAATGGAGTTTGAAGAATTTCTAGAACTATATAAAAAAGAAGAAGATGGAAGAGTACATTAGACGAATGATTGAAGAACACGCAGAGTTGTTCAAACGTATTTGCAAGTTGAACGATTATGTATATTCTGACGCTAGTGACAAAGATGACAAAGTTGAGTTTGCTAACAAGTGTATTCAGCTTGCTGCTATGAAGAAGTATGAAGAGGCTCTTCGTGCTAGACTTGAAAATGCTGGTATTGAATTTGACGATGGCAAATATTATACTTGTGTCGGAAAAATAAAATATAGCAGTGACTTCGGAAGTGATTTTGATTTAGATAAAAGTCCTGTGAAGCCGAATGAACAAGATACTTCTAATAACGACTAGAGGGTGCGGTGGTTGCACCATAATGCGTAATCTTGTTTTGTCTGCTATACGAGAAAGTTCTAAGAAAGTAGAGTTAGAAGAACAAGATGTATCTAAGGTAGATAAACAGTTTCTCAAAGAGAACAAAATAAGTGACTTTCCAACAATAGTTTTTTTCAGAGGTGACAAACCTGTATTTAAATATTCTGGAACTGTTCCTATGATTATAATTGTTAGATGGATTGATGTTTATTTTAAAGCGAGATAATCTGCCATAACTTTTGTCTTACGTTAGATGTTTGGGGGTAGCAATACGGCTACCCCCTTAATGTTAAAAAGAGGTACTCTTATATTATTAAGAATACCCCTTTTTTCACTGCGCTGCCGACTTTTGTTTTATATTATCTTTCTCCTCTAAGCCATTCAGCTATTTCTTTAGTAGGAATAATACTAACAGCAGTCTTTCCACGTTTGTAATAATGGTTATTATGTGGAATGTCTCGTATACTTCGTATACCGTTCCAAATAGGAATACGTCTTTCAAGATAGACTCCGAGTCTGTTTCTTCCTGCATATTGACCAGTCTTGTAATACATATTACCTTCTTCGCTACCAAACATCCAAATTGCTATGTTTTTGACTGCGTTGAAAGCATCTGTAAGAATTGACTGAGCAGCAACAGGTGTGGACATAAGTGTCTTACCTTCAGTATATAGACCTATAGGATTGTATAGGAATGTTTCAGAAGCTAATCGGTCAGCTTCGTATAGAGCGAGGTTGTATAAGATGCCATCGTCATCGTCTCCACCACCCATAGCAAGTAAGCCAATAACAGTCATAACTCCTGTGAGAACACCTACCAAATCACCCAAGTTTCTAGCAATGTTTGCTCTTTCATAATCGGGTAGAATATTCCAAGTCATTTTAAGTTGAGTTATATAGTCAAACGCATGGCGTAGCATAAATTGTAGACTTTCTATAGCATTAACGTTATTTTGAGTCCAACCGTTATCAGCAGCTACTTTTCTAGCATTGAGAGCAAAGAAGTCATAGAATAAGCTCCAGAAGTATCCTTTCTCATTAGCACCTCTAAACTCATTGTAGTAACCACGTCTTCTGAATCGTTTGAGGAGTCCCATTGGTAAGTGTTTGTGGTACTGCATAAGCAATCCACCATACCACTTATGTTCTATCCATGCTCTTCCGATTTTGTTATATACTCCATGTATTTTATTATTTACTTTTCTAACACGCTCAGTCATGTCCGCCATTAGCTGTTCAGCTTTAGTCACTTTGCCGTTCTCCATAAGCTGCTCATCGAGTATAGCAAGTGTACTACCAGCTCTGAATGTCATATAACCATCATCACCAAGTACACATTGATTCCAAATTGATTCTTCAGCATTGAATGCATCTATGTATTCTTTTCTCTTAGCATTCCTTGCCTCTAAGAATGCTTTAGCCACTCCGTTCTGACCATTATCTAATTTCAGATATATGAAATCAGTAATGAAATCTTTTCTAAGCCAAGCATATTTTGCAGTCTCATTTGGGTCTCGTTTTATACTTGCTTTGAACTCTTCAAGTTGACTACGCTGTTCATCAGTTAAGAGTCTGGACAGTTCTTTGAGTTCTCTATATCTGATATATTCATCTTCATTCATTACAGCTTTAAACAGACCTCTTGTGTCTTCGTCTATCGTGATAATTCTATGACTATGTAACATACCATACAATACAGAGTTCTGCATGAAATGCTCTCCAATAGTTTGAGGATGGAACATCCAATCTCGTACTCTCTTACTAAGCTCGTCAATGCTAAGTTCTCTAGCAACTCCAGTAGTTTCATCGTAATCTACTACATTGAAGTACTTAGCTACAGCATCAGCTTTTGTTATAGCTTTGTCTGAATAGGCTCTTGCTAGTGTTCCGATAGATGCTTTAATCCATTCAGCTGAACCGAATGCCCAATCTTTCCATCCTATGAACTCTCTAGCAGCAGCTTCAGAAAGTATACCAGCTTCACCTACAGTAACGTTTGCAATACCTCCTCTATAGTTAAGCATCATATAGTTCGCACTAGTGAATCCTTGTAGAGCTGTAGCAAATGTTACAAACTTACCCGAATCTTCTTTCCACTGGTCAAATACCAATCTTCGTAAGAAGTTTTTATACCAATCTATAAGATTCTTATCTTCTGTCTCAGTAAATATTGGATTTTCTGCGCTGCCTCTTCTTGTATCAACATCGAATTTTCCATACACATCATGTGTCATAGAGAATACTTTCTGATGTTCAAGCATATTAAGCAAGAGATATAATTTCTGAGTATTATCTTGAACTGCATTAAATTGTCCAGCTCTAGATATATATTCTTCTATTACGTTAATCCAATCTTTGTCGAGTAGCATATCGTTAACTTCTCGATTCTTCTTACGGATTTCATCTTTTCTAGCTTTCCAGGCATTATATGCTTCTGTAAACTGTCTAGTACCTTCAAGAGTATTCGGATAAGCTGTTCTCTTAGGTTCAGGTTCTTCAAACTCTTTACTACCAAGTCCCGTATCTTTAAGTAACTGAGTCATTGGAGTTCTAGGAGTATAATCTTTGTCGTATCCAATATCTTTATAGAACTTATCTGTTCCTACTTTTTTAGTAACATACATACCGAACATCTTAGCAGTTTCTTTAGCAATGACCTTTCCTTTAGACTCTTGTTTCTTCATTCGTCTAGGAGCATATCCATTTGCAAAGAACCGTATGCCATCTTCAGTTATGGCACTGTCACCAAGAACACCTCTAAGATATTGTGATAACTCTTTTTCGTATTCGTTCATACTATCAAGATTATCGTATATACCTCCATCACTACCTTTTATATAATTAGCAGATGGTCCACCATCCTCATTATAATCTGGGTCTCGCATATCTAAGTTATCAATATGAACTCTCTGACCAGTTGGAAGATTTACATAACCATCTTTCAGCTTTTTAACTTTGTTAAGAGACCTTGGTTCCCATTTAGCAATAAGACCGGGAGCAGCTCCAGAAGCTTCTTGTGCTGCAATAACAGCATCTTCATTCAAACTACTTATTGTCCAGCAATCCAATAATTCGTACTTTCTAGTATATGGATTGTATACATAATTAGACACCCACCAAGCTTGATAATCAAATGTCGGGTCACTCTCAGCTTTAGCTTGAGCTTCACGTACTGCCATCCACCAATATATAGTAGGTTCTTTTTTATAGAATGTATTTACTACTCTGAGTGCTTCTGTCTTGTCTTTATCAAGGAAAGCCTCTCTCTTCTCTGGCTTTGGTTTCATAACTCCATATAGATAACTATTTGGAAGTAATTGACCATCATCATTTACTTTTGGGTTTCCATCTTTGTCAAACTCCACATTTACACTTCCCCAAGCAATTTTCCACTCATCTGACTTTCCACCTCTAGCAGAGTCTCTTTGTTCATTATAAGCATTCATATCGTACTCAGTATCGACATTTTCATTTATAAATGCGACAACAGCAGCTCCATTGCTAGAATCATTATACTTTTTGGTGTTTCTCAGTCTTTGATATAGTAAACCAAGATTATTGAGATATGCAATTCCTTCTGGAGTATCAGGAACACGTTCAAAGTGAACTTTGTCATCAGTTGGGTCAAAGTATTTAGTGAGTTCTATATTTATCTGTGTAACAAGATTAAGATACTCTGGATTACTATCACCATTTAAACGCATTCCATCATAGAAAGAAGACTTGTATATATCAGTATCACGAGGAGCATTTGAAATTAATATCTTATCTGTACCTTCAGGCATATGACTGATTTCATATCTAACCCTTACGGCTTCTTTTATTCTTGCCTTTTCAGTGTCGGTTAGAAGTCTCCCATCTGGAACGCCATGTTCATCCTTTTTATCTTTGAGAAGTCTATTGACATCAGGATGCTTTGCATTTCTAGATAGTCTTAATACTTCAAATGCTTTTTCAAGTAAAGAATATACTGAACCATCATCTATTGTTGTATTATCTGGGTATAACACAAATTTAGCATTATCCCTCAACCACATTTTTGCTTGTTGGTAGTCTTCATTTATAGCCAGTAACGCATGAGGAGTCTGAGGAATACCTTGAGCATCTCTATTTTCAGCAGTTCGAACAATAGCTAAATTTCTGTTAAGCTGCTCTTCAAAACCAAATCTAGAGTCATACTCGTAATAGTCCTCATTCAATTTCTTACTAGCCTTCATGTACTCATTTAGAAGCATTATGTTTCTTTTACTATGTAGAGCATACTCAGGGTCATTTGGATTTGTTGGTCTAGGCACAACAGTATCTGCATCTATATAGTAATAATTCAAATTGCGCATAGACTGTATTTTCAAATCTATTTTACGAAGAGTTTCTCTATCTTCGTCACTAAGAGCATCTTCATTTTGGTAACTTAGCAATTCAGCTTCTTGTTGAAGTAGTGTCTTATATAGACTAAACAACTCTGGTGCATTCTCTAACATAACTTTCTCGTTATGTGCTTTTCGAATGTAATAATCTTGTCTTGCTTCTTGATGCAAATGTTTAGCCTTAAATTCATCAAATTCAAGTTTTGCTTTAAGATGCTCGACACTATTCATTCCAAATGTAGCAGCAGCAGAATTAGCAGCATCTCTTAAATCTTCGTACTTTTCGATGAAAGCTGCTTTGAAGTCTCCCACAAAAACACCGTGTTCATCTATGATTTTACTCATATCTACAGTCTTACCATGAGCAGCAGCTTCTTTCTTTATTCTCTCTACTTCTTTTCTATACTCTCGTATGCGTCTTTGAGTAGCCTTGTTCTTTGCATCCAAATCTGTCATTACATCCTTCAACATTGTTTGTACTAACGGATTGGATGCTTCTTGTACATCGAAGAACTTCCACATATCACCAACTGTTTTATAATACCCATCCATAATCTGAATAAGTTCAGTTTTAATTAGAGGGTTAGTACTAAGACTAGAAATGTAACCTCGTTGCAGTTGGGACATCGCTTCCTTAAGGGGGAGCTTTTGGACTCTACCTATATCTTCTCTCATCTTATCAACATAGAACTTAATGCCAGAATCAGACGGAGCAAGAGGAATACTCATAAATGGACTGAAGGTATTAAGAAAAGCATCTGTCTCATTAAGCAATTTCATATACTTGTTGAGTAGTTCTTCTCTATTCACTCCTTCTATTCGTGTAGTACCTTGCAATATTCCTTGTATTTGTCCATCCAATATATCAAGATATGTATCTGTATTAGCAGGATTTGGTATGAAATTCTTAAATCCATTTTCTAGTTGTATAGCCTTTCCATTAACATATGCAGCAAGCTCTCTGTTAATTTCTGTTTCATTTCTCTCTACAGATTCCGCAGTACCGTCATATCCAAGTTTTCTGATTTTTGCTATACGACTTACAGCATCTTCATCTCCATGTTTTACTGCTACTGAAAGATAATCTATAGGAGCAACAGCAGCTTCAGAATAAGCTGAGTTAAGAGTTGTATCTGTACTTCCTTCAGCATCTGTAATAATGGCATCATCGAATCTGCTTACATGGTCTCCTTCTCGTACTAAAAATACATCATCCAGTGCATTTTGACTCATACCTTGATTTCTAGCTGCAATTAGAATATTATATAATTCTTTAGTAGCTTCTTTTGTATTTTTTACAAGTTCGGCAGCAAGTCGGTCTACATTATAAACGTAATTGCCATAGGTATCTTTTTGCAATGCCTTTCTTCTTATACGAGATAGGTCAAATCGCTCTATAGTTACAACTATACTATTCCCTTTGTCATCAGTTGTTATCTTCTGAACACTTCCATAAGATGTTCCTGACGTAAGAATATAGTTCGTTAGAGCTTTGTTTCGTATGAACAGATTTCTATCTGTTACCTGCTTATCTATAGGTTGAGTAAAGAAGTTCTTTATAGCATTGTATGCGTTTACCAATCCGTATGTAGTTTGTGATATACCACGTTTGGCATCAGCACTAGCTTTGTTAGCTTCGTTTTCAAGATTGAAACGAATAGCAGGCAGATTTTGTGGTACTTTATAAGACTTTTGATACTTGGATTCTTCGATTGTAGAACCTTTTGCAAATACATCAATGTCTTCAGTCTTAGATTCGAAATAAGCATTAATTAGAGCCTCGTAATATTCGGGTTCATTATAGATGTTATTGTCTTCGTTTGCACTCCATTTAGAACACTCACCATGTTCAAGATTATTAAGAGGATAAAGAATTAGTCTATCATTATTTGGACTTACCTTTACTTTATATAATGTTTGCTTTCCGTTTTCTTGAATCTTTATATATTTAGACCAAATATAATCGTTAGCAGCATCATCATTTTCAAATTCAATTCTAAGTCCATAAGAGGTCATACGTGTTCCCCATTCAGCAGCTGCTCCAGCTTTTGCTTTATTTATTGCAAGAGTCTTTTCGGCATCATCTTTAGCATTTTTTGTTACTTCCTGAACATCTACTGCATTAGGTCTGAGTTCTATTATTCCTTTCTCATGTATTATAGGACGAACGTCTTTTGTTGTAGTCTTGTTAAGATATACAGTTCTAACACCTTCTGTATCTCTGTGACTTCTTATATAATTCTCATATATTTCCATAACAGAATCTTCACTTATGGAGAGTGAACCAGAAAGTATATCACCCATCATAGATGTCAACTGCGTAACAAAATTAGTTCCAGTAACGACTCCACGTTCATCAGTATTGAGGTCTCCAAGTAACGGCATATTCGGAGTTATCTTACTTATTCCTCGTGAGGACATAATCAAGCTTTCTACTGATACAGCATATTTTATCAAGTCCATTGCAGCCAACTGCACTAGAGGATTGGTATTATAGAATGCTTCTTTCATAAGTCTATAACACACATTCTTATCCAAACTATCTTCAGTAAACTGAATAGTCTGCATACCTTGTCGCCAACCTCTATTTGATGCGTTGAACAATGTAGGCTCTAAATACTCGAATATACCTCTTTCATCGAAGTTTTCTTTTATGTATTGAACCTTTTGTGCAGGAGAGAGTTCAGCAAACTCTTTAATGTTCTCCTCAGTCGGGTCATTCGGGTCTAATATATTTACCTCTTTGTACCTATACATAGGAGTTCCATTTTCAGACTGAAAGTCTATAACCCTAGCAATCATCGGAGGACGTCTGAAACCATATATTCTCTCTCGTTCTTTCTGCATTGCTAATTGCTTACTAGCTTCGTTTACAACAGGAGTTACTTTCAGTTTTCCTCTTCTTGCACCTATGTTCTCTGCTCTATCATAACTGACATCCAATGGATATGCTATAAAATCTACGTTGTTATACATATTTGAAAGCAAGTACCTTTGGACATCGTTGTACATTTTTTCAGTTATAGGTTTTCCATCAAGTACAGATGTTATTCCTTTAACGAGTTCAACGAATTTTGGATTCTGCGTTTCATATAATGTACGATGAACAAGAATAGAACTTCCAGAAGCATATTTCAAATATGCCATAAGAGTAGGATATTTAGAATAAAAAACAGAATATTTATTAATGCCTTCCAAAGGATTCTCTAAAGTACCTTCTTCTATACCTGGATATATGGCTCTAAGAATATGTTTCCCGTTTACAGTAAGTACGCCTTTCTTCTCTTTATGAGACTTTCTTGTAAATAGCTGTGCTCTTACGTCTTCGAATACTTTATTAGTAGAGAATACAGTCTGCTTAGCACCGAACTTGTCAGGATTACAACAACTGACAATAGAACTTATCTGTTTAGCTGTAGAATTAACATAGTTAAAAGCAAGAACCATTCCTAAGTCAAAGAGAAGATTATCTACACGTTCATCATCTGACTTCTTCATTATCCTCTCACCTTTAACACGCTTCTTCATTTTGGATACAATCAGAGGTATATTCTTAGCAGCCAAATCATTCATACTTATAGATATATTTTTCTCGCCAGGTTGTTTGAATATTTCATTAAACCTTTCGTTATAGATAGAATCTATTTGACTGAGCAAAGTACCTATATTAGTACTATAATTGAATTGGACATTAAGTTCTTTAGCTATTCTTCTGATAGCATCCTTTACAGGATTTCCATAAGACTTAGCAAATACTGAATTATGTGATTCATATGCCTCATTGATATATGAAATAGCTGGCTGAGACACAAATGCTACAGCAGTTTCATAATCACTTCCAACTTGAACTAGTGTCTTATATGCTTGGAATGTGAACGTATTCACTCCTGGAACCGAACCTTCTTTAATTGCATCAAGAATATGTGCAGTCGTTTGAGAACTGTAAGCAGTGATTAATTTTCCTCTTACATTTCTATCTCCATTACCATCGAAGTTAGAATAACCATAAGTATTGTGTTTGATAGCTAATGTTTTATTCTTCTTATTCAATTTCGTTGTACGATTCCCTTTGTCATCTAATGCAGTATCGAATCGTTTTGCTACTTTTTCAGCATCTTCGAACGTAGTTGTATCATATACAATGTATATAGGATTCTCTAGCTTAGGACGTACAGTATTACATACAGAACAGAAAGTATCCATAGTAACTGATATAGCTTTAAGTTCTGCACCAGCCATAGCATCTTCTTGATACTGTATTTGGTCGAATACATTATAAGGACTTCTATTCTCTCTAGCAGTCTTTACATTTTCATTCAGTACTTTGTTTACAGCATCTGTAATATCATCAAAGTTAGAACGAGAAAGGTTCTCTTCTAGACTACTCGGATGAGCTAGAATGTCAAGCATATTTTGGCAAATCCTATTTTGTCTTGCTCGCTTGCTATTAAGTCCTATTTCACCATCAAGAGTATCAAACTCAGCAATATATTCAGAATATGTATGCAATCCAGCAGCAGTAGCAGCAGCATTAAATTCATCGAGTCTTTCTTGTATTACCTTGTTGATTACTTCTTTTTTTCTAGAGGACATATCATGTGCATCATCATTTATATATGAGAACACATTCTTCTCTGCTTGAAGCAATTCTGTAAGGGTATTATATTCAGAACTAAGATTATTCGCATTGCTTTCAAGTGCAGCTATAACTTTATCTGTAACTTTCTTACCTTTGATAAGTTTACCATTCTTTTTGGCATCTTTAGCTTTATTCAATGCCTTTATTGCTTTAGCTAGTTCTTTCTTCTTCGACTTAGTATGACTGTCAATTACAGCTATTTTATTTGTAGTGAACTTTCTAAGGTATTGCAGCTTAGTCAAGTCCTCTGACTCATTAGGTTTGGCGTTCTTAATATCGTGCAATAGCTTAATAGCATAGTCTTTGTGGTTATCCTCTTTATACGCTTTATTAGCACGAGCACTTAGTGGACCATACATCTTCTGTAGGTCTTTTTTCAGTTCGTTGTACGGTGCTAATATCAGTTTGTCCAACTCTTCTACTTGCTTCTTTATCTTATCCGATATATGAGAGTCCATAGTCCTATCATGGCTCATGATATAACTGAACCATGTATATTCATTTGGAGTAATAATACCATACTCAGCTGGTTTATTCTTGCTATAATATGGTACTTTATGAATCTCACCTTCAGAATTTTTATATGTAGCAAATTGTATAGCATACACAGAGTCAATATCGAAGTCAGAACCTGTTTGAGATACCCAATCGTTAGGCACAACTATTGTAGAACCATAAGCATCACTAACAAAGCCTACACATTTCATTATACATACTGACTGTTTGCCTTCAGTAGGAATACGATAACCAATTACTTTATCAAGTCCTTTTTCTTCAAGTTCAGCAAGTATTTCATCATCTGACATATTTTTATAATGGTCAGAGTTTCGATTTATACCAAAAGCTGAAAGAGGAAGTCTAACTTCTATATAGCTAGAAGGGCCGATGTTGGTGTAATCCTTTCTACGGGCGGGCTCAAGCTTATCATATATCCTTTGGGATATTATTTCTCCAGTTTCTTTGTGTTTCCATTCGTCAGGATGATAAGCTAAATCATCAGCATATCTTCTACCATCTACAATACTATTCAATCCTCGCCATCCTACATCTGTAACCTGAGCAGCATGGAATCCAGGAAGTTTCTGTCTAGTAATAACGTTATTAAAAAGAGATTGAGACACGCTTTCAAGTCTAGATAGAACATTGTTCATGAAACTAGGCATTCGAGGCTCACCACTTTCATCTAATGTTACATAATCTACTATATTCTCATCTATTCCAAGACGCATAAGTTCTTGTTTGAACTTACTATAGAATACAGCTTTGTTAAGACCAACTATTTGACCATGTTCATCAGTTATTATATTACCAGCACCATCTGTCGGTACATCTAATTCAGTCATTAGATTGTTCCAACTCTCACGAATATTCGCTACAAATAGTCGAAAATACTCTTGTTTGGCTCCCCAAAGAGGACTATCTTCAGTTATGTTATCTATAATCTTTTTTACAATCTGAATACCAGCCTTATTTTCAGCATTCATATGCTGAGGAGTTTCTTGCTGTGTATATAGGAATCTATAATCAAAAACTTTTGCATTTTCATCTAACTGTCTGATTACTTCTGCACGTCTTTCTGGAGCAACAAAGTTTTGACTATTATCCCATATAGTTACAATAGCCTCATTAGCAGCTTTACTAGTTTCTACTGTATTCAATTGGTCAATATGTGCTTCTCGCATCATATTATACACTTCTTCAAGCTCTGTTCCACGTATGAGTGAAGGTACAAGAACAAACTCTGCATTCTTTATCTGACGAGGAGCATTAATGTTATAGTCTTTATCATATACTATATCATAATAAAAGTTCTTTTGAACTTGTATGAACTCTTGTATCTCCGCAGCAGTGAGTTTGTATTTGTCTGGTTCTGCATCATTAGCTATGATTTTTTTAATGAGTGGAAGATGCCTTCTAAGTTGTCCTCTAGCAGCTATTCTTCTAACCCACTCTTGTACTGTGATGTATGACTGAGCATCATTGACTTTAGTCTCTTGGAAACCTTTCTTTCTTTCACCGTTTTCATCTTTCGGTCCACGTAGCAATGTATCTGCCTCATCTTCTGTAAGTCCTATAGCATCACTCATCAGATGTTTTTTCAATGATTCAATTCTATCATCGTTCGTCATCTTAGTATTTGCTATAGTAACTCCTCTAAAGTGTTTGGTTTGACGCACTCCTTTCAATATTGAAGTGTGCATTGTACCATCACTTTTCTCAAAGTCTTCATCGAAGATGTCTATGATTCGTTTATCTACAGTATTGTTTTCATCTACTCTTATTCTTATAGTACCTTTGTTAAGAAATGATGATTCTACTTCATCCTGCACTGTATCACCTTGACTGATGTATTCAACAATACCATACGGAACACCGCTACCTTGTACTTGTTTAGCACGTTTGAGAATTGTTCTACTATCCTTATAGAACTTTGTATCACCATCAAACAAATCATCTGCATTCATATAGAAGAGAAGATAGTTCATGGCATAGTCTATAATATTCTCAGTAGTAAAGTCGCTCTCAGGGATAAACTCTCGTTTCTTATCAAATTCATCAAACGCTTGAGCAAGATATTCATCTACATACTCAGCTATAAGTTCGTCTACATATTCTTGCTGTTCTCTAGTTAGAGTAACACTCAGACTTCCATCTTCTTCAATAGTAGAATGAAGATGATTTCCTATATCAGCACCCCCGTAGAGAAGAGATATCATCCTTTTGTCCTCAGTATGCCCAGCTGTTATACACTTATCTAAGAAGTTCTTTTTTACTAGCTTTACACCACCTTTGCCATCATCCTCTTCTACCAACAGTGTAAACTTATTACTATGGAACACATTACCTTGCAAAGTATATCCATCTTCTGGACTTCCGCTAAGAACAACTCCATCTTTTCCTATATGATAGAAGGCATAGCCTTTTTTATTATCGCCTTTGACTTCTATTTCTTTGTATGGAGATTTGCTATCTTTTTTGGCATTTACATATCCTGTTTCATCTACATCAAAATAATGACGCATAGCATTAGCACAATCTGTAAGTTCTTGCTTGAAACGCAGCATAAGTAACTTATAGATTTCACTATTCTTATCAATGACTTTCTTTGCTACTTGTGCAGTCTGTTGTGTAAATGTTCCGTCATTGTATATGCTGACACTCACATCGTGTCTTACTATTCTATCAGCAAATTCACGTTCTACAGCATTTGTTATTTGACTATCCCTAGATAAGTTTTCGTATGTCCTTTTGCTATCATCTGCAAATTCCATTCTTCCAAGAAGCTGAGGCTTCGTAAGAATCAATCTTCCCATATAATCTTTTCTAGCAGTTCCAGAAAAGACATAGGCATATGTTCCATATACGACTGTTGTTACAGTTTTACCTTTAAAAGGACCTTCTTCATCCTTCATCTTTTTAAACTCAGTAGACCTGTCTTCATCTTTTTGCTGAAGAATGATTTTTGCATCTTTCTTTCCAACTATCGCTCCGACTAATGCTTCCTGAGCATCCGCATACATCTGTTCTTGAGTAGGTGGAATACTTCCATATACACCGTTCATCCCATTTGTTAAGAACCTAGCTTGATAATCTTCAATAGGTATTTTATGGAACAGAGCATCAGTTAGCTTTTTAGCCTCGTTTGAAGCATAGTTTGGGTCGTCAACTTTTAGAAAGTCCTTAGTGTTGTATCTAATACTTCGTATACCAAAGTTTTTAGGTGCATCTGACGGAGTCCTACAGAAATAGGTAGCAACAGAAATATTAAAGCCTTTTGGCTTTTCAGTTTTAAGATACATCATAAATGATGTAGGAAGATAGCTTCCTTGTTGCATCTTAGCATAAGTAACATTAGTGCCTTTATCAAGATTTGAACTGCCATCAAACAATGCTACATCTAAAAGCTCTCTAGCATATTTTGTAAGTCTCAGTCCTTCTTTGGTATTAACAAATATTCCTTTGCCTACTTCATTTCCATTTTCATCATATTGCTGAATCATTATAGGAGAATACTTATATTGGGGACTTAGCAGTCTTGATTTACCCCATTCTTCTATAGCTTCATTATGATATACGATTGTCTGTCTTCCGTTTACAGTAATCTGCTCTTCAGTATTTTGTTCAAAAGATTTCTTAAGATAAGTAAGATAACTGTTATTTATGACATCTGAAGAATTGTTTCCAAGTACATTAGGAGAGTTAAGTTGTAACTGCACTACAGAATATGGTTCTAGCAAGTTTGCTAAACCTATAAGTGTGGCTTCAGCATCTTGTGTAAGAAACTTAGTATTGTAGAGGTCTTTCAAAGCTGTATTATCTGCAACTTTCCCTCTAGCCTCTATTGCACGAATCTTATGAAGTTCGTCTCGTATCTTTTGTTCAGTATCGTTGAAATTATTTTGTACAGCACTTGTTTGATTTTGCAAACCTTTTATAGAATTAAGCAGTGTATTAGCATTGTTAGCTTTTCTTTCTGTAATATTCAGATATTCAGAACTGTTAGCTAATTCTAAATAGGCTCTAATTGCTCCTTCAGACACAGATGGAAGATACTCTCTGAGTAACGATATTATCTTGCTACAATACGTATTTACTAATTCTGCCTTTGCTTCGTCTCCAGTAACATTACTTATAGATGTACGAAGATTTGTAAGCTCATTTATAGCACTATCTTTAAAGATAGTATCCATTGCTATAAGTGTATTGTTGGCATCATTGAAGTAATTGAACGTTAGTGTAGCAACTCGGTCACTCAACCTATTGGCTTTTACAAGTTTTGTAGAACCATTTTCTAGCCTTACTTGAAGTTTGCTCATAACAGTTTTAGCAAATACACTTCTAAACTCTGTAGCAAAGTCTAAATCATTTGCCAAATCTTCAGCTAATTGAGCAAACGCTTCAAAGCCTCTTACTTCTTTCGCAACACGTTTGAGCGTATCTATCATAGTAGCCATATTTGTAAATCTATGGCATATACCATAAATCATAGATGCACAAGCAGACGCATCCATTGTTTCTGCTACACCATACGTATTGTTCGTATCCTTTACTGCATTCTCGCCCGTACCACTTAAGGATACTAGTTTTGGAAGAGTGTTCAAATAGTTAGTAACACGTTCTCCCAAGTGAGCTTTGAATGTAGTATATGTTCCAAGATGACTATTCGCATGAGTAATCATCAAATCTGGTTCATATTCTACAACTGTATCTTCTTCTCCAGGTATGCTAATTTCTATCTCACTCTGGAATTCATTAACGTCTTTAGATTCTACCTTTTCATCTGCACTGTCACTTCTTACTTGACTACTTACAGAACTGACTCTTCCATCTAACAAAACTTCATCCAGATAGGCTAAGGCTGTAGCATCAGATGCGTTCAACTCCTCAGTAAGTGCCCAAAGATTTCGTTTAAGTGGACTTCTACTAGTGTTACCCAATTTTTGTTTGAGTAACTCTCTACCAATAGTAAACTTCTCACTATCAGTTTTGCCACTCTCTTGCGCTGCTTTTATCTCGGCATCTAATTCCTTTACAGTTTTGTTTTCGCTTTCAGCTATAACTTCATATAGCCTTCCATTCCAAAGTGCTCTAAGTTCTGCAAGGTATTTCAGTTTGCCGTTCTTACCTAGATTCGCATTCTCCCTATTGAACTTGTTCCAAATCATAACTAAGAACGTAGCAGAATGCTTTATGCCTTCTTGCCTAGTCTCATAAGAACTATATCCAAAAGTAGAAACCTTTTTATCTTCTATTTCTTTTTGTGCTACGCCATCTTTAACACTAGGATTTCTCTTGCTATATGCTATAATAGCAGCAGCTAAATTTTCATCATCTAATGACGCTTCAGTAAGAGCTTTATCTCCTGGTTGCTTATTAGCATTATACCAGTCAGTAAACACTTTCGTAAATTCAAAACCTTTACCTTTCGCTCTTCCTACTTTTAGCATGTATCTAACAGCTCGTGGAGTATTATTGTCAAGCTGACTTAGAAGTGCGTCAAAAGCTTTTCCTTTAAATTCAAGTTTACAATTTTTCATATTCTACATTTATATGTTATATATCCGTTACTTAATAACTGATTAAATGTTTCTTCATCTTCTATTGGAAGTTGACATCTTAAATCGTCTGGAACATTATATCCGTCATGCTGAAGTCCTCTCTCATCGTACTCTGTGGTAACACCAACATTTTCCTCTGAAGCTATAGAACAAAAGTCAGATGCACTATACTCTCCATCAGTTGCAATATCTTCATTACCAGCAGCCGTGATTATACCACCTTCAGTATTATCGGCAGTTTCGTCACTTTGTTCAAAGGCAGATATGATGTCGTCATCTGTTGCGTCGTCATCAGTATTATCGAAATCATCAGCAGTAATTTCAGAATCATTAGACTCATCAGAAGTCGAATCGTCAGCATCAATATCTTCTACGGGGGTTGGAACTGCTATTTGTTCCTCCGTTGTTCCTGCTTCTTCACTGACATTGTCAGTACTTACAGTTTGCAGTACATTTAAGAACTCAGCATACAGCGTATTATCTTTTACACTTCCGAATCCAAATATTCTTCTGATTAGCTCTATAAACTTGGTGAACAAGTTTTCTCTTTTAGTTCTTCCATCTTCTGTAACAGTATAGTCTATACTATTCATCACATTGAAGAAACTTCTACTAGTAAGAGCCTCAACAATAAATTCTTCTACAGCAACATCTGGATTCCTAGGAGCAGTAAGAACTTTATATATGTAAGTTGCTTGTTCTACTGTGATGTCTTTGTAATTTGTAACATCACCTGTATCTTTTATGTCCTTTACTACTCTAAGCAGTTCTTCTTTAAGACCTCTAGCATCATTTAAAATTGCTTTTAGTTCTTCCTCAGAAAACTTTGTATGAAGTATATCATGCAGTCTCTCGTGCATCAATGTTCTAATACCAAGATTAGCTTTGTTTGCATCATTAGAAGCTATATGATTTAGCCATTCTGCACCTACAACTGTCCAACCTTTCTTTAGTCGCTGAGTTATAGATTTGCCATCCCTTCTAATTCTGAAAGTTCTATCAATCTTATCATCAGGATTTGTAGAAGCAATCGGACCATACAGTACATTCTTTCCTGTAGAATCTACTTCTACTGCATTGAGTTCAGCATGATAAACAACATTAGTTGGGAACAAAGGAACATCTATTCCAAGTTCATCACAAACAGCTTGTAATTCTCTATAGAATGTTCCTCGCCCTATAGCTTCAAAAAGTTCCTCCAAGAAAGTACCATCTGGATTACTTCCTTGTTTTACTCGTTTTTCTAGTACTGCTTTTACCTTTTCATATCTTTCTATATTTACATCTGAACGTCTATAATCAGAGTATATTTTCTTATCGCCAATTTGCTTTACAGGATTTGCTGATACTACTTGCGGTAGAGATACGCTAAGAGAAGCATTTGGAGCACCATTTGAACTTGTTGAAAAATTACTCCCATCTTTAATTTCAGCATTGACTTTTATAAGTCTTCCTTGTATGAGATAATCTTTATAAGAATCAAATTCTTCATTAATACTAGTACTATCAGACCCAGTTTGTATATTTAAAACAACCTTTCCAGTAGTATCATTTTTCGTTAGGAATCCGTTCTTAGCATCTGTTCTTCCGTTATCTATACCTATTCCATTCTCATCTATATTAGCCGCAAAATTCGCAATTAGCAGCTTCTTCATAATATCAACAGCAGCAGCACCTGTGTAACTTTCTTTATTACCGAGTTTAATATTAAATTCAAACTTAGGTCCACCATCCTTATTAGTTTTATAAATCTTTATATTAGTATATGTGCCATTTGCCATTTTTAGCAGTATCTCTGTACCTTGATAACCATTGCGAGATACAGTCCTATTCGCTCCTATAAAAGGTTGGTTCGGAGTATGACGACGAAATAGTGGAACAACACCTTGTACTTTATCTGCATAACCTGAAAGCGGAGACTGATTATTATTATTCATTGCAATTGTATATATAAACCAGTTCACACATTCATTGTACCTATCCTCTACAGAACCTTGTGTGCTAGTAACAATATCTTTTAATCTGCCGATAACCGCATTTAACATCTTATCCATAAGTGTTTGCTTTGATGTTCTATTATAAGCAGTTTCTAATTGCGTTCCAAGTGCAGATATATATACAGGTTTTCCATTCTTTCTATATATTTTCACATATGCACCTCTATTCTGTGCTATTTGCGAACTGACTTCTTTTGTTGGGTCAGAATTACTTGTAGTTCTAGTAACACCATTAGATGTCCAAGCAATCTCACAATTTTGCAAGTTTTCGTTTGTCAGTCCTTCATCTGGGTATTTGAGTGAAGCATAATTAGCATAAGGATTCTTTGTAATAGTATTATCACTACCTTCAAATATATCAGCTACAGTTACTTGTAGTTTAGTAGCTGCTTGTAAGTTCAGATTGTCGATAGCTTGATACGTTTTATGCAACTTCAAAAACCAATTTTGCATATTCGTTACAACCATGTTTATATATGCCTGCTGGCTTATAGCTGACGGAGATGCAAATCTAGAACTTATATCTATGAGATATGCGAATATCGGTCTGAAGTCTATACTATTCGTCTTAGCGTTTACAAAGAATAGGTTATCATACATAGGAGCATTCTTTGAATCTGTTGCTAACTTTTGTATTTCAGCATCTTGTTCAAATAGTTGCACAGCATCAAGAAAACCTATCTGATTAGCCTTAAACCTATATATTATACTTAAAACATTATTCCATTTACCAAGTCCTCTACCACGTTCGTTAGTGAATATGTCTATAAGCAAATCCATAGCATCACTAACAGGATTGCCAGAAGCATCCAAAGCAACATCAGTTCTCCAACCTCTATTATATTGGAGATACCTACCATTAGCAAACTTAGGTATTCCCGAATGACCTATAAGAACACCATCTTTTTCATAGAGGAACATATTAGAGTCTGGAGCATACCTTACATCTAATACGTCATTTGGCTTTAATGTTGCAAATGTTTTTCCAAATCCAGGGTTAGTAAGTGAGCCTAAACTTAAATCTATAGGTATCTCTACAGTTCCCATAGATTGCATAGCAAGACCTGCATCATGTTTGCCTAGATTTGCTAATAGCGTTCCGTTTTCAACCTCTTCATAATCTATAACGACATAGTTTCTTTTGGCTTCTGGTGTAGCTAGATAATTAGAAACTAAGGAGAGTATACTTTTAGTCAAAGCATCATTAGTGCTTGTAGCAACTTGATATATACTTTCCATGATTCCTCGTATTGTTACCACTTTTTTAGTAACTCCACCATCAACAACTTCTGGAAGAACCAATCGTGCTGAGTATGCATCAACAATAGCTTTTATACTATCTTTAAAAGCATCTCCAAAAACATCTACAGATGGGTCATGCCATCTAGAAAACAAAGCAACCTCTTCGGCAGCATTGCTAATAGCATCTGCATTTGTTTCATCATGATTCGCATCGTCAGCACTTATTGTTCTTACCCTATTTGCAGCTAGTGCATCAAAACTATTGCGAATTTCTGCAATACAAGCATCTACTAACGTTGAAACCTCAGTTCTAGCCGATGTGTTTTCAGCTGGTATTTTGCAATCGGCTATTACTTTGGAAGTAGCTGTAGCTTTTACATTATCCCAATTTACAGCCTCACCTCTAGTTATAGAAGGTGTGACTTGAGCAAACACAGCATCAGCTACGACTTCTTTTTTTGCGACAGTTGCTGCGTCTTCCTCCCCCGTAGGAGAAGTTCCTGGCACCACCACTACCTCATCATCATCTGCTGTTCCAGCACTTCCTGCACTTCCTGCAGCACTCCCTCCAGTAGTACCCGCAGCTGCTCCTGCTGAACCAGCGGCAGCACCACTAGTACCTGCGGCACTTGCTGGAGGAGGCGTTGGCTTAGCAGCTATATCAGGAAGTAACTGAGTAGTTCCAGCATCAACGACTTTAAGATTAGCTTTTTGAATTACTTTAAGTTTGTTACCAACAATCTTAATCTTAAGTGGGGATACCATTGAATATACCTTTCCTGGCTCAGTTATACTTCCTTCGATTGAGTTTATATAAGGCATATTTGCAACTTTAGCTAGAACTTCAGGCTGATTCAATATCGTAAATGTATCATTAGTTCCAGCTACTCTCACTATAGCAACCTCTGTAGTACCAATAGCATCAATGAATAGAGTATCTACAGTATTATCTTGCGTTGATATACTACAAGCTAAAGGCTCATCACTATTAGTATTGTATGTAGCAAAGTCAGTAGGACAAACGGCACTAAATTTTCTAGAAAATTCGGCTCTATTTGCATTTTCAGTAGCAGCATCATATGCAACTTCTGTTCTACCAAGATTCATCTGTCCTGTTGTCTTATATCTCTGTTTAGCAAAACCAATCATATACATTAGATAATCGTATACATCTTGGTTTGCTCCATTGGAGAAATTGATTATATTAAGAGCCGATATAAGATTTTCTGCATCCGACTCTCCACGTTCGTTAGTACCAGTAAACTTTTCTCTAGCTAGCCTATAAGCTTCATCTTTATTTTCAAAATATGCTTGAATGATTACTTCTTCTATGTCTTGCTTTCCATCAGGAGTATCTTCATAATATTTCCCAAGAAGTGATAAGACAGTAGTGTTCGCATCTTGAATAAGTTTATCTCGAACTTTGTTATCTATATTATGATATGTGTCAACTAAATTAGCAACCTCTTCTACAGTATTTGCAATTTCAGATGCTTTATAAGCACGTTGCACGTTTAGAGTTGTAAGCTGATTGAACGTTTCTCTAAGTCCTGGATGCTCATTTCTGAGTTTTGTGTCAAGGTCTACAAAATAGTCAGCTCTGTTTTTCACAATATCTGACAGTTGACCTATAGTATTAACACTTATTTCAGTACCTTCAAACCATTGTTTGTATTGTTTGATTATATCTTCATCTTTGGCTCTATATGATTCGGCTGTACTGTCTATTCCATAACCACGGGCTTCATCATATCTATAAGCACCACCAACTTTTATTGTATGAAGTAATGCTCCAACAAGATTTCGTTTAGCTGCATCAGCATTTACTTCTCCTGTTATATTTAGATTGCTATTTTTTATCTGATTAAGGATTGCTGTTTGTTTAGCATTTATATCAGATATTTGTCTTGCTGCCATCCAAGCATCAAGGGGGTTTCCTTCATTGTCTTTAACAACGCCATCTTGAATACGTCTTTTATCGGCTTCTAATCTTCCATACAAGTCATGCAATTTCAGATATTCCAATAATGTTTGGTACTCACTACCTTCCATTTGTTTATCTGCGGGTAATTCATCTTGAATTTTCTTTTGTAGGGCAGATATTTGTTCATCCATTGCATCTAATTGTAATTGCCTATTTGTATTAGAATTTGCAATTCTTTGAACGTATTGGAAAGGTATAGCCGCTTTTCCTTTATTTTGTTTATTTATTTGAGTTATTGCAGCATTTACTTTAGTTAATTGAGAAAAATATTCTTTTTTAGTTTTTTCTATATCCGCTACAGTAGCTTCTGCTATAGTATCAACATTATTCTCATCTGCTAAACCATACTCAACCATTGCTTTTTTGACATTGTCAGCCTTTACATAATCGAGTAGCAAATCATAAGTTCCACTATTGATTGCATCTAGTGTTAACTTTTGTCTGTATTCTTTCATGACTTGCATCTTAGCAAGATTTTGCTGAAGTTCTATGTCACCGTTATCAGTAGAGAAATCTTTATATTCTCCAGTATCGCTGTCAATATCAAATGGATTTTTCTTTTGGTCTATGGCTGCAAGTTTGTCAGAGCAAGCGGCAAGAGCAGCATTTCTAGCAAGAATTGCTTCTTTTGCAGCAGCTACCTCTGGGCGTTCAAGTAGTTCTATAAAATCAGCACCACTAGCATTTACAACTTCTCCAGTTGTTTCATTTTGTTCTGTTCTCTTTTTCTTTTGTTTAGCACGTTCCTTGTTCGCAATATAGTTGTTGATAAGGTTTCCACCACCCGCAAATACTACTCCACCAAGAACTCCCCAAAAACCACTTTCCCACATTGCTGGGTCATCCATGTAGTCTTGTAAGAACCTATTGTATGTTCCATTTAATGAGGTATCTATAGTTTTATCAAAAAGAGCTTTTCCATATGTAAGACCTTCTTGCTGTGCAATATAGTTTACAATTTCCTCAATACCTTCAGTAGATTCAGACAGTATAGTCTTCCAACTACCTTTTAGAAAATCTGCAACTCTAGCACCATGAGTATGTAGAATGTCTTTGACAGCACCTTGGGAAATCCTTTCTACGGGGGTTTTAGTTGCAGTAGCTATCGCTTGTCGTTGTGCTTGTTGTATAGTCCTACTATTGACAGAAGTCTTAACTTTACCTATATTTCTAAGTCCATAAAGCTGTATGACATCCCATATAGTATTAGCATAGTCCATAGCAAACGTTTTGGCAGCGGCATTATGGGCTATAGCTTTAGCTACAGCATCCTTATCGTTAGTATCTACATTCTTAAATTCATCCTTATTATCTGCTATAAACTGAGCATATTCGTCAGGATTCATATTCTCTAAGTTATTTAGAGCTTCTGTATATACTGGAGAATATGATTGTTGACCCTCCTGATAATTTTCGATTGTTCTCATCATAAGGGCTTCAGCTGTAATCTTCCCTCCAACTTTGAGACTTTCTTGTAGTTTAGGGTCATATCTCAGTTTCTCTAGAAAACTTAGTTCCTTTGCAGCATGACCACTGGCAGCAGTAATTCTAGTAGCATCAGCTATACTTTCGCCACGTTTAACTGCTTGTTCTAGTCTAGCAGCTTTTCTAAGGGTTGCAGCTTCACGTATTCCATTTACTATCTTTCCTCCAACAAATGATACAGCTTTTGAAGGAATCAGAAGAGTAAGTGTTGAAGCCAATGTTGGAATGTTCTTAGCCCACCAGCCCCAATTTAGTAATCCTCCATTGGATATGTCTTTGGATTCATCTGCATATATAGGAACAACTTCATTGTTGAATTTTTCTTGAGCTTCACCTATAGCAGCAGATACAGGATTGGAAAAGTCATAATCCGATTCGAACATTCTACCACTCACTACATCAACAACTGAACCGCCTAAGTCAGTAAATGCTTTTGCAGTTCCCAATAGCAACTCCCCAATTAGTGTTTGAGCAATACTATTTCTTATTTTAGCTAAATTCGATTGAGCATTTACCAAATCTCTATCAAGATTAGTAGATATTCTATTATAAGAAATACCATAATCGTGATACTTCTTTGTCATGCTATATGGCATTATGAAAGTATCTTTATAACTTTCAGCCATATCATTAGCCATAACATTCTCAGTATCCATAGTACCATCATCTGGTACTTGAAGATATTGAGGCTGTTTATTCTTTTTGCTTCTAGGATTATAATTAGGATTCGGAACACTAACTAATCCATTATTTCTTATAAACTCATCAATATTCATTTTCCATGTATTTTACGGAGTTGAGTATCTCATAATACAGTTGCAAGGCTTTCTTGACCTTTCTATATTTTTGATATTGAGTATTAGTAGGGTCTATTATATATTTGCCATCAAGATACTGTGTACTATCAAATGCTGCTTCTTTTGTTATAGGTTCAGAATCAGTGTATGTTTGATTTACCTGACCTACTACAGCCTTCTTAACAAGTTCTTCAAAACGGTCTCTATCAATTAGTCTTCCGTCTGCACTTGTAAATGCGAGTTTGAACTTGTCTGCAGCCTCCTCTAAGAATGTACCAAACATCATCTCTTCAAGTGCTTCTCTTCTAGAAACAAGTTCTGCCTCTTCTAGTGGAGTTCCTTTTCGTCTAATATAGAAATCTCCAGCATTATTGTATGAAGGTCTAAGCACATTTCCACTTGGAAGCTCATAGTCATAGTTATACCGCTCCATATCATTCATTTCTAATACAGCCCTACTATTCGTATTCTCATTGATTTTAGCATTGACCTCATCTGTGAGAAAATTAGGAATAAATAGTGATACTCTGTCTCTTGCACCTTCATTCTGACTACCACTACCAGGGTCTGCATCAACAGTAATATAAGTCCCAACTTCACTCCCGTTAATAGCAGCTGATAATCTTACAGTTCCACCTTTTATGTGTTGACTTATATAATTGATTAAATCAGTTTTGTCTTCCCCAGTTACTTCACTCATTGTGTCGGACTTGCTATCATTCCAATCAGAATATATAGTATAATGAGAACCAGTAAGCTGCGCAATTTTGGTCATATAATAGTCATCGGCTCTCTTAATAAGAAGATTGAAATCCTCTCTTGAAATTTTTCCAGCAGCTAGTTGTTCTTCTAGATTAGCAACGTCTGAACTAAGATAACCAAAAATAGTAGTAGATTCTTCAGTAGACACATTATCTTCAACAACTGTATCTGAGAAGTTTTTACTTTTATCTATCAGCCTTTGCATACTACGCAATGTTACTTCATCATTAGTTAGATTGGCTCTGCCTCTACCACCACCGTCATGCACGGTATTATCTATAACATTATCATGCTCATCCAATCCTACAATTCCACTTTGGATACCACCTCGTTTGTTTATGTTTGCTAATATGGTATTAGCCAAATCGTTAGACTTATGAAACGTTATATAAGTAGAATCACCTTTCTTTTCTACATCTACTCCAGACTTAAGTAAATCAGCCTCCGTTAATCCTGTATCTGCGTATAGATTGTCTATTGTATTTTCATTTTTGCCTATACCAAATATCCAACCAGACCTTGCTTTACCAAATGCTACTCTAAGTTTAGTAGCACTTTGTTTTGAGTTTCCGCCTAATTGCATTTTATATGCTATAAAGTCTCTTGCATAATCGTTATCTTTCAGTTCTTCTAGACCTCTAGGAGACATTACAGCTTGTCCAAATTCAAACAAGTCTTTGTCATCCTTTGTAGTTAGCTTATCATATATAGCTGCAAACCTTCTTCCCTTTCGTCTAAGGTCAGCAATATCTGCTCTAAAAGCATTATCCTCATAAGGGTCATCAAAATGAAATAAAGAAGCATAATCAGCAGCAGTTTCATAGTCTTTAGCATCTATAAGCTTTTGAAAGCCATAAGCATTGAATCCTTGGGCTTGTATGTCCCAAGGATTACCGTTCTCATCTTTAGTTAGTATTGTATTCCTTATAGATTGATTAGAACCATCAGTATCCCAAAAGAATCTATAATTATTATATGAATAGTTAAATATGCCCATAATGATTACTTTATTTACCTAATCTACGTTTTACTTTTTCAGCCGCAGTTTGAACGTCAGGTTTGCCATCAGCAGGTTTAGTAATATCTTTTCCTTGTTCTGCCGCTCCTAAATTGCGCCCACCATTTGAATCGGCTCCATCTGGAGTATCTCCAGGTTTCCTAGTTGGATTTGTTGGTTCATCCGTTTGTGCAAACGTATTATTTTCAGACCTAGTAGCAGTCCTTGTATAACCCAAATTTTTAGCATAAGTACTATTGTAAATATTTGCGGTTACAAATTCGTCGTAAGGTATAAATGAACCATTTCTACTATATAGTTTTCTGTCTTTTTCTACAAGTTGTTCTAGTTCTTTATATTCTTCGCTGTTTTTATCTAGGCTCTCAAGTTTCTTTATGTTCTGCTCATAATGCCATTTAGCAACAGAATATGCTTGGTCTACTTGGGCTTTGAATTGGTTATCGTGTTCGTATCTGAATACAATATTCTCTTTGATTTTTGCTGAATCCTTTTTATCAGTTCTGCTTCCACCACCTCTACTATATCCAGTACCATCAGTGTTATCGCCTCTACTCCATTCGCTTGCATTACTTTGCTCACTAACTAGGTCAAAAGCAGTCTTAGCAGTATCTTCCCAATTTATATCATCTACTGGCATATCGGTTTCTTTGAACTCGTTTCCACCTATGACTTCTCCTTTCTCATTCTTCTTTTCTTTGAAGTCGTATGGATGATAATAATCCCACCAATCTTTGGTTAGAGCAGAATAGTTATTACTATTACGAACTTTCTCTCTAACTGCTTTATATTGTTCTTGATAACGTTGCCTAGAAAGTATAGCTGGGTCGCTAGCAACTTTGCCAGCGACCTCTTTAGCTTTAGTTAACGCACTAGCATAATTTCCATGCTTTGCGGCATCATCTATTTCTTTGAGTGTTTTATCTGTATATTCTTTTTTAAATGGGTCTTCTTTCTCATTAAGTTCTAAGGAAGCTATTGCAGTGGCAACTGCATTTCTTTGGTCTAGAGCCTTATGATGTCTTTCATCTATTGTTCTCATAGACTCTTGAAGAATATCCAAATGAGGATTCTCTTTAAGAGTAAATGGAACATAGCCGCCTCTAATTGATACAGTATCTTCTCGTGCCATTTCTTATTTGTTTAATTGTAAATATACATACTTTTATTAATATTAGCAATATAAATCTTACTAAATATCACTAACCCCTCTAAATTGATAACGACCTATTCGTTTTAAGCTAAAATTAGCACGAGGATTAGTTCTAACACCTTGACTTATACCGAGCAATCGTTTGTATATATCAACTAGATTCTTATTCTCTGGTGTAGGATTCTTTGCATATAATGCTTCAGCATCTGTTAGACCATATCTATAAATATCATTGCCGAACCTCACTCCAGACGTCACCATCTTGTGCAGAGTCCCGTTTTCAGAAGCAGCCACAGTCATCTTTCTAGCTTGGTCATTATCATATCTATCTATACCAGATTGCAAGAAGCCTCCAATAGAACTTCCAATACCTTGTATCATACCAACATTAGATTCAATTCTTCCTTGTGCAAAAGTATTTCTATCTCTTATTTGGTTATTTTGTATTTCAGCAACTTTAGCATTATAGTCATTGGCAGCAGCAGCATTTCTAGCTCTGACTTCTTGTTCATTCTTAAGAGCATTTATTCTATTTTCATTCTCTTTATTGAACTTGTCATCCCAAAGCTTGTTCATTTCAAGCATACCATTTGTGTTAGTATCTTGCATTCGCTCTACTGATGTATTGGAACTAGCAGTATTATTACTAATAGTATTTAATGCTACACGTCTAGCACGCTCTGCTTCTGCTCTCTCTGCTCCATTTCTATATCCAGTATAAAATGCAACAGGCGACTCATATGTTACAGAAGGTATAGTATAATTTATATCTTTTTCTAAGTCTCTATATTTTCTGTTAGCATATACTCCAGATAGGGCACTTGCCAATATATTAGTTCCTAAACCAATATAATCAGGAGTAGTAAATATAGCTCCGTTGAAAGCACGATATTTGTGAGCATTCTTTTCTACGGGGAGGCTAATACCTGCATTTCTAAGCAGTCTTCGCCTATTAGCATACTTACTATTGCTTTTTGTATCACCGTTATCTTCCAAGCCGTAATATCTTTTAAATAGTTCCTGAGCCTTGAACACTTTATTAGGATTCGCTCCACTAAGTGCAAGTTTAGCAGGAGTAACTCCATTACCACCAATAGGAAGTTTATTACTAAATATTCGTATAGCACCTGGAACTTTTTGTGCAACTTCACCGCCTTCTGCTTCAAAACGACGTTCGCCATTACTAATACCAATACCAGTATGACCAGTAGAGTTTTTTGTATGATGTGAGCCCCCCCGTAGAAGGGATAATCCATTGCCAATCGGTACACTATGCCCACCATCTGTAATTTGAGCACCTCCACTTGAAGGTTCACCTCCACCAAACTCATATACAAGTTCATCATCATATGGATTCTGAGGAAGTGTAGCATAATAGTTATTAAGTGTTGCAGCTTCTGCATTAAGATTAGCTATATTTTGTTGACGAAGAGCCTCTCTTTTTTGTGCTGCTATTGCATTTTTTTGGGCTTTAGTAGAACTATATGTTCCAATCATGCTACCAGCCAAACTTACAGCTGCTGGAATTAGTGAACCCCAAAATGCTTTATCTTTATTGTTTCTAAGTCTTCTTGTTTTCATATTAGTATATATCTGTTGAAATGTCTAAAGAATCTAATTTAAATAATACATCATTTGTAAATATGAATCGTATTACAAAATACTTACCATATACAAGTCGCCTATTATCAGAAAAGCTTTGTCCATTTACTGTATTGGTTACAATATCATCTCTGAAATAGTTAAAGTTCCATTTACCTTTTTCGTAGTAAGGTTTATCATAGTTCGCTATCGCATTAAGTTCATCAGCATCAACTTCTATATTCATAACACCAGTGTTTGTTTCATCAGTGTATATAAGAAGTTCATTTCCTGAGAATCTTCTATTGAGATATTCTTCAGTTATGTTATAAGGAGTTATCTTGTTTAATATCTTATTAAGTACATAACTTATTTTGTTTAGAACTTTTGCTTGTTCATAATTTGCATTGAATATTATATCAATATATGACTTTGTCTCTTCAGTCTTTGTAGCATAAACTGGGAAGAATGAGCTGTCATGATACTTCAGAGTTTTGTAATCAGCTATAGCATCTTCATCAAATTCATATAACACTTTGTTATTAGAACCATCATTGTCGAATACATAGGATTTGTTATAAGTTCTATAGTTGTTTGTGAATTTGTAGTCATGAAGGCTTATAAACTTCTTTGTAGTGAAGTTATAGCTTAATGTTATGTATTTGTGATTACTATTGTTATCGAGAATATCAACACATAAAATAAGTCTAGAGTGATTAATATCTTCTGCAAACCTTATAGTCTGAACATTTACATATTTAAGAAAATTGTTAATGTCAGCAGAGAGTATAGTAGCAGTACCATTCTCATAGGAGAATATTATTTTATTAGTTCTGTCATACCATACATAGCCATGTTTTGATAAGATACTTTCATCCTTAGTTGCCAATCCACCAAAGCCCTCATTAGAAGGCATAACTTCTTGATAATCTACATCGAACGCATCAGGTATTTCTGATTGTAGCTTTTGAGTCAATTTAGGACTTCTATCAAATACAAACAAAGAATATCTAGTATGTACCAGTAAATAAAGACCTATACCAACTATGTTAGTAACTTCACCTTTATTCTCAAGTATATTTCTATAATTGTTAACACCGAAATGTCTAAAGCCATTCACAAGACTTTCATCAGAAAATACATCGCTTCTGTATATTGTTTTATTGAAAGTATCTATATACCTATTATCATAATTTGTATAGGTTTTAGAAGGCTTACTTCTATAAGCAGTAGGAAGTTCGAGAAAGTCATGGAGTTTATCTGGTGAAACCACTATATTAGTAACTAAGTCTTCTTCTGTCTGATTATTTTCTATTTTTCGTTGCAATAAAACTGCCGCTTGTTGGAAGTCTTGCTTTATACTCATAGCAGACATCGGATACTCACTATACATAGGACTTGGTGCAATATTTATATTATACTGTACCTTACTTCCTTTATCTGCTGCATTAGTTATATCAAATCCAAACACTGTGGATACTGCTGGATTGACTATTAAACTACCTGATACAACATTATCGATACTATAGTATATAATCAAATTAGTAGTATAGAAACCTGGCAGATAATCTTTATCGGATGTTGGTGTATTCCAAGCATATATATTTTTTGTAAGTCTATATAGCGTCTTTGTCTTATTATTATATCTGCTTGCAACAGTCTGTGTAACAAATGCTTTCTGTGTAGCTACAGCGCTTATGCCATTGACTTCTATATGATTCTCTATAAGTCTATTTTCTACATATTTAGTATTTGCAGCAGTTAATACTTGTTTCGTTCCGCCTAGAATAATGGTTTCATCGACTTTGGAATCCAATATAAGAGTATCACCACGAATTATATCTATGTCATACAAATATTTGCCATTCGTAAGGCACATTGGATTTTGATTATTCATAGATATGATATACAATCCATCAACATTAGGCTCAACATCTTCATAAGATATGAAATAACCCACAAAGTCATTAGTATTTGGATTTGCGGCGTTAAACTTAGGAATTAGGATATTCCCATCACTCTTATGGACATATGCTACAGGTAATGTCAAGATTGGGAAACCAGATGTGACAGAACCATCTTTTCTGATATAGTGTATAAAGAAGTTATAGTATTGATATGGGAGCAGTGTTCTATTGTTTGCTAAATCATCAGAGATATTAACGCCTCCTTCTTCACGTCCTTCTTCATCTTCATCTGAACTTACAGGTACAAAATAAGCATCTGTTAGATACATATGAATGTCATGGTTCATCTCATGTCCTTCGTGATAGTCTGGATTACTTCCATTATTGAGATACCCATTACCGAAATAGAACTTAGATGAATCTACATCATACAAAGAACCTATAATAGAAGATTTTCTATCGTTATTCGATAACAATGTAAATGTCTTTCCATCATAGTGTATATTTATTCCTGCAGGTGTTAGTTCTATTTCATAGTCGTATATAGTTGTATCCCATCCAAGGATTGTACTAACATCGTTTTCGTGTGTATCATCACCTATAGACTCAGCTAAACAAATATATTCATTGGCGTTTTCGTTTTGGAGAAACCAAAATAGGTTAAGACTCCCAGGGTCAGTAAAGGCTATAGGAGTATAATAAGCAGAGTCTTTTAAAAGAAGTTTAGCAGTCAGCTTACTTATAAAACTACTCTTATCTATTACAATTCCGTTGTCATCTGTTTCTGCAATTATAGATACAGTATCCCATTTTGTAAATCCTTCGTGTTGAACACCAGGAGCGTGTTGCAATATATTGAGATTTACTGTCCACATGTAGTTTGTAGGTGGGGAAATATTTGCACCTCCGCTAATCTCTTGTCCTGTATCACCTTCAAGCTCTACATGAACTTCTTTAGCGTCAACACTATAATCTGTATTAGAATGCTCCTTATAATTTGCTATGTATAGTCTATTGTTATATGTGACAACATTCTTAACATTAAAGAATTGATGAGGATTTTCTAATATATCATCTATACCTACTTCAGATATAAATTTATTATCTATTATGGATATTTCTTTATATCTGAAACAATCATATTCTCCTTGTATTCTACATTGTATATCACTATTGTGCTTTATAATGTATCCTAACTGAAACGTTGAATATTGCACATCACCCCCAAGATTTATTTCAACCTTTATTCCTTTTGAAGATATTGCATTATTGTTAACATAAAATGGCTCTGCACTAGTATCACCTTTAGTATTTGCATCAGGATTACCATAGAGGTATTTGTGCATATATTTTTTACTAAGTACGTTTTGTGTTACATTTATGTCTCCAGTTATTTGAAACCACTTGGTATAATCATACTCAGTAACTTTGAAACGAATGAAGAATGTATATACTCCACAAACAAGTCTTCCAGATATGAACTTATAAGTTGCCCCGTAGAATGGTATTGTTTCCTCTATAGCATATGTATTAGAGGCATACGAATTAGCACTTAGGTTAAATGTTTTAAGAGGAACGTTTACATCTGCATCATATTCTCCAACAGCTATAATAAGTTCACCTTTATAGTTGTATGTATATGAACCAGTAATCTTACCTCCGCTCCATGACCAATTTGTATTCCTTTCTACGGGGGAGCTATAATCCTCTTTTGTATATATTCTAGAAGTAGTTCCATCATGAGTAAATACAACTATCTCTTTATTGCATGGTATAACACCTACAATATGTTCTCCTTCATGTTCGCAATTAAATGCGACTTTGAATCCTGTATCATTAGTTATAAACGAATTAGTATCATCTGTACGAATATTCTTCGCACAAGCAATACTTCCAGGAAGGCAATCTTTAGGAGTTTTATTTAGATTTAATACTTTTTGTATTTCCATTAGCTTCTAGGTAAAAATGTACTATTATAGAAGAAGTTATTCCATCCGCTATCTTTGAATATTTTACTCTTTACAGATGCAGCTGCTTTAGGTCTCAAATTATTCCATTGAACCCAAGGATTAAGTATTGGACTATTTGCTTGTAAACTGAATACTGGATGTTGACTTCCTCTACTAAGATACTTATACATACAATACCAAGATAGAGCTTCTAAAAGAAGACCATCATCATATATGTATGGACATTCGCAGTCATAATAATCGTCATGATATGTAACAACTTCATAAGTTTCAACATCTATACTATCAGTATCAAAACTCAATTCTATTTTATTACAATCAAGAACAAAATTTTTGTCAATACTTGTATTATTATCGACAACAACCATAGAGTTTATTCCATTGTATGCAGTAGGGTCAAACACAGCAAACACTCCGCTACCAGCATTTTGTTTATTGCAGCAATTTCCTTTATCTTTAGAATTGAGTTCAGGTATTTCATTACCCGACTTATCAAACACCTTAAGTTCTGTCCCATTGATTTCACAAGGAAATTGAGCAACTTTATCCGAAACTTCTAGTGTTCTGCGTTTACGCTCCATAGGAAGAACTTTCATTTGAGAAAGTGCATCTATAGTCCAAGCTGCAACTCTAGGTATCCAATCGCTTTCACTTATATTAAAATCATTATCTATTTTGCCCACTAGTCTTCCCAGCGGTAAGCGGTTTTTGATTAGCATTTCTAATAAAGTTTAGATATAATGTTTTATCTACTTCTACACACATATTTAGTTTTGTGCGCATATCTACTTTTAAATCACATATAGCAGCTATATCGTTATTGCATTCTTCTGACAATTGCTTATTTGTTTTTCCTCTTACAGAAGCGTGTCTATAATCAGAAGTTTGAAATTCGTATAGACTACCATTTTCAAGTTGGCAGCCAATCAATGGAATTTCATAGCAATATTCGTTTGTTCTGAATACTAAATCGTGTTCAGCATCGTATTCTATGTTATTCTTTTTACACCATTCTGCTTCATCTTTGTTGTAAACTTTCTTTCCAGCATTCTTAAGTTCTCTTCTTTTTTGTTTTGTTAGAGCATAGTCTATATGCGGTCTTGGATTGATAAGTTTACATCTATTGACACATATCCAACCGATTGGTTCTTCAAATCTGTAGCCATATCCTTGTAGAATCATAGCTTTATGGACTTCAGTATAAAAGGTTCTGAATACTTCTATATAATCATTTAAAGACAAATCTAGGCATCTATCACAAATAGACAATTCATGCTTTGTATCATGTATTTCTTTTTGCAACTTAGCAAATTTGAGTAAATCGAACAATTCAGATACAACCTCATAATCGTTAGATTTATTCATAAATGCTCCATTAGCCACTTTTAGAAAGGTTCCGTCTAGATATGTATTATTCTTATATTCAGCATACTTATCTAAATCTATGTTGTACCTCTTATATATATCTTTTTGAGCCTCTATTTTACGTTTCTCTTCAAATACTGAATCTTCTAATGTGTCAATAGAAGAAATAAGTTGACTTCTTTTTAGAGTATTAGCAGCTATCATGCTTTTGTAATATACTCTTATACCAGTTGGTGTTTCTTTTATAGCCATAATTATTTGTTTATGTTAATGTTTAGCAATCTTTCCACCTCAACGCCCTGCGAGGTGGCGAATAGTTTGATTTCTTTTCTCATATTGTTTATTCGTTTTCGTTTCAAATCTCAGGCCCAGCATCGAAAGTGGTTGTTCCGTTGTTCGATGCCATGAATGTCAGTGAGACAAGGTCGAAGAACCCTGCTACAGAGTCGCTCACCCTCACGCACGGCACTAAGTCGCACACAAGGTTGTCATCTGCATCCCACTCCCTATAGTAAGCACAATCTGCCACAAGGTGTGTGGTGTTGCCGAACAATACAAGGTTACCGCTTCCACTCTCGACAAGGTCAAAGGTGCTTGTACCTTTCAATGTGCCATTGTGGTACACCTTCTCACTTCCGTTAAGACCCTCATACCTTACCTCATGCCAGTCTGTGTCAAGTGGTGAATAAAGAGTAGTAAGACCCCTTTGAACATTGTCAGCATCATTTACATAAATCGCCAGCTTACCGCCTGCGCCAACATTCAGATAATTATATAACCAAAACTTGTTAGCTTTGCTCATAGTTGTCTGCAATACCATTCCATTGACCACAGGTGCTCTGAATTTGACTTCCAGCTTGCCTTTCCTTGTGTTGAACTCATGACCCAGATTGAGGTTTGCGGTTGTAGTGTTGGTTGTGTATTGCGTCTCCTTGTATTGTATGGGCAGCCTTGCACCACCATCCTCATAGATAAGCCAATTCGTGGGTATTCCGCTCTTTCCGCTTGGGAATGCTGCATTTGCTGTCTTGACAAATCTGCCGACAGATGCCACTCCGTCGACCCAATTGGTAAGACAGTCGGCTGCGCTGATATCTGTCGCAAGACACTTGATGTAATTAAGCGAGGAGCAGGCATAGAACAATTGACTATAACAATTTTGGACAAGCGTCTGAGCAGGCAATGCAGGTGCTTGTGTAAGTGATATGCAAGAGCGGTACATGCCGAAGTAGCAATATGCCGCCACATCCGAAGGAAATTGCGGTGCTGCGACAAGAGCCTTGCAATTGTAGAATGCGTAGTAGAAGGCATAATTCAGACCACTGATAGATGTCGGCAAGACCAATTCCTCCGCACTCACCATCTTGGTGCAGTTCTCGAAAATCCTTGGGAATGTAATATTGCCCACACCAGTCATATTGTCATAATCAGAGCCTTTAAGCAAGGAAAGAATGTGACCGCTGACATTGAACTCGCCAGTCGAGGAAAACACCGCCTGTCTGCCCGAAGAAGCGGATGATGAAGATAGCCTTACACCACTGCCCCGCCAATATACCTTATCCCCCTGCTCCACACTCACATCTATCTGATGAGCGGACGAGTCATTGACTGTCCTGTTCCATGTCCTTCCGTCCTTGCTCCATTCAATGTAGGCAAGATTTCCAGCCGCCACAACTGCAGGGACAGACAAAGTGAACGTCCCAGCCTCCAAAGCCTCAAAGCAGAGGTAGTCGGGGATGGACTTCTGCCATGCCAATTTGCCCATTGCCCTCACCTCGGTAATGTCATGCCCAAAGGCAGGTATTTCAGTTGTCTCTTTTCCCAATCCTTGTATCATGATGCAGATGTATTAGAGTCCTCGTAGATGAAGTATATCTTAGCTACCTGTTGAGTAGGAGTTAAAGCATTGTATGCTGAACGTGAGATAACTTCCATCAGACTATTGATAACAGCATTTACTCCAGAAGTATTTACAAATCCACTGTCATTGTTCAAGTCAGATACATTAGAAGGAATAGTAGGTTTATTCAATATCGCAGCATCACCGCTTGCGGCATTCCAATCCGCATTGACATTAGCTTCCGCGCCAGCTGCTATGCCTGCAAGCTTGGTCTTTTCCTCTGTGGTGTAATCGTTTGTGGACAGGCCCTTGCCTGTGACTTTGTCCACTTTCTCAGATAATGCCTTAAGTATACCAGTAGTAGTATCTTCATCACTGAGTATCCTTACAAGCTCTTGAATATCTTCAGCTGATAATCCGAGTATATCTTCCATTTGGTCTTGGAAAGACTGAATAGTAAGATAATCAGCAAGGGTCTGCATAGAAGGAAGACTATCATTTGTAAGCTCTGAAGTCTTAGTTGGAATAGTCGGTTTATCACTTAAATCAGTATAAGAACCACTTGTTGCAACTGCTGCAAGAGCATTTCTTAGTGTGGTTATTGCACTTTCTAATTCAGTCCTTGTAGGAAACTGTGTAGTATCTGCTGGAGTTCCAGGGTCTCCTTGAGGACCAGCAGGGCCTTGTATACCTTGAGGTCCTTGTATTCCTTGAATACCCTGTGGACCTGTAGCACCAGTATCTCCTTTATCACCCTTCTGACCACTATCACCTTTATCTCCTTTATCCCCTTTAAACTGGTCTTTTTTCTCATCAAATATACTAGCAAATATGACACGTTCATCATATTTGTTCAACGCATCTACTATTTCTAATAATTGGTTCTGTATATTTTGATAAGCATCTACAAGTCTAGCAATGCTCTGAGCATTATCTTTGCCTCTGAACCAATCTGTATGAGAAATGTAACTTAAAACTTTTCGTATATTCATAATTAATTATTTATTGGAAATTCACCTTCATTAGTTTGACGTAATGTTTCTACCATACTCCTCTTATATATCAGTTCTTGCATCTGTCCGAGCATATCTTCAGATATAAGCCATTCGTTATCATCATTTAACGCATCAAGTTCATCTACAATTCCATTTGCAACATCTATTTCAGTAGGATGCTCAAATGCGCCTTCGATAACTATTTTGCTAACATCTATAGATTTTCCATCAAGTGGGAACAGATATATGTAACCATTTATGTAATCATAGCAAGGCATTCCACAAAGTCCAGGAACATATTGTCTAAACCTACTACTAGTCTCTTTTATAAAAGGAAATTCTCTATTTGTTTTAAAACCTACAGTACTTACTCTATCAAATGGAAGATTATTTGTAAGACGAACTGGTTTTGGAACTTGTTGTTCAGTACGTTTAATTTTTCCAATATCTATATCCTCAACACCTTCTGGAAGCGTAATATCGCCATCATATACATCAATAAGACTAACCCTATATCTTTGGGTTAGTCCTTTATCAACATATTTATGATTCTCATAACTATGCCGTATTATTTCGTTTCTAGTTTGTATTACAAGAAGTCTTATATTTTCTCGTAATGCTTTGTTATTAGGTTGTCCTAACGAATGAACAAATTCACTAACTACTTGAGCAATACTAGCCATATATTTCGTTGTATGTATAAGTTTACTATCGCTCCCCTGTAGAAAGGATTCATCACACAATCACTCCTACGGGGGAGCTATTCATCTTTACTTCTACTATTATTACTATCTCTATAACAAATATATCAAATATTAACTACACTTCCAACCATCGGTTCAAAAATTGCCTATTGTGTGCGCACACAAATCGTACTTTTCACTTTACTGATATAGTTAACTATCTGAAATTCAATGCGTTTAGAACAAAATTAAAAATACAATAAAAAATACTACTGCTATAATATTATAATAGGTTGTAGAATACATCAAACATCTTCATTACTATGTATCCTATTGTGTATGCAGGTCTCTCTCCAGTATCTTTTACCTTATAATACTGCAATATATGTTGCTTTATGTGTTCTGCTTCGTGTACAATAGAATTAATATAATCGTTACTATCTTTATGTATAGCAAATCCTGTTATTGTAGTTTTATATTTGGGATTACTTATAGTAAAAGCTTTAGCATATTTGGTTCTTAGAGCTTTATGTATTTTGTTAATTGTTGCTTTAGATATACCAATGCTATCCAGGTCTTTATCTACTATACTAAAAGAGTTGCAGTCTATATTATAATAAACCACAACTCTCCAATAATGCTCTATTTGAAATACTTGTTTAATCATATAAACTCATCCCATGGTATGGGTATTCCTAGCCATTTCATATCGGCAATCCATCTATTAAACACAAGTCCATCCGCACCATCTGGGTCATCTAATGTATCTTTTATGTATTTAACTAGATGATGTTCATCTTGAACACTACTATTTAGATAGTCAGCTTTGCACATATTAGCAACATACGTTGCATCATAAAGTCTATTATGCTTTATTTTAACCCCATAGATAGAGATAAGATTATCCACTTCTATTTTAGTAATAGGTACAAATTCTTGCTCATTTCCATCTTCATCTGTTTTATACATTTGGTCTACGGCAAAAGTACAAGCAGCTTTATTGAAATGAGGACCGTTATGACTAAGGTATATAGCTAAGTCTTCAGGCATCGTTTCGTATGCGGTAAAGTTCTCTGTTCTTCTCATGGCGCATTATTCTGATAAGGTGGCAGTAAATTCTACCGCCACCTTATTTGTTGTTACATACTTCTACGATACCTTCCACGATACATTCCACGCCGCATTTTGGGAGCATCATATTCATCGTCTTCCCTATAATCAGCGTCATCGTCATCATCGTCTTCTTCATACTTTTCCTCGACACACTCCATAAGTTCTTTTGTGAACTTGTGCATCTTCTTCAGTTTCTTCAGCAAATCCTTTGCATCAGAATTAGTACGGAATCTTACTACAATCATAATTTAATTCTTAAGTTTAACATTCTCTCCTTTAAGCAAAGCAATAGCCTCAGCAAGCTGAGATTTAAGACTTCCTACTTCTTCTTTAAGAGCTTTAACTTCATCGTTATTTGCTACACTTCCAGGCATCACTTCATTCATAGCTTCTTTGTACTGTGGAATAAGACTCTTATGGTAAGGAGCATCATTAACAATGTTCTCACTTATTTTTAGAAGCTCTTTGATTCCATTATATAAAGATTCTTTGTTGTCAGCAATTATGAAAGTTTTATCTCCAAAGTCAGCTATAGCACTATTACTAGGAACTTGCTTAAATTCTTTTTGCTCACCATTGACATTAACTACAATATCAAGCCTCAATTCTGGCAGTTGTCCAAACATATTTTGGCTTTTGCTATAAACTGGAGTTACTTTTTCTACAGACCCTGTGAAAACTTTTATTTTATCTCGCCTATCTAGTCCGTATAAAACGTTGCCTTTACTTAAATTTGAAAACATGATTTGTGTACTTTTGTTGTTTATTCTACTGTTCTGGACATAAGTGTCAACAAACCTCTTGTTCTATCATTAAATACAAGTATGTTACTGACATTAAGAAGTTGCTCAGCTGTCACAGGAGTTCCATTAGGAAGTGTGAGAGCCTTTGTGACATCATTTAGAGTTAGTACAACAGGAAGAGTTGTAGTAGTATCAGTAGGAATTACGGTACTTATGATTATACTCATATAGCCTACTGGCTGTATACGTCTTGCTCCTAGAGCTATATTTATACTCTCTGTTCCTATTGTAGTGTTGGTTGATGGAATATACGGAATACCACCTGCATTCGTTGCTATAATTTGATTACAACAAGCCATACTTTTAACCTCCTATCCGTATTAAAGAATCACACCACCATTGACTCCAGCACCCCAACCGCCATAGTTGCCAAGATAGTATCCTTGACCAACAAACGGAGTAGCATTTGCAGCTACAAGATTAGGATACTGAACAGGAACTGTGTTAGGCTGTTTAGCAGCTATAAGAGTAATCTTATCGTTAAGAGCATTTATAGCAGCGTTGAAAGCCTCAGTCTGTTTGTCATTACTAATCTGACCACGAAGCTGAGTTATAATATCGCCTTGCATATCAATCTTATTCTGCAATTCACGTTCCTTCAAGTCACAGAACTCTTTCGTGATAAGTGCGTTCTGATTAGCGATAGCATTAAGCACACTATTAGTGTTTCTATCAGCCTGAGAACCCAACTGATTAGTCTGCTGACAAACCGCAAGCTGGTCTGCACTTTCAATCTGAGCCATCTGCAACTGAGTAGAAGCATGATTAGCAGCCATCTGACTCTGGATTGCATTAGTCTGATTAGCAATAGCAAGTCTATTCTCGCAGCAACACTCACAAATCTGTCTGCTAAGACCAGCATTACCAAGCTGAAGAGCATTGATTGTTTCAAGACCACTAAGACCTACTTGAGAAGTAGCTTGCTGAATACCTAACTGAATCTGTCCAAGCACAGTTCTAACGGCATCAACACTACTATTAGTAATTCCTGCAATCTGACTCAGAGCATCTGCACGTCCGTTCAATGCTTGAAGAATCAAATCTCTACCCGCATCGTTATTCAGTTGGTTTGCGAGAAAGCCAGTACCATTACCGTTGCCAAAACCACCAAAACCATTACCACCATAGCCATACATCATCCAAAGGAACAAAATCCAAATCCAGTTACCATTATTCCCAAAACCTCCATTCTGATTAAGAGCAAGAAGAAGATTAGGGTCTAATGTAGAAGCAGCTTTACTAACACCTGCATCAGGAAAAACAAATACACCATTTTCTCCCATAATTGTAATAATTAAATTGTTAACGTTTGAACTTATACTATTTAGTGCGCATCTAAATGTATTACAAACTTAGCTACAATTATAGGACAAACAAAACTATGCTTATAAAATAAATAAGTCGCTAACTATAAGCAAGTTAGCGACGCAACACTTTGTCTAATTCGTCTTTATACCAAACTAATCCTGTTCTACCTTTTGTCTTTCTACCACGAGGAATCTTACCAGCTTTCATAAGATTTTCAAATGTAGCCCTAGAACAATTTAGATAATCATAAGCCTCTTCTCTACTTAAAGGTTGGTGCGTTATAGCACTAAGTATATCCATTGCTTCAACCTCTGAAAGTTCACAAGTGTCAGTTTTTAGTTTGTGTAGCACTTCTTCTAGCTCTCTGATTAATATATTTTTTAAGTTTTCCATTTACTGTATATTATAAGAATTAACGATACTCCTGCTATTATCATATCTAATAGAAAGAATTTCTCTGTAGATATAGGTATATGTACTTTATAATCTACCCAAGCAAGTATTTCTTCTATTGCGCAATAGTACAATAAGCATCTATGCCAAAAGCAGAACTTAAATCTCCATGAGCACACATATAAATATAACCACGGTAAGAGTGATAGTCCGCCTATAGCAGATATGGCATCTGTATCTAGATTCATATAAGAAAGTATTGCATTTAATAAATACAATACCGCTATTATAATTGGTATTACCTTTATTAAATACAATACTAACTTTGATAATAACCTATTTATTAATTGTGATAGGGTATTATTTGTCAATCTTTCCTCCATTTGGATAACGTTTTCTGTTTCCTCTAAATCCTCCAGGAGGACTCATCGGAGTTCTTCGAGCATGAGTATTAGCAGTACTCTTAGTTGTAGACGTTGTTGTTTTTGTTGATTTACTTTTAGGCATAAGTTTAAATTTTAATAGACGTATAGTCTATGTTAAACTTTTTACAAATGGGTTTGAATATCCAAGACCAACTTACTGGAGCAAGTATTGCACTATTTACTATAAGTCTAATATCCTGACCTGCTGTTTTATATATACCAGCCATAAGAATAATAGCACAAATAAGCACAATTCTTTTTCTCCATTTAGTCAGTTTCATATCAAACGGCGTATCCATCAAAATATGAATTGTTAAGTATGTTATTATATTAACTACTAAACAATAACCAAAATCAAAACTCTGCAATGTTGCAGAAATTACTTCAGAAATGATTTCCATATTTATACTTTAACTTTGAGAGGGAGTTAATGCTTCAAGCAACGGAACAAGTTTATTATTAGCACCACCTACCATGTAAGGAGCATTATGACACCAATACATAACTCCTGTAATAGGAGTAGCACTGCTCATATAATTATCAGAGCCTGGGAATGTACTGTAATAACTGCTTCCAACTTTCATAAAGAACTTATTAACAGTCTTGCAATAATATATATCACCTATCTCAGTAGTAGTTCCTGCATCAGTTGGAGTTGTCTCAGTATCATACACATCAAATGTAAGTCCAAGAGCATTTACTTTATTGCTGTTAGCTTCTACTTGGTCAGGTATAGATATACTTTGAGTCTCAACAATATTAAAATAACAATACCAGCTATTTGTCAAGGAACTATCAGTTGCATCTCTAAGACTTTCTCTAAGATATGCCGCCCCTTCTGGAACATTAAATATTGTTTCAGTTGTTGTTGCTGTACTACTATCTGTATTCCGCGGATGAAAGCTCTCTGAAATATATTGCTGATTACTATCATAGAAAGCAAGTCCTAATGCTATCATATTACCTGAATAATCCATGTGCATAACCCTTATAGTAGTTGCCCCAACTGGAACAGCTATATAATCTGTGGCTTTCACTCTATCGTCAACATTAGTAAGAGTTGTCTCTACACCTCCAGTAGTTATGTACTTGTTAGTTTGCCAAGTAGGAGTAGCAGCTTGTATTTCATATTGGGTTGTACGTTCAGGATAAAGTGCATCGTTAATATCATCTATTTGCGACTTATGCACTTCCTCAACCCAAGCTGTTCCATTCCAAGTCCATTTTGCACTTGTAAGTTCATCTATAACATAGTATCCAATATCTGACGCAGACATAATGCTTGCTTGGTTGGCAATAATATTATAGTCACTGCCTACTATAGTACGCATCTTATTTGTCATATTTCTCCAAGATTCTGGTACAACAGAGCCTTTAGGAACAAAAGATTCAATAGGAGTAGGTGTGCCAGATAATGACCCATCAGTTCTACCAAAAGATTCTGCAACAGCAGCTTTAGTAATTTCTATATTAATATCTGTACCAATATCGTTTGTAGTTCCTCCATTATCAGTATACATAGACAGTTCTACAAGATGACCATATGTGGCATTAGTAATGATGTTATGACATTTCACATGTAAGTGTAGCCCTATTTCTTCAGCAAATTCTACAACATCTTGCCAAATTTTATTAATAGCTCCTGTCCAGCATCCTTTTCTACGTCCCTCTGAATCTCTTATTATTGTAACATAATTAGATATTCCATTATTAGTATCTGTAGTTCTGTTTATCTCTATGAGTTTATGCTTTCTAACACCATTTTTAGTATAATAAGCATTCATATAGAATGAATACTTCCCTTCATATCTATGACTATTACTAACAATAGCATCAGCAGTATTAGGGAAAAGATACAACATGAATTTTAATGAAATATCCTTATAGTTCTCAATTAGCGCACCATCCGATATATACTGTTGCTTATATTGGTATTTACCCAATGGATGTAAATCTGCATCAAGTATAGTATAGTCTGTTCCAGTTATAGTTGTATCACTATCTGGGGTATCAACTTCTACAGGTCTGTTAATGTAGGATGAAGTGTATGCTAAACGAAAATCATTAGTAGGAACTACAGATTTTATAGCTTTCATAGATGTAGGCAATACACCATTTCTCTGCTGATTATCATGCAATTCAACATTGATAGCATCTTCCGCATAGGCATACATATTCTCTCCATAAGGAACCCAAGGATATGCCACAACAACATTATCATTGCTATCGTAATTAGAAGATATTCCAGGATAGAAAACAGGTTTGTAGTCCGTATTTCTTATATCAGAACTTGAATTTTCCGCTTTTCCATCACTATCTATTATAGGTTTATTGAAGTTTCCAAGAGCAATAGCATTGCACTTATTATTTTCAATGTACAATACCTTTGCTTTTATATCTCCACTATCTGTTGTATCTCCCATCTTGTTATATGCTGTTCTACCAATTGCTCTAAAATAGCAATTATCGAAAGTATTATTCCTAATATAACAACTATTGAGAAGAATATTATCTTCTTCAACTTTCAAAAGTTGTATAATACCTCCGTTCTTAGATATAAATGTGTTATTTTCTATACAACAAGTGGACTTACCAGCAATAGGCTTAAACACAAATAACCAATTAACGCCAACAGCATCGTTTACATCTGAAAATATTTGTTTACCTGTACCTTGAACCTTCGTTATTTTATTAAGTTGGATACTTTCATAATCGGCAAAATTAAATGTATTACCTTTTATAGTAAATTCCTCTACTAAATTTCTCATATTAGAACCAGTCCAACCACGCAAACAACCGTCTGGCATAGATAAAATATTATCCTCCCAAACTACACGTTTAGTGACCCTTGTGTGTACATATTCACACATACGAACAACTAAGGAATACTTCTTGAAAATTTCAAACAACTCTTCATCTGTTGTTCCTACAGTAACACCTCTATGATCTACTACATTTCCATATATGCTTTCAAAGTAACCTTTACATATCTCCCAAGCTTCGATTGTATCTACTTCAAATGTATTCCTTCTATAAATACGTTCTATACTTCCATAAGGACTTCCTATAGCATCGGCACTCTCTCGCTTAGCTTTCCAATCATAAGTACCGTTAGCAGCTTTAGATTTTCCCCATTGGAAAGAAGAAGGAGATGTTCTATACATTGTTTTTGTATGTATATAACTCACATTTTCATTTTTAGGTTCAACAACATCCTCGTATATTGCTGCTGGTATATGATAAGAAGCTATGTCGTTATTACTTACTTCTATTCTCGAAATGATGAGTTCAGGAACATGAATAACGTTGTGTATAAGGTTATCCTCATATATGACTTTCTGTGCAGTCAAATAACTATCATAGGTTTCAAAATGACTTGCTATGATATTTTTAACAACATTCTTTTGAAAGTATACAGTTTCAGCCTCAACAAGCGCTGCTACTCTATAAGCATCATTACTACTAGCCTGCACATTTTTTGTACCTTCAAAAATGCAATTTGTTATATAAAGTGGACATGACCTATAATTCCAATCTTCAGCTGTCTCAAGCTGATTGCTTGCACTATACTGAAAACCAGCGAACGAAAGATTCACAAAGTGACAAGAATCCACTTTGAATACATCTTTTATACGCATATCATTAATAATCACAGGTCTTTCTCCCTCAAAAATACAACCTTTAAGTATAAACGTTCCAATGCCGACACAAGGAACTTTTTCTGCCGCTGGAGTCAATGGTACATTAACATATAGAGATGCTCTTTCAGAAGTATTCATATTATTAACAGCGGATTGTGTAACTTTAGTAAAAGTAACATATTCGCCATTATATAAAAAGTTCCTCTCACATATTATTATGTCACCATTGCTGCATTTTACTTCTTTCCAAATAGGATACGCTGAAGCATAATACTTTTTTATTTCTTCATCGTCTATTTGTTCAGCAGTAGCTACTTCATAGGAATCTCCATTCTTAACATACTTGGTTATAGTTTCATCAGATAGTTTACTTCCCTTAGCCTCAGCATAATCTGGGTCTGGAGCAGTTTTTTCAAACTTAGGTATAGTTTCATCACTGTATTCACTCGTTGTACCAAGTCTGTATATATTGGCATTATAGTATGCTTTATATAATGGAGTTGCATAATTGTCTGGTCTACCATAACAAACAACAACTTTCTCATTTTCAGCAGTTGTGTACCACTTCTTTCCTTTAAGTGCACTATTTGCTTCTATCTCTGCAGCAGTTGGGTCTCGTAGAATTTGTGCTGTCGGGTCAATAAGAGCTATAATACTATTTTTATTTCTCCACTGTCTATATATTTCAGTTTCCGACTCACTACAAGCTACATTAGCACCACTACCGCTTATATATCTACCGTAACCTACAAACCTACAATTTTCAAATATTGCATGGTCTATCATAGATGCACCTACGTTAAAAGTAATTGCAGAGTATGCGCCAGTGTGATTAAATGTTGTTCCAGTAACTTTAATAGAACCGCCTGGAACTACATCAAAAAGATAAGCATTGAAAATGAACTCTCCACTTTGTAACTCAAAAGGTCTATTTATTGTAAGTCCCTGTCCTTCACCATTTGTAATGTTTATAAAATAAGTACCATCAAGTATAAGATTATACCTACTTTGAAGAAGCTTTTCAAGTATGTTTCTATTCAAAGTTCCCGTAGTGGTGTTGTATGTGCCACTCTGTAACTCTAAGGCTGTTACTTGAATCATACCAATATCACTTGAATGAACCCAAGACATTTCTCCACCAACAACAGGAACAGTAGGAATACCACCATTAGGAACTATCTTAGAACCTGCTGGAAGAGTTATTTGAGTATCACTAGTTCTAGGTCTTACTCCAATGTTGTTTGCTATAACATATCTAGTATTAGGCTCTACGTTAGCAATATGATTGTCATAAATGTAAGCAGTACCAACTTGATTTTTATAAACATCGTATGGTACATCGCCATTAGGACTTAAATCATGAATTATAGTAGCAATAGCATCTTGAGTTACAAACTCTTGAAGACTCGTTCCATTCCAGTAATAATACTTACTTGCATCTCGAAGTATGAAAATGGTATTAAGATTTATACCATAGTCCGTTGTGATATAAGCATCAGAACCTCTCCAAGATGTATAGTACTTTCCATAATCTGAACGAGTAGTATCAGTAACTTTAAAATAGAATCGTTTATATGGAGCAGGTACATATACAATATCACCTGACACGCCATCTTCTACAGTTTCATCTATTATATCGTCTATAGGGTCTATACTTTCAGAAGAACTTAATATGTTATCTATAATTGGAAACGTGACATTTAGTTCACTTTTGAGTCGTTCTACGACAACATCCTCTAAAGAACTAATGTCGATAACATCTCCGCTATCAATCATTTCTGCTACTATGCTTCGAATAAGCTCTTCGACAGCATCCACATCAGCTTCAGTAGCATCTGCTACAAGCAGCGATAGCACTTCTACCTTATTGACAACGTCATCAAGTCGTTTCTTATATGTATCTATAAAGCTATTATATGCTAATATAATATTTTCTTTAAGACTAGAGAACTTAATCCAATATGTTCTATCAGTAAGCATTGTACCAGCTGGTACTGGCTTTCTACTGATATAGCATCCTTCATTATCTGGTGCGGCTACTATTGTAAGTCTATCATAGTCTTTAGATACAGACCATACATCTTTATCAACAGTAACTGCAACTTTACCTAAATTATCCGTTTGTAGTTTCATAATATAAACTTTCGTTAGCTATTCTAGTTTCACCTTTATATGTTACAACGCACATGAAATTATGAACCCCCGTAGAAGTGATGATTGCATCATTGAACCTAATTACGGGTTGTCCATCAAAGTAATATTGATATGTAGTATTTTCTAATGAAACAGGTCTATTATCATACATTACTATTATCTCAGCACAAGGTCTTACAAAACCATCTATAAATTCGTACCTTGGAGCAAGTCTAACTGCTAATTTTGGAGCATCCGAGGGAATTGTTTTATTGTCATCATAATCATAACTCTCACTTTTATCTTCAGGACCGAGTCTAAAATGTTCATCAAATCCATTATCAAACTTATGCGCATATAAGTTCATATCATCTGGATTTATTTCAAACTTAGGTCTTTCTCCACAAGATACAAAAGCCTTAATATGACCATCTTCATCTACGGGGAAGACAAAACTAGTACTGTTATCTGCTCCGTTATATATCTGATTTATCTTAGCTTTGATATATTTAATCAATGTTTCAGCAAGTTTATCTTTTCCAAGTTTCCTTGCTGCCACTGCGGCATTAAACATATTAAAACAGTCAATAGCATTGCTATTTCTATCTTTACAAGTAGCTTTACAATCTTTCAGCATATCTTCACCGAAATCAGCAAGCATTGCAAGAATCCTATGATAAACACAGATATATTCTGCTGGAATAGTAACATAAACATATTCTAATTCTACTTGTCTTAGATTGCTCATGCTCTTAGTATTTTATTGTATAAACTATCCAATTTATCTTGTTGTTCTTTCGAGAGTACATCTATATTTTCATAAGCATGAATTAATATGCTACTCCAATATAGGATATTGTGTTTCTTCTTATTTGGAATGAATCCTTCTGATGCTATAAGGGCTATAGAATCAGAAATGCCTGACACCCTCTCATGTAGGATGTCAAGCATACTCTGTTTTAGACTATCTTCATACAACATAAACGTTATGTGTTGAATATTTTGTTTTTTATGTAAGTAGAATACTCATTGACATAGATGCTTATTCTATTGCTCAACTGAGTTATTCTCGTTATACTATCTTGGTCGTCATAGACGATTGCAATGATATTGTCAGCAATCTCTTTAATCCATTCGTCTTTCAGCTTTGTAGCAACGTTTACTTCACTTATTTCATACGCAGAAAAGATTGAGTATAGCCTATAATATTCTGTGCTTACTAGCTTTGTCAGATTGCCTACAATTAAAGAACGATTAGTCTGAATATTGTTGTGAATAATAACAGCTATAGCTTCTTGTGTAAGTTTAAAAGCAAGTGCTTTAAATCCAAGTTCTATAGTGTTTTCACATTGTCTAAGTTCTTTTCTTTCTGCCTCTTTTAAAGTTTTATCTAGAACGCCATTTAGCTTAACAATATTAGCTGTGTTTTCTTTTATTGCATTAGCCATTTCTAAAATAGGCTTACCTCTATCTTTTGATTTAAAGTAATCTATTAGCTTTATAACTAACGTATAACAAATGAAAACACAGCTAGATATTATTACTGTTACATAAGATGAATTTCTAACACTTTCGTTGACAATATCATTTATTGTCTGAAAGTCATCCATCTATTATGTAGTACCAGAAGAAGAAGACGAAGCTGCGGCAGGCTGCTTAAATGTACTTGCGATGGTGGTCAAAAGCGCATCTGGAGAACCAGAAGTAGTACTAACAGGAACTGCGATATGAATCAGTTGACTAACTCGCTCATCCCTAGTCTTAGCTGACTTCCTACCTACGGCAAAACGGAATGTATAAACATTATATGTACCAGCAGGAACAGCTTCAGGATAACCAGGATAAATAGTAGGACCATCTTCATACACATCAGTAAAGCCTTTGCCAGCAGCACATTCAGAAGCAAGATGCTTGATTGAAGCAACATCACCAAATGCGGGTTTTCCTACGGTTTCTGTAATGCTGACACCACTGAGTGCATCCGCAGCTTTAAGAGTGAAGAAATCAGTAGCACTAGTTATTGTGATAGTAGCGGTGCTTACATTAACACTAATATTGAGAGAACCAGTGTTAGCCATTGCTTGGAAATAGTTGCCAAGTGCAGTAGCCATAGCAGCAGCTGTCATACTTCCACCTACAGGAACAGTCTCTGTAGCAGTATATGTATTACGCTCGTGAGGAAGAGCACCTTTCTTTACAAGTACCAAAGTGTAAGTCTTTCCAGCAACAGGTGTAGGAATAGTAATAGCAGCACTAAACCCTACAGCAGCGGCATACGCTGACTTAACTAACGTGCAAGTGTCGAAGTCAACTTCAAACACACGAGCAGGCTGCTTTCCAGTGCCATCATAAGACATAATACCAAAGTCCTTTGTAGGAGCTGCAGTAAGGAAAGTAGTATCATCGTCAAGATGATAAAATCCTACATATCTGCTAGATGCCGTAGAACCAGTAGGAGCCTTAGGATAGCCAGTAGCAAGAGTATTAGCAATTATAAGTTGTTTCATATTATCTTTTTTAATTTTCAGATTGTTGTGGTTGAACTTGTGGTTGTTGGGGCTGAGTACCAAGATAGCCATCTTTTATTCCGCTATTATAAAGCGAAACAGCGTGTTTAAGTATTGGAATATGGAGTGCTTCAATCATATTGCAATCAATGCTTTTAGAAATACTAACTTTAGTCGGAGTTTCTATATAAGACACTCGCAGTGTATGGGCATTTATTTCTATTCCATTCAGTCTACCGTTTGCCTGCCCAGGCTTTTTACCAAAATACACATCTAAAGTATCATTATACATAGTTCCAACAGGAGCTTCAATTCTAGGAGCAAGTATTGCATCATTAAGATTATCAGACAATGTTCTGTCATCTACAATCCTAATCGGATAGTATTGTGTAAACTTATCAGTATTAAGACTGTATTTGACAGAACAATCTAGCATATAGAACATAGGAGCGGCAATGGTTCCACATATAGTGGAGATATGATTTAGAGTTATTTTACTATCATTTGTGTCAAACGATATGTCCCCTCCGTTAACTAGATATATCTCTTTAACCCTATAAAGGTTTCTAAGATTATTTATCTGATATAGTTTTGGATTTGTAGCCTCTTTATCCTTTTTGAACGCTATACTATCTCGTACAAGTTCAGTTGCAATATCAGAAATGCTTGTATTTATACATACGTCTATTTGCTCTGGAAGGATTCCACGAGAGTTCTGCATACCCATTTGTTGGGCATACATTCTAAACCATATGTGCATTTCCTGTATATTCATAACTACAAGTTGTTATACATTTTCAATTTATTCTCAAATGCTTCTTTAACATCTTTATTCTTAGGATTCTCAAGCCAAGCTATAGCCTCATTCATGTTTGCACCGATAAACACACCATCGGCTGTAGAAATCTGTTGATTAAACTCAGACCTAACAAGTTCACCTCTGGCAATAAGTGTCTCAATGAAGGCTTTAATCTGCACGTGTTTATCTGCTACAATCTTATTGAACTTATCAGGATTTGTATTCACAAATTCCATAAGTATGGCAGTACGCTGGTTCCTATCTTTAAGAAGTGCTTCATTTAGATTCTCACCTTTGAACACAATAACTTCTACGAATACAGAGTTGAACTCACTTGCAGTACCATTCAGTTCTACGAATGTCTTCATAGCTTTAATGCGCTCATTAGTAAGTCTCTTTTGGCGTTCAAGTTCTTTAGCTTCATCTTTGATATAGAATCGGATGTTAGCATCAGAATTGATAATAGCGTTATCTTTAGCAACATCGTTATACAAAAGACAATGACGATAGATAAGATATTCTTCTATATTGACAGGATGACCAAACTGATATTTACTCCCTTCTAGAGCATTAAGTGCATCTAACTTTCGCTTTAAGCCTTCTTTTATGGCTGCTATGTTATTCCTGTCTATTTCATCATAAGCCCTATTGATACTATCTTCTTTAGCTTTTATATCAAGATAATCGGACTTCTTATTATAGACAAAAGAAATATCAAGCACCTTATCGGTTTCGCCTATGACAACTTGAATGTTGTTCAGCCATGCTTTGACCCTAGTAATAAAGTCTGGATGTGTAGCCGCAATGCCAATTAAAGCTGGAAAATAAGTATTAACTTCGTTTGCATTTGAAGACAGAATTTGAGAAGAACGAACAGATGAGCCAATAGTCTCTTTCTTATGACCGAGAGTTTTGAAGTTTACTCTACGATAATTAGAATAGTTTTTAACAAGACTTATAGTAACTTTTCGTCTATCTATATACTCTGCATTCAAACCTTCTTCTACTTGACTTTGAGCAGCATTTTGATTTTTCTTATCACTAGATTCCATAATAATTTTATTAAGTGAATTATCTATAATACATTGTTATGTTAAAGTACGCACTTCAACTGCATCATCTTAGTTGCGTTATTGACTTGCAAACCGAAACTGTTCTTAATCTCGTAACGAGACATATCAATCTCAGTACCAAGACTATTGTTAGGAACACCGCCCCAAGATGCAGGAATAGGAGTAAGACCCTTGAGCACACCACTCAGATATACTTGACCCTTCATACGAACCTTACGAACGTTGCGTTCGCCATTGTACGTAGACATATCAAGTAGGAATGCTTGGTGAGAACTCATAGGACGTCCAGAACGAGGATGAATGTTACCATTACTCTTATCGTTGTCAGCAATGGTTCCATGGTCGAGGAACGGAAGATGCTTAACAGTGATAATATGACCATCAATAGTCTTGTAACGACGGAAGTATTTACCATAGGAAAGACCACCATCAAAGTCTTCAATCATCTTATCACCAAGCGGAGTAGCAAAACCTTCTGAACGAGCATCATTACGAATAGCCATGTCAAAGTCTTCGCTAAATCCTTTACCTCCCATAAGAACAACTTCCATAGAGCCAGTATCAGTATCCTTATCAAGAACATCACCAATACTACGCTCAATCTTGTTCAGAGTAAGATACTCACCATAAGTGTCATAATTGCTCTCACGACAGATTTGCTGCATACCAGCAGTATGAGGAATGGGCTGACCATTATCGAGGTCTACAAGAGTTACTTCTCCATTTTCAGTACGGTTGTACTCTGCAAGCCACAGACGTTCCTCATCCATAATACGCATCTGAATGTCATGCTGACGCTGTTCCTCATTAATCCAAAGATTGGTAGTTCCACCACTCTTAGTCTTAAACTCGTAAGTAACAACAGTGTTACTAATGTTACCAGCAATCTCCCAGCTAAAACGATGATACTCAAGTTGAGAAGTCATTTTGCCAGGTCCCATAACATTCATTCTGTTACCCTTACTGTATGAAGCACTAATGGTAGGAGCAGTCATACTCCAATATTTACCAGCAGCTAAGTTTTCAGGATTAACGAAAGAACTAGGATTAGGACTTGTAAGTTTAAGACGATAGACATAACCACCATGAGGGCCTTCACCAAGGTCTTTCATAATACGAACTTGTGTGATACCATCTGGAGCAATAAGACCGTACTGTTCGATAAGCAAATGAGTTGCAAACTCAACATCAAACATAGCACCTCCAATTCCAGGTGTAAGGTTTGAACTATTGAAGAATACAACACAATCGTTATACCTGCTACGACCCATAGTTTTCCAAGTCCATTGCTCAGTGCCAATATCCACAACACCAGCAGAACCTTGTCCTTCAGTCAAAAATGTCAAAGGAAACCTGTCATCATCCATACCATATGTATAGGTAAGGGTATTGTTGATTTCCTCTGGATGAGTCAGTTTAAGATGAGCAATGGTTTCCTCATTAGAATAACCACGAACATCATACTCTCCACGAGATACTTCTCTCAGTTTGTACATAATTTAAATATACTTTTTATTAAAACGATTAAGATTAGAATAATATATCGTCTACATTTGCCTTTTTATTTGATTTACTGACCTTAATAGTCTTCGCAGACTTTTGTTGTTTTGACTTAACTACTAGCTTCTTAGCTTCAGTTTCTTTAACAGCCATGTTAATCAAATCTTTATAGCTACCACCAGTAAACATAAGCCAAGCATCAAGAAGTTCTCGGTCTAAAAGTTCCTCATCAGATAAACTATTCAAATCTCTTTGATACCCAGTCATAGGATTACCTTCCGCATCACTTTCAGTTGTTCTAGACAAATAATCATAAAAGTCATCAGGGGTTAGAGTAATCTTCTGACCATCTACTTCTCGCATAATACTCTCAGGAATACGATAACCACTAATAGTACGTTTAGATATGGCATCATATACTCTATTCCAATATTGAGTAATTTCTTCTTCTTCTTGCTGGCGAAGTACATTTGCTTGTTCATTAAGTTCCTTAATACGAAGATTATCTCGTTCTACAAGAGCATTAAGCTGATTACTCGCTTCTTTATACAGTTCTCCAGTAGACTTGAGATACTCAATGTAGGAATCGTTGAGACTTGCATTACCAAACTCTCGTGCAGCCATCTTTATAACAGACTCAAGTTGAGCTTCATTTTTCGGGTCTAGTTTAATACCACTTCTATCTGGAATTTCACCAAAACCACGAGGGTCACCATTATTAAGTTGAAGATAATCTATGAATTGTCCAACAATAGGATTCTCCATAAAGAATCTATTCAACGCTGCATCTTGTAAATCTGCTGCTTTTTTATCTATTACCGCATCGATATACTCAGCCATACCTTCGGGAGTATTATCGAAGTCCATCACATCCCCGTTAACATCAGTAATATCAATACCAATAGCATTGCGAAGATTATCTATAGTGAAATCAGAAGTGTTTTCTTCTTCTGTAGAGTTCTCTTCGAGCCATTTAGCAACATCTTTTGCAGCTTTAAATACGTTACCCTCTTCGTCAACTATATCTCCATTTTCAGCAACAACGTATTTAGCACCATCAAATTCAATATTGGTTCCAGGTTCTAGCTCCCCCGTAGAAGGGATTTGCTCATCATCACCCTCTGCTCCATTATCTTCATTTCCAGTACTATTTACATCGTCAGTCTCATTACCATGCAAACTTGTAGTATCTTCTTGATTTGCAGGATTCACATCGGTGTTAGTTTGCCCAGTCGGTTGAGCACCACCATTGAAATCAATATCAATTTCAGCCATAATATTAAGTTTTTAATGAGAAGAATAAGTTTATATTATTTTCACAAATATAGTAATTTTCTTTTTACCATGCAAGCAGTATAACTATTTTTATATGTATCATTATTAACTTTAATGTGTTGACAACTATTATAGGTATTACTACTGCCAATATTCTCCAATATTCAACAAAAATAGGCAACTTTGATAGCAAACACTTCAAAATTGCCCATTCTTTTTGCTTGTATTCGTTTCAGATACCTTTCCTTATCATTAGATAAGGTTAAGCACTATGTGCGCTTAAATCGAAATTCAATTTACCGAATATAATTATACTGTTATATATCTGCTCTTATTATAAGAAGCAGACTTACTATCACTCCAAATATTATTCCTCCAGCATCTGCTATAATATCTTTATGCTGGTCTTTCCATCCATATCGCTTGAAATCATAAATTTCTTTTATTAAAGCAGCGAGTATAGCAAATATTGCAGAAAATAGTACATTATATATAATAACATACATACAGCAATACAGTGCTAAAGAACAATAAGAATGCAACAGTTTGTCTTTCGGTATATTTGATAAATAAGTAAGTATATGTTTCATATTAGTTCTTATTCCATTTCTTAGCATTTTGTGCAAATATAGCACGTTTACGAGTCAGAGGATTCTTACTATGAGTGAGTTCCTCTGTAGTCTTACCAGTTCTAGCTTTAAGTGCGTTAAACTTTCCACGATTAGCAGGATTTATATGTATGGTTCCACCATTTCTATATAATGGTCTAATACCACTTCTTTGAACAAAAGGATTACCGAAGAAATCTATTAAGTTAGCTAACGTTTGTAAATCATAGATAGAAGCAGGATTATCTTTAATCTTAGCGAACTTTCCATGCTGTCCATAATCATTTAAATCTATATCTCTAATATAATATTGTGGTTTATGATTAGGATTTTTGTGTCTATAAAATATAGTTGGATAATTACCAGCATGTCTCAATACTTCTTCGTTATCTAGGTAAAAATCGTCAACACTTATTGGAGAGTCTTTTTCACTTATTCTAATAAGAGAATCTCTAGGAACGGCATCTTCTCCAATTTGGTACACAGGAGGAAGATGTCCAAGTCTATATTTTTTAAGAGCTTCTACTGCCTTTTCAATACCTTCATAATTATAAGCATCATCAACTTTGTGATAACCTACACTTTCTAAATATTTTCTTTGGTTTCTTTTATTTAGAAATATAGTCTTACCTGGGTCAGCTAGCTGTGGTTTAAATTGCTTAGCTAAGGCATCTTTATATGAATCCAAATCTTTATACTTGTGTGGGTCTAGCATACTCGGTACTAAATCGAAATCAGATACCTTATCTTTTAATTTATTTTGCCAAGCAATATCATAAAGAGTAGTTCGCAATGGAGTACCGATAGCTTTATCTACAGCTTTGAACATAGCAGGTCTCAGAAATAATCTTTTATAAAACATTAGTAAATCCTCAGCTTCATATAATCTTTTATTGATATTTTGCATCAATTTATCATGGTGATTATATCTTCTTCCTGTATTATGCAAATACATGGAATGCTCACCTAATTTATCTAAAGCCTTTTCATATTTCTTAGCAGCACCTATTTTCTTATAGCCTTTCAATGCCTTTCCAATAAGCTTTATACCTTTGCCACCTTTAGCTATATACTTTAAAGGCCCAGTAAAGTCTAAAGCTAAGTTTAAAGCTGCATCGCCATATTCACCTCTAAGGAATCTATTTCCTGCTCCAACTAGCGGAATAAAATCAAGTACTTCACTTGCATTATCATAGAAACTATCTAAGTGCTTTCTATCAGCCATAGTTATTTATCATATTTATTCTTATTAGTTTTTGCAATCTTCAAATCATTCTCCATTTTCTCTCTAGCAATCTGTCTATCAGCAGCCTTATTATACAGTTCTGCATTTAGCTTTTGTTGCTCTAAAGAAAGTTTCTGAGTAGCTACGGATGTTTTATTCGCCTCAGCTTGCTCAGCAAGTCTTTGTCTAGCTTCAACATCATTCGTAGAATCATCATCCCCTAGAAGACTCATATCAACATCAATATATTTGAGTTGCATTTCATATTGATATTTGAGCATTTCAGTCTTTCTATCTTCCTCGCCTTTAGCTTGGATTTCAGCTAACTTCGCTTGAAGTTCTTCTCTCTTTATAGCCTGTTCAGCTTGTTGCATTTGAAGTTCGTGTTCTCTCTTTATTTCACCGAATTTCTTAATTACTGATTTAATCTGAGTTATGTTATCTCCAGTAATAGCTGCCACAGCCATATCCAAATCACCGTTCTGAGAAGCATTGAATGCCCACTGTCGTAGTTGTTGCAATTTCTCTATTTCTTTCTGGTCATTCTTAACTATAGCACTATAATCAGAATAGATATAAGAATCGACATCAAGACTTAAATATCTTATAGTATTGGTATCATCAAAGTATGTTGTTTGAAGACCATCTATATATGCCAATTTAGCAAAGTCCAAATCTCTTTGATAATCCCTACAACGCATTTCATCAAATGCTGTTACAATAATCACACTACCCATAGAAGAACGAGCAATAGCTTCTTGCGTTGTACCAACTCCAGCAGACTGAGAAATCTGACCATATCGTTGCATACTCATATCTACCATTTCTCTAGCTTCCATTTTTATGGCTTCTATAAGATTTGTAAGTTGAGTTATATAATCTCCAAGACTTGCGTTTAGCATTCTAATATTAGCCATCTTTTGAGAATTGGTATCTTCGCTGTCATCGACTAAAAGAACTCCGTCTGCTGCCATTTTATATATCTTATCCTCAGTATCACTGGCAATAAGAGACTCAGGTAATAAGAGAATAAGCATCTTATTCTTTGCTATCACCATCTCTCTATGATAAGATATAATGTTACGCATAATTTGATATGGAGTAAGTAGTTTAATAATACTAAATTTACCCATATTAGGAAGAACTTCCATTATACCATTATATGGCAATTTGCCATTCCTTTGATAAGCAATAGGTCTTGCCTTTATAGGATAAATTCCAGTATATCTAGTACCTATTCTGTATCCTTCATATACTTGTTCTTCATACTCCCAAGATATAGATATGTCTCCAGCCAATGGATTGAGAACGTAATCTTCATCAACAATTCTAGTAGTTTGAAAGCCTATTTCGTTAATATATGTAAGTACTCCACGTTTAGCTTGACCTCTCCAAACTACATGCCATACTTCAAATAGTTGATTATTATCGGCATGAATTTGAACAGACTCTCTCTTAAACAGGTCTCTTTCTACTTTTTCAAACTTCTCACAAGACTCTGGATAGTATTCAAAATATTGACTATAAAAAAACTGATTTCTAGATGAACGTGCATCACGTTCACAATAGTACCGTTCAAGAAACTGTTTATCTTTCTCTTTAAGTACATCACCGAACATATCTAGAATCTGAGAATAAGATAGAAGAAGTTTCCTAGCAAACATATCATGGTCTTCTACAAAATGATTGCTATTTGGAATAGGATATGCTTCCATTACAGGAATATGCTCTTTGACCAAGTCTTCTCCCCTAACATCAGAATAAGTATAGCACTCGCCTAAAGAACAGAAATCAAAGAATGCTGAAAGATAAAGCATATTATCATCAGTAATACTTCTTATATATCCTAATACGTTTTGCGCTTGTTTACTCTCATCATCTATGTAATTCTGATTGAAGTTCTCTATAAACGTCTTAGGGTCTGGCAGTGCTTGCTGAACATCATTCTCATCCAGTTCTCTCCCTTGCTGTACAGCTTGTTGCTGCATTTCTGCTATTTTCTTTTGCAACTCTTGCTGAAATGCTTGCGCTGCTGCTAGTCCTATCTCTTCTCGTAGTTTAGCATTCTTTTTGAGTATAACTTCTGGATTATTTGCTCCAACAATAAACTCATGAACACCTTTATAATACTCTGAAACATACCTTCTTATAATGTCAGACATAATATCAAAGTTACGCATAGTAGCAGGAAACCTTGTAAATCTTTCATTATTGCTATTATAAGGATTCAATGTTTTCTTATAAAAACTATTAGGTATATCTCCTCTAAGTATAGATAGTTTAGTTTCAGTCTCAGACCTGTCTGTATAAGACAAGCCGAGACTGATTATATAATCTATACAATTCTCATACCAAGAGGGTTTTGCTTTAGCTGCTCCACTCACTCTTTGTTGAGGAAATGAATAAATCTTATTTACTTCCATATACTATTGTATTTATTTCTTACGAGTACCTCTAGCAACACGTTTAGCCATACGTTGGCTACTCGATTTGTTACCTGCTGTACTTCCATTACTTCCTTTTTTAGGAGTTGCTTTAGGAGTTGCTTTAGGAGCTGGTTTAGAACTTCCGAGAATTATAGGTTCAGATTCTGGCTCTCTACGCACTACACGTTCTGCACTAGATTTTGGAACTTCTGTTTTTTTAGGGGAAGCTGCTTTACTTTTAGACGTAAATATATTCTTAAACCTACTGAATACTCCGTTATTTGTGCTACCAGTTGCTGGTTCAGCAGCCTTTGGAGTAGCCTTTGGAGTAGTCCTTTTAGCCTTTTCTAAATTCTCTAATCTTGGTCTCCATCTTTGGCTTACTCCATCACGATTAACTATTATTCCAGTCCTTCCCTTTCGCTGTATCATAGTAGCATGATTCAGACTCTTATTTCTTCTTTTTGGCGTTGGACTAGAACTAACTTTGTAATTTTTGGTTTTTACAGGTGTGTGACTATAACCATTCTTTGCATAAGACCTAAGTCTATTTAGACCATCTCTCATCTTATCACCAACAGTTCTAGTATCTGCCACTCTCCAACTACCTTGTGCTGTACCTTTAGGAACTCTAACATCCGCTGCTCCAGACTCAGGTGCCCAACGGTCGAATACAGCATTAACCCTATTCCAAGCATTAGAAATACCATTACGAAATCTACTTCCAATACTAGTACCAGCATTAGCAGCCGTTGCAGACCCAGCATTAGCTGCATTAGTTGCTTTTTTAGCAGCTTCAGCAGCCTTCATAGCCTTTCTCATTCTATTTACTTGATTTATTCTGTTTGCTATTGCAACTCCATTCTTACCGTATCTTGCGATAGCATAAAGATTTCTGAGTCCAAGACCAGTTGCTGTAGGCAAAACACCAGTTACAATATTTCCAAGTTGGCTTAATCCTTCTCTAGGAGTAGTAGGAACTTTCTGAGCATATTGTCCAAAACCAGCGTATGCACTTGCAGTACCAGGAGTTCTCATACTAGTAGGTATAGCATAGTCTAGCCAGCCATCTTCCAAAACGCTATCTTTAGGTATTCTAATAGACCCTCTGCTACCACCTCTTCTATCAGCTACGGGAGGAGTTGCAGCTTGTTGGATATTGAGTGTATCAGGTCTTTGTGCATTTATTGTGTCAGGTCTTTGTACATTTATTGTGTCTCGAACATTGACCGCTGTACTATCTCTACGCTGCGCATTACCTACAGTATCAACAGGAGCAACTGGTGGTCTTTCTGCTCTACTTGCCGCATTAACTGAATCTTTTTTCTCAACCGCAGGTTTATTAGTGCCAGCTTTTGGAGCAGCTCCATTATTCTTTGGAAGAGCAGGCTTAGCAGCTTCTGGCTTAGCAGACTCAGTGTTACTTGTAGAAGGAAGTTTAATCTTCTGACCAGCAACTATTCTATTTCCATCAGCAATACCGTTAGCTTTAGCAACTGACCTCCAATCCGCATTTATGCCTTTAGCTTTCAAAATACCAGACAGAGTATCGCCAGCTTTGATTGTATATTCTTCTCCATCTGTATTCGCAGGTTTCACTACGTTTCTATATTTTCTTACAGGCTTCCGTCTAACTACTCTAGAAGGTCGTACAGTTCTATTTTCTATACTCCTACCTTGAGAGTTTGGGGTGAAACCTCTACCGTATCTAGTTTCAAATTGATTATAAATAGTATTCGCATTACGATTTATAACCCCATTTGCTCCAAGAGAACTATTAATTCTATTTTGGAAATCACTATCATCATTAAATCTATACCTAGCCATATTAGAACCAATTTCTTCTTAAAATGTGTTTATTACTATCTATCTCTTTTAATTTCTTTCTATGTGCTAACTCTTTGGCGGACTCAATATCCGATAACTTCCATTGTATTCCTCGTATTATCATTTCAGATACTCTATCAAAGTTTCCTATATTGTTCCATTTTTTGAGTTCTAGAATACTTTGATAATCATATATTGTATGAAACACTTTTTTGGAATTTCCTAATTCGTCTTTACCTATTTCTGCATAGAGCATTTCTCTAAGTAATCGAAGTCCTTCTAGTTTTCTCGGTCCATCCCCTATTACAATACCATATGTAGATGTTACTTGACCTTTAAGCGAAGTATCCCATAATTGCACTGGGTCTTTCATTAAATACTTTGTTGCGTGCCATTTTGTAAAATTAGTAACAGTTTCACCTCTATTAACCTCAACTCCCACAGTTCCTATGCAATTATAATACTTCGCTAATAAATAACAAATTCTGTCCGCTTCTTCCAATCGTTCAGGCCTTCCATAATATGCAGCTACAAGTGCTGTTCTGAAACCATTATAAATTGTGGGATTCATCCATACTTTAATACTGTTATGAGAATGCTTATTAGTTATAAGTTTATTCTCTTTATTAACACCTACTGGGTCGTATGTTATACTATACAATCCTTCTGGTATTCCATTAATTGTTTCGCCAGCTTTATTTTTATGAATGAACTTTTGAGGATTAAACCATTTTCTAATGCAACCATGATGATGCTCATAACTCTTTATAGGAACACCTTGTATCCAATCATAGAAATCAATATTGTGTCTACCACCTTCAGCTTCTATTCTAGCATTAGGTTTGAACTCAACTTTATTTCCCTTTTCATATAGCATTCCGTCTACATAAAAATTGAACACGTTATCTGTTCTGAGTCTCTCTTCCCAAACCATAAGTTCTTCGCTACTAAATAAGTTTTCACTTGTAGAACTAAATGATTCAGAAGGCATATTAGCAAATTGCCCAAGATAGTTTATAAATTCAGAGAAAGTCTTTGACGACTCTTTTTTCTCATTTCTCTCTTTATGTGAAACTTTAAGACCTATTTCAAGATTTGAATTACCATCTGCATCTAATGCTTGTTGACCATCTATTTCTCCTTGTAGACCCCAACAATAAGGTTTGAAATAACCACATACTTCATTACGAGCATCTTTATCCCAAACATTCTCAAACGGCATAAAGTTGTAACTAGTCGGAGAATAAAAGTTAGATTCAAATGTCTGCATATTTCCAGCAGTAGCAGTACCCCATGCCATAAGCATACCAGTAATATAACTACCAGTTCTCATAGCAGGTTCAGTTACATACATGAATTCATCGAAGTTATCCATTGTAGACAACTCCTCGACTTTCACCTTCATTGCATCCTTACCAATAGCACAGTTAGGATTATGCGCAGCAGATACAGAAAA